>Ga0209403_10002783_pt1 | contig 20411 bp, 21 predicted proteins | sample ArcticOcean_MG_C_8_FD_187440 | JGI IMG/M metagenome (GOLD analysis project Ga0209403, IMG submission 187440) | Marine microbial communities from western Arctic Ocean - ArcticOcean_MG_CB11_86 (SPAdes) (version 2) | ecosystem: Environmental > Aquatic > Marine > Oceanic | place: Arctic Ocean... | reverse complement strand
TACAAATTTTGCCAAGTTTTTGATATCTAACTTAAATTACAGTTAATTTGCGAAGTGCGTCTCTTCTCTCCAATTAGTTGCAGTTACGTTAACCACTTTTATATACCGGAAGTTAACCGAAGAACCGTAAAATAAACGAATAATTGGTCTCAAAAACCGGCCGTATACCTGACATGAACAAACCAAAATATTTATCCGCTACACGCTCAGCGGGAAGTTCCATTGGTGCAAACCAGCCATCGACCCAGCCGCGCCAGCAATCGGCGCCACCCGCATCGGCGTCGAATATCTCCCGGGAAGCTGCCCAGAAGACACCCGAGGCGCGCCCAATTCTGGATTTGTCGGATACCGCGCTCACCTGCCGGGACATTCCGCGCGGAACGCTGATAGATATCATCGCCTGATCAGGCTCGCCCCTGCTTGGGATTTTGCTTGCCCGGCGCCCGCCGGCGCATCATTTTGTCCGGATGACAGAAGATGTAACCCCGCCCGGTCCGTCGGTCCGTCGGTCCGCGAAATCCCCGAAGGCGATAACCGGGAACGGCTGGTGTGCCCCGATTGCGGGTTCATAAACTACGAAAATCCTAAAATCGTCGTCGGCGCCGTGTGCAGCTGGCAAGGCAGACTGTTGTTGTGCCGGCGGGCAATTAATCCACGGCGAGGGTTCTGAACGATACCCGCGGGCTATCTCGAACTGAACGAGATGACAGAGACGGGCGCTGCCCGGGAAGCGAAAGAAGAAGCCTGTGCGGATATCGATATCGACGGGCTGCTCGGCATCTATACGGTGCCGCGGATCAGCCAGGTTCAGCTTATCTACAGGGCGGTCGTCCGCGACGGCGCGTTTGCCGTAGGTGAGGAAACGCTGGAACTGGATTTGTTCGACTGGGACGACATCCCGTGGAACGAGATCGCGTTTCCATCCGTCAAATGGGCGCTCGACCACTGGCGCGAACTGGGCGACGCGTCGACCTGGCCACCGTTCTCGAACCCGCCCGGCGAAAACGGCAATTTTAACTTCTAGGCTCTGAGCTCCGCCGGTGGGAACACGCCGGCTTTGCCGATCATCGCCGGCACCGCGTGGCCGAGTTGCTCGCCGATCCAGTCGCCGGCGGCGATGAGCCTGTCGATATCGATCCCGGTCTCGATCCCCATGCGGTGCAGCATGTAGACGAGGTCTTCCGACGGGACATTGCCGGTCGCGCGCGGCGCAAACGGGCAACCGCCGATCCCGCCCGCCGACGCGTCGATCGACTGCACGCCGGCTTCGACCGCCGCGTAGCAATTGGCGAGCCCGGTATTGCGGGTATTGTGGAAATGCGCCCGGAACCGGGCCTCCGGCGCGACGTTCATCACCGCGCCGAACAAATCCGCCACCTGGCTCGGCACGGCGCAGCCGATGGTGTCGGCGAGCGCGATTTCGAACGTGCCGGCGCCGGCGCAACGTTCGACCAGCCCGATCACGCGTTCGGGTGGCACTTCGCCCTGGAACGGGCAGCCGAACGCAGTTGAGATCGTCAGCGAGCACCGCAATCCGGCTGCTGTCGCTTCGGCGGCGATATCCTCATAAACGTCGACGGCCTGTTCGATCGTCGTTCCCTGGTTTTTCTGGCTGAATGTGTCGGAGGCGACCAGCGCGTAATTGATCTCCTTGCAGCCCGCCGCCAGCGCCCGGTCGAGCCCGCGGCGGTTGAGCACCAGTCCGATATAGGTGACGCCGTCATCGTCGGGCAGGGCGGCGAGCACCTCTTCGGCGTCGGCCATCTGTGGCACCCGTTTGGGATTGACGAAACTGACCGCTTCCATCCGCCGGATTCCGGCATCCGCCAGCTTCCCGATAAACTCGACCTTCGTCGCGACATCCAGGATTTCGGATTCGTTCTGCAATCCGTCGCGCGGACCGACGTCGATAATCTCTATGCTGCGCCTAGCGCTGGCCATTTCCCGTGTCCTCCGGTGATCGGTGTTGCCTATATTAGTGTAATTCAGAGCCGATTGGCACGCCGCTCTAGCGGTCGCGACAGCAGGGCGAACAGCAAGCCGACGGCGGCCAGGGCGACCATCAGCCAGGCGACGTCGTTCCAGTTTCCGGTCGCGGCGCGGACGGCGGCGGCGGCGGGCGGGCCGAACAGCATGCCGGTATTGGTGCCGGTCACCATCAGGCCGTTCATGGTGCCGATTAGCGCCGGCGACGGCGCATAGGTCGCAACCGACCCGAGGGCAGCCGCTGGCACCATGCCGCCGAAGAGGCCGAAAAATACAGCGAAAACCAGGCGCCACGGATCCGCAAGATCCGCGGAAAAGATGCCGATCTGGGTCAGCCCCATTCCCGCGGCGCCGATGGCGAGCAGTGGCCAGGACGACATGCCGCGCCCCATTGCCCAGGCGGAAAACCAGTTGCCGACGGCATTGAATGATAGCACCAGCGCCGGCAGGGCGGCGGCGGTCAGCCTGCCGGATCCGTATACTTCGTGCATATAGGTTGGCAGCCAGGCCACCATCGCAATTTGTTGCGCCGCGTAAAGCCCGAAGCATGCCGACACCAGCAGCGCGCCGCGATTGGTCAGGCATTGCAGGGCGCCCGACAGCATCGATGTCGCGCTGGCCCCGGTACTTTCCCGCCGATGCCAGCCTGCGGTTACCCGGTAGACGATGCCGGCCCAGACGATGGTGATGACGCTGCTGACGATCCACAACGTGCGCCAGCCATAGGCATCGAGAATCAGCGCGCCGACGATGAGCATGACGGAAAACCCGCAGGGCAGGTAGGACGACCAGATCCCGAGCGCCCATTTCCGGTCCCTCGCGGCGGTGACATGGTTGATCATGCCCGCCCCGGTGATCGTGACGGCGGTAAACCCGATGCCCTCGACGAAGCGCGATGCTAGCATCGCCTCGCCCGAATACGCGAACGCTCCCAGCAGGCTGCCGCCGGTCATGGCGATCAGGCCGAAGACAAGCACGCGGCGTTGGCCGATCCGGTCGGCGATGGAGCCGGCGACGATGCCGAGCGCGAAACCGGTGCACGAGATCATCGACGCGATCCAGCCGCCGGTCACCAGTCCGGCATCCAGCGCTGTGCGTATTTCCGGCAGCGCCGGGGGCAGCTTGCCCAGGTGGGTCGCCGCGACGATCCCGGCCCCGAGCGCGATCCAGACGATTGGCCATTGGGTTTTTTGATCTTGTCCGGCGCCGGTCATGCAGGGTTATCCCCCGCCCCGCTTGACCCGTCCAGACCTGTCGGCGACGATGCGAAAAATCGTCGGGTGAATTAAGGGAGAAGACTGGCGGATGGGTACCGAATCCGCCCCGCGCACGGGGCCGCTTGAAGACATACGCGTGATCGAAATGGGCACGATGATCGCCGGTCCGTTCTGCGGCCAGTTACTGGCCGATCACGGCGCCGAGGTCATCAAGCTGGAACAGCCGGGAATCGGCGATCCGATGCGCGAATGGGGCAAGGAAAAACCGCACGGCAAGGCTTTGTTCTGGCCGGTGCTGGCGCGCAACAAGTTGTCGGCGACGCTCAACGCGCGCGAGGCCGACGGCCAGGCGCTGGTAAAGCGGCTCGTCGCCGACGCCGACATCCTGTTGGAGAATTTTCGTCCCGGCACCATGGAGCGCTGGGGGCTGAGCTATGAGGATCTGTCGACGATCAACCCGAAGCTGATCATGATCCGGGTGTCCGGCTTCGGCCAGACCGGGCCCTATGCCAAGCGCGCCGGTTACGGCGCTATTGGTGAGGCGATGGGTGGGTTGCGCTACACCACCGGCGATCCGTCGCTGCCGCCGAGCCGCGCCGGCATTTCGATCGGCGATTCGCTGGCCGCGACCCATGCCTGCCTCGGCGCGATGATGGCGCTGCACCAGGTGCATCTGACCGGCAAGGGCCAGGTGATCGACGCGTCGATCTATGAATCGGTACTCAACATGATGGAAAACGTGATCACCGACTACGACGCCGGCGGCTATATCCGCGAACGCACCGGCTCGTTCCTGCCCAAGATCGCGCCGTCGAACATCTACCCGACGAAAGAGGGCACCTGGCTGGTGATCGGCGCCAACCAGGATTCGGTGTGGGCGCGGATGGCAGAGGCCATGGGCCGGCCCGAGCTCGCCGCCAACGAACGCTACGCCACCCACGGCGCGCGCGGCATCAACCAGATCGAACTCGATGAGCTGATCGCCGACTGGACCAGGGATTTCCCGGTCGCCGAGCTCGAAGAACTGCTCCACGAACACGGCATCCCCAACGGCAAGATCAACCGCGCGCCGGAAATGCTCGAAGACCCGCAATTCAAGGCGCGCGACAGCATCATCCGCGTCGAGCATCCGGAATTTGGCAATATCGCCATGCAGAACGTCGCGCCCAAAATGTCGGAGAGCCAGGGCGCGGTGCGCCATCCCGGCCCGGCGCTCGGCGAACATAACGACTATGTGTGGGGCGACCTTGCCGGGAAATCCACGGCCGAGATCGCCGACATGAAGGATCGCGGGATTATTTAGCGCGTCTTCCGCATGCGGGCTGGAACGGACGATATTTAAGAGGAAAACTCTATGCTGAAAACCGGCAAGGAACATCTCGAAGGCCTGCGCGACGGTCGCGTCGTCTATATCGGCGGCGAGAAGGTCGACGACGTCACCACCCATCCGGCCTTCGCCGAAAGCGCCAAATCGATGGCTGCACTCTATGACATGAAGGCCGATCCCGCCAATCGCGAAGTGATGTCCTTCGAAGAGGGCGGTGAGCGGTTCTCGATGTATTTCCTGCGCCCGCGATCGCAGGAAGATCTGCGCCGCCGTATGCGTGCCCACAAGCGTATCGCCGACGAAACCTGCGGGCTGTTCGGCCGCTCGCCCGATCATGTGTCGAGCTTCGTCGCCGGACTGGCGATGAAACCTGAAGTGTTCGACGAGATCGGCCCCGGCTACGGCGACAATCTGCTGAATTATTACGACTACATGCGGCGCAACGATATTTACGCGGCCTATGCGGTGCTGCCACCGGCGGGCGCGCGCAACCCGGATTTCTATCTCCAGAAATCGATGCCGGTGCCGACCCTCAAGGTCGTCGACGAGCGCGATGACGGCGTGATGATTTCCGGCATGAAGATGCTGGCGACCGGCGGTGTGTATGCCGATGAATTATGGATCGGCAATCTGCTGCCGATCGCTGCCGGGCGCGAGGCGGAATCGATCACCTGCGCGGTGCCCTGCGCAGCGCCGGGGCTGACCCTGTGGTCGCGCAAGCCGTCGGCCCAGGGCCTGGCGAACAATTTCGATTACCCTCTGTCGGCAAAATACGACGAAAGCGACGCCATGGTGCTGTGCGACAACGTATTCGTGCCGTGGGAAAAGGTGTTCGTCCACGACAATGCCGAGATGTCGCGTGCGATCTACGTCCAGACCCCGTCCCACGCCATGGGCAACCACCAGTCCAACGTGCGGTTCTGGGCCAAGATGCAGTTGCTGACGGGCGTGCTCAGCCGGATCACTCAGTCGTCGGGCAATAACACGATTCCGGCTGTCGCCGACCAGCTTGGCCGTATGGCGGCGCTCGAAGCGACCATCGGCGGCATGATCCACGGCCAGATCGAGGCGTTCGAGGACTGGCCCGGCGGCGGCCCCGGCCCGGGCACAGGTGGGGGCACGGGTGCGGGCGAATACGTGACCATCAACCGGCGCTATATGTACGCGGCGCTTAACTGGTGCACCGAAAACCATTCGATGATCATCGAGATGCTGCGCGAATTGATGGGCGGCGCTGTGTTCCAGATGCCGGCCGACGTGTCGGTGATGGGCAATCCGGAATTGCGCGAAAAATTCGAACAGTTCTGGGCGACGCCGTTCCTGGAAAGTTTTGAGCGGATGAAGCTCTACCGCCTCGCCTGGGACCTCGTCGGCTCCGAATTTGCCGGCCGGCACACGACATACGAGAAATTCTACGCCGGGTCGTATTTCGTCGTCCGCAACCATTCCAACCGCGAAGCCCCGTGGGACGAATTCCACGCCATTGCCGACCGGCAACTGGCGGCGATGGAAGTGCCGGAGGGGCTGGAGTAGGGGCGGGTTCGCCGGCGGGGGCGATCATATCCCCCGTGCCGCTGCCGGCGCCATTAGCCGCCGCGAGAACGAAGGACTACGCTTCCTCCGCCAAAAGCCGGTCGAGTATCTTCACATACCGGGCGGGTCCTGCGTCGACGCTGAGCAGGCCGGGTTCCAGTCCCTCGCCGCCATGGTCCATGGATATCTGCTGGGCCTCGATCACCGGCACATCCTGATCGGCGAAGGCGAATGTCCGCCCCTTGTAAATCATATCCCGGATCTCCCGGTTCTGATCGTCGTCCGTGAGCACGTTCCACCGGGCGGCCGTATAGTGGTAGTGGGTCGTCCGTTCGGTCTCGGGCGTCAGGAAGTGGAGCGCCATGTATCCGGTTCCGCTCTCCTTGGGCTCCCCGACCTTGCTGCAGCCGAATTCCAGACGCAGATTGCTGGCCGGGAACCAGGAGATCGATTGCCACTGGTCGCCCCGGGGGATGCCCGGGAACATCATCTTCAGGATGCCCGGGGTTTCAGAGTCCAGGGAGTTCCGGGTGACGGTGACGACATCGCCGTCCTGGGTCACCTCGGGGTCGGCCGTGGCGGTATCGGCATTGCCGAGAAGGCCGGCATGGGTGAAGCTGATGTGGCTCAGATCGAGCAGGTTGTCGACCAGGAGCTGGTAGTCACACTTGACGTTGAGATAGCCGGGCTCGGTGACATGCAGTTCGGGACAATCATCGAGGCAGCTATAGTCTGGGATCGTGGCGGGATCCGCCGGCTTGTCGCCCATCCAGATCCAGATCAGGGTATGTTTTTCGACGACGGTGTAGCTTTTGAGGTTCATCGCGGCGGAGATCTTGCCGCTGCCATGCGGGTTCAGGGCGCACTTCCCGTCGGCGCCGAATTGCAGGCCGTGATAGATGCATTGGATCCGATCGCCGGCGAGCAACGTGCCCATCGACAGCGGCACGAAACGGTGGGCACACCGATCGGTCATCGCCGCAATACCGCCGTCTTCCTTCCGGAAAAACACGATGGGCTCGTTCATGATGGTGCGATGCACCAGCGTGCCCTCGGCGAATTCGGAAGAGAACGTCACCACATACCAGGCGTTGCGCAGGAACCGGGGCTTCGGCGCCGGACCGCTTGAATCGCCGGATAGCGTAAACTTGGTGGGGATAATCCCCTGCAGGGCATTTGCGAATTCAGAATCGGGGCACATTGGGCGTCCTCTCACAGGTGGCGAATAAGATGATTGCTCCCGAGTATATTTTCCTACCCGATAATCGCAATGGAAATCCGGAGCGGCGGCCTCTCGCGATCGCGGCGACCTTTATGGCAACGGAACTCGCCTGGGCAGTGTTTGGAAATTATATCCTGAAAATGGTTGACGCCGATTCCGCGGAAGCGGCAGGTGTCGAAGCCGCCATTGCCCGAGCCTCGCGCCTGTTCCTCGACAAACCCGACCTCCTGACCTAGCCGTCGGCTGCCATTCCCGGTGCCGCAAAGCATATGTGAATTGGCTGGACTGATACTAGTCATTTGAAAAAAATTGATTTTGATTTAGGGGCGATACGATGTCCGCAGAGGCGGATGACCGGCGCCCAGAACAGATAAATGTTCCAACGGAGGAAAAATCATGGACCCGATTATCAAGGCCGACAGCCTCGCTTACCCGATGCTCCATGTGCCCGATCTCGATAAACAGGAACAGTTCCTGATCCATTTCGGCATTATCGCCTCCGATATTCTGAAACCGCCACCCGCCGACGCGGAGGAACCCATTATCGGGATCTTCGCCCGGCTCGACCGGGGGGCGAAACCCGCCGATCACCATTGTGTTTTCTGGCTGCCCGCCAAAGAGCTTGCGAACGGCAAGCCGGGGCTGAACCATGTGTCTTACGAGATGGTCAATATCGACGATGTCTTCATGGGTCGCGAGATCTTGGCGCGCAAAGGCTATGAGCTCGAATGGGGGGTCGGCCGGCATTATCAGGGAAGCCAGATATTCGATTACTGACGCTCCCCCTTTATGCAGATACACGAACACCAGATCGACGGCGACGTCTTCGACAACACCATGGCGCCGCAAATCGTCGATGTTTCCGCGGATGGCGATCCTGAAATCCCGGAGATGGTGTCGTCCCAGTGGGGCGCTGGTATTTCAGAAAGCTTCGGCGACGAACGGGGGCTGTAAGACGACAGGTCCTTCACAACCGGCAATCCGTGCTAACCTTCCGACAGACGGACCCGAACATCGGAGGGCATTTCATGGCACAACCGGACTGGGCGAAGGATCATGTCGAGCGGTACCGGGCGTCGAACGGCGCCGACGGGCACATCTGGAGCGGGCTCTCCGCCGAGGGCAGTTACCCGTGCCTGCTGCTGACGACGACCGGACGCAAATCGCAGGCGCCGCAGACAACTCCGCTGATTTACGGCCAGGACGGCGAAACCTATATGATCATCGCCTCGCAGGGCGGCCGGCCGACCCATCCCGCCTGGTATCTGAACCTGGCGGCCGAGCCAGGAGTTGAATTGCAGGTCGGCGCCGATGTCTTTGCCGCGTCGGCGCATACCGCGACTGGCGCCGAACGCGACCGGCTGTGGCGCATGATGAAGACCGTTTACCCGCTCTATGACGATTATCAGGCGAAAGTGGCGGGGGTGCGCGAAATTCCGCTGGTCGTTCTGACGCGTATCTGACTGATTGAAGCCGCGGCGAGCGAACGCGAAAAATTCGCTCTGTTCTTGGCCCAGTTCTGCGTCCGGTTCAGGATATGTCCGTCCGGTTCGGCGTGCCGTCAGTGGAGATGGCCGGCGCCAGCGTCCATGTCGCCGTCTATGTCAGTGTCGTCCAAACTACTCAACCCTTCACCGACCGCGGCGACAATATTTCCGGGTGTGACACCGGCAACGGTCGCCGATGCCGCCACCTGCACAAGCATCTCGAGCAGCACGCATTGCGGGCAGAGATCATGCCCGCGCACCGATTCAGCCAGGCTATTCAGCGTCTTGCCAATCAGGGCGGTAATCTCGTCGGCCGTCTCATCGTCGTCGGCGTGGCGGATATTGTCGTCGATCATAGCGGCCTCCGGGCTTTTAGGGGTGCGGTTGTGCGATGTGCAGCGCAAGGGGGAACGCGATTCATTCCGCTTCGGCGCGGATCCGGTTTAAACCTACGTGCGATGCCCGAATCAAGCTCTAAAGCGGAAACGATGTTCAGGAACATGATGTTCGCAGTTTATCCGCACCCGGTGGTAAAGGCTAATGCATCGCCCAGACGAAGATCGCCGTAGCGGCCGACCCCAAGGCGCTCCTGACCGCGTGGAGCCTGCCCCATTTCTCCATCAGTCCTCGCATCTCTGTGGTGGGGGAGGCTTCGGACATTCCCATCAGGCGATTGTTGACCGGCATGATCGCGATCAGCGTGAACGGCCAGTTGGCGACCAGGACAATCGCCCCCAATCCCCAGCGCCAGTCGAATACCATTCGGCAAGTCCCAGCAAGCAGCCGAGGACGTCAAGGCCGGCCTACATCGGGAAGCCGCGTTTGTGGGACGGCTTCCATTGGGCGAGCAGCGGGCCGTCGTCGAGACGGAGCCGTGCGGGATGTTCGGTAATATTGATATAGACAGCAGCGCCGGCGAACACCGCCGCCGCAACCAGAGCCGTTTGACCAGCGAGAATGATGACGTCTCCGTGTTTTACCGATCCCGATATTACCCTGCCGAGACATGGCCAGGCGATTTAAAGGAGGGACGACAACTTCCGCCGAACCGCTTTTGGTGCCCGGCCATCGATAAACAGTAGCCCCGTGCCGATGATCAGGGCGCCGGCTATCTCTTTCGCATAAATAGCCTCGTCGAGAAACGCATTTCCGAGAAACAGTGCCGTCACCGGGATGAGCAGCGTCGCCAGCACCAGATTGCTTGGCCCGGCCCGCACCAGAATCTGAAAGAACACGATATAGGCAAGCGCCGTTCCGAATAAAGTCAAGCCGATCACCGAAAGCCAGACATTCAGGCTCGGCACCTCCAGCGCCGAGGGCCGTTCGAAAATACCGACCACGAACATCATGATGACACTCGAACACATCAACTGGCAGGTTGCCGATTTGAGCGGCGGGACGCCCGCGAGGTGACGGCGTCCCCACAGGGCGGCAAATCCGTAGCCGAGCGCGGCGACAAGGCCAAGACCGATCCCGAGGGTTTGCGGGCCGTCCAGGGGGTCCTCGATGCCGCGTAGGACGGCGACGCCGACAAGGCCCAGAACGACACCGGCGACGCGGTTCAGGGTTAATTTCTCGTCGCCGAAGCTTGCCAGAATAATGATGGTAAACAGCGGGGTCATCGCATTGATGATCGATATAAGGCCAACCGTGATGATCGTTTGAGCCGCGAACTGGAAATAGAACGGCACCACGTTGTTCAGCAGGCCCATCACAAAAAACGGCATCCATAGTTTTGCCGACTTCGGCAGCCTGTGGCCGTAGAACCAGAACACGGGAAGCAGGAAAAGCGCTGCCAGGGTGACGCGCACCAGGACGATAATCAGCGGCGGGAGTTCCTTCAGGGCAATGCCGGCAAGGAAGAACGTTCCACCCCAAAGCACCGATAACAGGACCAGCAAACCCCATTCCGTGCGGTCCATAGATTTCGGTTCTTCAGACATCCTCTACCGCGACCGCATTTGATTGGGTTTCACCGTCTCGAGTGCAGAGTCTTGCATGCGCCGCGCGGTCGATCCACCTCCTTCTTGCCGCCCCGGAAGGGGTGTTGGGTATCCGGCCGGCTTGGTTCCCGACTAACCCCAGACGGCCCGGGCCGTCTCGACGATCAGCTCCAGCTTGGCCCATTGGGCGTCTTCACTGATGTCGTTGCCGTGGGTGGAGCTCGCAAAACCGCATTGCGGACTTAGAGCGAGCTGGTCGAGCGGCGCGAACTGCGCGGCCTCGTCGAGGCGCCGCTTCAACCCGTCCCCGGTTTCCATGTCGCCCGACTTCGTGGTGACCATCCAAGTACCGCCGTCTTGCCGGGCGGCAGGAACCGCAATGGCTGAAAATCGCCGGCGCGGTCGTCGTCATATTCGAGAAAAAATCCATCTACTTCGAGTTTGTTGAACATTTGTTCGGCTATCGGCTCGTAGCCGCCCTGCGCGACCCATCCGCTCCGGTAGTTGCCGCGGCAGAGATGCACCGTTATCGCCATGTCGTCGGGGCGCCCGGCGATGCATTCGTTGATCAGCCTTGTATAGGTCTTCGCCAGGGTGTCGGGGTCGTCGCCCCGGGCGATGAGAGCTTCGCGCAGTGCGGGATCGCAGAAAAACGTGAAGTGAACTTCGTCGAGCTGCACGTACCGGCATCCGGCGGCCGCCAGCGCCATGATTTCGTCGCGGTACACCGCCGCGAGGTCGGCAAAGAATTCGTCCATATCGGGATAGATTGCCGGATCGACCACATCCCGCCCGCCGCGGTAATGCGCGAAGCTCGGCGATGGCATCATCACTTTTGCCGTAAGATCGGTCGTGTCGGCGAGAAACCGGTAACCGTCGACCGTAATATCGTTCGCATGACGCAGCGGGGCGACGGTTCCGAGCACCGCCGGGGTGTAGTCGTCTTCGCCGTGACCGTGCTGGAAGGCATGGTCGAAGGCGACTTTTCTTTGTTGCAGCCCGACGATTTTTTCGAGGAAGTCGAGGTTGAAAAGAAAACGCCGGAATTCGCCATCTGCAGGCCGATATCGCGCTGGCGCGCGGCGATATGGGCGATGCTTTCATCCTCGACCCGCCGCAGGTCGGCGGCGGATATCTGGCCGGCTGCCTGCGCCTGGCGCGCGTCGAGAAGCGCCTGTGGCCGTAACAAACTGCCAACGTGATCGGCCCGGAAGGGCGCGCGGGGTGATGAGGCCATAAGTTTTCTCCAAGCGTGTCGGTCGATCGTATCATGCCTGCGTTCCAAACGGATCTTCGGTCACGACCGGTGTGCTGCCCGGTTTGCTGCCCGGTATAGATCGGACATATCGGGCCGCCGTTTTCCTATCCGCTCAGGTCGAAAATCCGCCGTCTTCTTCCCCGGCGCGGGCCGTGGTCGCCTTGGGGAATACGGTCTGAATGGCATGCATCGCAACGTGCTCGTCATCTGCTGAGCTGACGCCGGACACCCCCATCGCGCCCACCAGATGCCCGTCGATGAGGATCGGCAGCGCTCCCTGCGCGGCGAGAAAGGGGAAAGTAGTAAGGCGGCGCGAACGCTATCGATCCAGCGTTCCCAGACCCCGCTGGGGCGGCATGTCATGGCAGATGTGTTGGCTTTGCCGAGGGCGATCTCGTCATTGCCCGGACGGGCGCCATCCATGCGATGAAGGGCGATGATGCGGCCGCCGTCATTGACGATGGCGATGACGATCTCCCAGCCGTTGCGCACGGCGCCGCGCCGGTCTACTGGCAATACCGCGTCATTGTGCAGGGACTGTTCGCCTGTGGGTGTGCGGGCAACACGATCGGCGATCGTGCGTCACCCCCGTTTGCGGGTTTCCGCCCGGGCCAGGGCGTAGGTGCTGGCGAAAATCACCACCGCACCGGCCACCGTCCGGATATCGGTCGACTCGTCGAACCACAGCCAGCCCGCCGTTGCGACGATCGGCAGGCGCAGGAAATCGAATGGGACCACCGCACTCATCTCGGTTACCTGATACGCCTTGGACACGAACCACACACCGAGCGTGCCGGTGATACCGACGCCGGTCAGCAGCGCCATATCGGGCCAGGACGGGGTGATCCAGAAAAAGAAGGCCGGGATTGCGGCAAGCGGGCACATGACGATATTGACCCAAGCTGTGGTCGCGACCATGTTTTCCGTCGCCGTCAGCTTTTTGATGCAGATGTTCGATACCGCGTAACATACCGCCCCGCCGAGCACGACCATGGCGCCGAAACCGATTTCGGTAAAACCCGGCCGCAGGACGATGAGTACGCCGGCGAACCCGCCCGCGATCGCCAACCCCCGCACCTTGTTGAGCTTTTCGCCGAGCAGCAATCCGGCTAGCAGCACGATAAAGATCGGTTGGGTGAAGCTGAGCGAAATCACTTCGGAAAGCGGGATTTCACCGATGCCGATGAACAGCCCAAGCATGCCGAAATAGGCGAAGGTGCCACGCGCAAGGTGCAGCGGCAGGCGCTTGGTCTTCAGCCCCGAAAACCCGGTCCGGTGGAACAGCGGCGCGAGAATGATGAGCCCGACCATTGTGCGGATGAACAGGATTTCGAACGACGTGTACTGGGCCGACAGGGACTTGATCAGCACAAGCATCGTCGACCACACGGCGACCGCGAGCAGCATGTAGAGAATACCGCGCAGCGCGTTGTTGGTGGGTGGTGCGGTCATGGGCGTTCCAAATTCCCTTTTCCCAAAAGGGGGAAGGGGAAAGAGCTGTATTCCGTGGCCGTCAGCTCAGCCCCGTCATCACGTGCTTGCGGAACGCGGGCCGGGCGCATATCAGATCGTACCAGCGTTGCAGATGGGTGAAATCCTCGCGTTCAATCGGCAGTTCGTACCAGCGATAGGCTATCGGCCCGATCGGGATATCGGCCATCGTAAAGCGGTCGCCGCCGATATAGGCATTCCGCGACAGATGGTCGTCGAGAATGGCCCATTTTCCGGCCCAGACGTCGCGGGCGGTGGCAATGGCGGCAGGATCGCGTTCTGCCGGCAGTTTGCGGATCAGGCCGTGAAACACCGGGACCATGCCGTTGACCAGCTCGGTCAGCTGCCAGTCCATCCACATCTCGCAAAGCGCGCGCCCGGCCGGATCAGCCGGGCACAGGTCGCCGAGGCTGTGCGTGGAAGAGATGTAGCGGACGATAGAATTCGATTCCCACAGCACCAGACCGCCGTCGATGATGGTCGGGATGCGGCCGTTCGGATTGAGGGTCAGATACGGCGCTTCGTCGTTTTTGCCGAACGCTCCGCCGATATCCTCACGCTCGTAGTCGAGGCCGATTTCGTCGAGCACCCACAGCGCCTTCATGACGTTCGACGAATTGTTGCGGCCCTTTAACTGGAGCATTTTTATCCCTTTTCCTATTGCAGCCCGATATCGATCACGTGCTTTCTGAATGCCGGACGGGCGCAGATCGCGTCGTGCCAGCGTTTCAGGTTGGGAAAGTCCTCGCGCTCGATGGCGAGGTTGAACCAGCGGTAGGTGAAGGGCGACGCCGGGATGTCGCCGAAACCGAAGGCGTCGCCGGACAGGTATTCGTGATCCGCCAGCCAGGCTTCCAGCACGAGATTTGCCTTGGCCCAGAGATCGCGCGCGGCGCCGATCTTTGCCATGTCGCGCTCGGCCTCGGGGGTGCGGATCAGCCCCTGGAACACTGGCACATGGCGGCCCGCCAGGACCGATAGCGCCCAGTCCATCCACCTGCCGGCGCTGGCGCGGGCCTGAATATCTTCCGGCCAGAACGGGGTGCCGGCACCATGCTTTTCGGCGAGATAGCGGACGATAGAATTGGATTCCCACAGGACAAACCCGTCATCGTCGATGGTCGGCACCACCCCGTTGGGGTTGAGCGACAGATATTCCGGCTGGTCGTTGCCGCCGAACGGGCCGCCAATATCGGTGCGCTCGAACGGCACGCTGAGCTCGTCGCACAGCCATACCACTTTCTGGACGTTGGACGACGTCGCGCGCCCCAGTATCTTCAGCATTTTGCCAATTTCCTCCCTCGGTTATCTCGCCAAATCGATAGCGCTTATCGGTGGCGAAGGGAAGGGCGGGACAAGCCCGGGACAAGTCCGGGACAAGCCCGGGACAAGCCCGGGGGAAGAGCAGGAGGGTGCCATGCGATAAGCCGCTCTCTGTACCCGGTATTCATACCCCCGGGTCAAGCCCGGGGGTATGAAAGGGGAAGGCCGTTAGCCGCCGGTCAATCGACCTGCAGAAACAGGCATTTCAGATACGCGCTTTCGGGCAGGTTCGGGTGTACCGGATGATCGGGACCGGCGCCGCCGACATGCAGAATGCGCGCCGAGCGGCCGGCATCGTGGATGCCGCGGCTGATCTGTTCGATAAACAGCGCCATGTCCATATGATGCGAACACGAAGCAGTGCACAGGATACCGCCGCGTTCGACGATCTTGGTCGAAAGCCGGGCCAGTTTGCGATAGCCGCGCGCGCCGGGTTTGAGGTCTTTTTTCGATTTCACGAAGGCGGGCGGATCGACAACAACTACTCCGAATTTCTCCTTTGCGGTGCTGAGCTCTTCAAGTGCGGAGAAGGCCTCCGCTCTCTCGAACCGGCAGATATCGCCGAGACCGGCTTCCGCCGCCGTCCGGGTGGCCAGATCGAGCGCCGGTTGCGACCGGTCGATGCACAATACATCTGTCGCCCCGGCTGCCGCCGCCTGGATGCCAAACCCACCGAGATAGCTGTAGACGTCGGCCACACGCCGGCCCGATGCCAGCGCGGCGACCCGGGCGCGGTTTTCACGGTGATCGTAAAACCAACCGGTTTTCTGGCCGTCCGACAGATCGGCGAGAAAATTCGTGCCGTTTTCGGCCAGCGGCGCGGGCGAGGGTACATCGCCGATAATCTCGGTGTCCGCATCCAGTATTCCCTCCTGGCGCCGCGCGGCGCCTTCGCGCTGCACGACGATGCCGACAGGGGAAATCGTCTGCTGCAGCGCGGCGACAATATCACCGGCCAGAAAATCCATGCCTGCCGTGTTGAGCTGCACGACGCAGACATCGCCGTAGCGGTCCACGATCAAGCCCGGCAACCCGTCCGCCTCGGCATGGATCAGCCGGTAAAACGGTTTGTCGTACATCCGGTCGCGGAGCGCCGCGGCGTGTGTGATCCTGCCGGCCAGCCACTTCGCGTCGATATCGGCGTTCGCTTCCGCCGGCAGCAGGCGGGCGCTGATCAGCGGGTAGGGATTGAAAATCGCCGTGCCGACTGCGCTGTTGCTCGCATCAACGAGGGTTACCACGGTCCCCTGCGGCAGCGCCTTGGCCTCCGGCGTCATCTCTATTTCGTTGGAAAATACCCAGGGGTGCCCGGCGCGGACGCGTTTCTGGCGTCCGGGCATGATGCGGATCACCGGCCGTAAGCCAGCCTCCGGCTCTGTCGTTTCTGCAATGTCATTCATGGTGGCAGTCTACAGCGTAATCGATGGCGGGGATAATGGGTTATCCGGTCTTTCGGGATTCGCGGATGGTGCTGTAATAGCCGGCCGCGAAAATGATCAGCGCGCCGGTGCAGGTCCAGAAATCGAGAATCTCGCGAAACAGCAGCCATCCCAGGATCGCCGAGAACGGCAGGCGCATGAAATCGAAGGCGATCACGAAGCTTGCATCTGCTTTGGCCAGTGACCGGGTGAGGCAGTAATGCGTCGCGTAGCCGGTTATTCCGAGGCCGATAATCGCCGGCAAGTCGGCAATGACGGGCGTCTGCCATACGAAAAACGCCGGGATTGCCGAATAGATCAGGATGGTGAAGCTCATATAAAACACCACCGTAGATCCCGATTCGGTCGCCGACAGGCGCTTGGTGACGACGTGGGCGCATGAATAGAGCAGGGCGGCGATCAGGATCATCACCGTGCCGAGACTGATCGGGATGATGCCCGGGCGGATGATGATCAGCGCGCCGGCGAACCCGACCAGGATGGCGATCATCCGGTGGCCGCCGATCCGCTCGCCGAGAAACGCCGCGGCGATCAGTGCCGTGAACAGCGGCGAGGTGAACTGAAGCGCCGCGACATCGGCAAGCGCGATCAGGGTGACGCCGTAGAACCAGGCAACATTGCCGCCATAGAGAAACGCGTTGCGCAGCGCATGGGTGCCGAGCTTTTCGGTCTTCACCATCGATGTGCCCTGACGCAGGATCGACGGCGTCATCAGCAACAGGTTGATCACGTTGCGTAGAAAGATCATCAGCAGCACTGAATAGGCCGGCAGAAAGCGGATACAGATTGCCATCGCGGTCAGCGCGCCCGCCGCCGCGATCATCCACATCGCGCCCTTTGCTGCGTTGCTCATAAACCTGTCGCCCCCATCAAACTTCCCGCCGGCTAATCGCCGAGCGCGACGCCTTCGCGCCGCCGGTCGGCGCCGCCGTCATACCCGTCCGGCGTGACCCGGATGCCGTGCAGTCCGCTGCTCAGCGTCCCCAGTCGTACATCGTGTCCCAGACGGCGCAGCGCTGCCACATGTTTCGCGACATCAGTGCCTTTTTCCAGTTCCGTCGGTCCGTTGCGGTTGATGTGGTTTGGTAAATCGATCGCCGCCTGCATGCCGAGCTTCCAGTCGAGCAGGCCGATGAGTGTCTTGGTCACATAGCCGATGATGCGCGAGCCGCCGGGCGAGCCGATGGTTGCGAACAATCTGCCGTGGGCATCGAAGACCAGGGTCGGCGACATCGAACTGCGCGGCCGCTTGCCCGGCGCGACCGCGTTGGCGACCGGCAGCCCGCCGTGCCGCGGCACATAGGCAAAATCGGTCAACTGGTTGTTGAGCAGGAAACCGCGCACCATCAGCCGGCTGCCGAAGGCGCGCTCGATCGACGTGGTCATGCTGACCGCGTTGCCGTCGGCATCTATCACCGACACATGCGACGTCGACGGAAATCCTTCCCGCAGGTCGGGGGCAAGATCCGATCTGTCGACGCGGACCGGCCGCCCGGCGGTAGCCTTGCCCATGCTTTCGGTCGCGGAAATAGTCTCCGCGCGGCGCCGCAGATAGGCGGGATCGAGCAGGCCGGTGACCGGCACGGAAACGAAATCCGGATCGCCGATATAGTGCCGCCGGTCGGCATAGGCGAGGCGGCTGGCTTCGGATATCAGGTGAATTGCCTGGACCGAGGACGGCGCGATGCGTGACAGATCGAAGCCTTCGAGCAGCCCCAGTATCTGCAGCGTCGTAATCCCGCCCGATGTCGGCGGCGGCATCACGCAAAGCCGCCAGGCGCGGTAGGGCCGACACACCGGCGGGCGTCTCAGCGCGCGGTATCCGGCGATATCGCCCAGGGTCATCGTCGCCGGGTTGCGCGTCGCCTTTCGGATCTTGGCCGCGATGTCGCGGGCGATGTCGCCGCGGTAGAACGCCTCGGCGCCGCCGGCGACGATCCGCCGGTAGGTGTCGGCGAGGTCCGGATTGCGCAACACCGTTCCGACCGGTTTCGGCGCGCCGTCCTGGGTCAGGAAATAGGCGCGCGCCGTTGGAAAATCCCGCAGATCCTTCGAGCGTGCGATCATCCGGTGAAGCCGCGGCGAGACAGGGAACCCGTTTTGTGAAAGCGCGATCGCGGTCTCGAACAATCGTGCCCAGGCCAGCTTGCCATGCGCGCGGTGCGCCAGCGCCAGCATGCGCAGGATCCCGGGCACGCCGACGGCAATCCCGCCGGTGCTGACGTCGCGAAACCGCCGGCGCTTGCCGTCGGCGGTCAGGAATACATCCGGGCGGATAGCGGCGGGCGCGGTCTCGCGGCCGTCATAGGCGTCGACACGGGCGTCGGATTTGCGGAAATGCATCAGGAACGCGCCGCCGCCGATGCCGGAACTTTGGGGCTCCACCAAAGTGAGCACGGCCTGGACGGCGATCGCGGCATCGACCGCGCTGCCGCCCGCAAGCAGAATTTGCCGCCCTGCGTCGGCCGCCAGCGGGTTGGCGGCGGCGACCATATGGCGGCGCGGCAGATCCGGGACCGAATTGCAGGCGGGAATCAGCACCGACAGCGCGACGACAAGCGAAATCCGGGATAACTCTGGAATCGAATATCGCTTGCTAATCAATTCGGTAACCGCATTTTGATGGAAATCCTTTCGCAGGTGCGAAAAACAGCGTAAAACAGCCGCGACTGCTGCCGGAAAAGCTCGCGGAGGGCGACGATGAGCACCCCTAGCCGGATCAAACGGATTACAGCGCCGGAACTCACGGCGCGCAAGGGCGGAGAACCGATTGCGGTTCTGACCGCCTATACCGCGCCGATGGCCCAGTTTCTCGACGAACATGTCGATTGTCTGCTGGTCGGCGATTCGCTGGGCATGGTGGTGTACGGCTTCGACACGACGCTGGCGGTCACGCTCGATATGATGATCAATCACGGCGCGGCGGTTGTGCGCGGATCGCAGCGTGCCTGCGTTATCGTCGACATGCCGTTCGCGTCCTATCAGGAATCGACCGAGCAGGCCTATCGCAACGCCGCCCGCATCATGCAGGAAACCGGCTGTGACGGCGTCAAGCTCGAAGCCGGCGTGGCGCTTGCGCCGACCGTCGAATTTCTCGCCCAGCGGGGCATTCCCGTGATGGGCCACATCGGGCTGATGCCGCAATCGGTACACACCTATGGCGGTTTCAGGGTTCAGGGCAAGGAAACGGGGGCCGCCCGCAAGGTCATCGACGATGCCCGTGCGGTTGCCGATGCCGGCGCGTTTTCCATCGTCGTCGAGGGTGTGATGGAACCAGTCGCGCGCGAGATTACCCAGGTCGTGCCGGTGCCCACCATCGGGATCGGCGCCTCGGTCGAGTGCGACGGCCAGGTGCTGGTCACCGAGGATCTGGTCGGGCTGTTCAGCGATTTCACGCCAAAATTCGTCAAGCGTTACGCCGATCTTGGCGTCGATCTCGGCAAGGCTGCGGCGGCCTACGCCGACGATGTCCGTGCCCGCCGGTTCCCGACCGCCGAACAGTGTTTCGGCGCGCCCAAGACCGATGGGGCAGAGGTCCGACACCTTAAAACCTGACATCGATTTCGTGCCCGCCCCTGAAAAACCTTCCTCCATGATTGTCTTGCGCAATGCCGCCGAGCTGCGTGCGGCGCTTGAGCCGCACTGCGCGTCCGGCACGATTATCGGACTGGTGCCGACGATGGGCGCGCTGCATGCCGGTCATCTGTCGCTGGTCATTCGGGCGCGGCGCGATTGCGGGGTGGTGGTCGCCAGCCTGTTCGTCAACCCGACCCAGTTCGGCGAAGGCGAGGATTTCAGCGCCTATCCGCGCGACGAAGCATCCGACCTGGCCTTGTTCGAAGAGCGCGGCGTCGACATCGTCTATGCGCCGGGGGTCGATGAAATATATCCTGACGGGTTCGCGATTACCGTGACCGTCGACGGCGTGACCGAGGGAATGTGCGGCGCGTCGCGGCCCGGGCATTTCGACGGCGTGACAACGGTGGTGTCCCGATTGTTCGAGCACTGCGCGCCCCATGTCGCGTATTTCGGCGAAAAGGACTATCAGCAGCTCAAAGTGATCGAACGCATGGTCGAGGAGCTCGGTCTCGGCATCCGTATCATCGGCGTGCCCATCCTGCGCGGCATTGGCGGGCTCGCCCTGTCGTCGCGCAATGTCTATCTCGACGACACGCAGACCCGCAT
>Ga0209403_10002782_pt1 | contig 20412 bp, 22 predicted proteins | sample ArcticOcean_MG_C_8_FD_187440 | JGI IMG/M metagenome (GOLD analysis project Ga0209403, IMG submission 187440) | Marine microbial communities from western Arctic Ocean - ArcticOcean_MG_CB11_86 (SPAdes) (version 2) | ecosystem: Environmental > Aquatic > Marine > Oceanic | place: Arctic Ocean... | reverse complement strand
CCGCAACTTCCTGCATGGATGGAGTTGCTTCCTTGGCGGCCGCAGTTTCCTGCACGGGTGGGGCCTCTTCCTTAGGAGGACTAGGCTCGGGCGGGCAGCCTGCGAGGAGAAAGGTGGTGGCGATAATGAGTAAAAGTGTTCGAGTCTGCATCGAAAGTCTCCGTAGATTCGCTGGGTTCAAGTACGGCTGGATAAAATTAGTCAGAACCATACCGTCTCTGCCATTATAAAATCAAGCTCTTCCATCACAAAATCAAGGCCAGATTCGTATTCTGCTAAAAATTTCGGTGTGACAGGCATGGAATGCGCGGTTCCATACACGTCAAACGTTGTAAGTTTCAGGAACGACATTGACACAATATCCTCCCTCACGCAACTTGAGGACCGAGACAATGCGGTAGCGCTGTTTCTCGTGCGCAATACAACTATCCTTGCGGATCAGTGTACCGTGATCCATCGTGATTGTCATAAATCCGGAACGCCCCAGCAGACCGTACACGCGTACCGGAACAGCGTGTGGCAGGGGCGAGGGTGTGGTGGCTGGCGTGAACGCTTCAGAGGTGAACTGTGACATCATTTGGTTTCCCCATCAAGAGAGTTGGTGACTGGCGACAACTGTGACTCCAACTGCTGCCGACGCTCTTGGTAGCGGCTGCGGAGTTCCATGTCCTGCGCCCACAACGTCTCGGTGAAGAGGGAGCGCCAAAGCCCGTCCTTGGGGAATTGTGATTCGTAGAGGCACTGCACGGAAAACAGCAACCAGTGCCGCTCTTCTTCCAGCAGGTTGAGGTAATCGTAAGTCACGCGGTCCAGCACCCGGACTTCCTCGTCGAGCGTCGCGTTGATCTCCGGAAGCACCGCCTCAGCGGCTTCGGCTTTCGCCTCCAGCAGGCGTTGACAACGCATGCGGGAGTGGTCCATCTGCCGACGGCATTCCACCAGCGCCCCCAGACTGGAGGTCAAGGCCTGCTCGTGCTGCCGTAGCGATTCGCCTAGCGACTCCAAACTGGTTCCCTTGTCTGAATCTTCCGTCATCACGAGAACATCGTTAGGAGCGTCCGGTGTGGTGCGGGCATAACATCTACCTCAGTTCTGCCTCTCATTACAACGATGGGTGCAAGCAGTGTTCCGGCATACCGATCGGACCTCAGCCACGGGATTCCAGCACCGATTTGAACCAGCGCAGAGCCTCCAGTGCGAACCCAAGCTGATGCTCCTTGCGGCTTAAAAACGGGTTGAGGTCGAGGCGGTTGTGGAGGAGTTTCCCGTCAATCGACAGGGCGAGGTGACACTGCCCATGCTTGCGGCTGCGGCGTTCCGGGGAGGAGGGTCCGGCCATGCCGGTTTCGGCGAGCGTGAAATCCGCCCCGCTGCGACGTGCCCCGGCTTCCGCAAGGATGCCGGCCATAGCCGCAGTCACACTGGAGCCAGTGACGGGGCGTTCCAGCAGGCGCGCCTTCTCCCGGCTGTCATAGGGCACCACACCGCCGAGGAAGTGCTTGGAAATTCCGGAGACCGTGGTGAACGCCGCAGCGACACGGCCCCCGCTGCTGGTTTCCACCACAGCGATGTGATGGGGCTTGCGCTGCCGTGCCCGTTCGTCGAGTAACTGCTTGATCGCAACAGCACAGTCCTCAAGCTGCTGCTCCTGACGTCGACAATTGAGTTCCCATTCATTGAGGAATTGGTCCGCCCCCTCCAGTCGGTAAAGCTGCTGTTCGCGCATCAATTGGGCCGCACCTTGCGGGACAAAACGCTCCAACGAATGCCCGGCCTGCACAGCGCGGCGGATCAGCGTGGAGGAGAGGTGGAGGAGCAGATGGAGTGCTTTCGGAAGCTGGTCGAGGTTCAGCAATTCTGTGGCAAGCGTCACGTTCCGGAGCTTTTCGGTCGTCGCCAGTGCCTCCTCCAGCATGACGGTCCCGCGAGGCACAATCAGAAACCTCGCCTTGCTGGCCAGCACCCCCAAGTCCTCCGATGAAAAAATACGTTCGTCCTGCATACGCTCCACCAAGTCTGCTCCAATGATGAGCGACACCGGGCACTCCGGACACTGCTCATGCAAGCGCAAGACGTGTTCCGCCAGTCGGTACGGGCGATCATACTCAAACTCGGCGGTGGAGATTCCGGAATGCTTGGGGTTCAGGCGGGGTTGCTCTCCCAAACCTGCCAGCACTCGGACGGGGTAGCTGACCTCGGGCTGCGGCCAATCCGCCAACACGCTCCGCAAGATGGTCAGCCGCAACTCGGCTGCGAGGATGCGCTGGCGCTTGGTCGGGTCCGGGTGCTGACCGTTCGAGAGCAGAAAGACCACGCGGTCGTATTCCGGAAACTGCCGCAAGGCGCACTCGGCCAGCAGCAGATGGTGAAAGCCAGTCGGGTTTCCAGTGAGCGGAAGAAAGACGGAAGGCTCCGCCGATTGTTGGTCAGCCATGCTGACTCAGGAAGTGCGGGGCCGGAGGCCCGAATGTCGGGGAGTGCTTGGCATGGCAGGGTCAGGCCGCAGATTCCTCGGCGATTTCACTGCGGCGAGTCTTTAGCTGCATAAACCGGAGGTTGAGCATCTTCAAGGTTGCATTCACTGCCGCCATCACCTGATCGGAATCGACTCCCACCGTCTGGTGGCGCTTGCCGTCAATCTGCCAAGTGATCAACGCTTCGGTGAGGGCATCTGTGTGCCCGCCACGTGGAATGCGGATTTCGTAGTCCACCAGTTCCGGGCACTCGACGTGCCGCTTCCGCAGGATCTTGCGCACCGCGCCCATGAAGGCATCGTAACCCCCGTTGCCGCTGCCGGCCTCGTTGTACTCGTGTCCGTCAATTTCCAAACGCACGGTGGCCACGGACTTGAGGTGGAGTCCACTTGTGAGGGAGCAGCCCAGCAGCCGGATGCGCTGCACGTCCTCGGTTTCCAGCACGTCCGTGATGATGAAAGGCAAATCAGCCGGGGTGATCGTCTTCTTGGAATCCCCCAACTCCACCACCCGCCGCAGCACCTTCTTGAGGTTTTCCTCCACAAGCTGGATGCCCAGCGCCTCTAGGTTTTTCACCAGCGAAGCCTTGCCGCTCATCTTGCCGAGTGCATAACCTCGGCGGCGGCCGAAGCGTTCCGGCGTGATCGGATTGTGATAGAGCCCCCCCTTCTTGTCACCATCGGCGTGAATGCCACTGGTTTGTGTGAAAACGTCCTCGCCGACGATCGGGGCGTTGGCAGCGGTGCGCTTTCCGGAGAAGGTCGCCACCATCTCGCTCAGCGTGGAGAGGTGTGATTCGTCCACATTCAGCGACATCTTCATTTTGTCCCGCAACGCCACCACCACCTCGGCCAGCGCCGCATTGCCCGCTCGTTCCCCAAGGCAGTTCATGGTGACGTGGATGCAGCGGATTCCAGACTTGACCGCGTAAAGCGCGTTGGCCACCCCCAGTCCGTAGTCGTTGTGCGGGTGGAAGTCAAACAGCGCCCACGGGAAGCGTTCCTGCATATCGGAAAGACTTGCGAACACCTCATCCGGCGACATCACTCCCAGTGTGTCCGGAAGCATGAAATGTTCGATGCCCTCGTCTTTTAGTGCCGTGACCAGTTCGTAAACGTACTGCGGGTTGTCGTGGTAACCGTTGGACCAGTCTTCTAGATACACGTTTGTCCGGAGCCCCTGCTGGTGGGCATAGGCGAGGGTCTTACGGATTTCCGCAACGTGCTGTTTGAGGGTTTTGCGGAGTTGGTTGCGACAGTGGTTTTCACTGCCCTTCGTGAGCAAATTGAGGACTTCACCTCCCGCTTCCCGAATCCAAGCGACGCTGAGGGTGTGATCAATGAAACCCAGCACCTCAATCTTACCGAGCAGGCCGTGTCCCTGTGCCCACTCAGTGGTGCGCTGCACCGCCAGCAGTTCGCCTTCGGAAACACGGGCCGAGGCGATTTCCAAGCGATCCACTCGGAGTTTTTGCAGGAACGCCTTGGCGATGTTGCTCTTCTCCGCAGGCGTGAACGTCACCCCTTGGGTTTGTTCGCCGTCACGCAGGGTGGTGTCGAGAATCAGAACGTGGTTGTCAGGCATCGAATCGGGTGGAGCCGCTTGGGTCATGACCACCTTGGAGAGTGCATCAGCCGGAACAGGGCCGAATCAAATCATCATTTTGGAGCGCGAAAGTGCGTCAGCAGACTGGCAACCAACACAACGGTCAGGATGATGTGAACCTCGCGGGGCAACGAGAGTGTTTCCACCCCGTAAAGCCACAGCAGCACACCGGAGAGGATCAACCCGATCCCTGCAAGCAACTGCACGATTCCGGAAACCGTCACCCAAGACCAACTCCGTAGCCGATACGCATGCGCCTTGATGTGGTCCAGCGAGTACATGGGAAAGATGACGAGGAAGAAGAAGCCTGCCCAAATGTGCAGAACCGCCACCGTCGTGCTGCGCTCCACCTTCAGAAACTCGCTTGCGGTCGTCAGCCATCCTCCGGACAGCGTCAGGAACACACAACTGATCATCACCAGCCGACGCATCACTCCGGGCACACAGGTTCAACAAAAGCATTTGATTGTAGCAGGCTCCGTGCGGCTACAGCAACCCCATTTGCCCAAGATCGGCCCGCAACTTTGCGGCATCCGTGAAAACCAGCCCCCGAATGCCTTCCACATTTGCCGCTGCGACATTGGCAGATTTGTCGTCAATGAACACCGTTTGCGAGGGTTCCAGCCCAAAACGTTCCAACAGATGCTGATAGATTTCCGGATCAGGCTTCTTCATTTTAACCTCCCCGGAAATGACCTTGCCCCGGAACCAACCCAGAAACGGAAAGCTCGGCTCGGCCAAGGGATAGGTGTCCGCTGACCAGTTGCTCAAAACATAGAGCGGTGTTCCAGCGTTCTGGAGTTCTTGCAGGATTTCGACGGTCTCGGCAAGCGGTTCACCGAGCATTTCAGGCCAGCGTTCCCACCACGCTCGGATGAGCGTTTCGTGTTCCGGAAACTCCTGGACTTTCTCGGCAATTCCTTCCGCCATCGACAGTCCGGCATCCATCCGCACGTTCCACTCGTCAGTGCAGATTTCGTTCAGAAAACGCTCCACCTCTGCTTCGTTGGGCAACAGCTTACGGTACAGGTAGCGGGGATTCCAGTCGATGAGGACGTTACCGAGGTCAAAAACAACATTCATGTCAGCATAATTTCAGAAAAAATTTCTGGATCAGCGAGACACCACCAAGCCTCCGGAACTGGTGAAATGGACTTTCACTGCCTGAGCTACGGCATTGGCCATTTGCTGCCGCACCTTTGATTTCAGCAGGTTGCGACGGTCCCGCTTGTTGTTGAGGTTGGCCACCTCCAGCAGCACCGAGGTCGGCACCTTGCTGTAGCGCAACACCGCAGGGAGCGTCTTGCGGCCCTTGCGGTAGAGGTAGCCCCGCACGCTGTTTGACGATTTGTGTATCGGCAGTTTTGCCTTTTGGAACGAGGAAATCAAGCTTTTGCCGAAAGCCGCGCTCGTCACGGCAGATTCACGATTGTCTGCCACAGTGAATCCAACTCGGCGCTGGTACTCTTTGCGCTTCCGGTACACCTGCCCCCGCTTCCCAAACACACGCTTGCGCAGGCGGTGATCCGGATAGTAGGCCATCGCCCCACGCAGCGAGGCGTGGAGGGCATCGGCATGGAGGCTGAGGAAGAGGATATTCTCCTGCGGAATCTTTTGCTTGCGCAGCTTACTGTAGAGATAATTGACGAGAAACACTCGCATGTTCACCCCAGTTTGGGGGTTGCGGATCGTGTAGCGCGGCGTGACCAGCACGACTTCGTCCTGATCGTGCCGCCGACTCACCTTGCTCACTGGCTTGCGCTGGTTCGGGTCCAGCAAGGTAGGGTACACTTTGAAATTGCTTTTTTGCAGGAGTGGAATCAGGCGGCGCTGGATGTCGTACACGACCTCATCCTCATAAATCCGGTCCCCACGTTTGGATGAACCATAGGTGGCTCCCGGATCACGCCCCCCGTGTCCGGAATCCAGAATGACGTGGAACTGAAAGCGCGGGTCGTTCTTGTTGGCGGTGTTTTTGTGGGTCGTCTTTTTCGTGGTTTGCTGCGATTTAGCTGCGCGTTTCCTAGAGGTACGCTGTGGTTGCTGGACGAGAGCCCCCCCACCTTCCAGCCACTCTTCGCTTAACCACTCCATTGGAATCTTGAGCGCTTGATTGCGCTGGATGCGCCGGGCGTTCCGGATGCCATTGAGCCGCAGCAATTGCTTGGTCATCGTGTCCACCTCGTCGTGGAGCAAACGACCTGTGAAGCGGGCGACCACCGAGGAGTACACCGCCTCGCCTTTGCGCATCCGATACCACGCATAGACCTTGCCGGATCGATCCGCCTTGGCATAAAGCGGAGGCCGCACCTTGAGCTTGGGTTTCAGTCCAAGCTCTGGGTTGAGCCGCTGCCACGGAATGAGAATGCGGTCGTTGAGGTAGAGCAGGTTGCCGCGTTTGCGTAGCCGGTTCTCCTGCGCGAGTTTCCGGATGGACGTTCCCGGTTTGGCGAAGAGCGCGACCACGAGCGACAGGTTTTCCCACGAATGGGTGACTCGATGCTCCCAGCCTTTTTCACGGGAGCGGTCTTTGGGAAAGACGGCTTGAAGTGCTGCCGCCCGGATTTTGCCGTCCAGCAGTCCCAGCGGCAGGGAAATGTAGCGGTCACGGTAGAGGTGTTTGGAACGGTAGTAGGTGCGCAAAACCTTCGTGCTGCGGTAGCCCTTTCGGAAGACACGCTGCACCAACCGATAAATGCCCTCGCCTGCTTGAGGCCTGAGCCGCACCATCAGCCGACTGCTGTTCCAGCCGACCTGCATTTGCTCGGGCCCCACAGAAAATCTCAAGTAGTGAGCCGGAGTCCTAGCTTCGACTGAGACCGAAAGCCACAGGACGCACCCCAGCACCAGCGCCCCCAAGACCTTGCAGGACCAACGGAATCGCGAGGTAGGAATCATCCTCGTGGTGAGGTCAGGATGGAGTGAATGGGAGACTGGCACAGTTCAGACGAAACATAGAGTAGATTCAAACATGGGTCTTCTTTGGTCAGCTTGCGGCTCACGTCCTCCACAGGTTGCGGAGGGCGCGGGAGTCGATGGATCGAGGGCACTGGGTGCAAAAAATCTTCGCGTAACCACGCGAGGGGGATCCGGATTTCCTGCCCCGGATTCAAAGTCCGGGCATCGGCAAAACCGTTGAGGGCGATGAGGTCGTTGGCGATCCTCGTGGTTTCCTCGTGCGATCCTTCGCGCACAAACCTCCGGACCACCCCGGAATAAAGTGACTCTCCCGGCTCCAAGCGATACCCTGCGTAACGCACCCCCAACGGATTCACCGTCAGGTACAGCGGGTATTTCACGGACAGCGGGCGAAGTTCCAAGTCGTCGCGTATCCAATTCCACGGAAAATACAACACCTGTCCCTGACGTAGTGCCCACTCCTCGAATCTGAGCCTGTTGTAACGGGCGGTTTGGGTGAGGGTCACACTCTTCTTAAGAAACGCCGCTTTCAGGAGCGGCAAGGTTTCCCAGCGGTACACCACTTGGTGCCGTAGCGCCCCGGATTCAACGAGGTCCTCCGGGAACAGAGCTTTGAGGATGGAGCCTTGCAACGGCCCAATCAGCAGTTCCAGTGGAAAGGTCACATACTGATGCGGATGAAACTTCGCTGCCCCGCTCAACTCGCGGATACGAGGAAACTGCCGCCCGCCATCCTGCATCACACGGACGGCCATCCGGTACTCACCTTCTCCGAAACGCGGCCTAATTTGCGCAAACAAGCCCTCAGGCGACCAGCCGGCTCGGATCATGTCCTGCTGCTGATAAACCAGCGACACCACGGGCAAAGAGCGGCAAAAGGCCACTTTAGGTTTTCCTACTGCGAGAACACCAACAAGTAGCCCCACCAGCAGGGCAACTTGCGGGAACAAGAACCTCATCATATATTTTTGAATTCGTGCGCACATCCGGTTTCACTGCAACAAAATTCATGCCACCCCCTGAAACCGACCCTAGGACATGACTGTCGGCTTTATTAAGTTGCATTTTTGCGGTTCTCAGCAAAATTCCGGAATTGAACTTGCACCTCATGGAGTGATGTAGTTTCATTCAGTACATGGACATTGTCCAAACTTCCAAATTTTCGGAATCTACATGATCCGTATTCTCATCCTCAATCTAGGGTTTGTGGTCTTTCTGACCGCTTGTGGCCTCTTTGATTCTGACCCACCAACAGAAGGGGCGGCCCAAGACACTGCGGTGGCCCAGACCGACCAAACCACCCCAGAAACTCAAGAAACCCAAGAGGAGCAAGATTACAAGGAACGGGTGCTTGAGCAGGAAAAAGCCCTAGATCAGCAGGAAAAAGAAACCGCTGCGCTCACGTCGGCCTCGGCAGAAGAAGCTCCGGAGCCAAAAGAATCTGCTGATTCCATCCTCAACCTCCTCGAGCCTGCGGCTTCAGAGGAAGAAGTTCTGAACGCTGAAGCATTGACCGAGGCAGATACAGCCACCGACACCGACGCGGAGTCCTTAGCAGAATCCGACGAAACGGAACTCACCGAAGAGGAAATGCCAGATCCGGAGGAAGTTGTTGATCCGGAAGCTCAACCCTTGCAGACCGAAGCGGATGCCGAGGTCACCACAGATGCAGAAACCTCTGAGTCGGCAGGCATGGAACTCGCGCCGGCAGCGGCGATCGACACGGAATTCCGCGAAGTCGAAGAGGCTGCAGAGCAACCCGCAGGCAAGGAACGCAAAATCTTCAGCCCGGAAGAACGAGCCGAGTTGCTGGAGAACATCCACAGCCGCTTGCTGAAAGCACAGGGATTGGGGTTGCCGATGGTGCGAGATCCCCGAGTTGAGCAGTTGGTGTCAACCGTGTTCTTTGGATTTGATAACAGTCGACTCACCAAAGAGTTTCTGGAGCAGCTCATCAAGGAAGCCCCTACCGTTCTGGAAGAACTGGAAAACCGGGGCGACCTCATCCTGCAAATCGAAGGACACGCCGACGAACGTGGAGACGAAGAGTACAACCTCGCCCTCGGACACCGCCGCGCCAACACCGTCCACAACCTGCTCAAGGTCTATGTCACAGACCCCATGACGCTGCGCACCATCAGCTTTGGAGAGGAATTCCCGGTGATCCTTGACTCCAACAAGGAAGCCTGGGCGAAGAACCGCCGGGTCGCCTTCACCTTCCTATTGCGGGAACTCTGACCCGTCGGGGACGTTCCACCCACCCACTCGCTGATCTGCCAAGAGCGAAATGGATTTTGCTCTGCTCCGTCTCCTCCTTTCCGATGCCAATCCCATTGCCCTTGGGGTGTTGGGGCTGCTGCTGCTGCTCTCTGTCCTCGTCTGGGCAGCCGTTTTCTTCAAGCTGATCGGACTGCTGCGCCGCCGCCGGAGCTACCGCCGTTTCCTCAAGATGTTCGAGGACACCGCGCAAACCGAGGAAATGCGCGTCCGCGCCAAAGAACTGCCCCGCAGCCCCCTCAAGCTGATGTTTGGAATCGCTGTTGCCGAGGCCGCACGCTTCCGGAAATCTTTTCCCCATGCCGGAGCCCAGCGGCGCACCGAGTTCCTGGAACTGATGGAGCGCACCCTTGAGGCGCAAATCCTCCTCGCCGAAAAAGAACTCGTTGGAGGTCAGGCGCTACTGGCAACCATCTCGGTGGTCGCACCGTTCATCGGACTCTTCGGAACAGTCATCGGCATCATCAACACCTTTCAGGGCATTGCCGAGCAGAATTCTGTGGACCTCGCGGTCATCAGCCCTGGAATTGCGGAGGCCCTCGTCGCCACCGCCGCCGGACTTTTCACCGCGATCCCGGCAACAATCGCCTACAACCTTTTCCGCTCCATGATCCGGGATCTCACCGAATCTCTCGATTTCTTCGCGCTCCAGATCATCCGCCGCATCCAACTTCAGCTCATCGCCAATGAGAAGAAGAGACTTTAGGCATGCACGCCGCTTGCGTGGAGAGTTGATCTCGGAGATCAACGTCACTCCGTTCGTGGACATTCTGCTTGTCCTCTTGATCGCCTTTGTGATCTCGGCACCGTTCCTGACCCAAGCCTTATCCATTCGCTTGCCCAAGGGACACCTCGATTATCGGCTTCCGGATTATGAGGCGGCGCTGCTGGTCGTTGTCGATCCCAGCCTCACGATCCGCATGAACGAGCGCAACCACACGCTCGGCACGCTCCGGCAAACCCTGCAACGTGCCGATCCGTCTCTGCGTTTGCGTCCGGTCTACCTGCAAATTGATGAGGTGGTCCCGCACGGTTTTCTCGTCAAGCTGATGCTCGTTTTCAAAAGTGCAGGGTTTCAGCAGGTCGGGCTTGTGTTTGAAGACAAGCTGGTTCCTATGACGGAAGGGAAGCCGTGAGGCTGATGCTCGTCGCCGGGGAGGCCTCCGGAGACACGCACGGTGCAGCTTTAATCGCAGGCCTGCAAGCACACCACCCCGCAGCTGATCTCTTTGGCGTGGGCGGTCCTAAGATGTTTCAGGCAGGTTTGCGGCTCTACGCAACCCTCGACGATTTTCAGGTCCACGGGCTTGTTGAGGTCGTGCGTCACCTGCCCCGGCTCTACGGACTGCTCAGCACCTTCAAGGAGGCACTCGAGCAAGAGCGTCCGGATGCGCTCGTCTGCATCGACTATCCCGGATTCAACCTCAAACTCGCAGCACACGCGCAAACACTGGGCATTCCGGTGGTCTTCTTCAACAGTCCACAAATTTGGGCGTGGCGCAAGCGGCGGCTCCAGACGATCCGCAAGGTCGTGGATCACATGCTCGTCCTCTTTCCCTTTGAGGAAGCGATCTACCAAGAGGCCGGAGTCGGAGTCACTTGGGTGGGACACCCACTGGTGGATGAAACGGTAGCCGACGCAGACGGTTCTCGCCTGCGGGCAGAATTGGGGCTTGCCGACTCCCCCGTCCTCACCATCGCTCCCGGAAGCCGCCCCAGCGAGTTGTCCCGGCACCTGCCCGTCTTGCAGGAAACACTGCCGCTGTTGCGGGAGCGCGTTCCCGGATTGCAGGTTTTGCTGCCGGTTGCCGACACACTCGATTCCGAGGAAATCCGCTCAACACTACGTGATGCGGCGCTGCCAATCCATTTGCTCGACGGGCGTTTTGCAGAAGCCATCCGTGCCTGCGATGCTGCCATCGTCGCCTCCGGAACCGCCTCCCTGCAAACTGCACTCGCGCTCACCCCCAATGTGCTCATCTACCGTGTGGCTCCGCTGACCTACTGGCTGGCCCGCAAGCTTGCACAAGTGCAGCACATCGGCATGGCAAACGTCCTTGCCCAGCGCGAGGTCGTTCCCGAATTACTCCAAGACGATTGCACCCCCACCCGCATTGCCGCTGCGATCACACCGCTGCTCTGTGATCCGGAAATCCGCAACCGCATGGTCACGGATCTGGAGCCAATCCGGCAGCAACTTGGTGAGCCGGGGGCATATGACCGGGCGGTGCAAGCCTTGCTCGACTTCCTTCAGCAACGCTCTTGCTGACCGTCCACGCTTTTTGCCTTTCCTCTTGTCGCGTAGCTTCGTACCCTCTTAGTCTTGTCAAAGCCCTGATTCACCCGTAATGACTGCCCTCGCCACCACACTCGCCAACGCGTTCAATCAGCCGAGCTTCTCCGACACCCCCCACATGGCGCCAACGGTGTTTGAGCGTCAAATGGGTGTGGACGAAGCCATGATGCAGCAGGTACTCGCCGAAGCCCTTCACAATGGCGGGGATTATGCGGACCTTTATTTCGAGTACAGCCTCCGGCATTCGGTCGTCATGGAGGAGGGCATTGTCAAAAGCTCCTCGGTCGCCGTGGTTTCCGGAGTGGGCATCCGTGTCTTGCAAGGCGAGCAGACGGGCTACGCCTACAGTGAGGTGCTGGAGTCCGGACCCATGTGCCGCGCTGCACGCGCCGCTGCTGCCATTGCCACCAACGGTTCCGTCCCGCTGGAGCAGGCGTGGCGGTTCAACACTCGGAAACTCACCAACCACTATCCCGTTCTCCAGACGGTTTCCGACCTGCCTCTGACCGAGAAAATTCAGCTCATCCAACAAGCAGAAGCCACCACCAAAGCACAGGACTCTCGGATTGTACGAGTCACGGTGTCCCTCGTGGATTCGGTCACTCATACCCAGATCGCCTCTTCGGACAGAGACTTGCTGAGCGACACCCGCCCAATGTTCCGGATGAACGTCCACTGCGTTGCGCAAGACGGGAGCAACCTTCAAAACGGCACCGCCGGCATGGGGGGACGTGTGGGGCAGGAAGTCTTGGGGCAGGCCGATCACCCTGTGCGGCTTGGAAAACAAGCTGCTGCTGAAGCGTTGCTGCTGCTGGACGCTCGCCAAGCACCTTCCGGACTGATGCCCGTCATTCTTGGCCCGGCACAATCGGGCATTCTCCTGCATGAAGCGGTGGGACATCCGCTTGAAGCCGATTTCAACCGCAAGGGCACCTCCGCCTACAGCGGTCGGCTGGGCGAAAAAGTCGCGACAGAGTGCTGCACGATTTACGACTCTGGAACCATTGCCCATGACCGTGGCGCCATCAACTGCGATGACGAAGGGATTCCGGCGCAGGAGAATCTGCTCATCGAAAACGGCATTCTGCGCGGTTACATGCATGACCGGATCAGTGCCCAGCACTATGGGGTTGAGGCTTCCGGAAACGGACGCCGCGAATCCTACGCGCACTACCCGATGCCGCGCATGACCACCACCTTCCTCGCCAATGGAGAGTCTGATCCGGAGGAAATCCTCGGCACGGTCAAACAGGGCGTGTACTGCGAGTCCTTCAGCGGGGGACAGGTGGACATCTCCAACGGAGATTTTGTGTTCGTTCCCACCGTCGCGTGGCTGGTGGAAGACGGGCGCAAAACCGCGCCCATCAAGAACTTCACCCTCATCGGCAATGGTCCGGAAGCGATGTCAAAGGTTACGATGGTCGGCAATGACTTCGCCATGAGCGAAGGCATCTGGACCTGTGGAAAAGACGGTCAGAGTGTTCCGGTGGGTGTGGGCCTACCCACTGTGCTGATTACAGAGATGACGGTCGGCGGCATGTCCGAATGAGCATTGTCGAGCAGCACAAGGGGCTGGCTCAGGAAATCCTTGCGGAGTCACGGAGCCAAGGCGCGGAACAGGCGACCCTCACGCTCGCCACTGCCACCGCTTTTCAGGTGGAAGTGCGGGAGGCGAACATCGAATCGCTCAAGGAAGCCGGTTCCTCCGGAATCCACCTCGTCCTCTCTCAAGACGGACGACGCTCCAGCCTCACCTCCAACGACTTCCGGCTCGACACGCTCCGCACCCTCATCCGGGACACCCTCACGGCATTGCCGCACATGGATCGGGACGAGTGGTACACCCTCCCTGAGCAAGAGTTACAGGGACGGGCGCCGGGCGATCTTGCTTTTCTGGATCCAGAGCATGAGCACATTGCTTCTGATGAGAAAGTTGAGGACACCCTGCGCTTGGAGGAACTGGCGCTCGTACAAGACTCCCGACTGCGCACCGAGCAGTCGTACTACTCGGATGCAATTTCACACACAGTTTATGCGGACAGCAACGGTTTTCTCGAAGGGATCAGCAAAACCATCCACAGCGTCGGCGTGTCGCTCGTCGTGGAGGACAACGACGCCAGTGGCGAGAACAGCGGCCGCAAGCAAACCGACGGTTGGTTTTCCTGTGCGCGCTTCCGGAACCAGTTGGAACCGCTGGAGGAGATTGCTAAAGTCGCGTCCGGGCGCATTCTCCGCAAACTTGGCGCCGTGAAGCCGAAAAGCTGTGAGGTGCCCGTGGTCTTCAGCCCGGAAATGGCCCGCAGCTTTCTCGGACAGCTTTCGTCCGCTCTGCTCGGAGAGAATGTTTTCCGGCAGCAGTCCTTTCTTGCCGATAAAGTGGGACAGGCGATTGCCAACCCGCAGGTGCAACTCAGCGACTCCCCGCTGTTGCCCGGCAAACTCGGGAGCCGTTCATACGATCATGAGGGGGTGCAGTCCAAACCACTCTCCCTCATCGAGGATGGGGTGCTCTGCAACCTCATGCTCTCCACCTATGCAGCAAACAAGCTGGGGCTGCGCTCGACCGGACACTCCGGGGGCATCTCCAACCTCGTCCTGCAACCCGGCGCATACACAGAGGAGGAGTTGATCGAAAGTGTTGAGGATGGACTCTACCTCACCTTCCTCTCCGGGCAGGGTGCAAACATCACCACCGGAGATTACTCACGGGGCGGGCAGGGCATCTGGATTCGCAACGGAAAACTGGCCGAACCGGTCAGCGAATTCACCATCGCCAGCACCTTTCTGGAAATGCTGGGAAACCTGACGATGCTGGGAAAAGAGGTGGACACGCGCAGTGCGATCCTCACGCCGATGTTTCGGATTGAACGGATGGCGATCAGCGGAACGTGATCGTGACTTCACCTTGAGCGGATGATGAGCGGCGGGACATGATCGTGACCCCTCCTTTGCAAAAGGGGGGATTGAGGAGGATTCGTTCAGATGTGCCGCAAGACGCCGGAGAGCGAGTTGCGGGATTGCTCGAGAAGTTGAGTACGGAATTCCTCGCCAGACATCCCGCGCTTGTGCAAATCCTGCGCGGAGAGCTTGAGTGATTCCAAGTACTCGATGACGGCGAAATCGGAAACCTGCTTGTGCAGCAACTGCTCTGTGCCCTCGTACATCGCCACTAGCATCGTCTGATGCTGTTCGTGTCCGAGTTGGTGCTGGAGCGCTTGCGTCTCCTGCTCAAAGGATTGGCGCAGGGTGCGGATTTGCGAAAAAGAAAGCTGCGTTGCGGAGGTTTCCACAGCTTCCGGACGAATCGACAGTTTCGTCAGAGAAGTGAGGTGTCGAAGTTGACTGGCTGCGTTTACGTCCATCGTTGTGTATTCCGGAGAAAAATTCCCGTCTTCATAGGCAATGCAAATTTCGTGTAATGTTCACTGATAACTGTTCACTGCTCAATGCTGCATCGCATCCTCGTCATCCGCTTCAGTTCGCTTGGTGATCTTGTCCTCACCACCCCCCTCTACCGGGAATTGCGCCAAGCCTTTCCAGACGCGGAAATCACGCTGCTGACCTCGGAAGGATGCGGCGAAGTGCTGGCCAACAATCCACACCTCGACCACATCCTTTTTCATCCAAGGCACGAGCGTTTTTCAGAACTCCAAGCCCTCGCCGCGCAACTCAACGCCGCAGCATTTGACCTCGTTTACGACGCACATCGCTCACTGCGCAGTCGCTGGCTGGTGGCGCGGCTGACGGCATTCGGTCTGAAATCTCGTCCCACCGTTTGGGTGATCAACAAGCGTGGTTGGCAACGACTGGCGCTCATCAAGTTCCGGAGCAAGCGGATGCTCCCCGTCCGTTCACAACGAGAACAGTGGCTGCTGCCCCTAGAACAGCAGCTCGGCCGTTCCCTTCCGCAGCATACCGAACTGTTTCCCGAGAGCAAGTCAATCGTGCGCGTCCGAACTTTCATGAGCGCGCACCACCTCGAACCCAAGCGTTTCCTCGCCATCGGCCCTTCCGCTTCACAGCCCCTCAAGTGCTGGCCGCTGGAGCACTTCCGCACCCTCATCGCCGAACTTTTCCAGCGTGGCTGGCCGCTCGTGCTGGTTGGTGGGCCGGACGAACCAGAACCCGAACTGCTCGCCGAGGAATTCGGGGACGACGTGATCAACGCCGCCGGAATCTTTACGCCCTTGGAATCCGCCGAATTACTGCGTTACGCCGTCCGCGTGATCTGCAACGACACCTCCATCGCCCATCTTGCCGAAGCAATGCACACTCCGGCGTTGGCGCTGTTTGGTCCCACGGTGCGGGAGTTCGGCTATGCTCCATTGCTGCCCGCAAGCCATTTGCTGGAAACCGAACTGGACTTGCCCTGCCGCCCCTGCTCCAAGGACGGACGCGGCCTCTGCCGCAACGCAACCACCTTGCAGTGCCTCACCTCCCTCTCACCGGAACAGGTGTTGCGGCATGTTCCGGATTTTCCAGACTGAATTTTTGCAGCAACGCCAGTCACTTCTCTGAAACTTGCAACCCCGCCTGCCATTCGTCAAGACGTTTGCGGGAAGCCTGCAGGGCCTGCGTCTGGAACGCTTGGCGGGTGCGCTGTTCTTCGTCGCTGAATTGCTTTGCGCTGGAACCCAGAATCAACTCACGGTCCAAGACATGATCCGCTTCCGTTTTGCGAGGGAGTTTTGCAAGGAATTCGCGGGGGGTGGAGTGCAGCCCCAACTCATCGGTCACGCGGCTTCCTCCAGCAGTCCCGTGTCCTCGTACCACTCTCCCAGCGTCCCGGAGTAAGCGACTGATTCCAGCTTCAGCGCCGCTTCCAAGCTCTGCAGCACTTCGTAATGCCAGTGTCCGGATTGTTCCTTGCGGAACACCTCCACTAGGATTGCTTCCTGACTCACCAGCACATACTCCTGAAGCGAGGGCAAATTCTGGTAACCAAAAAATTTGGCGCCGCGATCCCGGGATTCGGTGCTGGGCGACAGCACCTCGATAATCAGCGTGGCGTCGCTGGCCAAGTCTTCCTCGACAAACGCCGCCTGTCCGCAAACCACCACCACGTCCGGATAGACATACTGATCCCGCACATGCAGTTTGACGCGGAGATCCGCGACATACGGACGACAGGGTTTGCCGCGCAAGTGGTTTCTCAGTTCAGCACCAACGTTAAGTGACAGGATGTTATGAATGCGTGACGCTCCGGCCATGTTGAACACCTTGCCCTGCCAGTACTCGTGGCGTTCGTCCGCTTCGCGTTCGTTACGGAGGTAGTCCTCCGCCGTGTAGTACTCGTCTGCTTTTGCAAGAGCTGAAGCCATGGTTCTCTCTCGGTTGTTGGTGGTCGGCGACCTCACATTTTTTCTTGATCCCTTTGTAGGATTCTTTCAGGATTATGAAGAATTGTGCATCAATAATCAAACCCACGCATCATGAGCCGAGCCTTTGTGAAGGAGTTGGATGGGGACGAGCATCCAGAAACGCTCCCGCCACGCCTTGTCAGTCCGCATCCGAATTACGTCACTCCGCAAGGGTTGGAGCAACTGGATCGCCAGATCGCGGAACTGAAAGCGGAGTGGCGCAAGCTGCGCAAGGCTGAAACGCTGGAGTCGCGGCGGCGGCTGGCCGAGGTGCAACGTGACCTCGATTACTTCCAGAACCGCCGAGAGTCCGCGCTCCTCGTCCCTGTAGAAGCACATCCAGAAGCCGTCAGATTCGGCGGCACCGTCACTGTCGCTGAGGACGAGGACGAGCGCACCTTTACCATCGTCGGCGAGGATGAAGCTGATCCGGAGCAGGGCCGGGTGAGTTGGACCTCGCCGCTGGCCAAGGCAGTCCATGGGGCGAGGGTGGGTGATTTGCGCATCTGGCAACGTCCCAAGGGGAACCTTGAACTCGAAATCCTCGAGATCGCCGAAATCACATGCCCCTGAGCGGCCCGCCTTCTTGAGTTGTCCCTCGCGCCCAGATGCGGTAGCCTGAATCCATCAGACAACCCCGTTCTTGCTTGATCCCATGCTTCGTAAATTTTCGCTTTCGTTGTTGTTGTTCTCGCCACTCGTTGGCTTGTTGCTCGTTGGTTGCACCAAACCCGTTTACACGGTGTACTTTGCCGAGCAGAACCACACGATGTTCACCACCCACCCCGTCAAGGTGACCACCGAAACCCACCATGAGCTGGAAATGGTGGCCTCCCGGAAATGCCCCGGACGCACCCTTTGTGCTTCTGAGGAAATCAAGTTTGAGTTGAAACAACAAAGTCGGTTCTCTTTTCTGGAAGGGAAAGATTACCGCATCAAGGCCGACGAACAAACACTCGACCTCAATCATCGAGATTACACCTTCACTTACGACCAGAGCGCCAAAGCCGAGGACGGACTCACGGGGCTGGCCAAGGAGCGCTGGTTGGTGTGGCTCTCCGGGGAGGATTTTGTCACGATTGCCGAAGCGCAGGAAACGGTCTTGCTGGTCGGTCCCTATCAAGTCCCCCTCGCCTACGACAAGCGGGATCCGTGGCGCATCCTGATGGACCACCCCCGACTCATTGAAACTCTGAAGGATGAAGAGAAACGCGTGTACGTGGAACACGTCAAGGCTCCGGCAACGGAAGCGAAGCAGCGGGAGCAGTACGAAAAACGCGCCTCCACCGAAGCCGAGGAAGCAACGTGGAAGCTCATCAAGGATTCAGAGGATGCGGGTGACTTGCGCTTCTTCATCGAGCAGTATCCGAACAGCCCCTACGCCGTTCCTGCCCGTTTGCGGCTCAAGCAGTTGGAACGCGGGAAGGATCAATAGCAATGCCACAACTCAGCAGCATTCCCGCCTACTCAGGAATGACGCTCGGCACATAGATTAGCGCAAATTTTGGATAAGCGCAAAGTGCCCCACATCGGACCTCCTCCTTTGCAAAAGGGGGGAACTCCTAGCAAAAATTCTCGTTAGATAATCACTTGCATGAGCCTAACGAAACCCATCTTCAAGCCTTTCCTCCAGCGGTTGGCTACGCCCACCGACACCGCCAGCCTCGTGCTGCTGCGGGTGAGCTTCGGGCTGCTGATGCTCTGGGAGGTGATTCGCTTCTTTTATTTCGGATGGGTCGACGAACTTTATGCCCAGCCCACATTTCACTTCAAATACGAATGGTTCACTTGGGTGGAGGCGTGGCCCGGTTACGGGATGCACCTGCACTTTGCCGCGCTCGGCGTGCTGGCCGTGCTGATCGCACTGGGGCTGTTCTACCGAGTCGCCACGCTACTCTTCTTCCTCGGCTACACCTATATTTTTCTTATAGATACATCCTACTATAACAATCATTTCTACCTGATTTGTCTGCTTAGCTTTTTGCTGGTACTCGCTCCTCTTCACTGGAGTTGGTCTCTTGATGCCTTGCGGGGAGCAGTTGCCCACACCGAGCACCTTCCGGCCCTTTGGCTCTGGCTCTTTCGCTTGCAGTTGGGAGTGGTCTATTTTTATGGGGGAATCGCCAAGTTGGACTCGGACTGGCTTAACAGTCGTGCACCGGAGGGCTTGCTACGAGCCGCTCACCAAGATACTATCCTTGAGCCAATTATGGATATTTTTTGGGTACCTTATTTATACGGTTGGACTGGATTACTTTTCGATTTGCTGATTCCTTTTGGCATGCTTTTACCTCAAACCCGCATGGTTTTCTTTATCGCTGCGATAGTTTTCCATGTCCATAACCACTTTGTTTTTTCCATCGGAATTTTTCCAGCACTCGCCCTTGCGTTAACTCTGCTTTATTTCAATCCAAACTTCCCCCGTCGTCTTGTACCGAATCACCTCAAACCCCAGATTAATAATTGGTATCGTCAAAGGCTTGGGCGACCAAGGACATCCAATGCGGGTCTGCCTGTCCGTCCGGTGATGATTCTGCTGGGGCTTTATCTCTCATGGCAACTGCTCATGCCCTTCCGACATTGGCTCACCCCTGGCTGGACCACATGGCATGAGGTTGGTCATCAATTTTCCTGGCGGATGATGCTACGGCAAAAACACATTACGCTCACCATGTATGTGGTCCATCCCAATACGGGAGAACAACGTTATGCCCCACCGGAAGATTACCTCAACCCCTCCCAACTCCGAGCAATGGGAGGTAACCCCAATCGAATTCTTCAGTTTGCCCACTATCTTCGAGACTTGGTCCAGAAAAATGCTGGATTTACTCCACTCATTCATGCAGATATCGAGATTGCCCTGAACGGGCGGGTACCCATCCGGCTGGTCTCTCCAGATTTAGATCTCGTCAAGGTGCCACCTTTCACGCCCGCATATCAGTGGGTGAACCCGTATCCTCGTGAGCCTGCAAATTAAAATCGAAGTGGCCTTGCTTGTCCGGATGTGGTAGAGTCTGCAACATTAGGTTTCCTGAAACCCATTCGGAAGTTATGACCTTAGCCACCGAAGACATTCAGTTCATCAAGCAGCATGTGGGGGAGTGGCTGGCAGAAGTCAGTCTCAGCAAGCCCCCGGCCGTCTATGAGATCGGGCTGCACGAACGCATCATCCGCGTGGAGGAAGAACTCCGCCATCAACGCGACCTCATCCAGCAAGTGTTGGAGCAGATGGACAAGCGCTTTGAGCAGATGGACAAGCGCTTTGAGCAGATGGACAAGTGCTTTGAAGCCATGCAGCAGCAGATGGACAAGTGTTTCGACGAGATCAACCGACGCATAGACCGCTTCATGGTCTGGTCCTTCGGCACCACCCTTACCACGGGTGCCCTCGTCGTCGCCCTCCTCAAGCTCTGGAACTGAGGTTCCTGCCAACCTTCCAATTCTTGCGATGCGGCTCCGCTACGCTTGAGCCGCCGAGTCT
>Ga0209403_10002776_pt1 | contig 20430 bp, 25 predicted proteins | sample ArcticOcean_MG_C_8_FD_187440 | JGI IMG/M metagenome (GOLD analysis project Ga0209403, IMG submission 187440) | Marine microbial communities from western Arctic Ocean - ArcticOcean_MG_CB11_86 (SPAdes) (version 2) | ecosystem: Environmental > Aquatic > Marine > Oceanic | place: Arctic Ocean... | reverse complement strand
GCATAACCATGAGCCATAGAAATAGAATGCTCTTCATGAAGATTAATCACCATTTGAGGTTGATCATTTCCTAAAATATTTACAATGCTATCGTGTAACCCCCTGTAGCTAGCACCAGGGTTGAGACAGGCGTATGGGATTTCTAATTCGCGTAAAGCAAATGCTATCAGGTCACTTCCAAAATACTTTTGATTTTTTCTGGAAGCTATTTGTTTGTTATCATTTTTGATAGCCACTTGAGGATACTCCTCTCAATTTACATTTCCGAGGCGTCTTATAATGTTAACACACTTTGCGGCCCTTAACGTGGCGACAGCAAAATAGGGACCTGTCTGATGCTCAATCGTATGCCAATTATAAGTGCAAGCCTATTACGTTATTTGCGGGAAACTTCTTTGCGGGAAACGCACATCCAAAATGAACTTCGTCAAGTCACTGATAAATTGCCCGAATCCGGTTGGGAAGTTTCTCCTGAGCAGGGCCAATTCTTAGCTTTATTGGTCCAAATTACTGGCGCAAAAAATATATTAGAACTGGGAACATTTACGGGGAATTCATCTTTAGCTATGGGTTTGGCGTTACCAATTGATGGGCAAATTGTCACCTGTGATATGGAACCAAACTACACTAATATTGCTCGCGAACATTGGATCAAAGCCGGAATAGATAAAAAAATCGAACTCAGGATAGGACCGGCTATATCTACTCTTGATGATCTTATAAAAGAAGGTACTGAAGATCATTTTGATATGGCTTTTATAGATGCGAACAAGAAAGACTACGATGGATATTATGAAAGAGTTTTGACTCTCATTCGTCCTGGTGGACTAATCGTTATAGACAATGTTTTTTGGGGCGGTAGAGTTCTTGATAAAGATAACAATGATAAATCAACAAGTTCTATTCGAAAGTTAAACAAGAAGATGCACCATGACGCGCGTGTAAGCCTCTCAATGTTACCACTCAACGACGGTGTAACGTTGGTTTGGAAACGTCCTTAATCGAACAAAGCGCATTTCAATTTAACATTAATTAACATTGGAATAGGGAGATCTAAATGGTTAAAATTGAACGCGTCGCCGGATTTGTGCCGACACGATCTTGGGGCTCAGCCTACAAGGATTTGGTTTGGGCTATTGGCATGTCTGATGATTTGACCTTGCCTGCCGAACAACAGATTAACCGGGCATTCAAGAATCTCGATAATGTTCTCGAGGAAACTGCCTCCGATAAATCACAAATTATTTCAGCAACCGTTATGCTGAATGATATCAAGGATAAACCTTTGATGGATGAAGTTTGGGCAAAATGGATTGGAAATGATCCCTCGCATTGGCCGGAAAGATCATGTTTTGGTGTTAAACTTCACGCTGGAAATTGTATTGAAATTAGAGTAGTTGCCGTTCGGAAATTCCCGTCTGCACAACTACATTAGTTATTCCCCCAAATTGTTTCAGCAGTTTTAACAACCAGTTCTAACTTTGACATCTGGTCGTCTAAAGTAATGAGATTACCCACGTCAACGCTGGCAAAACCACACTGGGGGCTTAATGCCAGGTTTTCTAATGGAATAATCTTAGATGCTTCTTCAATTCTACGCTTAATTGAATCCGCCGTCTCGAGTTGTCCTCGCTTAGATGTTACTAGGCCTAGAACTACTTTTTTTCCATTAGGCATCAAATCAAGAGGCTCAAAATCTCCTGAACGTTCATCATCGTATTCAAGAAAGAAGCTATCTACATCAATATTTGGAAATATTGAATTAGCCAAACCAGCATAACCGCCCGAAACGATCCACGAACTTAATGCATTCCCACGACAAAGATGCATGGTTAGATATGTATCGTCTCGTCTATTCTTTATGCAATCATTAAGAAGGGTGGCATAGGTATTAATGAGAGTATCAGGATTTTCTCCTATATCCTGAAGGTTATTTCGCATTCGGTCATCCAGAAAGTACGTTAAGACGGGATCATCTATTTGAATATACCTACAACCCTTCTGTTCAAGCGCAGCTATTTCATCTTGGTAAAATCGTGCAATATCTGACCAAAATTTGTTTAAATCTGGATATGACTCTAAATCGACGGCAGCACGCCCACCGTGAAAATGAATGCGTGTTGGTGACGGTATGGTAACCTTAGGCGTCTCTTTCGTATGCTTTAAAAGCGTCTCAAAATCCCTACCAAGAATGTTCCGGTTATGCGTGATTTTAGAAACGGTTTTTACGACCTTTGGTATATAACCAGAACCTTTGCCTCCATCCGTCTTGAACTCTGACGAAACGTCAGGTTCCGATATAACAATGCCTTCTATTTGACTAATAAAATCGATCCACCAATTTTCCCGACGAAATTCACCGTCAGTGATAGCTTTTAATCCCACATTTTCCTGAAGTTTAACAACTTCGCGGATGGCTTCATCTTCTATATTCTGCAAGGCTTCAAACGTTAATTTACCACCTTTCCAGTTAGCACGGGCTTCTAACAATTTCTTCGGACGAAGCAAGCTTCCAACATGATCTGCTCGAAAAAATGGTTTTGACTGATCTGACATTACAAACACCAAAAACCTTTAATTAAATCTGACTAACTTGGTAATCGAGATCCAACAATTGGTCCCTTTCTTGGTCAAACAATTTTAAGCTGTATGAGGAAGAAGGTTTACCACTTTTATGCATGGGTAACCCCACGCATAAAACAGCCGTACCTTGTTGCAACGATGACTGACCCGAAGAAATCATCGGAATAATTTCGTCGATAGGTGCAAATTCAGCCAACTTACCATTCTGGATCATTTCGCCTGTACCACAACTCAGCTGCATCGATAAATACTTCCAATGGTCAGCTACGTGCTGAAAACGCCATACCTGACGAGAAATCGGTTTGGAAAATAATTGGGGGTCTTCATGGTTAATATACTTATGATTAGAGGCAATACCCATTAACATCCCTGCACCCGCCGCAATTAGCAAAATGGCGGCTTCAGCAATCGTGTCATATCCAAGAACTTGTATTTCCGGTGCGGTGGTCAATCTGTCATTAGTAATACGGGAAATACTAAGATTTTTACCACGGCTATCTGCAACATAAACGTTATCTATCAATACATCAGGCGTTGTGATCTTATTTCCATCGTAAATGTGGGGCCTAAATATGAAACTAGAAGACAAAGCCTATCCCCTGTAAAAGATTAATCACCGTCTTTTAGTAATATATTTATACAGTCGTCTGTACTTCGTACATCGCCAAAGCTCTGGTAAAATGACGTCAACCCCGCCAGGTGATCATCGTCGTAGCGGGCCGCGTTGGCGTCCTTGACCATAACCACCTTGTAATCCAGCATCATGGCGTCACGGGCAGTGCTCTCGGAGCACATATTGGTGGCAGTGCCCGCGACAATTAGATTTTCGATGCCCTTTTCCTGCAGCCGGTTATGCAGGTCTGACGAGCCGATGATGAAGGGGCTAAAGCGTTTCTTGTGGACGATCTGTTCGCCAACTTTCACGTCAAGATCAGGGTAGAGCTCGTGCCCTTTATGGCCTTCCGAAAGCTGGGTGAGATGGTTCTTCCCCTTGGCGTCGGTGAAAAAATATTCATGGTAAAGCCGCCATTGGCTCGGCGCGCCTACCTCGTCGGCTACCGTCATTATCACCCAAATCACCGGCACGCCTTTTTCCCGACAGGCCGTGGCGATCCGGTTGATGTTCGGCACGATCGAAATCGCCGTATCCACTTCTGTGACATAGAAATTTTGCATGTCGATGACCAGAAAGGCGGTCTTTGCGGCCTCGAACCGGTCAAATACATTAAGTTTTCCCCGCTTTGCCATGATACGTTCAATAACATAATCTGGAATTTCGATATTATGTGGCATAAAAGGCCCCCCCTAATTAGTTTACAGTTTGGGTGTTTCTTGCCAGGCTATCATACGAATTTCACCCAACTCACGTTCTAATTTTCCCCAAGTCTCTCCTCCATCTATGGAACGAAAAATTTGTCCCATAATTGTATGGCAGAAAATTAAGCTGGGATCTGCTGGATTTGTCGCTATCCACCAAATTGTGCTGTTTACTGGAGTTGGTAGGTTAGCGTCTTCCCAGGTTTCGCCATAATCCCGACTACGAAATAGCATTCCTGTAACTCCAGATGGTTTATCCCCAACCGAGAGAAACATTACACCGGAGTCATCTGCTCTTTTCTTTATACATCGCATGTAAAGCCATGGAGCTTTAGGAATTTTATGGTGAGACCAGTTAGCACCATTATCTCTACTGACGTGAAGGCCTTCTTCGGTGGAACATAAAATTTTCCGGGTTCCATCGGGAAAATCAAAAAAGGCCAAATTATGGGTATCGTCGGATGTTAATCCCTGATTAAACTTTTCCCATGTCTCCCCTAAATCGGTTGTCTTAAAAATCCCGTCGATTTCAATCGTGATCCAAATCGTCTCTCTCTCAACAGGATCAAAGTGAATAGAGGTGACACGTGGAGTATTAATGAACCAGCATTCAGTAGAATTGCCAATCTGACAACGATCCCAGGTAGTCCCGCCATTAACTGATCTGAAAATTTCCGCGGGTCGCGTCCCGGCAAAAATTATATCCGGATTGTGTGGTGCCTGCGCAATTTGCTGAATATGAAGATCATCCATTGGAGAGGAAATATAACTCCAATGCTCATGCAAATAATTCCATCGATAAACGCCTATATCGGTACCCGCTAATACCTCACCCTGCCGCTCTTGATGAACAGAAAGCGACCAGCATCTTGATTCATTATAAATACCGCCAGTTGGGGTGGCAGCACGGTTCCAACTCTCCCCCAAGTCGTAACTAAACCATATAGAATGACCAATGCTTGCTGCATAAGCGGTGACGTCCATTTCTCAATCTTATTCCATGTTTCCGAATATACCATGCAAGATTTTATCACCAGGCATTATTCCTAGTCTTGATGCAGTCCCGCCATTGACCTCTAATACTCCTCTCGCTTTGCCAAGAGAGCTAATGACGTTTTCAGAAAATGGAATTGCCCTTTGAACTACATTAATAACCCTACCGTCATTACCGATAAATATCATATCAAGCGGAATAAAAGTATTTTTCATCCACATAGTAATAGATGTTGGCACCTTGTAGTCGAATAGCATCCCAGAATTTTTGGCAAGAGATTGGCGGAACATTAACCCTTGGGCATGTTGACGATCCGTAACCGCGATTTCTACAATGAACTCGTGTTTACCTGACTTTGTGACAACACGGAGCTTGGAGCGATTGAAAGTCGCAAACCCTTGTGCAATCGATGCAAGTGGTGCCCAAATTGCCCCGAGGGGTAATAGATATATTAATTTTCGTCGAGTAATACTTAACATGAATTTAAAATTACATAATCTTCAAAATTGCTGATAATCACTTGCATGCCACTGCCATTTATTCTTTCGATTTTAGAATAATATTGTTTTATAGGCTACGCTAAAGCATATTGTGAACCAGCACTGGGGGGAGCCGTATTTCCGGCTGAGAGGTTTCATCGACGAAACGACCCATCGAACCTGATCTGGCTAGTACCGGCGTAGGAACGAGTGATTAATGACAGTTAGAAATAATTCCACTGGATTTGACGTTTCCATTGATGTCAGTCGGTGCATTTATGATGAAGTTATCTTATTTGATCAGTTGAAATTGAATATCCCCAAGGCTTCATGGACCTGTCTATTGGGGGTGAGTGGTGTTGGAAAAAGTACCCTTTTAAAACTCGCTGCGGGGCTTCAATCAGACGGTTGTTCGCTGAATATAACATGTTCAGATGGACAACCAATTATAAATCGGGTCGCATATATGGCTCAGCAGGATCTTTTATTACCGTGGCTTAACATTATTGAGAACGTAAATCTTGGGGATAGACTGCGGGGCGCCACTGATCCGGTACGCCGGGGGATGGCTCACGAATTGATTGATCGGGTAGGTTTAAGAAATTATACCTGGGAACTCCCAGAAAAACTTTCTGGCGGAATGAGGCAGAGGGCTGCATTGGCGCGAACCCTCCTGGAAGATCGCCCAGTCGTATTAATGGATGAACCCTTCTCTGCGTTAGATGCTATTACCCGTTTACAACTTCAAGAAATGGCGTCAGAGCTTCTGAGAGATAGAACGGTTTTGCTGGTCACCCACGATCCACTGGAGGCCCTAAGGCTCGGAAATTTTATATATCTGATGACAGGCCGCCCCGCCCAATTAGAAAAAATTGCCGAATTAACGGACGAGACGCCACGGGATATTAACGATCCAGTTATTTTAACACACCAGGCAAATTTACTAACTCGTATGAAAAATTCAATTGAGAACTCTAGTAATGAATAGCTATAGACCCCTTCTCATTGCTCTTGGTCTAATTATCTTCTGGCAAATAATAGTTTTGATTACGGGAGTAGAACATTTCATTTTACCATCTCCGCTCCAAGTTGCGATCGCCATGGTTGATCGATTCAATATTATAATTGGACATGCCTGGTTTACGCTTGCGGAAATAATATTAGGCTTAATATTTGGAACAATTCTCGGAACCGTAAGTGCATTATTTATGGGATATTTTACTCTCGCTAGACAATGGCTCATGCCATTACTGGTGATAAGCCAGGCGGTTCCCGTTTTTGCATTGGCCCCCATATTAGTTTTGTGGCTTGGATATGGTATGGTTTCCAAAGTAGCCATGGCCACATTAATTATCTATTTCCCCGTTACAGCCGCTTTTTTTGACGGGCTAAGGAGGACAGAACTCGGTCATTTGGAATTGGCATACACAATGGGAGCTTCGAGGTGGTCAATACTCCGTCATATTCGCATCCCCGCAGCTCTGCCTTCTTTTGCATCTGGCGTAAGGGTTGCAACGGCTGTCGCTCCCATTGGCGCTATAGTTGGTGAATGGGTTGGTTCCAGCCGTGGCCTTGGGTTTCTGATGCTACATGCAAATGCCAGGTTACAAATTGACGTAATGTTCGCTGCTCTCTTTATATTAGCGGTGATGGCTGTCCTTATATATTTTTCAATGGATGCCGTGCTTCGCCGTCTGGTTAGTTGGCAGGCAGACACTCAACCGAGTAACGACTAGGAGTAGAATATATGCTAACCCGTATTTCAATAATATTGACCCTTTTACCCATGTTTTTAGCAGCTAATCCTCTACATGTATCAGCTAAAAGCGAGTTAACAGTGATGCTTGATTGGTTTGTTAATCCAGATCATGGTCCGTTAATTATTGCCCATGAGAAAGGGTTCTTTTCCCAAATGGGTTTGGACGTTAACATCGTGGCTCCAGCAAATCCTAACGACCCTCCCAAATTGGTAGCCGCGGGTAAAGTTGAACTTGCTATCTCATACCAACCGCAGCTTCATGTTCAGGTATCGGAAGGTCTTCCGCTTATTCGTATTGGAACACTTGTTGCCACTCCACTTAATTCTTTGGTCGTGCTCAAAGAAGGGGATATTAAAAACATTTCGGACCTTAAAGGTAAAAAAATTGGATTTTCTGTCGGTGGATTTGAAGATGCTATGCTGGCCGCCATGCTCGAAAAACACGGAGTATCCATTAACGATGTTGAATTGATCAATGTTAATTTTGCTCTATCCCCCGCCATCCTCTCTGGCAAAGTTGATGCCATAATTGGTGCCTTCCGGAATTTTGAGCTCAATCAATTAAATATTGTTGGAAGGCCTGGAAGAGCTTTCTATCCTGAAGAAGAGGGAGTTCCTTCTTATGACGAACTAATAATTATAGCTCACAAGGATAAAGTGAGGGACCCTCGCTTTGGCAAATTCATTGAAGCTATTGAAAAAAGTGTACAATTTATGATCAATCATCCCGATGAGAGTTGGCGTCTTTTTATCAAGGAACATGTTAATTTAGATGATGAACTGAATAAACGTGCGTGGAAAGATACAATCCCACGTTTTGCTCTTAGACCTGGTGCCTTGGATCGCAAACGTTATCAACGTTTTTCAAAATTCTTAAAAACACAAGGGCTTATAAAGAATATCCCTCCAGTCTCCGATTACGCAATTGAACTTCAGTAAAGACCTGTTATAAGGCTGATTAGGATAATCGTTAATCGGCAGCGGCTTTTAGAGCCAAAACGAGTGATTTAAGATAGGGAAATCCGTGTCTAGAAGTATCGGTCTCGGTGCAGTACTATTTGGGCTTTGGCTTCTTTTATCAGGCATCTACACGCCTCTCTTAATTATTTTGGGTATATGTTCAAGCGCTCTGGTTGCGTGGATTGCGCATCGCATGAATGTAGCTGATGATGAAGGATTTCCAATCCATTTTATATGGAAAGCTATCACCTATTGGCCCTGGCTCTTTTGGGAAATAGTCAAAGCCAACATAGATGTGTCACGTGTTATTCTCAAAAAAACGATCTCTGTACATCCAATTCTGTTCCGTATTCCGGCAGATCAGAAAACTGAGCTCGGTCAGGTTACATATGCTAACTCAATAACCCTCACACCAGGTACTGTATCGATTGCTGTCGGAGAAGGTATGATTGACGTTCATGCTTTGACACAAGAAGCCGCAGATGACTTAAAAACCGGTCGGATGAATGAACGTGCCTGTCGGTTGGAAAGGATTGATCATGATGGAAAGGAGACAATCAAGTAATGTTTGCGGTAGCCGCAATAGCTATCCTCGTAGCCATGCTACTTGCGATTGTAAGGGCAGTGTTAGGGCCAACAATTTATGATAGGATTTTAGCTGCAAATGTCTTCGGGACAAAAGCGGTCCTTTTAATCGCGGTGTTAGGATTTTTGACCAATCGTCCTGAGTTTCTGGATTTGGCAATCGTCTACGCTCTGATCAATTTCATCGTAACTATCGCAATTATGAAATTTTTTCGATTTGCACATCTCGGTCATCCTCATGCCGACGATAATTTAGGAGAATTGTAGACAATGTTTTTTAATATTTTGAGTTGGGCTTTGATAGTAGCAGGCAGCATCTTCTTACTAATTGGATCCATCGGACTTATCCGTTTACCAGATGTATTCGCTAGAATGCACGCAGCAGGAATCGTTGACACCCTTGCAGTCAGTTTGCTTGTCATTGGAATGGGAATTCAGGCCGGTCTAAGTTTAGTAACAGTGAAACTTGGTCTAATTTTGTTGTTTATGTTTTTCGCTAGTCCTACGAGCACACACGCCCTTGCTAAAGCCGCTTTGGACGGTGGAGTTCAGCCCCAAATAACGGAAGATCAGCGGCCAGACAAAAGAAGGCTGGGAGCAGAATCATAGAAGCCGTAATCGATATAGTACTCTTACTTTTGATGGCATTGACTGCATATGCCGTCGCCCGAACACGCAACTTGTTCGCGGTGGTTATCCTTTCCGGAATTTTTAGTTTTTTAGCCGCGGTTCTCTATGTTGTTTTAAATGCTGTTGATGTTGCATTTACCGAAGCGGCAGTAGGCGCAGGAATATCAACTTTATTGATGTTAGCCACGCTATCACTAACCACCGACAAGGAAAGGGCTAAACATCAAATAAAATTTATTCCCCTTTTAATTGTCTCGGCAACTGGGCTGTTATTGATCTTTGGGACACTGGATATGCCTTTTTATGGAGATCCGAATGCCCCAACGAATTTACATGTAGCACCTTTATATATTTCTGATTCTATGAAACAGACTGGAATTCCAAATATTGTAACCTCAGTCCTCGCTAGTTATCGAGGCTACGACACCTTTGGAGAAGTTGTCGTTATATTCACTGCGGGTATTGGTGTTTTAGCTTTGCTCGGTCACGGGAAAAACCGAACCCGCCCGGGGAAAAATCGGAACGTAAATCTAGAAGGCTAAAATAGAAAATCATGACACGCCACTCCATTCTCCGAATTACGGCAAAGTTTATGATCCCCTATATCTTGCTGTTTGCCCTTTACGTCCAATTCCACGGAGATTTTGGACCGGGCGGTGGATTTCAGGCCGGCGTCATTTTCGCGTCTGGCTTTATACTCTACGGCCTGATATTTGGAATAGAAAATGCGAGAAGGGTTCTGCCGGCTCGAGTAACACGAGTTCTTTTGGCCATTGGCGTACTGCTATTTGGCGGCACGGGCGTTATCAGCTTTTTCTTCGGGCACAATTTTTTAGATTACAGTGTTCTCCTGAAAAACAGCGTCTCAGGACAACATCTCGGTATTTTCCTTGTTGAGTTGGGTGTTGGCATCACTGTGTCCGCGACAATGATCACAATATTTTACATTTTTGCGAGTCAGGACAAATAATTTATGGCGTTTCCTGGTCTCCTTAATTACTGGATTGTCATCATTCTGATGATGATTGGGTTCTATATTGTTATAGCCCAGGGTAATTTGATAAAGAAAATTGTGGGTTTGAATATATTCCAAGTCTCTGTTTTTATATTTTACATTTCTATCGGAAAAGTCACTGGTGGTTCCGCACCGATCATAAACGATAATATAGAGATTTATTCTAATCCCTTACCGCACGTCTTAATTTTGACTGCAATTGTTGTTGGAGTTGCAACAACGGCGCTTGGCTTAGCCATGATTGTCCGGATTAAGGACGCATATCATACAATTGAAAGTGATGAAATAGACGACATAGAATCAGCGGAGAAAGAGGTGTGATTTCCACTCACCTGCCCGCTCTTCAAGTTGTCATACCTCTTCTATCTGCACCGATTTGTGTAATATTGAGAAGAGGATACCCATCTTGGTTGTTATCACTTTTCGTTAGTTGGCTCTCTTTTGCTATTTCCGTTAATTTACTGGGGCAAGTTTTAGCTAACGGTCCAATTAGTTACTTGCTCGGAGGCTGGGCTGCTCCTTGGGGAATAGAATACAAGGTGGATATCCTCTCAGCATTTGTCTTACTTTTGGTGAGTGGAATTGGAGCAGTTATTATGTTGTTTGCTCCTCAAAGTGTAGAAAGTGAGATTGCAAAGGACCGAATATCTCTCTTCTACACGATGTACCTGTTAACCTTTGCTGGACTTCTTGGAATCGCTATTACCGGCGATGCTTTTAACTTATTTGTTTTCTTGGAAATATCATCCCTTTCCACATATGTACTTGTGAGTCTTGGAACATCCAAACGGGCAATGACTGCCGCCTTTCGATACCTGATACTAGGAACGGTAGGTGCAACGTTCTACGTCATAGGGGTCGGATTAATGTATCAAATGACAGGTACATTAAATATCGCAGATCTGGCCGAACGGTTGCCCGCGGTGGCCGAAACTCGAACAATACTAATTGCACTAGCTTTCCTGACAATTGGAATTGGATTGAAAGCGGGCCTCTTTCCTCTTCATATTTGGCTGCCTAACGCCTACTGCTTTGCTCCATCGGTGGTTACTTCATTCCTCGCAGCAACGGCAACAAAAGTCGCTGTTTACGTACTTCTGAGAGTGTATTTCACGGTGTTCGGTATAGAAACCATCAAAATGATGGCGGTGGAGGAGCTTCTCCTAGCGATAGGGCTTATTGCGATTGTTTTAATGTCGACCGTCGCCATCTATCAGAATGATGTAAAACGCCTACTTGCCTATTCGAGTGTCGCCCAGATCGGTTATATGGTAATTGGCATCAGCATGTTTACTGTTAATGGACTAACGGCGACCTTAATTCATTTGTTTAATCATGCGCTTATGAAGGCCGCGCTATTTTTAGCTTTAGCCAGTATCTATTATCGAATTAAATCCGTAAACATCCAGGATATGGCGGGTCTTGGAAAAGCTATGCCATTTTCGATGGCTGCCTTTCTAATTGGGGGTTTCAGCCTCATCGGTATCCCCTTAACGGTAGGATTTGTGAGCAAATGGTATCTAATCGTGGCGGCTTTGGAAAATGGCTGGTGGCCGGTGGCCGTCTTAATCCTATTCAGTTCTTTATTGGCAGTTATCTATATTTGGAAAATCGTTGAAGTCACGTATTTAAAACCAAGGAAAGATGGCGCACAAAAAATTTCTGAATCTCCCCTAGCTATGCTTATTCCCATTTGGGTGTTGGTTTGTGCCAATATCTATTTTGGAATTGATACCGATCTTACTGTTTCAGTTGCTGAAGCAATCTCTCAAGATTTGATTGGAGGAAAACCATAACACCTGAAGAAAGTGTCATCTGGGCAATTATAGTGCCATTTTTGGGATCAATTTTAATCCTTTTCGCAGGCAGGTCTCCGAACTTGCGTGAAACTGTTACGCTTGTAACAGCGTCCTCCATGTTTTTGATCGTGTGCACTCTCGTGGAGGATGTTTTATCGGGAGCGAGGCCAAGTGTTACCCTTTTAGAAATTTTCCCTAATCTCAGTATTACTTTCACGGTTGAACCCCTAGGAATGTTGTTCGGTCTCGTGGCATCTGGATTATGGATTGTAAATTCCATCTATTCTATTGGGTACATGCGGGAAAATAACGAAAAAAACCAAACTCGATTCTATTTTTTCTTTGCTATCGCACTTACTGGGGCCATAGGTGTTGCTTTTGCAGGCAATATGCTCACGTTGTTCTTCAGCTATGAAGTCCTAACATTGTCTACTTTTCCATTGGTTACTCACTCCGGAAAGCCAGACGCTATAAAGTCTGGACGCACTTATTTAGGGATACTGCTATCTACGTCAATAGGGTTACAGCTGTTAGCAATTATCTGGACCTGGCAAACAACTGGAACCTTAACTTTTGAAGCTGGTGGTATCTTAAATGGAAAAATGAGTGACGGCGCCGTCTCTATTCTTTTATTGCTTTACGTGTACGGTATCGGCAAGGCGGCCTTAATGCCGGTCCATCGGTGGTTACCTGCCGCAATGGTTGCCCCAACTCCAGTCAGCGCGCTTTTGCATGCGGTAGCGGTTGTCAAAGCTGGTGTTTTTACTGTTGTAAAAGTAATTGTGTATATTTTTGGTTACGACTTTCTGTCTGAAGCTATAAACATAAATTGGCTACTTTATATAGCCGGTTTTACTATAATCGCCGCTTCTCTAGTGGCACTACGCCAGGATAATTTAAAACGCCGTCTTGCTTATTCCACTATCAGTCAGCTTTCTTATGTGGTTATGGCAGCCGCAATTCTTGCACCCTTGTCAATTATAGGGGCTGTGTTGCATATCGCAGCGCATGCCGTAGGAAAAATCACACTATTTTTTGCAGCTGGTTCAATTTATACGGCAACTCATAAGACCGAAATCAGTCAACTCAATGGGATAGGTAGAAAAATGCCCTGGACGATGGGCGCCTTTTCTGTAGCTTCCTTATCTATGATTGGAATACCTCCTACAGTTGGTTTCATCAGCAAATGGTACATTCTTATGGGAGCCATACAGTCTGAACAAATCTTCGCTATTTCAGTTATAATATTGAGTACGCTTTTGAATGCTGGCTATTTCGTCCCCATAATTTATTGCTCGTTTTTTAAGGCAGTAGATAACAGAGACGACATAAATCAAGTCAACAATGATCATGGAGAAGCCCCACTTCCAATTGTAATAGCACTAACAATTACTGCAGGTGGCACTGTTATTTTATTTTTCTTCGCTGATCTTCCTCTAGGTTTAGCAAAATTAGTGGTTAATTTTTAGGTAGTCCAATGAAAGATGATCCTCAACAGCATTGGTTAGTTAAACCTTCGAGCATCAAAATTTTATGGCGTGTGGGACTTTTCATTTTAGCGGCGTTAGTCCTTTCGGATCTGATAATTCATACCCACTCTGCATTTGGGATTGATGGGTCATTTGGTTTCTATTCCTGGTATGGTCTACTGACCTGTTTTGCAATGATCGTGTTTGCCAAACTTCTTGGTTTTTTCTTGAAACGGAAGGACACGTATTATGACGATTGACACCTTTCCACCAGGTGTCCTCTTAATCTTTGGAGGCTTAGTATTGCCGTTCGTCTCCTCAGGTGTGAGAAAAACAATCGTTTTACTCTTGCCATTATTAGTTCTTTGGAGTGTCTGGCAGATTAGCGACGGTATCCAGCTTTCATTATCTTTTTTGGAATATGAACTAGCGATTGTCGAAGGAGATACCTTAAGCCGACTTTTTGCGACAGTATTTGCGGTCATGGTTTTTGGCGGCGGATTATTCGCGCTTAATCAAAAAGAACCGTTTGAACTTGCGGCCGCATTTGTTTACGGCGGGAGCGCCCTTGGGGTCGTATTTGCCGGCGATTTAATTACGGTTTTTGTGTTTTGGGAAGTAATGGCAATTGGTTCAACGTTAGTGATCTGGTCTGCCAAGACCCCACAATCTTATAGAGCGTCGATAAGGTATTTAATTATCCATCTTTTAGGCGGCGTAATTTTGATGGTCGGGATCGTTATGCACATTCAAAACACGGGCTCTGCAGAATTTGGGGCGATGAAGATCGATAATGTGGGCACTTGGCTTATACTAGCTGGTTTTTTAGTCAATGCCGGAGCTCCACCGTTGACCGCCTGGCTGCCAGATGCTTATCCAGAAGCCTCCTTCAGTGGAACAGTTTTTTTATCTGCCTTTACGACAAAGACTGCCGTCTACGTCTTAATGATAGGATTTCCGGGAACTGAAATACTTATCTACATCGGTCTCTATATGATCTTTTACGGGATCATTTATGCATTATTAGAAAACGATATGCGGCGCATTCTTTCATACTCTATTATTAACCAAGTCGGATTTATGGTTACCGGAATAGGTATCGGATCTGAAATGGCGTTAAACGGCGCGGCCGCACATGCGTTCACCCATATCATCTATAAAGCACTACTATTAATGTCTGCCGGATCGGTTTACTTTATGACCTCCGGAAAAAGAAAATGCACGGATTTGGGAGGGCTTTTTCAGAGCATGCCTATCACTTGTATTTGTGGCATTGTGGGAGCCTTAGCAATTTCATCATTTCCACTGACATCCGGTTTTATCTCCAAATCAATGATTGCCCAAGCCGCCGTGGATGAGCAGCTTTTCCTTATTTGGATGTGCTTAGCCGCCGCCTCAGCCGGCGTGTTTTTGCATGCAGGCATAAAATTTCCGTGGTTTGTATTTTTTCAAAAGGATTCCGGATTACGGCCAAAAGATCCACCATGGAATATGAAGGCAGCAATGATATTTTTTTCCTGCATATGTATCGGTCTTGGTATTATGCCGGAACCTTTTTATGACCTTTTACCATTTACTAGCGATTATGAACCATACACCGTCCCACATGTAATTAATCAGCTCCAACTATTGTTGTTTGCAGGTCTTTCTTTCTTTCTTGCTCTTCCCCTAATGAAACGAACACTAACGATAAGTTTAGACTGGGATTGGTTTTATCGTCATCTCGGCCGCATCTCTTATCAGCTAACGACGCGTGAAATCCTTAACATAAGGCAGAACTTACTCAATCTTTCTAGTTACTTAATCAAACTTTTAATTCGTTTGACACACTACTATTCAGGAACGGAGGGAACAGTTGCAAGGGACGCGTCACTTGGCACTTCCGTGGCCATTGTGGTTACAGCGTTAGCAGTTCTAATCGTTTTTATTTATCAGTTTTAACTTTCGGTGGGGTCCACCCTTTAACCTCTACAGCACGCCCTTTATGTGATCTCATAACCTTTGGTTTAACTACTTGGTCAACTGCCGGAGCATTCTGTGACTTGGAAAAAGATGAAATCATTTCATTCAAATGGATTTCCGCACGGCGTCCCCGATCTAAAGCTGTTAAATAACATGGAGTTTTTCGACAAAATTTTGCGAGATGTTCAACTGAATGGTGGCCAAAACGCCTCCAAACGCTATCAGCAAATGTGGCTGCTTCTTCGTGAATAGTATTTTTACCTTCAAATTTAGGTCGACCTAGTGACCAAGCCCGAAAAACAGATGGCTCGATCGGGCCAACTTCTTCTGCGACAAAAATGGCAGGGATCAGTTTCTTGCCTTGATAAGCGGTGGCGTAATAAGCTTGGGCTAAAAACATTAAATAATGAAGTTTTATAGGTTGCAAATACTCATTGTCATTCAATGCACGGTCGCAAAACCAGAATGCTAACTCAAAAGCTGAATCAACGGCGGCCGGCATAGTTAAGGGCTCTCCTATTTCGAGGGGATGTTTAGACATATCAAGTATAAGCTTCATCAGGTTCGAGCATCAAGTCTAACACCCTATATTTGTTTTATTTTTACCGCTCATTAACCATCTGACGACACAATGTCTAGTTGATATACCTAGCAAAGTTGATCAATTCTATGAAATGCAATCTATTGCCGGTAGATGATGCCCCCGATAGCGCAAAACAGTTGGTGACGGAAGGCGGAATCCTTATTTTCTCACGGTAACTTGTCTGCATCTGAAAACCTCTGCCGCCAGGCATTGAAAAAGGATAAATTAAACGCCGATGCAATTGGGCTTTTAGCCTTGGTTTCATACCAAGCTGGTAATGTAGCCCAAGCAAAGAGGCTATTGTCTCAAGCTATTGAAATAACGCCAAGAAACGCCGTCCATCATTATAGACTCGCTAATATTCACCAGGACCAAGGTAATCTTGACGAGGCCATTGCCTGTTATACTGAGGCTTTAAGACAATCACCAAATTTCCTTGCAGCTCTCGTAAATCTGGGAAACTCGTTTTTGCAAAACCTAGATTATAAGCAAGCAATCAATGTCTCCTTAAAGGCGTTGGATCTGGCTCCAAAATGCATAGAAGCAATTAGCAATTTGGGACAGTCATACCTTAAGTCTGGTCGTCTCTCCTATGCCCCACAATACACTGCTCAAAATTGTTCAACATAACCCTAACAGCGCAGAATTCAGAAATAATTATGGTGTTGTTCAACAACTAATTGGTGATGTGGATGGTGCAATCAAAACGTTTAAGGTGGCACTAAATCTAGATCCAAATTGCCGCCTAGCTGAACGTAACCTAAAGATAGCGGTTTTGAATTCACCAAAATGGACAGTGAAAGAGCTATTTAATCTTCAAAAGAGTTTCTGTCGTCCCTACCCCAAGATCCAAAATTCAAATAAAGTATTTGCAGAATACGACTTTTCTATCGGACGCAAACTTCGGGTTGGATACTTAACGTCTGATTTTTGCGAACACCCCGTGGGTTACAACTTGCTCCCTCTAATCAATCACCACAATCAAGAAGCTGTTGAGAGTTATCTATATTCGAACGTTGAAACCCAGGACTTTGTAACCAATCAATTTATTGAAACAGCAGATCAATGGCGTGGCATTAGGCACTTAAACGACAAGCAGGTGGCTAATATTATCAGGATTGATCAAATTGACATTATGGTGTATCTGGCTGGCCGTTTTAACGGAAACCGTCCCGAGATAGCAATTTACCGTCCCGCACCAGTACAGATCAGTTTTCACGATTGTGCTACAACTGGTATAGAAGCCATAGATTACTGGTTAACAGACCCGGATTTACACCCCATTGAAACAGAAGAGTTATTTGTCGAAAAACTCTACCGCCTACCACAATTTTATCAGTTTACTGTCCCATCAAATACTCCTCACACGGCACCACCACCTGTATTACACAATCAACAAGTGACATTTGGATCCTTTAACAAACCTGAAAAAATAAATCGGGAAGTAATCGAACTTTGGGCGCGCCTCTTATCCTCAATTCCAGGATCTAGACTCCTACTTAAGTATCAGAATTTCTTTTCAGATGACGCTATGAAAACTCTTTGGAAAGGGAAGTTTAAAGAACATGGATTGAGTATCGACCGTATTACCCTTCTCTCACGGGATGAGCAACAAGCAGATCATCTTGCACTTTATAGTCAAATAGATATTTGTCTGGATCCATTTCCATTCAACGGCGCTACGGCTACATTCGAAGCATTACTAATGGGTGTCCCTGTCGTTGCCTTGGAGGGGAAACATTTTGTAGATAGGGTTTCCACGACACTCCTTAAGCAGGCAAATCTCTCTCAGTTAGTAGCTAAAACAACTGACGATTACCTTTCAATTGCCAGAACTTTGGCTCTAAATACTAAGGAACTTGTTAATTTTCGGACCAAAATCAGGGGAAACCTTATGGGCTCTAATCTATGTAACGCTCCAAGATATGCCCGACAAATTGAAAAAGCGTATCAGTGCATGTGGCGAAACCGTTGTGAAGAAACTGTTTAGAACCAGTTTATACTCTAATTATCATTCATAAATTGACAACCCTCAGGTAAAAAATGGCATGACTTTAAGTCTTTCACTCTATTTTGGTTTTAAAAGTTTTCTACCAACTTAATCAACGGCTTAGATTATTATCTATTTTTGGGATGTTACTTCCGTTCTTAGCATAATTGTAAAACCCTTATCATTTTGAATTAAAGGTATTATATAAATTAGATGAGGAACCGTCGCGAAGGGTTTATTTTGATGTCAACGGGCAATGCTAAAGTGCTGGCAGAGTACCCACTGATTTTGTTAATATTAATAACTAGTCAATCGTTTAACCTATAAAGATGTAATAACAAGAGGCAGATCATGACCTACAGTATTAACATGACGGTCAATGGGAAGGAAGTGACAGGCGAAGTCGAAGGCCGGACATTGTTAGTTCAGTTTTTGCGAGAACATTTAGGACTAACGGGAACACATGTAGGGTGCGACACCGCTCAATGTGGTGCGTGTACAGTCCATGTTAATGGACGGGCAGTAAAATCGTGTTCATTATTGACAACCCACCTAAATGGAGCCGACGTTTTAACTATTGAAGGCCTTGCCGATGGTGACAAATTGCATCCCATGCAGGAAGCCTTTCGAGAATATCATGCTCTCCAATGTGGCTTTTGCACTCCCGGCATGGTTTTGAGTGCTATTGGTATAGTAGATGACAATCCTGATCCTAGCCATGACGAGATCCGCCATGAATTAGAAGGAAATATTTGCCGCTGTACCGGCTATCACAATATAGTATTAGCAATCGAAGCCGCCGCTAAAGAAATGCGCGGCTAGGAGGTATGCAAAATGTATGATTTTACATATAAGCGCGCTTCCTCTCAGGATGAAGCCATATCGAACCACAAAAATGCGGATGATGCCCGCTATCTTGCAGGTGGAATGACCCTAATTCCGGTCCTAAAACTGCGCCTAGATAAGCCAAGTGACTTAATTGATCTTGGAGATTTAAAAGATTTGGAAGGAATTTCTGAAGATAACGGAAACATTGTTATTAAAGCCATGACCAACCACCACACGGTTAACTACAGTGATCTGGTCAAGAAACATATACCGGCATTAGCAACACTTGCTGGCACCATTGGAGATCCAATGGTTAGAAATCGTGGTACCATCGGCGGTTCTCTAGCCAATAATGACCCGTCGGCGAGTTATCCTTCTGCAGTGCTTGCCCTCAATGCAACAATAACCACAAATATGAATAACATCGAGGCCGACGACTTCTTTAAAGGAATGTTTGAAACTGCTCTTGAAGAGGGAGAATTAATTAAAAGCGTTTCATTTCCGATACCAGAACAGGCTGGTTATCAACATTTTCCTAATCCAGCCAGTCGTTATCCAATTGTGGGTGCATTTGTTGCAAAAACAGGCGGAAGCGTTCGGGTTGGCGTTACAGGCGCGGGACCCTGTGTCTACAGACAATCTGAATTTGAGGAAGCTTGGTCGGATGGAAACATGGATCCAGAAAGAATTAAAGATATTAAAATTTCCCCAGAGGGGCTAAATTCGGACATTCACGCATCTGCCGAATATCGTGCCCATCTCGTTAATGTGATGGCGAGGCGAGCAATTGCATAAGTAATTGATGTAAACCAAGTGAGTATCCCAAAATAACCAAATTATATGAACAGCCATGGCCACCTCCACTGACGTTTTAGAAAAAGCTGCAGACTGGCTATCCAGCGGCAAACAAGTAGCCCTGGCGACTGTTATTGGGACATGGGGGTCTTCCCCGCGACCTGTAGGGAGCCAACTCGCTGTTGATGACCAAGGTTCATTTGTAGGTTCTGTTTCGGGTGGCTGTATTGAAGGAGCCGTTATAGGAGAGGCACTGGAAACAATTTCAGATGGTAGAGTCCGTGTCTTAGACTTTGGGGTGACCAACGAACAGGCGTGGGAAGTTGGGCTCTCGTGTGGCGGCGATATTAAGATATTTGTTGAAAAGGCAACCGATAAAAAGGTTATTGATCGGCTTACTAAGGAACGACCCATAGCCACCTTAACCGATATTGAAAATGGCAACAAAAACTTTGTTACCAACGGAAACGTGGATGGTCACCTAGGCCTTACTCAAGAAATACTAACTGATATCAGAGAGGCAGTTAGAGACGATCGAAGTAAGATTTATGAATTAGGAGGACGTTCCCATTTTCTTCAAGTCTTAAACAAACCGCTTAGACTATTGGTCGTTGGAGCTGTTCATATCTCTCAAGCTTTAGTGCAAGTCGCACAAGTTTCAGATTTTGCTGTAACCGTAATT
>Ga0209403_10002775_pt1 | contig 20431 bp, 17 predicted proteins | sample ArcticOcean_MG_C_8_FD_187440 | JGI IMG/M metagenome (GOLD analysis project Ga0209403, IMG submission 187440) | Marine microbial communities from western Arctic Ocean - ArcticOcean_MG_CB11_86 (SPAdes) (version 2) | ecosystem: Environmental > Aquatic > Marine > Oceanic | place: Arctic Ocean... | reverse complement strand
GTGCAGAGGGACCCCGCCCCTTTGCCGAGTGTGTGAGGTTGTCCACGACACACTAGATTCCTCTTCTTCCGGAAGGAGAGCGCGGCACGGACCAGAAGTGTATTTCGGGCTAGCTACGGGGCATGCAGAGGGCCCCCGCCGCTTTGCCGGGTGTGTGAGGGTGTCCCTCACACACTACAATACTCTCCTTCCGGAAGGAGAGTATTGATCGAACCAGAGGTGTATTTCAGCTAACTACGGGGCGTGCAGAGGGGCCGAGCCCCTTTGCCGGGTGCGTGAGGGTGTCCCTCACACACTACATTCCTCTTCTTCCGGAAGGAGAGCGTTGATAGAACCAACCGTATATTTCGGCAGCCCAATAGTAACGACAAGGGAACACCGTTCACCGCCTACGAGCAACTGACAACAAGCAAATGAAACCCTTCAAAGAACATCACGACCTATTTCGAGCAACACTTCGCCGTTTCGTCGAAGCAGAGATCACACCCCACGTAGATGAGTGGGAAGAAGACGGCCTCGTACCCCGCTCCCTGTTCAAGCAAATGGGCGAACTGGGCTTCCTTGGCGTCGAATACGCGGAGGACTACGGGGGAAGTGGCGCAGACTTTTGGATGACGGTCGTCCTGGCCGAAGAGCTGGCTCGGTGTCGAGCCGGGGGCGTGGCTTTCAGCATCATCGTCCATACGGACATGTCCTCGCCCTGGCTGTCCCGCATCGGCACCCCGGAACAAAAAGCCCGCCACCTGCCAGGCATCATTCGCGGCGAGACCGTCTGCGCCCTTGCGATCACCGAGCCGGGCACCGGTTCGGACATGGCCGGGATCGAAACCCGGGCGCGGCATAATGGCGACGAGTGGGTCATCAGCGGCGCAAAGACCTTCACCACCAATGGCGTCTACGGTGATCTGTACTTCGTGGCCGCTAGGTCCCGCGAGGAAGGCCCCACTCACGCCCAGCTGTCCCAGTTCCTGGTCCCGGCGGGCACACCCGGCCTCACCGTTGCAACAAAACTGCGCAAGACTGGCATGCTCTCCTCAGACACCGCCGAACTGGTTTTCGATGAGGTACGCGTCCCCACCGAAAACCTCCTTGGCGAAGAGGGCCGTGGCTTCTACCAGCTCGCCTCCGGCCTACAGAGAGAGAGGCTCCTGGCCGCAGTCCTCAGCGTATCAGCATCACAGCAAGCCCTCGACGACACACGATCGTATCTGCGGCAACGCCAGGCCTTTGGCAAAGACCTTGCCGAGTTCCAGGCGCTGCGGCACCGCATTGCCGACATGGCTACCCAGGTTGCGGCCGCACGGCAACTGACCTACCACGCCGCCGGAATGTTTGCGGATGGAGAAGACTGCGTAACCGAGGTGTCGATGGCCAAACTGTTCGCCACCGAGGCCGCCAACCGAATCGCCTACGAAACGGTCCAAATGCACGGCGGCTACGGCTACGTCCGAGAGACACCCGTCGAGCGATTCGCCCGCGACTACCGACTCTGGACAATAGCAGCCGGAAGCTCCGAAATGATGCGCGAAATCATCTCAAAACGCCTACTGCCGAAATAGCCACCACGAAAAAAGGGCGGGTCTATGACCCGCCCTAACACCGCCACAAATAAACGCCGCCCACCTACAAAACCCTATCCCTGACGATAAATCCCTCGCAGCGCCCGCACCGACTCGATACGCCTCTCAGCGAGACGGTTAGCAGCAACATAGGTCGGCACGCCCTCTTCGCGTGAAGTGGCGATCACCCGGCTTGTGGTCTCGTAAATGCGCTCCGTCACCTCACGGGCACGCTCCGGCCTGTAGACATCGTCCAACTCGTTGGCTGCATTGATAATCCCGCCAGCATTGATGACGAAGTCCGGCGCGAACAGGATGCCTCGGCGATCCAGCTCGTCACCGTCGGCGTCCGTCGCAAGCTGGTTGTTGGCCCCACCAGCCACCACAGAGCACCGCAGCCGAGGGATCGTATCCGCATTCAAGGTCCCGCCCAACGCGCACGGCGCAAAAATGTCGCACTCCACATCGTAGATTGCATCTGGATCAACGACGGTCGCCCCCATTTCACGAGCACGCACCAAAGCGCCATCGTACGTGTCGGTGACGACGAGCTTTGCGCCTTCGGCCAGAAGATGACCCGCCGTGTTGAAACCAACGTTGCCGAACCCCTGCAAGGCCACCACCTTGCCTTCGAGGCTGTCTCCACCCCACGCCGCCTTACCCGCAGCCTTCATACCCAGATAGACACCTAGTCCTGTCATCTCCGAGGTGTCCCCGCTACCACCCATCGACAGCGGCAACCCGACCACGTGCTCCGTCTCCTCGGCCACGTACTCGAGGTCTGCCGGCGTCATGCCCACGTCCTCGGTGGTGATGTACCTACCGCCCAGCGTATCGACGAACCGTCCGAAGGCTCGCAGCAGCGCCTCCGACTTGTCCTTGCGGGAATCAGCCCAGATCAGCGCCTTCCCGCCCCCAAGAGGCAGTCCGGCCACCGCCGACTTGTAGGTCATCGCCCGCGAAAGGCGCAACACATCCGTAATCGCCGCTTCTTCAGATATGTGAGGCCAAATGCGCAGTCCCCCGCACGAGGGTCCCAACGTCGTGTCGTGTATCGCGATGAACGCCTTGAGCCCTACTGACGGCTCGTGGCACACCACCAGTTGCTCGTGCTCGTTGCGCCCCATGTACTCCAGTAGTTCCATTCCGATCTCCCCCAAAATTTATAGCTAATTCAAGCTTAGCACAGTCGCGAGTACCTCCCTGTCTGGCAGGGTTGACGTGAAGCGTCGTCGCGAAGAAGATGTGCAAGTCCGAAGGGACACGGAGGGCTCATGAAACGGAGCGACAGACGATACTCTGACATCCGGCTCATCGACACAGCGGTCCGCATTCTTGTGAACGCCGCCGCTCTGTGGGTCGCGGCCCGTGTGGTCGGCGGCATCGAAATAGAGGGCGTCGGCTCACTGGTGATAACGGCGATCATCTTTGGAGTGGTTAACGCCGCTATCAAGCCGGTAGTCCATCTATTAGGATGCCCGCTCTCGTGCCTCACCCTGGGAATTTTCGCGCTCGTAATCAATGCGGCGATGCTCGTCCTTACAGCCGCAATCGCTGGCTGGCTAGATCTCAACGTGAGCGTCGAATGGTTCTGGCCCGCCCTCTGGGGAGCCCTCGTCATCAGCCTCACCAGCGCCATCCTGAGCGCCCTCATCAGGCGTCCGCTAAGACGAGAACCAGACCAGCAATCCAACGAGAACGACGACGAATGACCGACCCAAATTCCCCACCGGGCAAATCTGGATTTCCATACGTAGGGGCGGGTCTGTGACCCGCCCTCTTGAACCCCGGTAACACATTCGCAATAGCTGAATAGAGGCAACAATGCACAGCAAAAACGTCGTCGTCCTAGGCGCGGGTGTGGTGGGCTGCGCCGCCGCATACTACCTGGCACGCGATGGCGCAGATGTCACCATCGTGGAGCGCGAGGCCGTCGGTTCGGGCGCATCGGGCTTCGCCGTCGGTCTTCTGAATCCCCTGAGGGGCACAGGAATTCCAGGGCCCATGGCGCCCCTTGCAGAGCGGACCTTCCAAATGCACAAGGCTCTTTGGCCTGAGATCAAGAAGGCCTCCGGAGTCGACCTCCAGCCCCGCGAAATGCCGCACCTACAACTCTGCTTCACCGCAGAAGACGTACGCCAGGCACAGGTAGACATGGCTCGCTGGGACGCTACCGAGGGCTTCTCCGCCGAGTGGCTGGATCCAGACCAGGTACGCAAACTCGACCTTCGTATCTCACCCCTGCTCATCGGAGCAGTGCTACTCCGCCACATTTGGGTCCTCGACAGCTACCGCCTCACCCTCGCCCTCCTACAATCCGCCGAGGCCCTGGGCGCGACCCTCATTCACGGCGAGGCAAGCGGCATCGAAAGCACCGGAGGGCAGGTAACAGGCGTCCGCGTCCACGGAAAAACCCTCGCCTGCGACGCCGTCGTGATCGCCCTCGGACCGTGGTCCGGGCAGGCCCTCACCGGCATGGAGCACGTACTGCCTGTTTTACCGCTTAAGGGACAAATCCTGCATCTCGAAGCCCCAGCCGAGCCGTTTCGCTACCACCTGGCAGGCCCGGGACAGATAGTCCACAAGGCCGATGGACTGGTCTGGATCGCGTCCACCGAGGAAGAGGCCGGCTTCGACGTCTCGCTGACCAAGGCCGCCCGTGACACGCTCATGGCCCGCGCCGTCAAGATGGTCCCCTCATTAGCGGAGCTGAAACTGGTGCGGCAGACCGCCTGCATTAGACCAATCACCCCCGACCGCCAGCCCATAGTCGGCAACGTCCCGAACATGTCAGGAGCATACCTGGCAACCGGCGCAGAAAAAAAGGGAATCCTGTTCGGCCCCCTGATGGGCCGCGCGGTAGCCGATCTCGTCATGTCGGGAGACACAAAGCTACCCATCGAACCACTTTCCCCTGAACGCTTCGACCAATAATCCCTCCGTTGTCTACGCCCGGTCCGTGGGGTAAAATGCGCCACAAGTGCCGCCGGGTCGGATTCTCGGCCCAGAAGCAGTCACAAAGGAGCGCGCCTATGCCCAACACAGACCTGGCCCTGGCCGCCCACCTCATGCGCCGCGCCGGTTTCGGCGCAACCCGCTCCACGCTCGAAGAGCTTACCTCACGAAACTACGCCGATATCGTCGACGAACTGCTTCACCCCGAGGCAATGCCCCGAGACGACGAGGACCTGATAGAGCGCTACTACGGCTGGGACGCGACGACGGGAATGGCGTCCTTCTGGATCTACCGGATGACCAGCTCTCCACACCCACTGGAGGAGAAGATAGCGCTCTTCTGGCACCACGTGTTCGCAACAGCCTTCTTTAAGAGCGAACACATCCCCACGCTGAACAGGCAACTTGAGATGTTCAGGCGCGTGGGCCTGGGAGACCTGCGGACCATCCTCGTCGAGCTTTCAAAAGACCCCGCGATGATCTTCTGGCTCGACAACAACGAGAACTTCAACGGCGAGCCAAACGAGAACTACGGACGCGAACTGTTGGAACTCTTCTCAATGGGCGTGGGCAACTACTCCGAAGACGACATCAAGATGGCCGCCCGCGCCTTCACGGGCTGGACCTTCGAACAGCCAATACCTCTATACCCCCACGGCCACTACGACGCCACCTTCCTGTTCAATCCAGATCAGCACGACGACAGCGTCAAGACATTCCTCGGCCAAACCGGCCCCTGGAATGGTCAGGACATCGTCGACATCGTCGTAAAGCAGCCGGCAACAGCCAATTTCATATGCCGACACCTCTACAACTTCTTCGTAGCCGACGAACCACAGGTCCCCGCCTGGCAGATCGAGCCTCCAGGCGACCCGGCGGCCATCCAGGAACTTACCAAAGCATATTTCGAGTCCGACGGAGACATCCGCTCGGTACTACACGTCCTGTTCAACTCGGACTTCTTCCAGGACGCAAAATTCAAGCACGTAAAGAGCCCGGCAGAGCTGGTCACGGGCATCTTAAAACTCGTGGACGCCTATCAGAGCCCAGCACCGGGCATCGGGGCCTACTCCGCCGCAACCGGACTAATGGGACAGCAGCTCATGAACCCGCCAACCGTCGAGGGGTGGCATACCGGGAAGGAATGGATCGACGGCGGCACCCTGAACGAACGCGTCAACTTCGCCGTCAACCAGGTCGGTGACCCCTCCAAACCCGGAATCGCCAAAATCATCAATCGCATGGAAAACGGCGGAGCACCGCTGCAACCCAAAGACTTCGTCGATCGGACCCTCGACCTAGTAGGGCCGCTGGCCGTCGGCGAAGAAACCCGCGCCGCCCTAATGGTCCATGCGCAGTCCGATGGCGACCTACAGTTCGGCACCCCACAACAAACACAAAAAAGTGCAGACCGAACAGTCCGCATGCTCCAACTAATCGTCTCGTCCCTCGAATACCAGTTCGGCTAGGGCTAACAGGCTAGGATCTGACGCGGACTTGGCCTGGCGCTCTAGTCGGAGCATTCGGCAAATGTTTGGGGTGTGCAGAGGGGCTTGGCCCCTTTGCCGGGGGAACTGGGGGTGTCCCCCAGTCCTAATCTCTCTCCTCCCCTTCCTGGATAGGAAGGGGCCGGGGGATGGTCGATTAACCAGTATGCGGGTGCCACTCCCGCCAAAAAGCTGTAGTGTAGGGATCCAAGCCCCAAGACCCGAGGAGGTCCACCAGATGGCCGGAAGCTCAGCAACGCCCCAAAAGCCCCCCGTACTGGTGGTCGTCCAGCTATCTGGCGGCAACGACTTCATGAACACCATCATCCCCTACACCTCCGGCGTCTACCACGACAACCGCCCGACGGTAGGCATACCCCAGGACAAGGTCCTGCCCATCAACGACACGCTCGCGTTCCACCCCAGCGCCGCCCCCCTCAAGGAAATGTTCGACGACGGCAGCGTCGCCGTAATCCAGGGCATCGGCTATCCCAACTCCAGCCGCTCTCACTTCCGCGCCATGGACATCTGGCACACCTGTGAGCCGGTAGATGTCGGCACCGAAGGATGGCTCGGCAAGGTCACTCGCGAGCTAGACCCCGGCCAGGACAACGTACTGACCACAGTAAACCTAGGCAGAGGCTTGCCCAGGGCGCTGGCAATGCCCGGAGTACCGATCACGTCTGTAGGAGACCTGGAGAACTACGGGCTGATGACCGGAATAGACGGACAGACCCAGCGTGACCAGGCCCTCAACATCTTCAAGAGCATGTACGCGCCAGCCGTAGGCGCGGGACCCGTCGCCGAATACCTCGCCCGAACCGGACTAGACGTGCTAAAGGGCGCAGACACCCTGAAGACCGCGCCGGCGTCCTACCGGTCCACCGTCGAGTACGCCGCCAACCCGATCGCCCAGAGCCTGCGCGACGTAGCCAGGGTCCACCTGGCCGACCTCGGAACCCGCATCTTCTACACTAGCCACGGCGGCTACGACACCCACTCCAACGAGGTGCCGACCCATCCTGGACTGCTCCGCGACCTTTCCGGCGCAATCATGGACTTCTTCCAGGACCTCAAGGACCATAACACTGGCGACGAAGTCACGATGCTCGTCTTCACCGAATTCGGGCGTCGTATCAAGGACAACGCCAGCGGCACCGACCACGGCTCCGGCGGCGGTGCCTTCATCATCGGCCCGCGCGTAAAGGGCGGACTCTACGCCGAGTATCCCTCCCTGGACCAGGCCCAGTGGGAGAACGGCGAGGACCTGAAACACACCATCGACTTCCGAGGCATCTACGCAACACTCCTGGAGCAGTGGCTCCAAATCGACGCCGCCAACATCGTCGGAGGCGGCTTCGAGCAGGTCCACCCATTCCGCAACTGAGGTCAACCAGGGGTGTGCAGAGGGGCGAAGCCCCTTTGCCGGGAGTCTGAGGGTGCCCCTCAGAAATACATCTACCTATTTTCTTTTTTTCGAATGAGATGAACGGATACGATCAACACAATCTCCCACAATGACTATTCGAAGCTGGGGTTGAGATGATGGTGAAGCCAACCGGAGGCAAAACATGACCAGACCCCACGCCATCCTGAGGGCAGGCTTCCCCTACCTCAAGACCATCGGCATGCGCCGCGTGGTCGACCAGCCCGTCGACATCGTGGTAACCGCTGACCTACGGGTCTTCGTCCTGTGCAGGAACGAAGGACTCGACACAGGCGTCGCCAAGATCGCCCGGCTATCCTGGGACGACGAATATCTGGGAGACATCGGCTCATTGGGCTCGGGCGAAAGCCAGTTCACATGGCCCGCCGCGATGCTCCTGGACGCCGACCAGAACTTGGTGATCTCTGATGAGGCGTTACACCGCATAACCACCATCACTCAGGACGGCGAACACGTACGCCATTGGGGCGAGCACGGCCACAACGAAGGGCAGCTCGACCACCCTTCCGGCATCGCCTTCGACCCGAAGGGCAATCTGTACGTCGTCGACACAATGAACCACCGCATCCAAAAATTCACGACGGACGGTCGCTTCATCTCAGCATGGGGATCCCACGGTAACGGCCCCGGCCAGTTCAACATGCCCTGGGGCATCCACGTCGACGAGTTGGGCGATGTCTACGTAGCAGACTGGCGCAACGACCGAGTCCAGAAGTTCACCGCCGACGGCGAATTCGTACTCGAATTCGGCCGCTCAGGAACCGGCTCAGGGGAGTTCCGGCGGCCCTCCGGGATAGCGGTCGACTCGGACGGCGACATCTACGTCGCCGACACAGGCAACAACCGCGTCCAGCTCTTCGCGCCCGACGGAAGGTACGTCGAGCAGTTCATCGGCGACGCCAGCCTGTCGCCCTCAGGCCGCAAATACCTGCTCGCAAACGCCAGGCCGTTGCGACTGCGCACCATGACCAGCGTCGAACCCCAAAAACGGCTGCGAAGCCCCAGGTCGGTCCGCGTGGACAACGAAGGGCGAATGTTCATACCCGACTACGCCTCGTTCCGCATCCAGATCTACCAGAAGGACACCATCCCCCTCGACGAGACCCAGATCGCCGAACCCCTCAGATCCCCAACCCTGCAGGTAACATAGGGCCACCGGCCCGCGCCCTCCGTGGTACACGTCCCTACCCCACGTAGATGTGTACCTGCTCATTCTCCGACCGCACCTGCACCTCTGTCCCTGCCCAGTACGTAAAACCCCACTGGACTCCACCAACACCGTCCGCTAACCTTGCACGGACGCGAACCCCACTAGCCGTCGCCAGGAGCGTGCACATGGAGCAGAGAACAGTCGGACGCACAGATATCACTATCAGCCCCATAGGACTTGGCGGCGGAAGCTGGGGCAGGGAGATCGACGAGGAGGCCTCCTACCGAATCATGGACTACGCCCTGGAGAAGGGCATCACCTTCTTCGACACCGGTGACACCTACGGCGGCGGCCAGTCCCGGGAGGGACGCAAGGCACGGTACGGCGTATCGGACGAGCGCGAGGTCACCGGCGAGATGTACTCGTCCGAGAAGATCATCGGACGTTGGATGCGTGACCGGGGTAACCGCGACGAGATCACCCTGTGCACCAAGGTAGACACAGGCGGGGATCCCGAGAACATCGCCAACGCCCTCGCTGGAAGCCTCGAGCGCCTTGGGATCGATAGCGTCGATATCTACAAGCTTCACAGCCCCGACGCCTCGGTCCCGATAGATGAGACCATGATGGCCATGTCTGAAGAGGTAGATGCGGGACGCACCACAATCATCGGGTGCAGCAACCAGACCGCCGACCAGCTAAAAAAATCCCTGGAGGCCAGCAAAAAGCATGGGCTGGCCCGCTGGGAGATCATACAGCCGCCCTACAGCCTCGCCGCCCCTGAAGACGAGATCGAGGTCTTCCCCGTGTGCCAGGAGGAACAGATCGCCATATCCAGCTACAGCCCCCTGGCAGCAGGCTTCCTCACCGGCAAGTACGGGCGTGACCCCCTCACCTGGCCCGCAGGCAGCAGGTACCACATCTCACCGGCCCACGCCGACGTCTACTTCTCCGACCTCAACTTCTGCTTGCTGGATCTCCTGAAGGAGAAGGCCGCCGAGTTAGGCGTTCCATCCCTCAGGCTAGCAATGGCCTGGGCCATGACCCACCCGGCTGTAACATCCGTCATAATCGGCACCCGTACCACCGACCACATCGACAACGCCATCGACGCCCTCGAAATGAGCATCGATCCCACACTGCGCGAAGAAATGTCATCCTGGACCCGCGAGAACTAAAGCCCTCCCTGGTCTGCGGGACAACGGAGACTCCAATGACACAAACGGACGTGTACACGAAGCTCGGCGTGCGACCGGTTATCAACGCATGGGGCGTCGCCACAGAGCTTGGCGGCTGGACCCCAACGCCGTCGGTACAAGCAGCCATGAATTCTGCCAGCGAGTACCACGTAGAAATGACCGAGCTTCTGGCCAGATCCGGTGATTTCATCGCCGACCGGCTCGGTGTCGAGGCAGCTTACGTCACCTCAGGTGCGGCTGCCGCCCAGGCATTGAGCGTCGCTGCATGTATGGTGGGCCACAATCAGGACCACATTCTTCAGCTACCGGATACGACCGGTCTGAAAAACGAGGTGCTGATCCAGAAACGCAATCGCTACATGTTTGATCGCTGCTTCACCCTGACCGGCGCGAAACTGGTCGAGGTCGGCGATGATCAGGGCACTAGCGAAGAGGAGCTTGAGGCTGCCATCGGGCCAAGAACCGCCGCAGTGGCCTTCTGGATTCAGCCGCCCATCGACGACGCGATAGTCCCCCTGGCCAGGACGGTCGAGATCGCACGCGCCAACGGCGTGCCAGCGATCGCCGACGCTTGTTCCCAGATCTACCCTCTCGAGTACATGCAAGAGAACGCGCAGTCAGCGGACCTGGTCATATTTGGAGCCAAGTACATGGGCGCTCCCCACTCTTCAGGCTTTGTATGCGGCAACAGAGAGCTAATCGAAGCCGTTGCGGCCCAATCCTTCGTGGCCTTTCACTACGACGGGAGCCATGCGGTCGGCCGTGCAATGAAGGTGGACAGGCAGGAGATCGTGGGTGTGGTGACGGCCGTCGACGACTGGTTCACGATGAACCACGAAGACCGGATTCTGGCCTACGATCAGCGCTTCGACAACATCGTGAAGCGTGTCGAAGGTATCCCCGGAGTGCGGACCGAACGAGTCGAGATTCCCCATTACGTCCCATACATGCTCCACATCATCGTCGACAAAAACATAACGAGCTTCACGGCGGAAGATATCAGAGTCAAGATGGACGCGGGGAATCCCCGAATCTGGGTCGGCACGAAAGGCGATGAAACGATAACGGTGGTGGTCAATACATTGAACGAGGGCGAAGATATCGTCCTGGCAGAGAGGCTAGCCGAAGCACTGTCCGCCGGATAGCGCTCTTCCTCATTCCTTCTTGACGAAGCCAAAACACAACAACCACAGGAGCAATACCCTTGGAGAAACGAACGCTAGGCAAGACCGACATGAACGTCACCAGACTAGGACTCGGACTCGCCGAAATCCCTCGCCACGACGACTCCCAAAGCGACGTCGAAGCAGCCGGTCGAGTCCTAAACGCAGCCCTAGACGGCGGCATCAATTTCCTAGACACATCCGCCTGCTACGGCGAAACCGAAGAAATGATGGGCAAAACCGTCGCCCACCGCCGCGACGAATACTTCCTGGCAACCAAGTGCGGCCATGTCACCGGCGTCGCAACCGGTAAGCCCTGGAGCGTCGAAACCATCGAACATAGCATCGACCGCAGCCTCAAAAGGCTTCAAACAGACCACGTAGACCTGGTCCAGCTCCACTCCTGCCCGTTGGAGGTTCTCGAACAGGGCGACGTGATCGAGGCGCTCCAGAGAGCACGCGACGCCGGCAAGACCCGGTACATCGGCCACAGCGGCGACAACAAGGCCGCCCGGTGGGCAGTAGAATCCGGCCACTTCGACACCCTTCAAACTAGCTACAACCTGGTCGAACAGCACGGACATACGAAGAAGCTCCTATCTCTCGCCCACGAAAAGGGCATGGGCACCATCATCAAGCGGCCCGTCGCCAATGGAGTCTGGGGCAAGGCAACCAGCCCGTACGCCTACGGTGACGAATACCACCGGCGATCCGAGATCATGCGCGAGCTTGGACCCCTCGACGGCGAGCCCGAAGATCCCTACATTCTCACCATGGGATTCACGCTGGCCCACCCCAACGTAGACGTTGCAATAGTCGGCAGCCACAACCCCGCACACGTCCAGTCAAACATCGAAATCGTCGAAAACCAGCTGCCCATCGAAGGCAGTGTCGTCCAGGAGCTCTACCGACGTTTCGAGCAGCTAGAGGACAACTGGAGTCAGCTAATCTAGAAACTCTTTCTGGAGGGGGAGTCCACAGGGGAACCTCTCTGGCAAGGGGCATGGGCGATGTGCCCCACAACAAAAGCAACCTGAGGCTGGATGGGCGGAAAAAGACACACTCTTTATCCAGTCACAATCCGGCACACGTCCGGTCCGACATCGAAATCTCCGGTAGCGGGGGTCCAGAGAGCCCCCCAGGCAATAGGCATAGGGGATGTGCCCCCACATCAAAAACAACCTGAGTGCGGGCAGGCGGGAAAAGACACCCCTCTTCAACTCTTGAAAAAACAACCTGGTCCAATAATTCCAATCACCGAATACTCGGACGTAACCACCATGCTAGTCCCCGGAATAGAAATCACAGAGATACCCGTCACCGACCACATGACCTGGGCCTTCGCGACATTTCGCGACGACCAGGGCATCACGGCCACGATCGAGCTAGGCCGGTCTCGAATAGATGCAGAATACGACCGCATCCTGGTCGACATGGTCAAATCGCTATCAGGGATCGAAATCCCCGACGATACCGCAGTTGAAAATCTGCTCGGACTAGACACAGCCAGCCTACAGGCCGACTTCACCCTGGCCCAGGTAGTCAGCGCCGTCCGCAGCGCCATCTTCGAATTCGACTGCCTCCACAAGGGCATCAGCCTGTCCGAGGCACTGGGGAGCGAGCCCACAGATAGCGTCGCGCTCTATGCCAACGTAAACCACTCCGTCCTCCGAGGACGCAACCCCCACCACTTCGCCCGCGCCTCAGCCCTTGCAGTCGACGACGGCTTCACCATCGTGAAATGCGCCGCCTTCGACTATCTGCCCGCCAGTCCAGTCAAAGACAACACACTGGAGGCCGCCCAATCCGGCCTGGATCAAGTGGCAGAGGTCCGGCGCGCCGTCGGCCCGGACATCGAAGTCTTGGTCGACTGCCACAGCCGCTTCGACGAACAGACCGCACCGGAGATCGCCAAGAAACTCACCGAGCATGGCGTCGGCTGGTTCGAGGAGCCACTGCAACCGATAACAGACCTCGACGGCCTAGCCAGGGTGGCTACGCAGGTAGACATCCAGACAGCAGGCGGCGAAGACGGCTACGGCGCGGATTTCTTCATGCGACTCGTTGAGTCGGGTGCGTCTGCCATCGCAATGCCCGACGTCAAAGTCTGCGGTGGCGTAGCCGAGACACGCCGCTCAGCAATCGCCGCCACAAAGGCAGGAGGCCGCGTTTCATTACACGGCCCCAGCGGACCCCTATCCCAGCTAGCAGGCGCACACGTCACCGCCGCCACCCCATACGCCATGCCCCTGGAATACGCCGCAAACCAGGTCCCCTGGCGCTCCGAAATGACCACGCCACCCGAACATGTCCACGCAGGCCGCCTCATGCTCCCCAAAGGCCCAGGTACAGGCGCAACCCTCGACGACAAGGTCGTAGCCCAAAGAGGCAGACGCTGGCGCATCTAGCGGGCTGGTCAGAACGGGGCGTGCAGAGGAGCGAAGCCCCTTTGCCGGGAGAGTGAGGGAACTCTCATGGCGAACGGGACAAGTCGAGGCAATTCAGGGATACACTGCTCCAGCTATTCAGCGGAGAGGATCTCCCGCATTGGAAACTGACACGGGTTTCCAGATAGCCTTCCCGTCATCATATATTCCTACAACATAGTCAAATGATAGTGCCTCGCCAGCCGTGGCCGGATCCGTTCCCAACCTTATCCTCACGATGCAATCTGGTGACGAATGGGTTGGGGACCATTCAGCGCAAACATGGTCAACCCAATCACCGCCTATGCGTTCAAACTGTAACAAGTACTCGAACCCATAGTCCACGTTAGGGTGTTCTAGCAATCGAGCTTCTATGCCAAGTATCGCGTCCTTCCCGTTCCTCACGATCTGAGTTTGCCCTTTGCGTAGGTACCTCCACGGGATAGGTTGGGCATCACGTAGACGGTCGTTACTAAGTTTGCCTCCGATGATTTCGGCTGTCGCATCAATTTCGCATGACGCGCCTGCATTATGGACTCTCAAATAACCGGCTTCGGCACCGGTCTTGTCGTCTGGACCGAGGTAGGGAGTTACGCTCACTATTGGATGCTCGTGGAATTCCTCGGTTCAAATTGATTTGAGGTGACGGTATGTGCCCTCCAATATCCACATCAGAAGAACGCCAAGCGTAATAGTCGAATACGTCCAAGGGGACCACGAGGGAAGAGCCTCAATGGCTCGTGGCAGACGATCGGCCCAACTCTCCGGGATCAACTGCGACTTAACAAGATCATAGCCGCCGAGGAGGCCATATATCAGGCCAACAGCTCAAAGCGGCCGCTTGATAATCGGCCCCACCAGTTTGACCCTGACCCTAACGCGCCCTTCAGGGCGATTCTTTCCCATGAATCCGACTCTACCACATCCCGTACCAAGCAATAATCCCGAATCAATCTCATTTTCCATTGAACAGAGTCCGACAAGGATGACTACTGATGCATCCGCTGTCTTCATGTAGGCTAGTGTAAGATGGCTGCGAACCGGAACGCCGACTAAATTCCCACCGAAGTGACGAAGTGCCTTGTGGGAAAAAAGCCCCCCTCATATGAGGAGACCCCAGTGAAAGTCCACCTCGTCGACGGCACATACGAACTCTACCGCGCCCACTACGGCGTCCCACCCTCTACAACCCCTGACGGCCAGCCCATAAACGCCGTCCGCGGCCTGGTCGCGACCCTGCTCGCCCTCCTTCGCGAGGACGATGTCACCCACGTCGCATGCGCCTTCGATCGCGTCGTAGAGTCGTTCCGCAACGACATGTTCGACGGCTACAAGACCGGCGACCGCGTGCCCGAAGACCTGGCCAGCCAGTTCCACCTGGCAGAGAAAGCAGCTGCGGCAGTCGGAGTCGTGGTGTGGCCCATGATCGAGTTCGAGGCCGACGACGCCATCGGTACAGCGACCGCCAGATGGGGCTCAGACCCGAATGTGGACCAGGTCGTGATCTGCTCACCCGACAAGGACATGATGCAGCTAGTACGCGACCCGGATGTCGTGTGCCTGGACCGCCGCCGAGGCATCACATACGACACCGCCGCAGTCGTCGAAAAGTTCGGGATAGCACCCGAATCCATCCCCGACTACCTCGGCCTCGTCGGCGACACCGCCGACGGCATCCCCGGCGTCCCGCGCTGGGGCGCCAAGTCCACCGCGATAGTTCTAGAGCGCTACGGCCACCTCGAAAACATCCCCGACAACGCCCTGCTATGGGACGCTAGCCCTCGCGGAGCAAAAACCATGGCAACGTCGCTCAAAGAACATCGCGCCGAAGCAATCCTATACAAGAAGCTCGCAACCCTACGCTTCGACGTACCCCTCACCGAGACCCTCGACGACCTAGAGTGGCAAGGCGCACACCGCGCCGACTACGAAACCCTCTGCGACGACCTGGGCTTCACCACCATCCGCTCCCTACCCCACCGCTGGTCAGGCGAGTAACCTGCCAGCCAGCCAAACTGCAACCACGCCACAGGCATCAAACACAACACCCCCAAAATGTCACCCTGAGCGTCCGCGAAGGGTCTGGGGCGGGGAGGTCCCACTCCCCCCCTATGTACTCACTACCTCGACCTTTCCAATCCAGTACATGCGTGCTAATATAGGGAGGTGCCCAACAACAACACGCCAACCTCCAAACCACGGAAATGAGACAAAATGCGACAGAATGTGACACTTACCCCACCCCCTCCTCAATCTCCGGGGGCGCACCACAAACCCAACCCGCTCACTCCGTGAAAAATACATGCTCCAGCTCGACCATCGACTCATCGGGTAGCGCCCCAGGCGGCACCTCGAAATAGGACGCCATCATCTCCTGCCAGCGCGCATTGACATCCTCGCCGTCCATCCCAGCCAGCGACGCCTCCAGGCTCTCCTCTGCCTCGAAATAGCCGAACAGCAGGCCATCACCGGCCATGAACAGCGAGTAATTGTGCCATCCGGTTCGCGATAGGGCCTCCAGCATCTCCGGCCAAACCGCCTCGTGATGCTTCTTGTACTCGTCCAGCATGTCCTCTCGTACCTTGAGCATGAAACCAGTTCGTTTGATGTCGCAGCCTCCCTTTCCCTGCAGCCTCGCAGGTGATTCGACCACATGGTAGGTCGGTCGAGAGGCCACGGCAAATGATCCAGATGGCGAGGGTGATATCATGACGACCAGACACAAACTGACCCAACGGAGACGCTACATGACCGACCAGCAGCCAGACCTGATCATTCGCGCAGGCAGAGTCTTTTGCGCAGACACCGGCCTCGACGTCCCCGGCGCGGTAGCGGTGCGCGGAGACCGTATCGTCGCCTCGGGACCAAACGTCTCCGGCCCGGCGAAGCAGACACTCGATTTCCCAGATGGCACGCTTCTGCCAGGCCTCGTGGACCTCCACGCCCACCCCGGACCCGAAACATGGCGGTTCGCCGTCGACGCCGATACCAACATGCTTGCCCGTGGCTCAACAACCGTGCTCTCCCAGGGCGACGCCGGATCGGCAACCTGGTCTTACTACCGTGATGAGATCATTGGCCGGGCCAAGACACGTATACGGTTGGCCATGAGCGCCTCAGTCCTCGGCGAGTACCTCGATCGCGGGTGCGTCATCCATCTGGAAGAGGTGGACGTGGACAGGTGTGTCGCGGCCATGGAAGAGGGGGGCGACCTTATCTGGGGGGTTGCCATTCTGCTGACAGCAAAGGCAACTGGAAACAACGACCCGCGAGAGATCATGAGGCGCACCGTAGAGATCGCCGAGCGCACCGGCAAGCCCATCATCTACGGTCTGAGGCGGGAGCCTTCCGACTGGCCACTCGCCGAACAGCTAGCAATGCTAAGGTCCGGCGACATCTTCACGTACTGCTTCCATGACGATGCCGAGAGCATCGTGTCCGACGGCCGGATCGTCGATAGCGTCTGGGAAGCGCGAGAGCGCGGCATCCTGTTCGACTCGGGCTTCGGCATAGGCGGCCCTGACCTGGGCATCGCAGAGGCAGCCATCAAAGACGGATTCCTACCCGACACCGTCTCCACCGACGTCCACAACCGCCACCGGGGCTACAGCCCACCCCACGACATGCCCAGCACCCTGGCCCGCATCATATCCGTCGGCATGCCGGAGGCCGAAGCCTTCAAGCGCGCCACCCTCCGCCCAGCCGAAATCCTTGGACTGGACGGCGAGATCGGAACACTAGCCCCAGGAGCCTGCGCAGACCTAACCATCCTGAGCAACAGCCCAAAACCCATGCTCCTGGCCAACTCAGAAAACGGCGGACACCACGGCCCCAACTTGGAGCCCACCCTCACAGTCCGCGGAGGCGAGGTCGTCTCAACCTAGCGCCTGGACACTCATACAATCGAAACTAGACCGTCAGGGGCATACGAAAGTTCCACACTTCGCCCTTGAGTACGGGAAACGTCGGCGGCGAAACACATGACCGCGCTCAAATAGCCGGCTAGGGAATTTTGATCCGGCAAGTAGCCGGAATCTTCCATCATCGTTCCCAGTAGCAGGGCGTGCTTCCGGTCACCGCCGCCGTGGCCTGACCCGTCTTCGCTGGCGTCGTATGAGGTAGTTTGACCGGTCAGATTATCATGTAGGAAGACGGTCTTCTCGTGAAGACTGCCCCAAATCCTACCCTTGGTGCCGACAGCGTGGAAATTGCGGCCGGCCTTCGGGCCAGTCGTGCCGTAATTGAGCATGAAGTTGGCGACCGCCCCGTTCTCATATTTGATGGACACGCTCTGAACGTCCACCGTGTCCTTGTCGATGTTGTATATGCAGCGATCGTCTTCCCGCACAAATTCGTGGAGAATCTCCTCTCTCCTGTCCTCGTGGGACGAAAATTTCGGCTTTTTGTAGTACTGGCACGTGGCAGCAAGGCGGCAGTCGTCGCAAACGTCGGGCAGCGACTGGTCGGGGGCGAACATCGTGGAGGAGCCGTAGGAGTGGAGCGACAGCGGTCTGCAACCCATAATCCAGTTCAGGATGTCCATGTCGTGGCAGGACTTCTCCAGCAGTGAGCCTCCGCTCGTCGCGCTGTTGCGTCTCCAATCGCTCCGATATATCACCGACGTGTTGCCCAATCCCACAAGCTCGTCGGCCTGGATAGACACAATCTGCCCAATGGCGCCGGATGAGACCAGTTCGTGGATTTTCGAATAGAACGGGGTCGACCGGAGCACAAAACCGAGGAGCACCCGTCCCCCGGTGGTCCGCTCGGCATCAATGATTCGCTCACAGTCTTCTTGCGTTGTTGCGAGAGGCTTTTCCAGCGCGATTGGCACACCAAGCTCAAGGCATGCCACAGCCTGGTCGGCATGAAGGTAGTTCGGAGTGCATATAACCAGACCGTCGAGCCGATCCGTCGCGTTCAGCATTTCGCGCCAGTCATCGAATTCGGGGGTACTCGTCGCCAGGCCGGTTCGTGCGATCAGAGTCTTCCTGTGCGCCTCGTTCGGATCGGCCAGGCCCACGATCTCGATGTCATCCGAATCCCGGTACACGTCGGCATAGACCTGGCTTCGTCCGCCAGTCCCGATAAAAGCGACTTTGTGCATCTTGTGATTAGTCCTTTGATCAGCCTTCTATTGCTCAGGGCCGTTGACATTGAAGACCGGCGCACCAGCGCCCACTCGAAACAGCACAACCGTCGACTCCGTAGAGCCCGGGTTGGTCTCGCGGTGAACGGTGTGGGAGGGAATGCGAACGAAGTCCCCTGCCCCTCCTTCGACACCGTCGCCGCCGCCGGGACCAAATTCGAACCGAGCCAGCCCCTCGACGATGTAGGCGTACGACTCGTAGTCACCGTGGTGGTGCCAGCCCGAGGCCGTACCAGGCGCCACACGGACGGTGCCCGTCCATATTCCGTCACCGGAAAAGGCCTGCGCCCGGACCATTCCCGGCGTCCCGTCCGCCTCCGCCATGTCGCCGGAGACAACAAGTTTCAGTGGTTCCATCAGTATGCTCCTGAATCGAGAAAGGATCGGTCAGCGGCGTCATAATACACCAGCGCCGCGAACGCTCGGACTGGATGGGCTGCCACAAACCATCCTCGATCCGAGGATACGGCTTAAATATCCTACAAGGGCGGACGCATCGCCTCGCCCTTCGAGGTCTCCAGCGCCGCAGCGGCCCTCAGGACGGACCGCTCGTCGAAGTGCCGACCAACTATCTGCACACCGATGGGCAGCCCCTCCGAGCTCCAGCCGAACGGGATCGATATGGCAGGAGAGCCGGTCAGATCAAAGGGCACCGCGGCCCGCAACGCGTTGCGAGGCGGCACAAGCTCTCCGTCCACGTCTAGCTGCTCTACCCTGTGTGGATGAGCTGGAACGACGCCCATTGGGCAGAGCAGCAGGTCGTACGTCGTGAAGTATCGGGCGACCTCGGCACGCAATCGTTCGCAGTCCGCGAGCGCCTGCTGGTACTCGCGAGCCGTGGGTCCGGGACCACTGAGCCTGGCACGAATGGCCGGCGACAGCTGATCCTCGCGACCATTAATAATAGGCTCCAGGGCATGAGTCACCTCAGCGCCATAGATCGTCAGGGATATATCCTGGCCTGGCAGCTCCGTCCAGGCGTCGAGGGAGACCGGCTCCACGGTGCACCCGAGCCCCGACAGTGCCGAAGCGGCCACCGCCACAGCGTCCTGTACCTCAGCGGCCACTGGTCCGAAGGGCCCTTCGGTGCAATAGCCTACTCGCAGACCCAGGGGTGGTCCATCGATATCCTCGAGCCCTTCCGTGGGGACTGGGACCGCGTAAGGATCAAGCCCGTCTGGGCCTGACATTATCGACAGCGCCAATGCGATGTCGCCAACGGTGCGGGCCATCGGGCCCACGTGCATGTATCGCAATAGCGCCTCGGGCCAGTGCCCGGTCAGGGGGACGCGACCCTGGGTGGGCTTCAGGCCAACGATGCCGCAGTAGGACGCCGGTAGTCTGATCGAGCAGCCAACGTCGCTCCCGATCCCGAGGGGCGAGAGTCCAGCCGCGATGGCCGCCGCTTCTCCTCCACTGGAGCCTCCGGGGGTGCGGTCCAGGTCCCAGGGATTTTGTGTACGTCCGAAGACCTCGTTGTCGGTCTCGAACCAGAATACGAACTCCGGCACGTTGGTGTGGCCCATGAATATTGCGCCAGCCTGCTTTAGCCGCGCGGCGGCCACCGCATCGGCGTCGGGGACGTGATCGGAGAACAGCCTGGAGCCGCGTGTGGTGCGGACGCCCGCTATGTCCACCGAGTCCTTCGCCGTGAAGGGCACCCCGTGGAGCGGCCCCACGACGTCTCCCCTCGCCAGCGCCGCCTCGGCCTCCTGAGCGCGGTCCAAGGCGTCCTCCGCTGGGGTGACGATGGCGTTGAGGGCGGGGTTAACGGCGTCGATGCGCTCCAAATGTGCACGCACTACCTCGACAGGAGACAGGTCTCTGGAGCGGATGCGCTCGGCCAGCTCGGTTGCGGTGGAATAGCAGATCTCTTCATTCAATGGGTCTCTCACC
>Ga0209403_10002774_pt1 | contig 20434 bp, 21 predicted proteins | sample ArcticOcean_MG_C_8_FD_187440 | JGI IMG/M metagenome (GOLD analysis project Ga0209403, IMG submission 187440) | Marine microbial communities from western Arctic Ocean - ArcticOcean_MG_CB11_86 (SPAdes) (version 2) | ecosystem: Environmental > Aquatic > Marine > Oceanic | place: Arctic Ocean... | reverse complement strand
CGTTAGGTGTGGTCCCAAAGTACCACCAAAATCGGTGCGCGCCCTCGAAGGCAACCAACAACCCGCCGCCCAAGGCAGCGATGGATTCGGCGTCGGCCCAGGGCGGCTCGATGGCAATTCCGTCGGTGCCCAGCATGGGGAATAGGTGCGTGTCGGTCAGATCGGCCAGTAGCCCGTCGGCGGAAAAGACGATGTCGGCGGTCAGCCATTGGCCGCGATCCCCCACGGCGACCAAGCGGTCACCGGCGGGGCTTATCCACATGCCCGACCAGCCGCCAAAATTCCGGTGGGCGCTGTTCAGGCGAAGCCCCCCCAAATAGGTCAGATAGCCGAGCGTTACGCGGGCCGGTTCGGCCAAATCCAGCGAAATTGAGGTCGTCCGCAATTCGACGGGCTCACTGGTGGCGCCACCCGCCGCCAGGGCAATCACCAGGGCTACCGTCGTCGCCAGCAAAGTCAGGTGGGTTTTAATGAAGGCGGCTCCGAAGGCCAGAGGCCGGCTCTTCTTCGAACAGGTCTCCCAACTGATCCATGACCGCGCCGCCCAACTGTTCGGCGTCAACGATGGTGACCGCCCGGCGGTAATAGCGGGTGACGTCGTGACCAATGCCGATGGCCACCAACTCCACCGGCGATCGGGTTTCGATCCAGGCGATGGCGTCGCGCAGATGGTGGTCCAGGGTGTCGCTGGGATTGGCAGACAGGGTAGAATCATCCACCGGCGCACCGTCAGAAATCACCATCAATATGCGGCGTTCTTCGGGTCGGGCGATCAGCCGTTGGTGGGCCCATAAAATTGCTTCGCCATCGATATTTTCATTCAGCAGTCCTTCGCGCAGCATCAGACCCAAATTTTTTCGCGCCCGGCGCAATGGCTGGTCGGCGGATTTGTAAATAATGTGGCGTAAATCGTTCAGGCGGCCCGGATTCTCCGGCTTGCCCGCAGCCACCCATTTGTCTCGGGCTCTGCCGCCCTTCCAGGCCCGAGTTGTGAATCCCAAAATTTCGGTCTTCACGCCACAGCGTTCCAGCGTCCGCGCCAAAATGTCCGCGCACATTGCCGTCTCGGCGATGGGCCGCCCGCGCATGGACCCGGAATTGTCCAATAACAACGTGACCACCGTGTCGCGGAAGTTGGTTTCTTCTTCGCGTTTGAACGATAAGGGGTTCAGGGGGTTGGTGATGACCCGGGCCAGGCGGGCGGAATCGATGACCCCTTCGTCCAGATCGAATTCCCAGGCCCGCACTTGTTTAGCTAGCAATCGCCGTTGCAGGCGGTTGGCAAGACGGCTGATGACCCCTTCGATTTTCACCAAATTCTGGTCCAAATTCGCGCGCAGCCGGGTCAGTTCTTCGGCGTCGCACAAATCCTCCGCCGCCACGACCTCGTCGAACTCGGTGGTGTAGGGGCGGTAGTGGGCGCCCAGGTTGTTTGCCCCGGCCTCCGGGATGCGCCAGGGATGATCATGGGCCCCGGGCAAATCGCCTGCCTCTGCGTCGTCGGAAAATTCGGCCTCTGAGTCGCCGCCGGATTGGCTGGACTCAGTCATCGCATCTTCGCCTTCGGCTATTTCCGCCGCCACCTTGCCGGCGGTCTCGTCCTGCGATTGATCCTCGTCATTGGGGTCGGCGATGTCATGGTCGTCTTCCTGCTCACGCGCGCGTTCTTCGTCGGGGTTTTCCAAATCCAGGTCCACCAAAATCCGCCGCACCGCATCGGAAAACCCTGCTTGGTCGGCTATAAATTGGCCCAAGGTGCCCAAATCCGCCCCGGCTTTTTCTTCGATGGTTGGCCGCCACAGATCAACCAGACGCTTGGCGGCTTTGGGCGCTGGTCGTCCGGTCAGACGTTCACGTAGGTAAAACCGCAATGCCCAGGCCAGAGGCGCGTCGGCACGGTCCGTTAGTCGGTCAAATCCCAGTGCGGTGCTTTGGCGGCCCAAGGCGGCATCCAGGTTTCGGGCGGTGCCGCGCATGTCCAGCGCCCCCAGAGATTCCACCCTGGCCTGTTCGCAGGCATCGAACGCCTCGCGCGCCGCCCCGCCCCGGGGGGCGTGGGTGGCATGAACCTCGTCGTCATGATGGCGCAGGGCCAAGGCGAATTGGTCAGCCGTCCCGCGGGTCTGGGACACCTCGGCCCTGTTCAAATGGGCGCTGGGGGCCGGCATGCGAATATGTGGGCCCTTCGCCGACGGGGGTTCCGTGGCAAAAGTCAACGTGACTTCGGGTTCTTGGGCGATCGCCGCAGTCGCCGCACCCACCGCCCGGCTGAACCGTGTGATAGCGTCTTCGGATTGGCTCACATCAAAGCCCCTAAGGTTGGCTAGCGGCGGACTCCGGCAAATCCTCGCCAAAGCAGCGCTGGTAATATTCCGCCACCACGGGCCGTTGGAGCTCGTCACATTTGTTCAGAAAGGTCATGCGAAAGGCAAAGGCCATGTCGCCAAAGATGTCGGTGTTTTCGGCCCACATGATGACCGTGCGCGGCGACATGACGGTGGAGATGTCGCCGGCCATAAATCCCGCCCGGGACAAATCCGCCAAGGTGACCATGCCCGAAATTGTTTCGCGGCCTTGCGGGCTGGCAAAGCTTGGGACTTTGGCCAAGACGATGGCCATTTCGTCGTCGTGGGACAAATAATTCAGCGTCGCGACCACGTTCCAGCGATCCATCTGGCCCTGATTAATTTGCTGGGTACCGTGGTACAGGCCGGTGGTGTCCCCCAACCCGATGGTGTTTGTGGTCGAGAACAGCCGGAATCCGGGGTGAGGGCTGATCACCCGGGTCTGATCCAACAGGGTCAGGCGACCATCGGCCTCTAATACCCGTTGGATGACGAACATCACGTCGGGGCGGCCCGCATCGTATTCGTCGAATACCAACGCCACCGACGACTGTAAGGCCCAGGGCAAGATGCCTTCGCGGAATTCGGTGACCTGGTGGCCGTCGCGCAGAGCAATGGCGTCTTTGCCGATCAGATCGATGCGGCTTATGTGGCTGTCCAAGTTCACCCGCACGCAAGCCCAATTCAGGCGCGCCGCAACTTGTTCGATGTGTGTGGATTTTCCGGTGCCGTGATAGCCCTGGATCATCACCCGGCGGTTATGGGCGAACCCCGACAAAATGGCCAGCGTGGTTTCCCGATCAAACTGATAGGCCTCGTCGATCGCCGGCACATGTTCATTGGGCTCGGAAAAAGCCGGGACCTGAAAATCCGTGTCGACGCCGAACATCTGGCGCGCGTCCACGGTGATATCCGGTGTGGCGTTCAGATATTCGCGAGGCTCGGCAGCGGTTGCTGTCATGATTGAGCCCGGGCAATAAGATATGAATAGGCCTCGTTCACGTCTTTCAGCTGCTCCTCACTGCGTTTGTCGCCGCCGTGCAAATCCGGGTGGATGCGTTTGACCACCTTTTTATAGCGAAGTTTGATTTCTTCCAGGGTTGAATCTTGGCGCAAATTCAGCTTGGCTAAGGCTCGGCGTTCGTCGGGCTCTGGCTGGCGCGGGGCTCCGGAGTCGCCGGGGAACTTGATGCCTTCGGACGAAAACACGCCGAAATGGTCGCGGTATTTACCATTCATAGCCTGGGCGATGGGGCCGGTGCCCACGGGCCATGTGGGCCGGTGGTCGGTCACATCGTCCTTTTGGAAGCGCTCGATTTCAGCCCGCGACATATCGCCAAAAAAATTCCATTCGGCGTTGAATTTCTGGGCGTGGTCGTTGCACAGCCAGCGGAACGCGTCCATGCGCTCCGGGCTTTCCGGCGTTTTGTGGGTCGCGGGTTCCTTGCATCCAGCCTTGTCGCACTGGCGCAAAAATTCTCCGTCATCCCAGTTGAGAAGTCTTTTTCGCTTTCCCATATACCCAAGTATGGAAAGTTGCTCGCTGACTTGCAAGGTTGGCGCAAGCTCCTATAAGTGGTCCAATCATGTGGTGCGAGTGATGAATATTTCCAGAAAGTCCTTCATCCAAATGTCGATGGCGGTGGCCATGCTCGGTTCCGTTGGCGTGGGCCCGGTTTTGGCCGATGAAGAAGCCGATGCGCTGATAAGGTCCATGGAGGACCGCACCCGGGCCGAAACCAACACCGCCACATACCGCATGGTGGTCACCCGCCCGGGCGAAAGCGATCGGGAAGTGGTGATGCAAAGTTGGGATGACCGGGTCAGCGATCGCTCGTTTATTCACATTTTGTCACCGCGCCGGGACAAGGACACAACCTTCCTGAAGGTGGAAGGAAATCTGTGGATGTACCTGCCGAATTTGGAACGGGACATCAAAATTCCCCCGGCCATGATGCTAAATTCGTGGATGGGGTCGGATTTCACCAACGACGATCTGGTCAATCAATCGTCCGCCGTGAACGATTACGAAAACACCATCATTGCCCGGGAAATGGGCGCGGATGGGATCGAGATTGTGACCATCCAAGCCATCGCCCATTTGGACGCAGCAGTGGTGTGGGGCAGGGTGGTGGCGAAAATCCGCATGGACGGCATTCCCATCAGCCAGCAATTTTTTGACGAAGATGACGTGTTGATCCGTACATTAATTTTTTCCGACATCGGGGATCTGGGTGGTCGGATAGCCCCGAGTAAAATGGAAATGATCCCGGAAACCGAACCGGGCCACAAAACGGTCATGTATATCGATGCTATGACGTTTGACGAGCCCATTGCTGACGAAATCTTTACGCGGGCGAACTTGAGCCGGAGAGCCCGGTGAGCGGCACTCTGTTCGCCATTGCCTGGCGGAACGTGGTTCGCAACAAGCGTCGTAGCCTGATCACCATCCTGTCGGTGGCCATCGGTTTGCTGGCGTTGCTGTTCATTTGGGGGTTCAACGACGGCAGCCACAACAACATGATGGCGAATTTTCGCGCCTTGATGACCGGCAGCTTTCAGGTTCACCAGACCGATTTTTTTGACCACCCGAAGCTCGAGACCAACATTTCCGATCAAACCGTACTGTTGGCGGCCATGGAATCCGTCGGCATCGACGCCTGGACCACACGGCTGTCCAGCTTTGCCCTGTCAGCGGGGGAAGAAACCTCTACGGGCATGATTCTGTTAGGCATGGACCCCATACGCGAGCCGTTGGTCACCACGTTGAATGAAAAAATTTCCGTTGGGCGATTCTTGGAACCAGGGGATGAATACACCGCGGTCATCGGCGCCAAGGGCGCGGCTAAGCTCGGCCTGGGGTTGGGGGACGAAATTATTTTGTTGACCCAAGACCGCCGAGGCACCCTGACGGCGGACAAATTCGACATCGTCGGCTTGATCAAATCGGGGGATCCAATCATCGACCAAGCGATGGTCATGGTGCCGCTGGAATCCGCCCAGGAATTGTTAGTGATGGAAGGGCGCATCACCGATTTGGTGGCCCAGGTGCCGGAATCCGAACTGCACAAAATCGCCGCCGAATTGCGGATGATCTTGGAGCCAGAAGATCTTGAGCTTTTGGAATGGGAAGAGATCAACCCCATCATCCGCCAAATCGTCAATCTGGATAACGGCTTCATGTACATCTTCATCAGCATTGTGGTGCTGATCGTGATCTCCGGCGTCGTCAACACCGTGCTAGTTTCCATGTTGCAGCGCACCCGTGAATTTGGCGTGTTGATGGCGATGGGCACCAGCACCGGGGCCATCGGCGCGGTGGTGTTGATCGAAGCGATATTTCTGGGGCTGCTTGGCACTGCCGTTGGCACCGCCGGAGGATTGGGACTGGTGGCATGGTTTGGCCGTACCGGCATTGATCTAAGCGCCATGATGGATCCTGAATTGGTGGAAATCATGGGCGAGTTCTATTTGGACACCACCATCTTCGCCGAAATCGACACCAATCACTTGCTGATCACCGTCTTGGGCCTGTTGGCCGCGACCATCGTCAGCGCCTTTTACCCGGCCTTGCGGGCCATGCAATTGGAGCCAGTGGAGGCGATCCGCCATATCTGAGGAGTCCAGTTCCGTAAAATCTTGGTCGGCCCGCGGTGGTGAGGCGGTGACGCTTTCTATGGTCACCTATTTTTTGCTGGCTCTGCGCAACCTCACCCGCAACATGCGGCGCACGGTGTTGACCTTGATCGCCCTGGTGGTGGCCATCGGCTCGCTGACTTTCATGCTGACCCTGACCGAAGGCTACCTGGGCAGCATGAAAGACAATTTTGTGCTGACAAATTTCGGCCACATCCAGATCAATGCCCCCGGGTTTCAAGAAGATGGGCTAATCGATAACTACATGGCGGACACCGGACCGGCCGTTGCGGCGGCCCAGGCCAATCCTAATGTCGTTGCCTCAACCCAACGGGTCTACGTGTCGGGCTTGGCCAACGTCGCCACCGCCAGCGCCGCAATCACCGTGATCGGTGTTGAACCGGACCGAGAAAGGGCCGTCACTCGCATGGCGGATTTCGTGACCTCCGGCGCTTGGCTGGAGGTTGGCGACAATGGCGGTGTGGTGTTGGGAATTGATGTTGCCGAAACCTTGGAAGCCGAATTGGGGGACAAGGTGGTGATGACCACCCAGGCTCCCGGTGGTGATTTCAGCTCCCAGGTTTTTCGGGTGCGCGGAGTCATGGAATCGGGCACCCCTGAAGTTGACCGGCTAATGGCCATCGTTACCCTTGAAGCCGCGCAGACATGGATGGAGCTTGGCGAAGGCGCCACCACCGTGGTGTTGCGGGTGGACAACCACGAAAACACCGACGCGGTGTACGAACGCATGTTGGACCAATTGGATGGCCAACAGTTCGAAACCCAGCGGTGGTTCGATGTCGACCCGTTTATTCAGCAATTTGTCGAGAGCAGCGACGCCAGCATTGTGTTCATTTTGGCCATCGTCGTGGTGGTGGTGTTGGGCGAAATCATCAACACCATGTTCATGTCGCTGTACGAACGCACTCGGGAATTTGGGCTAATGGAGGCCCTGGGTACCGGACGCCGCCAATTGTTTGCCATGCTGTTATGGGAAACCACAGTGTTGGTGTCCATCGGTGGGGCGCTGGGGTATGGCGGCGCGGCGATACTCACAGGGATTTATGGCAAGCGCGGCATTGATCTCACCGCTTTCACTGAAAGTCTCAGCTCGCTTTACATGGACCCGATCATCCATCCGGTGATGGATCTAAAAATCACCATCTACATTTTGGCGACGATCGCCATTACCGCCCTGTTGGCCGGGGTGTTGCCCGCGTGGCGAGCCACCAAACTCAATCCCGTTGAAGCGATGAGGCAGATCTAAGCCATGGCATTGATTGAAGCTAATGATTTGATGAAGGTCTATGGCCTGGGGGAAGTCAGCTTAAAGGCCCTGGATGGGGTCAGCTTGCGCGTCGAGGCGGGCGAATTCTTGGTCCTGGCCGGGCGTTCCGGGTCTGGAAAAACCACCTTGCTGAATATGCTGGGTGCGTTGGATATGCCGGATTCCGGCACCGTGCGCATCCACGGCGAAGAATACCAGCAGCTGTCGAAAAACAAGCGCGCCCTGTTCCGGCTGCGCCACATCGGCTTTGTGTTCCAGGCTTACAATTTGATCCGGGTTCTGACGGCCCGGGAAAACGTCGCCTATGTGTTGGAGCTCCAAGGCATGGCAAAGGCCGAACGCCTTGAACGCGCCGACAAATGGTTGGAAGAAGTGGGCCTGGGCGGGTTTGGCAAACGCCGCCCCGACCAGCTGTCCGGTGGCCAGCAACAGCGTGTTGCCGTGGCCCGCGCTTTGGCGGCGGCGCCAGACATTGTGCTGGCCGATGAACCCACGGCCAATCTGGATTCCACCACCGCGACAAACTTGCTGGATTTGCTGGTAGAATTGAACCAAACCCACAACACCACATTCATCTTTGCGTCCCATGACCCCGGGGTGATCTCCCGGGCACATCGGTTAATTCAGATGCAAGACGGCCGCGTCTCTACTGACGAAATCAAGGGTTAGAGCGATGGCCCGGTGGGCCCCGGCGATCGCGGTTGCCGCTGGGATTTCATTAACGCCCATATCTACCTCTGCTGCTGATATTGGTGCGGCGGGGGAGGTTTTCGGCACCTTCAGCACTCTGGTTTGGCGCAGTAAAAATTCAGCGAAGCGCCCGATAAATTCGGCCACGGCCCGCCTCCGATTGGAATTAGATGGGGGCCGTGCGCTGGGCGATGCCGACCTGTCCTGGCGCATCGCCTATGACAACGAAATCATTGGCGGCGGCCTTGTCAAAAGCCCTGAATTCGCGCCTTTAAGGACTGCCATCGAGCCCACCCTATTTGACGGCGGCCGCGATGCCACCAGCGGCGGATCGTATCTGTGGCGGCACAAAATCTTCCGCGCCTCGGTAGCCTATGAAACCAATGACTGGCGGGTGATCCTTGGCCGCCAGCGGGTTGCCTGGGGGTCTGGGCGGGTGTGGAACCCAACCGACCGGTTCAATCCCACGTCGGCTACGGCCTTGGAAGCCGGGCAAAAAACCGGCTCCGACGCCATATCCGCCGAACGCTTTGTTGAGCGGTTTGGCTCCCTGCAAATGGTGTTCGCCCCGGGGGTGGCCAAACGTGGGGTGTCGCGCAAAGTGGCGGTGCGTTGGCGCGACACCATCGGTGAAACGGATTACGCCATTTTGGCTGGCGGCATCGAAAACGAGCCGGTGATCGGCCTGGGTCTTGCCGGGAATTTGTCCTGGGGCGGCTGGCATTTGGAAACGACCGCGGGCTGGCCCAAACAATCGCCGCGCTACGCCCAAATGGCGATTGGGATCGATGCCATTTTTCAGCCGGAATTCTTGGATCAATCCGTGGCTTTCTCGCTGGAATATTTCCGCAATGGCGCGGCCACGGGCAATGCGCCCATTGGCCTTGCGCCCGACCGCATCAACAGCCGTCACCGGGACCTGTGGGCGTTCACCACCGGCTATGACATCACATACATTTGGCGGGCCGGGTTCACTGCCCTGTTCGATACCCAGAACGGTAGCCGGGTGGTGATCCCCAGTCTTTCCTGGTCGGCCTCCCAAGACGTGGATGTGTCGTTTTCAGCGCAATTCTTCCAGGGCGATGCGACCAGCGAGTACGGCGCGGGCCAGGATTCGTTTGTCGCCAGGCTGGCGTACTACTTCTAACAAGGACCGGTCGCCATGGCCGGTGCGCTTGACGGCTTCCCAACCCCGTCTTACCTATGACCCATGGCCATCTTGCCCATCATCACCGCCCCTGACCGACGCTTGAAAGCCAAGTCAAAACCGCTGGACTGGGTGGACGACGACACCCGCGCGTTGATGGACAACATGGTGGAGACCATGCGCGCTGCCCCCGGTATCGGTCTGTCGGCGGTCCAGGTGGGATCGCCCATCCGCGCCATCGTCGTCGGCGTGCGTGAGGCAGACCGGGAAGAAGATGCGCCAGAGATTCTGTTCTTGGTGAACCCGGAAATCACCACCCAATCTGAAGACGTGGTGTTGATCGAAGAAGGCTGCTTGTCCCTGCCCGATCAATTCGAAGATGTTGAACGCCCGGATGCAATCACGGTGAGTTTCTTGGATTACGACGGCAAGTCCCAAACGTTGGAGTGCGGCGGCACCACCGCCCGGGTTATCCAGCACGAAATGGATCACCTAGAAGGCGTTTTGTTAGTGGACCATCTGTCGAAGATCAAGCGTGACATTATTTTGCGCAGGCTGCTGAAAGTGCGAAGGCAAAAACAGCCAGCCGTCGCGTAACCTCGGTATGAAGTTCAGGTTGGCATTCATGGGTACGCCGGATTTTTCGGTACCAATGTTGCAGGCTCTGGTCACCGCCGGGCATGACGTAGCCTGTGTTTACACGCAACCGCCGCGCCGATCAGGCCGGGGGCAATCAATCAAGCCATCCCCGGTGCACAGTGCGGCCGCGGAATTGAGGATCGAAGTCCGCACACCGGCCAGTCTGAAATCACCTGAAGACCATGCGGCTTTCGTGGATTTGCGGCTGGATGCGGCGGTGGTGGCCGCCTATGGCCAGATCCTCCCCAGCCCCTTTTTGGCGGCGCCGCGCTTGGGGTGCGTCAATCTGCATGGCTCGTTGCTGCCCCGGTGGCGCGGCGCAGCCCCCATCAATCGCGCGATCATGGCGGGGGATGATGTGTTCGGCGTCACCATCATGCAGATGGATCGGGGTATGGATACCGGGCCCATGTTGATCGCTGAAGAAATCGATTTTGGGGATCGCCCCACGGCGGGCGACCTCCACGATGCCTTCGCTGGCCGGGGTGCCGAACTAATTGTCAAAGCCTTGTCTGGCCTGGAGGATGGATCGCTCGAGGCCACCCCCCAGCTCACGGAAGGTGTCACCCACGCGCCGAAGCTCACCAAAGCTGAAGGTCGCATTGATTGGACCCGGCCGGCCATCGAATTGGACAGTCACGTGCGGGGGCTTTCTCCCGCACCCGGCGCGTGGTTTGACCTAGGGCGCGATCGCATCAAAGTCTTGGCGGTGGAAACAATTTCAACACTGCCTGGCACAGCGGGTGAAGTTCTGGATGACGTGTTGACCGTGGCCTGCGGCGACGGTGCGTTGCGCCTGACTCGCCTGCAACGAGCGGGCAGGTCGGCCATGGCTGCGGCTGAATTCTTACGCGGGACACGCGTGCCGGTGGGCACAAATCTAAGTTCATGACCCGGTACCGCATCACCGTTGAATACGATGGCACCGATTTTTCCGGCTGGCAGCGTCAAGAAAACGGCCCATCGATCCAACAATCTCTGGAAGAAGCGTTGCACGGGTTTTGCGGCCAGGCCGTGACCGTGTTCGGCGCAGGTCGCACCGACGCCGGAGTCCACGCCCTGGGCCAGGTCGCTCATTTTGATTTGGCCAATGCGCCGGTGCCGAAAACCGTGCGGGATGCCTTGAACGATCACCTGCGCCGCAATGCAAATGGGCCCCGCCACATCGCGGTGTTGACGGCGGAACAGGCCGCGGAAGATTTCGATGCGCGGTTTTCCGCCACTGCGCGGCATTACGAATACCGCATCGTCAACCGGGTGGCGGCCCCGGCGTTGGACCGCGATCGGGCGTGGCACGTGTTGCCGGAACTGGATGCAGACCTGATGCAGGCAGCGGCGGATCGTTTGGTGGGCAAGCACGACTTCACCACGTTTCGGTCGGCCCATTGCCAGGCCAAGTCGCCGGTGAAAACCCTGGATGCCCTTACCGTTCAAGCATGGCCTAGCAAAGTCACGGTCACTGCCCAGGCCCAATCGTTTTTGCACAATCAGGTGCGGGCACTGACCGGAACACTGGTGCGTGCGGGGGAGGGTAAAATGTCGGCGGATGATGTGTCTGAGGCATTGGCGGCCCGGGGTCGCGCCGCCTGCGGCCCCACGGCGCCTGCCCATGGGCTGTATTTGGCCCGGGTGGTGTACCCGGATTAAAGCAGGTCCGAGGTGCCAAGGATGACCACCAAGGTCAACAGCAGGTCCAACCCCACCAGACTGATGGCCACAGACAAGGTGGTCCCAAGCGCAGTTTTAGCGATGAAAATCAAATAGATGATCACGAAGACCATCGCCGACAGCCAAATGAATTCCAGCACCCATGACGCCCCGGAATATGCCAAAGCTAAATTAAGCGGTGCGAACAACGCTGTCTGGATCACTGCCGACCAGTTATAGGCGATAATGTATCCCACATACCGGCCGGTCAGGTTCATGGTCCGGGCGACAAAAATCATCATCACCGGGAACAAAGCCCAGCCGATGATGTACTGGCCGAATTCCACCACGGAAATGCGTAGAGGGTTGATGTCGGACTCCGCGTAGAACGCCAAAATGGTGATCAAGACGACGGGCGCGATGATCACCGCTGCGCCGAACGATCGCCAGAATCCTTCCACCGAAATGTTGAAAAAATTCATGCCCGCAGCGTTGAAGCGGGCCAGCAAAAATGCCCCTTGGATCGACGCCAGAATTTCCCGGGTGTCAGGCATTGCCCGACAAAAACCCGCGGAGAATGTCGGCGTAAATAGCCACTAGGTTTTTCATGTCTTCCAGGGATGCGCGTTCGTCCACCTTGTGGGCAGTTTCGGTAATCAGTCCGAATTCCGCCACCGGGCAATAGTCTTTCACGAATCGCGCATCGGAAATGCCGCCGCTGGTGCTGCGCTTTGGCGTCACCCCTAGCACCCTTTCTACCGCCCCCGCCACCAAATCGGCGAACGGACCCAACGGCGACAAAAACGATTCCCCCGAAACGTGAATGTCTAAATCGTAGGCACCACCCACGGCGTCGCATTGTTCCCGTAGCCATGCGGAAAGCGCAAGCGAAGTGTGCTGATCGTTGAACCGAATGTTGAAAATGGCGTTGGCTTTGGCAGGGATCACGTTCACCGCCGGGTTGCCCACATCGATGGTCGTGACTTCCAAATTCGACGGCTGAAATTCCGCCGACCCGGAATCCAATGTTGCGTTGGTCAGCGCCGATAACATGGCCACTAAGCGGGGTACCGGATTATCGGCCAATTGGGGGTATGCCGCGTGACCCTGGGTGCCATGTACTGCCAGTCGCCCGACCATGGAACCTCGGCGGCCGATCTTCATCATCTGACCCATGGATTGGGGATTGGTGGGCTCCCCGACAAGGGCGGCGTCCGGGGTGTGGCCGTTCCTGGCCATCCATTCCAGAACTTTTTTGGTGCCGTTGATGCCCGGACCTTCTTCGTCTCCGGTAATCATCAAACTGATGGATCCGCCAGCCTGGCTGCTATTTTCTGCCAAGATTTGCGATGCGGCGGCGGCGAAACAGCCGATTGCTGCTTTCATATCAGTCGCCCCGCGGCCCCACAAAAAACCGCCGCGGACTTCGCCACCGAACGGATCAACGGTCCAGGCGGCAGCATCGCCCACTGGCACCACATCGGTGTGCCCGGCGAAACACAAATGCGGGCCGCTGTCACCGATGCGGGCAAACAGATTGCGCACCGGCACGCCGCCTTCGTCAAAGGTCATTTCAGTGCAATCGAATCCCAATGGTTTCAAGGCCGCCATCATCACGTCGATGGCGCTGTCATCCACAGGGGTCACGGACTTGCAGCGAATTAGATCCGCCGACAGTGCGACCGCATCAAGGATCTTGCCCGCCATCGCGGCAGACTAACCCCGCAACAGCTCGTTGACCGAGGTCTTGGACCGTGTGCGGGCGTCAACCTGTTTGACGATCACGGCACAGGCCAAGTTCGGCCCCGGGCTGCCGTCGGGTAACGGCTTGCCGGGCAAGGTCCCCGGCACCACTACGGCATAGGCCGGAACCCGGCCCATATGCACTTCGCCGGTGGTGCGATTGACGATGCGCGTGGAGGCACCGATGAACACCCCCATGGCCAACACGGCGCCTTCCTCGATAATCACGCCCTCGGCCACTTCGGATCGGGCGCCGATGAATGCTTCGTCTTCGATGATCACCGGCCCGGCTTGCAACGGCTCCAACACCCCGCCGATGCCGGCGCCGCCGGAGATGTGCACGTTCTTGCCCACCTGGGCACAGCTACCGACCGTGGCCCAGGTATCGATCATGGATCCAGAATCCACCCGGGCACCCAAATTCATGAAGCACGGCATCAACACGGCACCAGGGGCCACATAGGCCGAATGGCGGATGACGCACCCGGATGCAGCGCGAATGCCGGATGCCCGAAATTTGGCTTCGTCCCAACCGGCAAACTTTGGCGGCACTTTATCGAACCAGTTGGACCCACCGGGGCCGCCGCTGATGGGCTGGGAATCATTAATGCGAAAGGACAGCAAGATCGCTTTTTTGAGCCACTGATGGGTCACCCAGTCCCCATCGATTTTTTCGGCGACCCGCAAGGCTCCGGAATCCAGCCCATCCAGGGCATGGGTCACGGCATCTCTGATGTCGCCGGTGGTCTCAGAATTGATTGAATCGCGGTCATCCCAGGCGGCTTCGACGGTTGTTTGCAGCTGATCAGACACCAAAAATTCTCCTAAAAACTTGTGCTTTGTGGGGGTTTTGACTTGGAGGTGACCATAGCCGGGGCGGGAGGCCTGTGCCAGCGGCGGTTCCGAAAATACCTAACCTACGGCGTTCAGCCAATCGGCCAAATCATCCACCACATGGTCAAAATCCGCCAATGGTGTGGGGGCTTCGGATTGGGGCCAATGGTCGTTGCGTATCCACACCGTGGTCATGCCCAGTTCGGCGGCGGGGACTAAATTTTTGGGTAAATCATCGATGATGGCGGCGGTCATTGGCTCAATATCGTGGGACTCCAGCATCCGTTGATAGGTGCTTATGTGCGGTTTGGGGATGAAATCCGCGGCTTCGATGTCGAAAATCCCGTCAAAAAGCCCCAAAACCCCGATGCGCTCCATGACCCGATTGGAATACGCAACATCGGCATTAGTGAAAATAATTTTGCGTCCACGCAGCCGGCCGATGGCCTTCGCCAAGTCCGGGTCGGCGGGGATCCGGGAAAAATCGATGTCGTGAACGAAATCCAAAAACACCCTCGGGTCGGTCCCATAGTTTTTAATTAATCCATGTAGGGTGGTGCCGTATTCGCGAAAATATTGTTTCTGTAGGATCCGTGCATCGGTGGGCTCCATGGATAACATTCCCTGTAAAAACAAGCCGATGCGCATATCGATTTGCTCGAACAGGTTGGACGACGGGGGATACAGGGTGTTGTCCAGGTCGAAAACCCACGTTTCGATATGGATCAACCGTGGATTGTGCGACGATTCGCCCCCGGTATCCACTTTGCGAACGGGGCCAAGAGGTTCGATCATGGGCGGTACAGTATGGTAAGTCTTATGTGGAAACAAAATACGGTGAATTAGCACTGACCTGGCGCGCCAAGCTGTCGGCCCGCGGCGCCATGCGTCTGCAACGCCACGTGGACCGGGTTCCCACCAACGCCACAATCCATGCCCACAACGGGATGGAGGACGCTTTGAAAGAGCCGGAGATGGAGTGATTTATCCGCTATTTCGAAGGAGCGGCCGAGGTCACCGACGTCACTGCCGACGATTAAGTCGCCCGTGCCTTTTAGAGAACACCATGGTCCCGACGCCCAGCTCGGTGAAGATTTCCAACAACAACACGTGGGGCAGGCGGCCGTCCAAAATGTGTGCGGCAGCGGCACCACCCTTGATCGCCTTCAGGCATGTTTCCAACTTTGGGATCATGCCACCAGTGATGCTGCCGTCCCGCAATAGGGTGCGCGCGGCGGTCGGCGATAGCTGAGCGATCAACTTTCTCCGTGCGTCCAACACCCCTTCAACGTCGGTCATCAGAATCAGCTTTGTAGCGTCCATTGTGGCAGCGATGGCGCCGGCCACCGTGTCGGCGTTGATATTATAAGGCTCACCGTTCGCGCCAACGCCGATGGGGGCGATGACCGGGATCATATCGGTGGTGGTGATCGCGTCCAAGATTTTAGCGTTAATTTTAGTTGGCTCCCCGACAAATCCTAAATCCAAAACCCGCTCGATGTTCGACCCCGGAACCCGCACCTTGCGCCGCAATTTGCGGGCTTCCACCAGGCCGCCTTTTTTTCCGGAAATGCCTTTGGCGTGGCCGCCCGCGGCTTCTATGGCGCCCACGATGTCTTTGTTGATGACGTCTGCCAGCACCCGTTCCACGATCTTCACCGTGGCCTTGTCGGTGATCCGCAGTCCGGATTGGAATTTACTTTCGATGCCTTGGCTTTTCAGCATCTTACCGATTTGCGGGCCGCCGCCGTGGACCACAATGGGGTTGATGCCAACCTGCTTGATCAGCATCACGTCCCGGGCAAAATTATGGATCAATGACGGATTGCCCATGGCGTGGCCGCCGATCTTGATGACAAACGTCTGGCCAGCGAACGCCCGCATATAGGGCAGGGCTTCGGCCAACGTCCGCGCGGTCTCCAACCATTCCGCCCGGGATTTGTCCCTGGCTTTGTTCCGGTTTTTCTTTTTGGGTTTTTTCGCGGTGGTCATGATGCGCGGTATATCCGAATCACTTAGGGCCCGCCAGTGTCCCCAACCGCCCACGCAGATCGGAAATCCCAGTGCCCTTCAGCGCACTAACTGGCACAATGTGATCCAACACTGCCGCGCGCTTGGCCACCTCGGGCGTCAATGTTCCCATCAATGCAGTCAAATCCTTTGGCTTCACTTTGTCCATCTTGGTCAGCACTAACTGTGTGGGGACGGCGGCTTGCTCCAGCAAATCCAGAGCATCAAGATCATTGGCTTTTGGCCCAACTCGGGCATCAATCAACACTACTGCCCGGCGCAAACTAGAACGCCCACGCAAATAGAATTCGATCAATTCTGTCCATTCCCGCACCACTTGCTTTGGCGCCCGGGCGTACCCGTACCCTGGCAAATCCACCAACCCCAAACGCCCGCCTAAATCGAAAAAATTGACCTGGCGGGTGCGCCCCGGCATGGTCGATGTGCGGGCCAAGGATTTGCGGTTGGTCAACGCATTCAAAAGGCTTGATTTGCCGACATTTGATCGACCGGCAAAGGAAATTTCCGGCAAATTTGGTTTGGGCAGGGAAGCGAAATCGACAGCTGATGTCACATAACTGCATTCTTGCGCAAACAACACCCGCCCAGCCTCGATGTCTTGGTCCGAGGTGGTGTCGTCGGAAATTTCCGGCATTTCTCTAGGTCTTTGCAGGGGGCGTCGATGGGGTGCCGGCGGCGGTCCGGCGCATGATGATCCACTGTTGGGCAATGGTCAGGGTGTTGTTGGCGGTCCAATAGATCACCAACCCAGCGGGGAACCCGGCCAAAATGACCGTAAAGATCACCGGCAAAAACATGAACACCTTTGCCTGGATCGGGTCCGGCGGTGCGGGGTTCAGTTTTTGTTGCAAGAACATGGTCAGCCCCATCAACAGCGGCCAAATGCCGATGGTCAGGAACCCAGGAGGATCAAACGGAATCAAGCCGAACAGGTTGACGAACGATGTGGGGTCTGGGGCCGACAGATCCTTGATCCAGCCATAAAACGGCGCGTGGCGCATTTCGATGGTGACGAACAGCACCTTGTACAAGGCAAAGAACACTGGGATTTGCAGCAAGATCGGCATGCACCCCGACAACGGGTTCACCCCTTCGCGCTTGTACAACTCCATGGTCTCTTTGGTCATGCGCTCGCGGTCGTCTTTATAGGCTTCCCGCAGCCGCGTCATTTCCGGCTGCAACATGCGCATCCTGCCCATTGACCGGAACGATTTGTTGGCCAAAGGGAAGAACAACAGCCGCACAAACGCCGTGAACACGATGATAGCGACACCGAAATTGCCGATCAGGCCGTACAGATAATCGATGGCCTGAAAGATCGGCTTGGTCAGAAAGAACAGCCAACCCCAATCCACCGCTAGATCGAACCGGTCGATGCCCAGGTCCATGCGATAGGCCTCTAGGGTCTCCACTTCCTTGGCACCGGCGAACACCCGGTTGGTGACCTCGCCAATGGTGCCCGGGGCGATGGTCACCCCGTTGACCAAATAATCTACCTGGAATTTGTCGTCCCCCGCGAAGGAATGGCGGAACCCGGCTTGGAATTCGGTTTTTTGATCGGGCACCAACGCCACCAACCAATATTTGTCCGACATACCGATCCAGCCGCCGGTGCTGGTTTTGGTAATGGGCCCGTCGTCAACTAAATCGTCGTATTTGACTTCGTTCAGAGTTTCGTTGAACACCCCGATGGGGCCTTCGTGCAGAATGAAAAAGCCCAAGGTGTCGGGCATGCCGGTGCGCGATGCCAATGCATAGGGGAACAACGTCACCGATTGGGTGCCGGTATTTTCCACCCGCTGGTTCACCCTGATCATGTAATTGTCGTCGATGGCCACTTCGCGGGTGAACACCAACCCTTCGCCGTTGTCCCAGGTCAGGGTCACCGGGTTTTGTGGGGTCAGGGTTTCCCGATTGGCGGCCCACTCGGTTTGGGCATCGGGTACCTTGGTCACCCCTTGGGACGACGGCGCCCAGCCGAATTCTACGTAATAGGCCCAGGGTGTCCCCAATGGCGACAGCAGCAGAACTTCCGGGCTGTCGTCGTCCAACGTTTCCCGGTAATCCGACAGCCACAAGTCGTCGATGCGCCCGCCGGTCAATGCCAACGATCCATGGACCCGGGGGGTCTCGATCGCCACCCGGGCCCCAACTTCCAGCACTTCGTCACGGGACTGGACGATGACCGGGGCAACCCCGGGCACAGCCCCTGGGCCCGCCGCGCCCGCATCGACTTGGGGGACGCCATTCGCCGGGCCGGGAACGCCGTTCCCGGGTACGCCATCGGGGGCAGGGGTCAAGCCCTGTTCGGTCAAGTCGGCGTCGGTGACGACCGGCTCAGGGTCGGCATACAGGAACTGGAATCCGATCAGGATCGCCATCGACAGCACCAGCGCAAGAATGAGGTTTTTTTGTTCCATCAGCGGCTAGCCGTGGCAGTGATCATGATGGTGGGAATGGCCGTGCGTGTGATCGTGGCCGTGCTTTGGTTTGGGCTCGGGTACCGGGTCGTATCCCGATCCGCGCTTGTTTGATTGGGCGTATTCCGGGCCGGGCTCTGCCCCATGGTTATGGGCTGACTTTGGCTCTGGGACCGGGTCATATCCCGATCCGCCCCAGGGATGACAGCGGCTGATGCGCCGGGCGGCCAACCGGGTGCCTTTGATGGCCCCGTGCTTGGAAAGCGCCTGTAATGCGTATTCAGAACAGGTGGGCCCATACCGGCAACTGGCCGGAAATATGGGAGAAATTAAAAAGCGGTACCCATAAATGGCGCCGCGCAGCAGTTTGGTCGCCGGGTTCATGGGGTTTCCTGGTTGGATTTCGTCGTTACTTTGTCGGCTTTTTGGCCGACGTGGCGCAGTGCTGTCTCAAGATCAGATAAAAGCGCTGGAAAGGCCCGAGTCAAGGTGGCCTGGCGACCAATCAGCACATAATCGAAATTGGCCGTGGCGTTGGTTGGTAAAACCTGAGCAGCGGCGGCGCGCAGCCTGCGCTTGGCGCGGTTCCTTGCCACGGCACCCCCCACCCGGCGGCTGGCGGTAATGCCCAACCAAACCTGGGCCGCGGGGTCAGGATCGGCGTGGGGGTGGTCATCGACACGATCCAAGGCCTGTAAAACCAGGCCCCTTGTGGCGCTTTTGCGCCCGGCGGCTGCCACGCGTAAGTATTCGGACCGCTTGCGCAGACGCCCGATGCGTAAAGGCATTTGTGAGCGAGAAAAGTTTAGGCGGAAAGGCGCTTGCGGCCCTTGGACCGCCGCCGAGCTAAAACTTTGCGGCCACCAACCGTGGACATGCGCGACCGAAATCCGTGGCGGCGTTTGCGCACGATGACGCTGGGCTGGAATGTGCGCTTCACGGCATGACTCCTGATTACGTGGTTTCCCAGGCCGGGCGTCAGCGCCCCAGCCGGTCCCGGTGTATACAATCAGTGCCGGGTATGGTCAATCCGGGGGCGGCGCGCCCCTGATTAGGGGCCACACGTTGTCTGAAAGCCAAAATAGCGGGGCAAGCATTCGGCAAATGGTCGACGGTGACATCAAAGCTGTGGTCCTCGCTGACGGGAGTTCCTGGTAGAAAACAGATCCAGCTCTTTGGCTGGGCAGTCTGCAACAACAGGACCGTGGCTCAAGGCAAGTTCTCCTGGCATAGATTGACGATGAGGTGGCGGGATACGGGATCTTGATTTGGAAATCCCAGTATCCGCCGTTCAACGCTGCCAAAATTCCAGAGATCAATGATCTCCGAGTTTCCGGACGTTTTCTGCGTCAGGGAATCGCAGCCGCATTGGTGGCGCGGTTTGAGGAATTGGCAGTCGCTAATGGGTGCGCCGCCATCGGATTAAGCGTCGGCCTTTATACGGATTTTGGCCCGGCCCAGCGGCTGTACGCGAAGCTTGGGTTTATACCCGATGGCAAAGGGGTTGCTTGGAATAACCAACCCGCTGAACCCGGCGCATCGGTGCGCGTGGATGACGACTTGCTGCTGTGGGTGGTCAAGGATTTTGGACAGCATCCGTAATGTTCATGCAGCGAGGATTCACTTGTTCGTCAGGGGATTTTCCGGGACAAACAAGAATCGTGTAAATTTCTTCATGTCGCGCGGGTTCACTTGTTTATCCGCGATTCTTCCAGATAAACAAGATTCGCGCTTAATATTGCCGTGAATCGGCCTCAGGGTTAAGTTTGGGGCCATGAAAGCGGACACCGACCAGTCGGCGGCCAAAGACAAGCAGGCCGCCATCACACGGGGGGACAGCGCCAGAGAAGTTCCGGTCACCCGGGGCCTGTCGGCGCAGTTGTTGGTGCTGACCATCGCCTTTGTGATGTTGGCGGATGTCTTGATCTATGTGCCGTCGGTGTCCCGCGACCGGCTGGCGTATTTGGAAGAACGCGTCGTCGCCGCTGACCTCGCCACCCTGGCGCTGGAAGAA
>Ga0209403_10002771_pt1 | contig 20445 bp, 20 predicted proteins | sample ArcticOcean_MG_C_8_FD_187440 | JGI IMG/M metagenome (GOLD analysis project Ga0209403, IMG submission 187440) | Marine microbial communities from western Arctic Ocean - ArcticOcean_MG_CB11_86 (SPAdes) (version 2) | ecosystem: Environmental > Aquatic > Marine > Oceanic | place: Arctic Ocean... | reverse complement strand
TAAAAAAAACAACAAAGCAAAAAAATACAGTTGTAAAAAAACCAAATAAAAATAAATCATCAAAAAAGATTCAAAAAGATTTAAATATAGAAAACATAACAATTAGTCCTCGTTTAGCAACTTTTACATTAGTCAACGTACTTAAAGGCCAAGGTCTTTATTATCAGGCTTTAGATATCTTAGATATTTTAGCTCAAAAAGGTGAAGATAAAAAACAAATTGCTGAAGAACGAAAATTAATTAAAGCTGAATTATAAATTATTTCAGGATTTACTCCTTAAATATCTTCAAATATTTTATATATAATTTTTTTTAATAAGAATTGGAAATAGAATGAAAATTCAAATGTATAGTAATCCAATTTTTTATGATTTGTGTACAAAGAATAAAAAAGACGACATTCCTTTCTATCTTCATTGGGCAAAGAATTGTAAAGGCAAAGTTTTAGAAATTGCTTGTGGAACAGGTAGAATTGCAGAACCACTTATTAACTCTGGATATAATTATACTGGATTAGACTTAAGTCCAACCTTTATCCACCAATCACAAAAAAAATACTCAAAAGGAAATTTTATTTGTGGAGATATGCGAAACTTTTCATTAGATTTACAATTTGATTTAATAATTTTCCCTTTTAACTCTTTTTTGCATTTATTAATTGAAAAAGATATGAGATCGTGTTTGAAGTCGATAAAAAAGCACCTATCAAGGGATGGATTATTTGTTTTGGATATATTTATCCCTGACCCCGAATTCCTTTATAGAGATCCAAAGAAAAAATATAAAGAAATGACCATAGATCACCCAATTGAAGGCAAATATACAATTTGGCAAGTCAGTCAATTTGATGAACAAAAAGAAATCAACCATATTCATTGGTTTTTTGAAAATGAAAGAAATAATATAATTTATGACTATGAGTTTGATATGCGCATGATATATCCAGATACAATGGATCGTGTTTTAATTGAATCCGGGTTTATTATTAATGAAAAAAAAGGTGATTACAATGGAGAACTTTTTGATGAGAATAGTTCTCTTCAATTATATATTTGTTCAACTAGTAAATAATGAATATTAATAAAGGATTAGATTATTTAATTAAAGTTGATAAAAGATTTTCACTTATAATTGATCAATTTGGGAGACCCAAGTTTTTATTTATAGAAAACTTTTTTGAATCACTTGTAAGGTCCATTATATATCAACAGTTAAGTGGTAAAGCAGCATTAACGATTCATGATCGATTTCAAAAATTATTCAATCTTTCAAAATATCCTGATCCAAAAAATATTCTTAATATGTCCTTAAATGATTTACAAAGTGTTGGTTTATCAAAACAGAAGACGGTTTATATTAAGGACCTCTCAGAAAAAATTCTATCTAAGGAAGTTGATTTCTCAAATTATAAAAACTATTCAGATGAAGAAATAAGCTCAGAATTGATCAAGGTAAAAGGAATCGGACAATGGACAATTGATATGTTCTTGATGTTTACACTCGCGCGACCTGATATTTTTCCTGTCAAAGATTTAGGTATTCAAAAAGGATTTATCAAACTTAATCAAATAACTCATAAACCTAGTCATAAGGAAATGATTTCTGAAAGTTTACATTGGAGTCCTTACCGATCTATTGCAACATGGTATCTTTGGAAGATTGCTGATGAATCAAAAAAGTAATATGATTAAAGATATTTTTTTTGATATTGGGAATGTACTTATTGATATTCATCCTGAAGATTGTATTCAATATTGGGCTGATAGTGCAGATTTAACAAAAGGAGAAATAATTAAAGCTTTTTCTAATGATTTACATAATGCCTATGAAATCGGAAAAATTACAAATAATGATTTTTTTTATAGTTTTAAAAATGCTCTCCCGCAGCCTTGCTGCCTAAAGAAAAGTGATTTTTGGAGAGGATGGAATAAGCTTTTAGGAAAAGAAAAACACACAGTTGAAATATTAAAATTGTTATCATTGGATTATAATATTTGGCTTCTTTCAAATACTAATCCTAAGCACATTAATAATAATTTAAAGTTGTCTTCTACTTTTTTTGAATTTGTAAAGGGTGCAATTTATTCTTTTGAAGTTGGAGTAAGAAAACCTGACCCGACTATATTTGAAAATGCTCTAAAATTATCTGGATCTGGATCTTCTAAAACTCTATTCATTGATGATTTAATTGAGAATATTCAGATTGCTAAAAAATTAGGCTGGAAAGCAATACATTATGAAAATGATAACTTATTACAAGACCAATTAACTTTTCTAGGTATAGACACCTTAGCATCAAATTAATATTATGGTAATTAACAAATATTTAATAGCAAGCATTATAACATTATGCATTATTCTAGGCTTAAAACTTTATGTTCCCCTTTTTAATGAATCAATTACAAAAAAAGATTTTTTAAGCTACAATGTTACAATCTATAGAGATACATGGGGAGTCCCTCATATCTTTGGTGAAAAGGATAAAGACACTGCCTACGGTCTAGCATACGCTCATGCTGAAGACGATTTTAAAACCATTCAAGATATTATGCTTGCGCTTAAAGGTCGTCTTGCTTTGGAATATGGAAAAGATGCAGCACCAAATGATTATATGGTTCAACTATTAAGAATATGGACAGTTGTTGAAGCTGGCTACTCAAAAGATATTTCAAAAAAAGTCCAAGATATTTGTGAAGCTTATGCAGATGGTTTAAATCATTATGCATTACTTCATCCAAATGAAGTGATTAGAGGAATGTTTCCAGTAGAAGGGAAAGATGTTGTGGCGGGGTTTGTGCATCGAACACCATTAATGTTTGGTCTTGATAGAGTTTTAGGTCAACTAGCCATTAATGAAAATCCTAATATTGCATTAAAAGATAAATCAAAAAGAGAAGGTCCTTTTGATCAAACTTTGATTGGTTCAAATGTGATTGCAATAAATCCTAGCAGATCTGCTGATCAATTCACAAGATTAGCAATTAACTCACATCAACCTTGGACTGGTCCAGTTGCTTGGTATGAAGCACATCTTCACAGCGAGGAAGGTTGGAATGTAAATGGAGGTTTGTTCCCAGGATCTCCGGTTGTTTTTGTTGGGCATAATGAAAATCTTGGTTGGAGTCATACTGTAAACAGTCCTGATTTAATTGATGTGTATGAATTAGAAATACACCCAGAAGATCAATATAAATATTTTTTTGAAGGCGAATGGAAGAATCTAGAAAAAAGTAAAATATCAATTCCGGTCAAATTGCTAGGTCCATTTCGTTGGACTTTTACTCGTGAAGCACTACGGTCCATTCATGGACCTGTGATAAGAAATGAACAGGGAACATTTGCAATTCGTTATTCAGGTTTTGATGAAGTACGACAAGTAGAACAATGGTTCAGAATGAATAAAGCAAACAACCTAGAAGACTTTACTAATGCGATGAGTATGATGGCTTTACCAATGTTTAATACAGTTTATGCTGATAAAATTGGAAATATATTTTATGTATACAATGCCCTTTTTCCCAAACGTGATAATAATGATTATGATTGGAGTGGCATTTTACCTGGAAATCAAGCATCATTGTTATGGAAAGATTATTATAAATTTGAAGAATTGCCTCAGGTGCTTAATCCAAAGTCAGGATTTTTACAAAATTGTAATAGCTCACCTTTTTTGGTAACATTTAGTGATGATAATCCAAAAGAATCTTCTTTTCCAAAAAATTTAGGTATTGAAGTATTTCAAACAAATCGTGCATTACGAGCAATGGAGATTTTTAGTTTAGATAGCTCAATTACACGAGATGAATTCTACAATAATAAATTTGATACTTATTACTCTGAAAATTCAGTCTTAGCTATAAATTTAAAGAGATTCCTTGGTGAAGCTTTTAGTGAAGATGAAGATATCAATGAAGCACTTAAATTGATGAAAAGTTGGGATTTAAATACAGATAGCACAACGAAAGCTATGCATTTAGCTTATGAGACTATACGGCCAATTTATGACCCAGCTAAATATGTATATGATTACAAAAAAAATATGGATCGATTAACAGAGGTAATAAAATGGACAAAAGCAGCATTTGGAAAAATTGAAGTAAAATGGGGCGATATTCAAAGGTTACAAAGAGGAAAAACAAACCTGGCATTAAGTGGTGGCCCAGATATACTCAGAGCTGTTTATTCTAAACAAAAAGCTAAAGATAGAGTTGGGATAGCTGGAGATTGCTATTTTGAAATAGTAGAATGGGATACAGAAGGAAATGTTTCTGCACAAAGTATTCATCAGTTTGGTACCGCAACTCAAGATACAAATTCTATTCATTATGATGACCAAGCCAAATTATTTGCTAAACATAAAATGAAGCCAGTGTGGATGAATCTGGAAGATATTAAATTAAATTTAGAAAAAGCATACCATCCTGGACAAGAATAATGCAAAATTGGAGTAAAAAATGAAAAAAATCATAGCAATAATATTATTGGTAGTATCGTTTATTTATGCTCAGCGTCCGATCACAGCTGAAGATATTGTAAATATGCGTTCTTCAACTCAACCTACTATGAATAATGATGGAACTCAAATTGCATATGTTAAAGTAATTCCAAGAACGGAAGATGAAAAGCGTGGAGGAAGTTTTAGAGAAGTTTGGGTTATGAATCCTGATGGTTCCAATAATCGTGCATTTACATCATCACCAGTAAATAGTTGGTCTCCAAATTGGACACCAAAAGGGGATTTATCTTTTTTATCTTATAGAATAGAGCATCATAGTAGAACGCAGATTTATATTATTTCTCTTAATGGGGGAGAAGCTAATATTCTTACCAATCATAAAACTGGAATAGGTTCATATAAATGGTCTCCTGATGGGAGATGGATCGCGTTTACATCAAGAGATGACAAATCTGATGATAAAAAGAAATTAGAACAAAAAGGTTATGATATGATCGTTATGGATCAAGAGCATATTTATACTAGACTTTGGATTTACAATGTTAAAAAACAGACTTATAAAAAAGTATTTAGTCAAAACATTAATGTTTCTTCTTTTATTTGGACACCTGATAGTAAGAGAATTATTTTTCAAGGATCAGATAAAACAGGCTCGGATAGAAATTACTTAGAAAGTTCAATTTATCAGGTGAAGGCACCTTTTGGTAATCCAAAGAAAGTTATTGAAACTAAGGGAAAATTAGGTGATATGGCAATTTCTCCAGATAGTAAAAGTTTAGTATTTCTTGGAGCAACCGCTTATAATGATCCTATTGCACAAAGTATTTATATGGTTCCTGTTAGAGGAGGAAAATCAAAAATACTTACACCTGATTTTAAAGAGTCATTTATGGAAGTAAGTTGGGTAGATGATCAGACTATCTTGGGGAGATCTGACCGTTCGACGAAGACAGCCTTATCAACAATTAATATTAATACTATATCATCTGAAGGCTCATCAAATTATACTGAACTTTTAAATCCTGATCAAATTTTAACTAGCGTATCCTTTCATCCTCTAAATCAAAAATTGATAATCACGGCCACTAGTTATAATCACTCGAATGAAATATATATTGGTTCTTTGGATTCAAAATCTATAAAAAGACTTACAAACTCGAACCCGGTACTAAATGATATTTCGCTTTCTAGACAAGAAACAATATCATGGAGAGCAAAAGACGGATTGCTTATTCAAGGCGTACTAACATATCCTTTAAAATATAAAAAAGGAAAGCGCTATCCATTAGTTTTGCAAATTCACGGAGGGCCAGAAGGTACAAGTCTTGATGGTTGGAATACTCGTCCAACTTATCCGGTTCAATTATTAGCGGCAAATGGCTTTGTTGTTTTAGAGCCAAATTATCGTGGAAGTGGAGGTCGCGGGGTGGCTTTTTCAAAGGCTGACCATGATGATTTAGGAGGACTAGAGTTTAATGATGTATTAGATGGCATAGACTATTTAGTATCAGAAGGATTAGTAGATAATAATAAAGTAGGTACAGGCGGGTGGTCCTATGGTGGTTATTTTTCTGCGTTAGCAGCTACGCAATATTCAGATAGGTTTAAAGCATCAATGGTTGGTGCAGGTCTAACAAATATGATTAGTTTTATGGGAACAACAGATATCCCTTATGAAATGTCTGTTGTACATTGGAATCAATGGTGGTTTGATAATATGGAACTACATTGGGAAAGATCTCCTCTTTCTCATATTAATAATGCAAAAACACCAACCTTAATAATTCATGGACTAAAAGATGAACGCGTACATCCAGAACAAGGGATGGAATTATGGCAAGCACTTCGAATAAAAGAAGTAGATACTGAATTTGTCTTATATCCTAGAGAGCCTCATGGACTTTTGGAACGAGCGCATAAATTAGATTATATGCATCGGTTAGTTAACTGGTATAAGGAGTATTTGAAATAATATGAAAATGATTATTCTAACGGGATTAATTTTTTGTCAAAGTCTTTTTAGTCAAGAGGTTTTCCCCATAGAGATACCTTTAAATGGAGAAGCAAATGACCGAGATCTTGAAATGTCAGGTTTGACCTGGTATGAAGATAATCTTATCCTGATGCCTCAATATGTTAAAAAAGATGATCCTTGCTTTTATTCTTTAAGTAAAAAAAATATAATTAAATGGCTTGAGAGTGATCGAGATAAAGCTTTAGAGCCAAAGAAAATAAAGCTTGAAATACCAGACTTCGGAACAAGGATAGAAGGCTTCCAAGGTTTTGAAGGCATTACCTTTTTAGAAAATAAAGCATATATGATTATTGAGTCTAAGAATAATGGCGTTATGAAGAGTTTTCTTGTAAAAGGTAAATTAGATTTTAACAAGATGAAGCTTATGATTGATCCCAAAAAAGTTAAAGAAATACCTCTTCCTGTAAACATAAAGAATATGGGTTTTGAAAGCATATTAAAATATAAATACCAATTAATGGTATTATATGAAGCTAACGGAGTCAATGTAAATAAAAACCCATCAGCGTTAATCTATAATTCATCATTAAAAGCTAAAGCTTCTATTCCATTTCCCAATTTAGAATATAGATTAACGGATGTTACGTCATTAGATTCAAAAAATAAGTTTTGGGCATTAAACTATTTTTGGCCTGGAGAAAAGGACAGATTAAATCCGGGGGAAGACTTTATTCTTAAAGGTGTAAAAGAAGGTAATACGCATAAAAAGTATGAACATGTTGAACGTTTAATCGAATATAAGATTGATGGTGATAAGTTAGTCAGAACATCTACGCCACCTATTCAACTTGCCCTTGATGAAAAATCTCGTAATTGGGAGGGGCTTGCTCGATTAGAAGATAAAGGTTTCTTAATGATTGTAGATGAACATCCTCGTACAATTTTAGCTTTTATACCAAAACTTTAGAATTCTAAATAAAATAGTTTATAAGCGCCAATTTAAGTTGCCTTTCCAACCTATTGCTATGGTGGTTGAAGAGGCATCTATTTGACTTTCTCTAAGGTAATCTTCAAGCTCATAATTTATATTAAGAGAAAAATCATTTTTTAAAGGGATAATCATTTCAAATAAAAATTGATTTCTAGACAAATTATTTTCAACAATCTCACTAATTTGTTGAAAATGTTCTGCCTCAAACTTGGTAGAAAACCATTTTGTATCATGATCCCAAAAAAGGCCTGATTTTATATAAGATGTCTTTCTTGTTGCATTTAAATAATCTGAAATATCAAAAGCATGCCCAATTTCAAAATTAATTAAACCATTTTTATAGTTTCTAATAAAATATCCAAGACCTTGATTAAAATGATATTGAAGAGCAACTTTTGCTCGAGTATTTTTTCTATATGAAGTTGTGGTGTAACGATAGAAAATTGGACGGCTAGAATATTTATCGCTTGTCTTATAACGAATATATATAAAAGAATCATTTTTTAAGCTGTAACTAAAAATCCTTAGATCTCTAAATGTTTTATTAGTTTGACGATTTAATCGATAATACCCAAAACCGCCAATGGTTGAATCTGTTTTTGCAAAACCACCTCTGGTATAATGTTTCCATGTAAGGGTAGAATCTTTTTGAGCTGAAATTGTTGTAACAGTTAATAAAAATAAAAGAAAAATAAACTTTTTATTCATTGTTTAATTTTTTTCCCGTTTTCCATCAGCATGATAGCAATCACAGAAAACCCGACTGTCATTAAAATTGCAATTATAAAGCTAGCACTTGGATTAGAATCTGAAACCCCTAGAATTGTATAACGTAAGCCATTGATCATGTAATAGATAGGATTGAAAAAACTAGCCGCCTGTGCCCATTCAGGTAGCATTTTAATTGAATAAAAAATACCACCTAAAAAACTTAAAGGAGTTAAGAAGAAATTTTGCATAGTGGCTAACTGATCCCAACTTTCTGCCATTTGCCCAAGTATAAGTCCAATGCTAGAAAATGCCCATGATACAAGCATAATAAAGCCAATGGTTGCCAATGGTTGAGCAACGGTCATATCGCTTAACGCCACACCGACTAATAGAATTAAAATTCCATTTACAGTCCCTCGAACCATACCACCTATGATATAAGCTAGTGATATTTCAAGACTAGAAAGGGGTGCTTGTAGAAGATCTGGTAGCTGACCAAGGAGTTTCATTTGTAACATTGATGAAGATGAATTTGACGTTGCATTTGATAAGGTATTCATCATAATCAACCCAGGTATAATAAACAGCGTATAAGGTATACCATCGATACTAGATATTCGGCGCTCTAAAGTAAAACCAAATATAAGAATGTATAGAATTGAAGAGATAAGTCCAGGAATAACCGTTTGTCGATAGACAGAAAAAAATCTTCCAACTTCACGGAAAGTTAGAGTAGAAAGACCAACCCAATTCATTGAGAACTCTTTTTAAATTTATTCATTTATTCCTTTACCTGTTAGGCTTAGAAAAACATCTTCTAATGAAGATTTTGTAGTCTCTACACGTTGAATGTGACATCCTGCATTGCTAAGTAAATTAATTATTTTTGGCAAATTTTCTTCAGGCTCTTGAGTTGTAAAATGGAGTCGTCCATCATCATTTGTAAATGTAAAGTCATTTAGAATGCTATCAAGATCTATATCTGTTTTAGATAAATTTATATTTATACCAGATTTCCCTGATTGGCTAGTGAGCGATTTTGGAGAACCTTCTTTGATAACTTTGCCTTTATCAATAATAGCTACTTTATCACAAAGCATTTCTGCTTCTTCAATATAATGAGTTGTAAGTAAAATAGTTTTTCCAGCTTTATGGAGTTCTTTGAAATATTTCCAAAGCTCATGGCGAAGCTCTACATCAACACCAGCAGTAGGTTCATCAAGAATCAAGATTTTAGGATCATGGACCAATGCTTTAGCAATTTGGAATCGCCTTTTCATTCCACCAGAAAGTTGTCTAAGGCGAGAATTCCTTTTTTCTTCAAGGCCTAATCTAGTTAGTAACTCATCGACTCGATCTTTTGCTTTTGCTTTTGGGATACCATAATAGCCAGCTTGAAAATAAAGAAGTCGGTCTAGAGGAAAAAACCAGTCCTGGGTAAATTCTTGCGCAGAAATCCCAACCTGAGCACGGGTAAAACGATAATCAGAAATGATATCTTTACCAAATATCTTGGTTATTCCTTCATTTTTTCTAACTAGACCAGTTAAAATATTAATGGTAGTTGTTTTCCCAGCTCCGTTTGGTCCTAGAAGACCAAAAAACTCGCCATCTCCTATTGAGATATTTACACCCCTTAATGCTACTGTATTTCCATAACTTTTCTTTAAATCTTGTATTTCAATAGCGGGGTTCATTTTTCCTCAATATCAAAACCAATTGGAGTATCAAAAGGAAATGGAAAATCAAAGCCTTGGGTACCGGGGAAATGGACTACAGAGGCAATAAACCCCCAAGGAATAAGGATTGATGCCGTAACATCTTTGGTCCCTTTGGGTTTACCATCTTTAATTTTAGGCACTTGAAAAGAAGGATGGTCAATCCACATACCATATTCGTCATACCCTACAATTTTTACATAAATTTTATTTTTATCTATGCCTAGTTCTTTTAGAGGTTCGTGCCCATCAAGCACAAGCAATACAACATCATCTAAAACTTGATCAATTTTCATTGGAATTTTTTCCATTGAGAGCTCCTTAGTTATCTTGATTTAGTTTATATATCCCACCATTATATTCAACAATATATAATTCTCCATCAGCATCTTCTCCAAAAGAAGATATATAGGTTGTGAATTCTCCATTAGCTAAATTTATTTCTTCAGTGCGATTTGTAAGTTCTGTAGCTTTTTCATTTACAACTTTGAATGTCCAAATATTACCAGAGCAGTAGTCACCAAAGATATAATAACCGTTTAAGTTCTTTATTTTTTCTCCTCTGTATACATAGCCACCAGTGATGGAGCATCCATCTGAATTCGTTTGAGAACCGCCGCCAAGAACAACCATATAATTAGCATCATTAGGGTATTCATGGATCGGAAGTGTCAAGTTTTTTTCATTACAATTTTTTTCTGGATTATAACATTTAGAAGCCTCCATAATTCGCCACCCATAATTAACACCACCTTTACTAGTATAAGGCTCATAATTGATTTCTTCCCATTTATTCTGACCCACATCACCATAGTAAATATCACCATTTTTTCTATCAAAAGAAAAACGCCAAACATTGCGTAACCCCCAGGCCCAAATTTCACCGCGCTTATCTTTTTGCCCATAGTAAGGATTTGATTTTGGAATACCGTATGGTACTTTATTGATATCAATTCTTATTACTTTACCAAATAAAGTGTTAAGGTCTTGCCCCGCATTGAGAGGGTCACCTCTTTTACCACCGTCACCAATAGAAATATATAAATAACCATCGGGCCCAAACTGCATATGCCCACCATTGTGGTTACCATAAGGCTGTTTAAGGTCAAATACGATTCGCTCAGATAAGGAGTTTGAAACAAGGATACTTTGTGCAGAAAATTCTGATACTATAGTATATCCATCATTATTTATATAATTAACATAAAACTTATTATTTGATACATAATCAGGATGAAAAGCAAAGCCTAATAAGCCACGCTCATCGCCAGGTCGACTAGGATTAACCACTCGATCACTAATATCTAAAAATGGTTCTTCCAATTTTTCCCCATTATTTATGATTATAATTTTCCCAGCCTGTTCAACAACATAAAGAACTTTAGAATTTGCCGGATGAGAAGTCACAAATAATGGTTTTTTGAAGTCATCAGCTATCAAAGTTGAAGATAAAGATAGTTCTTCGGCTTGAAGAAGAAAGGGGAGAATTGCGATAAGTATCTTTTTCATGGCATTGCCTTTATTTTATCATATCCAAAAATGCTTGTTCAGTTAATATGGTTATTGCTAAATCTTCAGATTTTTTTAGCTTTGATCCAGCTCCAGGACCGGCTATTAGAAAATCTACTTTTTTACTTATAGAATTACTAGTCTTACCTCCATTTGCCTCTACCAAATCTTTTGCTTGGTCTCGATTAAATTTGGTTAAAGTTCCAGTAAATACAAATGCTTTTCCATTGAGTTTTTTACTTTTTAGGGTTGAAATAGGCGCGAGCTCAACCCCTAAAGATAAGCATGATTCAACTATTTGAACGTTAGAAGATTCTTTCCAAAACTTTATAATAGTTTCTGCAACTATTGGACCAACTTCATCAATTGACTCTAGGTTTTCAATACTACTTTTTCTAAAATTTTCAATATTTCCTTTGAATGCATTTTCTAAAACTTTTGAAAGATGGTAGCCTACATTCCTAATTCCTAAAGCATATATAAAACGAGCAAATGAAGTTTTTTTTGCATTATTAATAGCGCTTAAAATATTATGAGCAGATTTTTCAGCCATACGATCTAAGCTTTCTAATTTTTCGAATGTAAGCTTAAAAATATCATCAACAGTTTGAATAATATTTTTGTCAACTAATTGATCAACAAGCTTTTCTCCAAAGCCATCAATATCTAAGGCTGATTTAGAAATAAAGTGAATAATTCTACCTTTAATTTGTGCGGGGCAGGATGCATTTTGACAACGCGTAACCGCTTCATCTTTTGGCCGGTAAATATTTTGATTACAACTAGGGCATTCAACTGGGAGTAAATATTGAACTGTTTGCTTAGGCCTTTTTTCAATAATCACTTTTACAACTTCAGGGATCACATCTCCTGCACGCTGTAAAATAACGGTATCTCCAATCCTAACATCTTTACGGTTAACCTCATCTTGGTTATGAAGTGTTGCATTAGTTACATTAACTCCACCAACATTTACTGCTTCAAGTTGCGCAACAGGTGTAACCGCGCCAGTCCGCCCTACAGAGGCAACAATACCTACAACTTTTGTCGTTACCTGTTGCGCTTTGAATTTTCCAGCGATTGCCCAACGAGGAGAGCGACTTCTAATACCTAAAGTATTTCTTTCCTGTATTTTATTTATTTTGAAAACTGAGCCATCAATATCATAAGCTAAATTATTCCTAATAGACGCTAATTTTTTATGATAGTCAACCATTGCTTCAGGTGTTTTGATTAATTCTATCTCAGGGTTTACTGGAAACCCCCAGTCCTTTAAAGCAGCTAAAAATTCTAGATGGGCGGCGAATGAAGTTCCTAAAACTTCACCAGCTTCGTAACAGTAAATTGATAGGGGGCGCTCTGCAGTGACACTTGAATCAAGCTGTCGAAGACTTCCTGCTGCTGCATTTCTTGGGTTTGCAAAGGCTGGAAGGTCATTTTTCTCTCGAGTTTCATTCAATTTTTTAAAATCGGCTTTATTTATAAAAACTTCACCACGAACTTCAAGCAAAGAAGGTGTTGGCCTTAAATCAGAGCGTAATTTTAAAGGAATAGATTTAATGGTTTTTAAATTTTGAGTAATGTTTTCACCCGTAATGCCATCGCCACGTGTAGACCCATTTACAAACATTCTATTTTCATAAACTAGCTCAACGCCAAGACCATCTAATTTAGGTTCCCCTATGAGCTCTAAATCATTTTGAGATTCCAATGATTTTTTTATTCGTGCATAAAATGCATGTATCTCTTCTTCGCTCATTGCATTTGCTAATGATAACATGGGCTCACGATGGGTAATTGTTCCAAATTCTTTTAAAGGTGGAGCGCCAACTCTTTGAGTAGGGGAGTCTGGAGTTATGAGATTTTTATTAGCATCTTCTAGGGCTTCTAGGTCACGCATAATTACATCATATTCACCATCCGATATAATGGGGTCATTCATTACATAGTATTTGTAATTATGATCGTTAAGTTGATCGCGAAGAGCTTTAATTTTAGTAGAAATATCTTTCATATTAATTTTTATAGGCAGCACGCTGCTTGTAATATTCTACAGGGTCCACAAAGCCTTGAGTAATAGGTTTTAATCTACCAGCACTATCAACAGGCGTCGCATAGGCCGCACCATTTTTAAGTGTAATGGTAAAAAAATAAGTAATTTGATTAGCGGGTTTAACTTTTGGATCATATTTAAAAACATAGCGATATAATTGAAGGTCAAAAGGAATTTCAATGAATTGTGGCTTATCATCTGTCTTGTAAAACAAGCTTACAGATTCTAGTTCGTTTCGTGAAAAATCAGTAAATACTTCAAGTTCAAAGGCTCTAGAATTAAATAAAACTTTATTTGGATGGTGAAGAACCTTAGATGTAAATGAAACATTTTTATTTGTTCTCACCATTGCTTCTTTATCGATAGATACTATAGTTGAGTCTATTAGATTGCTGGTAGAGTGAATCTTTTGAGAGGTGAGAATACTATTTAATAATAATAAACTACTATAGATGAATAATTGTTTTATAACGAATCTCTTAAGTTGATGTAAACGTTATACACTTTTCATACCATTGATCATAGGTGATTTGCTTCCGGATCATGTAATCTGCTGTACATCTTGCATTCGCTTCGCAAATATCTACACCCTTACCTCTTACGTTATAGTGCATAACAACTACATACTTATTGAAAGGTTTTTTTGCGTATTGGCCCATATTTGCGAGAGCAGAGACAGCAAAACTTAAATCTTCGCTAGATCTATTTCTATCTGCTATTATTTCTATATAGTATATTCTTTCATTGCCCTCTTTGTAAATTTTTAGCCCTTTTAGTTTTGGTGCCGTGTGATTTCTTTTGAAATATTTAGGGGTCATTCCTGCGATTTGTTGGTCTGTAAATTTTGGTTTAGCAATTAAAACCGAAGAAATAAAAAGTAAAAATACTATTGAATATCTCATTTTGAGTTCCTTTTCATATATTTGATAAATAATATCAATAAAAGTATTGATGCAATTACTACTATTGTTAATTGAACCTTTTTCGGATGGTATATGACTGAGGCAGCCTCAATTATATAATCATCGTTTAAAAAATCATCAGCATTAAAAACCCACCAAAGGGTGTCATTGGATATAGAATCTGCATTTGATTTAATTATTAAACCAGGGAGAATACCTGCAAATTTAAATGTATCATCATGCAGTTCTAAAGTAATGTTTGCTTCTTTAATGTAAGGTTTCATTTCCTCAATGCATCTATCAACAAAATTCAAAGGCAACAATGATTCAAAGGGAATAAAATTTGTACGGATCAATGCTTCAGGTAATGCAAACTTCTCATTATTTACAGTTTTAGAAGGTTCTAAAACTTGAAGAAGATTCCCTTCTTCCGCCGCTTTGTAAAATACTCCTCTAAAATGATTTAATATTCGGTCTTTAAGGAGTTGCTCAATTTCAATATTCTCCATTACAGTCTTAAGACAATACATTATGATTTCTGACTCAACTAGCCCATAGGTTGAATCGGTACCGGCATCAGTCATCGCTTGTGCTAGGAGGGGATATTTTTGAAGGATACGTCTACCTTTAAATACTTTATTTAGCTCATACGTTGTTGAAAAAAAATGATCTATTCTTTCAACATTAACTGGATGGCGTTGAGGGGAGGGACCTTCACTTTTTTGATGAAAAATAGTTTTACCTTTTAGCAATGCTTGGGTTTCTAAAATAAATACAGGCTCATCGCTATCAGATTTTTTTCTCTCAGTAATTTCAGCTACCCAACCATTATCCTCAGGGAGGATAAAATCATCATTAAGAATATCTGTTCTATCACCTTCGCTTTGAATTCGCATGAAATACTCTCCATTAGGGAAAATCCTAACGCTGATCAATGTTTCGACACACTGAAATGAAAAAAGGGGAGCAAAAAGGAGAATTAGTATTTTAGGCTTCCACATAAAGCTAATTTACATGAATCTATGACGGGGAGAAAACAAAAAGGGCCACGTTTGTGACCCTTTTAAAAGGAATATAATAGTTTATTTTAGAACGTCATTCGTAAAGAGGTTTGTAGTGTTCTAATAATAAGCAAAGCATCTGCCCCAGTCACATTACCTGTAGGGTCAAAGCTACCATTAATGACATCGGCTTGCATAATTCCGCGCTCAGCACATAATGCCATTGCATTATAAGCAAAATGACTACTTGGGACATCACTAAACCTACTTTGTGCTTCACCAAAATAACGCGTTTCTAAACTTTCATCTCGTGTAGCAACGACTAAAAGTCTTTGTACAGCCATAGCGTAGGTTGCACGATTAATATTGTCATCAGGATAAAAGTTTCCATCAGGTTCTATATTCATTATACCATAACGAATCATATCTTTAATCCAAGTTTCTGCCCAGTGACCTTTTGAATCATTAGGCACAACGACTGTTGATGTCTGTGCTGCTTGACCAGGCGTTTGGAATCCAGAGCTTTGCGCTGCGGGCATACGGTCAAATAAAACACCAATTTTTAATTCTTCAGAAAAAAGCACGGCTAGATCTGCACGGTTAATTTTTTCTTTTAGCGCAACTTTTTTACCCACAGGGGTTCCAGGCATGGCACGAACGATCTTTTGTGATAATTTCCACTTTGAGTCAGCCTTGCCAGCATAATCGCCGCGCTTATTTACTACTTTACGAAAATAGCTTTCTGCTTCATCAAATTGATAATTATAAAGATGGGCAACACCAAACCAATATTGCGACCCTTCATGTTCTTTATCTCGCTTCAAAGCTTTTTCTAAGTAATCCTCTGCGCGTTTGAACCATCTTTTTTCTGAATCACGCATTGTAATCCATACCTGTCCACTGAGTGCAAGCGCTTCAGGATCTTTGCCCCCACGACTTGCACATTTTGATGCGTAATCTTTTGCCTGGCTATTATTCCCAAGATTTGCATGAGCTAAGCCAAGGCCTCCATAGCCAAGTGCAAATTTTTTATCTAGATCAATCGATCGTTGAAAAGATTTAATTGCTTGTTGGTAATCTTCATTCTCAATTGCACGCATACCCGCTTTATAGTGATATTCTGGCGTATCCATGTCACTTTCTGGTTTCGTGGCACATGAAGCCAGAAATAACAAAGGAATGAACGTCAGTAATAATTGATTTTTCTTAAGCATAATGAATTCCTTAAAAAGTTTTGTCACGTCGAATATACCTTTAAACACTAAAGAGGGTTAAGCAAAAATATGAAAATTTTTGTTATTTGTCCTGTATCACATTGGATTATCATAACTATTGTTTAGGCGGTATGAATTCAATAATTTACTGTGTCAAGGAGCGCAAAAAATACACAATGATTATGTTAAGAATATTACTTAAAAAATATGCTGTTTTATTGCTAATAGGCCTTTCAGGGCTATACGGACAGGTTCAAGTGGCCTCAGGTACAGGCTATGGCCTTACAAAAGATGCCGCTACTGAGCAAGCCAAGCGAGATGCTGTAGAACAAGGTCTTGGAGCCTACATGACTTCAAATACAACTGTAACAGCTACTTCAATTGAAGATAATATTTACTCTAAAGCTCAAGGGTTTGTTAAGTCATTTAAGGTGGTTAAAGAAAGTCAAGGCCCTGATGGTAATTGGGAAATTACGATCGAAGCAGAAGTTACAGATATGATTGATCAGGTGATGGCGGATGAAGCGGCCTTACAAACTTTACTGAATGGGATGAACCGTCCGCGTATTATTTTTATGGTTAGAGAACAAAATTTGATTGACAATACACCCACAGATTTTGCTGAAACAAAACTTTTGGCTATGTTTTATGAAAAAGGGTTTGATGTTGTGGATCGTCAAATGGTTCAAGCGCTTAAAGGAGACACTGGTTATTCTGAGGCATTAGCGGGTAATGTATCCGCGGCCGCTAAAATTGCTTCCCAATTAGGAGCTGAAATAATAGTCATTGGAACAGCAAAAATTTCCTCTGGCGGAAAAATTTATAATATGACATCGGGTCAGGCAGATATTAATGCAAAGATAATTAGAACCGATACGGGCGAGATCTTGGCGGTAGTCCCCCAGGCAAGAGGTAAAAAGCCACATATATCTCCATCAACGGCTGGCGTGAATGCTGCTAATCAAGCAGCTGAAAAAATGGGAATGAATATTATTACTCAGCTCATAACTAAATGGAGCACACAACAGTCAAACTTTACCAAAGTTTTTATTGTTTTAACAGGAGTTGACTTTATGAGCTATATGACTTTTGAGTCATTCTTAAAAGCTCAAACGGTATCAGGGATTCGTAATGCTTATGCAAAAAGTTTAACTGACGGCGTGGCAGAATACGAAGTAGAATTTGAAGGAAAATCGCAAGCTTTAGCAATGGGCTTATCTCAAACAAGCCCTGATGGATTAACTTTTAAAGTTACGGGTTTAAGTGGCAATCGAATTACGGCACAAATTGTACAATGATGAGGAGTTTTATGAAAAAATTAATCAGCCTTTCTATTTTATTATTATCGCTAGCTTTTTCACAGGGCGTTATAACGCAGCTTGACAAAGGAAGTGTAAATTATTCTGAACAAACCATCTCGGCAATTGGGATTGGTTTCGTCCCTCAAAACGCAATAAATGCAGGTCAGGCGCGAAGGTTGGCACTGCGAATTGCTAAGCAAGATGCCCTTCGACAGTTAATAGAAATAGTTAATGGCATTACTCTTACTAGTGAGACCACAATGAGTGGCGCTATGGTGGATGATGTTATTAATACTAAAGTAAGAGGCTTTATTCGTGGTGCTCGACAAAATGGCGATCCTAAATATTTGAGTGATACCTCAGTTGAAGTTGAATATTCAGTCCCAATGAGTGGAATCTCAGATCTTATGCTGCCGCCATTAACAGTTCCAACGGCTGCACCGGGCGAAACGGCAGCAGCCCCAAGTTCACCACCGAGCGCTGGTGGAATTACGGGCATAATTATTGACGCAAGAGGCCTGAAAGCACGACCAGCGATGGCCCCAAGAATTTTAGATCAAAATGGGAATGCAGTCTATGGACCGGGCACTTACAGTCGAGAATATGCGGTAACAAATGGTGTAGCTGGGTATTCTAAATCTATAGAAGCGGCACAAAAAGATGCCAGAGTTATGGGCAACCCATTAATTATTAAGGGCATTGCTACGGCAGGAACTAATCGTACCGATATTACAGTGAGCAATGCGGATGTATCAAAAATTGATTCGGCGAATAGAAGCTATAGCGTACTAAAAGATTGTCGAGTTCTTATCCTAATAGATTAAAAAAGGTATTGTAATAAAAATGCGGAAAAATATAACATTTAAATCAAGCCTTATTCTTTTAGGTTTGATGCTATCTTTAGTATCTGCTCAAGAGGAAGCTAAAACGCCGGGGATGAGCAGTGAAGAGGATAAAGATCTTAAGGTGGGTGAAATTGCGCCTTCTTGGGCACTAATGTATGCCCCAGGTAAGTTTGAGTTCTTAAGAAATTGGTCTGAAGAAGAAGGCAAGCGGTTAAGAAAAATGGCTACCCAGCCAAATAGACATGCGGTGTTACTGAGTTTTTTTGCAACTTGGTGTCAGCCTTGTATGAAGGAGTTACCCCTTTTAGAGGACGTTTACCAGAAATATAAAGATGAACGTATTAAGTTTTTCTTAGTAGATATAACAGAGGCAACTCGAAATAATCCTGGCTATGGAGATATGCCTAAAGCAGGTCCTTTTTTAAAGAAAAAAGGAGTAACGATGCAAATTCTCTTCGATACTAGGGGAACGGTGATGCAGCGTTACAATGCCCAAACATTACCACGGCTATTTGTCATGGATGGCGACCGGGAACTAACCTTTTTAAGACGCGGATTTCATGATGGTGAAGAAGAAAAATTTAAGAATGAACTTTCAACTGAGATTGAACGGCTTTTGGCAGAGTTACCAGAAGCCAAAAATGGTAAAAAATAGACTGTGCGCTAGCACACAGGAATTTATATCAATTGGGTGATAAACTTTGAATCAAAATGAGCAGAATATGATTAATATTAAGAAAATGAAAAATTATACACTGATGTTAAGCGTTCTTTGTCTTCAGTTATTGAAGGCGCAACTTGCTGATGGTAAGACGACCGTAGCTATTTTAGATTTTGAAGGTCGTGGAATTAACCAAATGGAAGCAGCAACGCTTACGGATAGATTAATGAGCGAAATGGTCTCAACTGATGCCGTCATTATGGTTGAACGGAATCAGATGGCAGAAATTTTAGAAGAACAAGGCTTACAACAGGCTGGTTGTACTTCTGGGGAGTGTGCGGCTGAAGTAGGCGCTCTTTTAGGAGTACAAAATATGGTTTCAGGTTCCTTTGGAAAGTTAGGAACTACCTATACCATTGATGCCAAAATGTTTTCAGTAGAGTCTGGTGCAACAATTAGAAGCTCAAGCAAAACTTATAAAGGTGAAGTCGACGGTCTTTTACCTATAATTCAAATTGTTGCATGGGAGCTTGTGGGCTTAGAGCCGCCAGCAGATTTAGTGGCTTTAGCCGCAGGTGGTGCCGCACCGGCGGCAGTGCCAAAAGAACCAAAAAAACCCATGAGTAAGGGCATGAAGCGCTTGCTATGGGCAACCGTCCTCATAGGCGGTGGTGGTTATGGTGCATATGCGGCAGGATTATTTGATGTGGCCCCCTCTCCTTTACCTGAACCTCCAACCTTACCGGAGGGTTAAGCCATGAAAAAATATATTTTTCTTATAACAATTCTCACATCCATTACATTAGGTCAGTCCTATGTTTTGAATTTTGACGGTAGTAACGATTATCTTTCAGTCTCAGCTGCCGATAATGCCAGCACAAAACTGGATGGCCAGTTTACGATATCTGCCTGGGTTTTTATTGAAGGTGAAAACAAGCAACAAATTTTCTACAATGATGGTGGAGAATTAGAGTGGCTTGGGACCGCCTATAACTTTTTCAGATTACAGCCTGGCGCAGTGAAATCAGTTACCAATTTGCATCGACACCAATGGCATCATGTCGTCATGACGCGGAATAGCTCTAACAGTATTCAAATATATGTAAAT
>Ga0209403_10002768_pt1 | contig 20466 bp, 19 predicted proteins | sample ArcticOcean_MG_C_8_FD_187440 | JGI IMG/M metagenome (GOLD analysis project Ga0209403, IMG submission 187440) | Marine microbial communities from western Arctic Ocean - ArcticOcean_MG_CB11_86 (SPAdes) (version 2) | ecosystem: Environmental > Aquatic > Marine > Oceanic | place: Arctic Ocean... | reverse complement strand
GGACCCTTCCGAATCCTCGCCCTCGGCAATCGCAAGGGACGACGCAATGTTCGGCAGGCCGCTGGACTCGCATCCGGTGCCGAAAACGTGATCGCCATCGCCGTCCAGATCGAACAGTCCACCGGGAAACTCGAAGTCCGAGCTGAAACCCTGGCCGGAATCGTTGCAACCAACAACTTCCAAGGCGTTCAGGTGCTGCTCCACAAACGCACCCACGAACAATAACTCGCACACCACACTCGCCCCCGGCACTCTCCCCAACCTCACCCACACTCGCCCCATGAAAGTCTGGTTCAACAAGGTTCACGACAGCCGACGCTCGTTGATCGAAACCGACGATTCGGTGATCCGCATCGGCCGCGACTCGGGCAACACCGTCGTGCTGCAGAGCCCCCTGGTGGGCAAACAGCAGGCTGTCGTCCGACGTGACAACGGCCTGCTGACACTCGAAAACCTCGGGATCAACAGCTGCGTGGTCGGCGAGACCGAAGTTCTCGGCGGTCAGAGCTGCGAGTTTGCACCCGGCGACACGATTCGCATCTGGCCCTTCACTCTGACGTTCGAGTCCGAAGCGGCCAGTCCCGTCAGCCGTAGCCAACTCGAATCGCACCTCCGCTCGATCATGGCCAACCTCGAACTCCGAGTGCACCGCCAACTGCTCGAACGCTTCGACCTGTTCGAACTCGAAAGCAGCCAGTTGGGCGATACCGAGAGCATCCTGATGCTCGAAGAGAACATCGAGGACGTCTGCCGTGAACTGAACCTCTTTGGTGACGACAACCTGGCGTTGCTCGAAGAGGTCGTCGCCTTGCTGCTGCGAGACCTGATGATCAACCAGCTGATCCTCGAAAGTGGCGACGAAAATACTCCGGTCAGCGGAGCGACCACGGCACTGGGGGCCAACGAATTCGACGTGCCCGCCACGCTGGTGCCCGAGCGGGAAACCGAACTCGAACACCTCGTCGGCTTCGTCCGCGAACAACTGGAACTCGAAGACTGCAAGGATCTCAGCCAACGGATTAGCCGGGTCGAATCGAGGATGGACGACATCTTCCCACGCGTCCGGCCTCACCTGCACCAGGAACTCAAACGCTACCTGATCCTCAGAACCCTGAAGAAAGACCTCAAGGACACCGTCTTCGGCTTCGGACCGCTGCAGGACCTGCTGAGGGCTCCGACGATCACCGAAATCATGGTGGTCAAAAGCGACCAGATCTATGTCGAACAGGACGGCACGGTCGAACTCTCGGGACGCCGGTTCATCTCGGACAAGGTCACCGAATCAATCATCGAACGGATCGTGGCTCAGGTCGGACGGCGGATCGACAAAAGTCAGCCGCTGGTCGATGCCAGGTTGCCCGACGGATCGCGAGTCAACGCGATCATCCCGCCACTGGCGACTCGAGGCCCCTGCCTGACGATTCGCAAGTTCCCCGCCTACCGCTTCACGATGGACGACCTCATCGAACTCGAATCGATCACAACCGCCGCCGCTCAGTTCCTCAGAGCCTGCGTCATCGACCGACGCAATATTCTCGTGTCCGGAGGAACCGGTACCGGCAAGACCACGCTGCTGAATGTGCTCTCGAGTTTCGTGCCGCACAAGGACCGGATCATCACGATCGAAGACACCAGCGAACTGCAACTGCACCAGGAACACGTGGTCACGCTCGAGGCCCGACCGCCGAACGTCGAAGGAGCCGGTGAGTACTCGATCCGCGACCTGGTCAAGAATGCACTCAGAATGAGACCCGATCGGATCATCGTCGGCGAATGTCGGGGCCCCGAATCGCTCGATATGCTCCAGGCCATGAACACCGGCCACGATGGATCGATGACCACCATCCACGCCAACAACACCGAGGATGTGCTCAAACGACTCGAAGTCCTCGTGCTCATGGCCGTCGACCTGCCACTGATCTCGATCCAACGCCAGGTCGCCTCGGCCATCGATATCATCGTGCAGATCAGCCGATTGCCCGGCGGCAAACGAGGCATCACCCAGATCTCGGAAGTCACCGGCTACGACGATCAACGCAAGTACGTGGCGACGACCGATATCTTCAGCACACGCGACCTGGTCCGGCTGGTGCCCACCGGCTACATGCCCAGCTTCATCGATCAGCTGATCTCACGCGACCTGCTGAAACTCGAGTTCCTCTACGGCGAACAGACCTAGGACGCTCACGCCATGGAAATCATGCAGGGACTCGGCAGCAGCATGGTCGCCACCGCGATCACCGTCGGGGCACTCGCAGGCCGCTCGACCTACTCGCACGCGATCGATTACGTCGAGAACGATCTCAAGCACAAGCTCCGCCGACTCAGACTCCGTACCGACAGCCTGAGAAAATACCTGGTCAGTTGGTCGATCGTGGTCGCGGTCACCGCCGCCGTCCTGCTCGTCGCCGCCGGTTCGCTCGTCTTTTCGATCACCGCCGCCGTCCTGCTCGTCAGCCTACCCTGGTATGTGCTCAGGCGAGTCGCCGAAACACGACGACTGCTGATCGAAGACCAACTCGCCGATGCCATGGTCTCGCTCTCCAACGCCATCAAGGCCGGCCTCTCGCTCGCTCAGGCTCTCGATATCCTCGCCCGACAAAGCCCCAAACCGATCTGCCAGGAATTCCAGCAAATCGTCGGCGAATATCAACTCGGCAAGGACCTCGAACAATGCCTCAAGGAAGCCAAACAACGACTGCAAAGCGAGAACTTTGCACTCTTCGCAGCGGCGTTAGAGGCCAGTCGTCAGAGTGGAGGGCGACTGAATGAAACGGTCGAACGGATCGCCACCAGCGTTCGAGAACTGCAGCGACTCGAACGCAAGGTCCGCTCCGAAACCGCTCAGGCACGCACCTCGTCAGTCTACATGGCCCTCGCGCCGCCGGTGATCCTGCTGATGAACTACTTCATCGACCCGGTCCACACTCGCATGCTGTTCACCGAAGTCCCCGGCCAGCTGATCCTCTGCCTGGCCGCCGTCATGAACCTGCTGGCCTACCTCTGGGCCCGCATGATTCTCAATCCCGAGATTTGACAAACCGTGCTCCTGGCCCAAACCACATCCGAACCGTTCCCGATCCTGCCGGTGATCGCCAGCCTGATGCTGGCCGCCGGTCTGTCCGTCCTGGCCCGAGCCGTCCAATCTGCCGTCTCGGCCGAACCCGACGGCGACGACAACTGGCGACACGACCAGTTACGGATCGCCGAACTGCGCCGACGCAGCCTGGTCTACCGGTTCCTGCAACCGTTGGTGGTTGCCCTGGGCCGAGTCAACCGCCGAGCCTTCAAAGACTCGATGCCAGGCATCCTCCGCGACATCCACGCCGCCGGCCTGCCACGGTTCTGGACGCCCCAGGAATACCTCGGCACGATGCAAATCCTCGCTGCACTGCTGACCCCCGCATACATCTCGATCGGCTTCGACCTCGCCGGCCCTCCAGGCCTGCTGGGCGGAATCGCAGCCGGACCGGCAACCGTCTGGCTGCTCAGACGCCGCTTGGCTCAGAAAGCAGCACTCAGACTGTTTCGTATCAAACAACGACTGCCGTTCCTGCTCGACCTGCTGACTCTGTTGATGGAGGCCGGAGCCACCTTCATGCAGTCGCTCGAAGAATCTGTCGCCGAGTTTCGAGATCACCCGGTCGGCATCGAGTTCGGACGGGTGCTCTCGGAAATCAATATGGGAAAAAGCCGCATCGGTGCGTTGGAAGCCATGAGAGACCGGCTGGATGACGCGGAAATCACCAGCATCGTCGGGTCGATCATCCAGGGCGAAACACTCGGCACGCCACTCGCACGACTCTTTCGCACTCAGGCCGATGTGCTCAGAATCAAACGCACGCAACGGGCCGAAACGATTGCCGGCGAGGCCGGAGTCAAGATGCTGCTGCCCAGCGTGCTGGTGATGGCCGCCACCGTCCTGGTTATCCTCGGACCCTTCGTCCTCAGCTTCCTCTACGTCGACCTCATGGAGTAGCAACGGCCAATCACGCCGTATGCAAGACCCGATGCCAGACTCCAGTCAAAAATCCACGCGAGAACCGGCATCACTCACCGTCACCCGCGGACCCGCTCGGGGTCTGCTGTTCGAGATCGAATCGGAACTGGTCCACATCGGTCGAGCCGATAACAACCAGCTGGTGCTCGACGACCCCGACCTGGCCGATCACCAGGCCAGCATCGTCTTCCGCAACAGTCGCTACGCCATCTTCACACCGCTCCCGGACGCCGTCTCGATCGACGGCAACCCGATTCCTCCACAACGCTGGATCTGGTTGCCCGGAGAAGCCGATATCGCCCTCGGACAACGCACCAGCCTGAGATTCGCGATCGAAATCGAGGAAACCGGTTCCGAGAACGACGACGCAGCCGAATCCACAGACGACACACCCAGGTCCACCAAGGCCTCGGGCAAAACACAACGACGTGGTCGTAAGGGACGCCGACGAAAAAGACAACTCGCGAAATTCGTCACCAACGCCCAGGGGGAATCGCGAGTCCAGCTGGGCGAAGACGGACAGTTGCCCGAACTGAGCCTCGATGAAGAACTCGCCGGCGGCCAATCCGAACACAAAACACAACGCTCGAACTCGTTGCTACTCTCGATACTTTTGGTCGCCAGTATCGCCGCGTCAGCCCTGCTGCTGGTCGCCGAAGGACCGCTCGCCGGATCCGCCGAACAACAACAACTCTCGGCTCGCAGCCAACTCAAACTCATGCTCCAGGACACAAAACCCAAACAGCCCGAAGACCTCTGGTGGAGCCTGGTCCGAGATGCACTGTCGTCGGCCGCTCGAGCCGACCGGAACGGAGAACAACGAGCCTACGACCGACTGCTGAAACTGCTCAATGCCGAAGACCTGCCCGACACCGGTCTCACAGGTGACCGCCAACGCGACGACACACTCAGACTCCTGATCGCTCAACTCAAGAGCTCCTGAACCCCACAAGCAGCCAGCGGCTTCCCTTCCGCCGCCGCCGCCGCCGCTGCATAATCAAGACAGCCTCCGCGATGGCGAGGTGTACGCCCTGAGGACCGATGCAGTGGACGGCGAAACACGCTACGAATTGCTCGAAACCATCGGGACGGGTCGCTACACCACCGTCTACCGAGCCCGCGATCGAGAACTCGATCGCGAGGTCGCCGTCAAGCAGCTGCGAGATGAATTCCTCGGCGGGACCCTGCAACTGGACCGCTACTGGCAGGAAGCTCAACTGCTCGCCTCACTGCAACACCCCAACATCGTCACCATCTATGACATCAACCGCCAAAAGGGTTGGCTGGTGATGGAACTGATGCAGGGGACGCTGGCCGAACGGCTGGCCGGGCGACAAATGGACCTGCGCGGCCTGAAAACCACACTCGCCCACTCGCTTCGTGCTCTACATTATCTCCACGACCGAGGCATCGTGCACGGAGACATCAAGCCGTCGAACCTCATGATCGACGCACGCAAACGCATCAAACTCGGCGACTTCGGCCTCGCTCGTCGAGTCAGTGATGTCGACGGCACACTGCTCAAGGGGGCCACCCGATACATCGCCCCCGAAGTCGTCTCCGAAGACTTCGGTGAAGTCGAAGCCAGCAGCGATCTCTATTCGCTCGGCTTCGCCGCCTACGAATTGATGTGCGGACCCCCGTTCGAAGAACTCGCTCTCGGACTGGGAGCGTTGCGGAGCAACGCTCCCGGAGAAGACCCGTGGATCGAATGGCACGCCGCTCCCGATCGCCGACTGCCACGTATCAGCGAAGTGCTCGAAGGTGTCCCCGACGACCTGGCCAAGGTCATCCAGAACCTGACCGAAAAAGACAAGTCTCGCCGGTACCAATCCGCTCACGACGCACTCTCGGACCTCAACATCGACCTGAAAATTATCCGCAAGGACAGCGACACCACCGAAGACTCGACCGAACAACTCGCCAACGACAACGCCGACACGCCAACCGCCAAGCGACGACGTACACTCGCCATCGCCGCCGTGTGTGCCTCGATCTTCCTGTCACTGCTCATGGTCTTCCTGCCAGGACCCGGGACGACAACTCCCAACAACAACCGCGACACCGTCTCGGATGTCGTCGTGCTCCAGGAGGTCGCCAACAACGGACACCGCCTGAAAGTGCGGAACATGACGACGGGGATCGAGAGTGACCTGAGACTGGATGACCAGGTCGGAGTCCTGATCCAGGTCCACTCGGACAGCAAGCAACATGCCAAACTCTCGGACCTCATCCCTGGCGATCGACTCGAACTCAAATGCTCGACCGACGAAGAGTCCCGAGTGATCGAACTGACCGCCTCTCATGCCAGGACCGACCAGGGTCTCGTCACTCAACTCGATGTCCCCGCCTCGCAACTGATCCTCTCGCCTCAGGCCGGCGACCAGCGAGACGACATCCCACTGACCATCGCCACCGGCACTCGACTCAGACTCAACGGACGCAGCGTCGACTTGTTCGAACTGAAACCTGGCGACCAGGTGTCGGCCATTCATGTCGAAGACGCTGGAGGCAGTGGTTCGAGACTGGCGATCCGGGTCGAGATCCTGCGGACGATTCGAACTGTCGGATTGGTCTCGAAAATCGATCCCGGCCAACGACGATTGACTCTGCAATTGCAGCAGGGTGCCAGCAGCCCCGGTTCCCAAGCGTGGACTCTCGCCAAGGTCGCACGGATCTCCGGCCGAGGCAACTCGGCCGCCCAGCGGGCCAACTGGTCCATCGAATCGCTGAAGCCCGGCATGCTGGTTGTCGTCGAACACGATGACACCATCTCGGCCATCACCGTGACCACCGCCGGACAACCCATGATCCGCGGCGAGATCGACTCGGTCGACACGGCACAAGCTCGCACCGGACAACTCACTCTCAAAACCACAGCGGGCACAACCCACTTCAAGATCGACGACAACTCGCTCGTCTTTCTCAACAGCCGACCCGTACAGCTCGCCGACCTCCGACCCCAAGACACCGCCTGGATCGCCGCCGAACCCAAGACCGGACAGACACTCGTCGTGTCAGCCGAACGCGGAGCCTACCCCCATCGCTGGGCACTGCTGATCGGCACCAGCCGCTTCGATGACCAATCACTCACACCACTGCCGTTCGCCGGCAACGACCTGAAACTCGTCGCCGATCACCTCGGCTGGTTCTATCGTATCCCAACAGACACCACACACGCCTTGCGACTCAGTAATACCGGCCGAGCCGATCTCGAGAAACAGGTACCCGGATTCCTCGGCAAGCTCCGGGGTCGAGCCGAACTGCTGGCCTACACCACCGGACACGTCTATCGCGGAGACGACGATCGACTGTGGCTCGCTCCGAGTGGTTTTCAATGGGACAACATGGCCCAGACCGGCATCTCGCTCGATTGGCTCGCCGACCAGATCGAATCGAGTCGCGGAGCCGAAAAGACCTGGCTGCTCGATGTGACTCACGCCGGAAATGGTGTCGACCTGCAACGACAACCCGACCCGGCCGCACTGCTCGAATCACTCGGCAAACGACTCAAGACCACCACCCTGATCACCAGCTGCGGACCAGGACAAAAAGGACTCGACGATCCCCAAAGACGACATGGACTGTTCGCCTGGCACATCGCCAACGGATACCGCGGTGCAGCCGATACCGACCACGATGGACACGTTTCCGGATCCGAACTGTTCAATCACCTCAAGGACCGACTCCTGCAGGATGCCCGACGCCTGGGTGCCTCGCAAACCCCCGGACACTCCCCGCCACGCTGATCCACCAGACACAACACCCCAGACCGTGACACCCAAGTCTCCATCATCACGCACGACCCCGCGACACCTCAACCGTGTCTCTAGACTCATTCTACTCATCACGCTGCTCGGCGCCGGCTGCGGCTGCGGCAGCGGGTCAGCAGACCAATCCCCGCTGTCCGGATCCCCATCTGCAACCGGGCCTCGCAGCGTGCTACGACTGGCGACCACCACCAGCACGGCCGACACCGGGCTGCTCGACGCACTGCTGCCCGACTTCGAATCGGCTCACAACGTCCGAGTCGACGTGATCGCCGTCGGCACCGGCCAGGCATTGAAACTGGGACAGCGTGGCGACGTCGACGTGCTGCTGGTCCACGCGGCGGAAAGCGAACACGAATTCCTTGAGGCCGGCCACGCCATCCGACGCGACGACGTGATGTACAACACCTTTCTGCTGCTGGGTCCCACAACCGACCCGGCCGGCATCCGCGGCCAAAGTGTCGGCCCATCACTGACAGCCATCTGCCGAGCCCGGGCACGGTTCGTCTCGCGAGGCGACGACAGCGGGACTCACAAACAAGAACTCGTACTCTGGGAATCCGTCGGCGGCCTGCAGACCTGGAGTCACTACGTGGAAACCGGCCGCGGGATGGGGCAAACACTGATCACGGCCAACGAAATGGAAGCCCACGTGCTGTGCGACCGTGGCACCTACCTGAAACTCCGCGACAAGATCTCGCTGGTCCCACTGGTCGAGGGCGATGTCGAGTTGCACAACCCCTACGGCGTACTCGTCATCAATCCCGACAAACACCCGATGATCAACGTCCGGCTGGCAACCGAACTGGCCAACTACCTGGTCTCGGACTCGGTGCAGCAACAGATCGCCGCGTTCCGGATCCAGGGCGAACCGCTGTTCCACCCCCACCCACGTGGCACTCGCTGATGGACTTTCTGGTCGACGGTCTGAATGAAGCGGCGAGGTTGATTGCCAGCGGGGACGAGCAGGTTCTGGACGCCACGGGGCGGACTCTGAGCATTTCTCTGTCGGCGGTATTTTTGGCCGTGCTGCTGGGGCTCCCGATCGCCGCCTGCCTGGCCCGACGACGGTTCTTTGGACATCGCCTGCTGCTGACCGGGTTTCGCAGCCTGCTGGGTGTCCCCACCGTCTTCCTGGGCCTGATCTGTTTTGGCCTGTTCTCCCGACGCGGACCGCTCGGACCGCTCGACCTGCTCTACACACCCACCGCCATCGTCTTCGGTGAAACCCTGCTCGCACTGCCGATCATCGTCGCTCTCGCACACGGTGCCCTCACGGCACTCGACCCCAGGGTCTCTGAAACGTCACGTACGCTCGGAGCCGGCCGACTCAGACGACTGCTGACCGACTTCAGCGAAGCCCGCACAGGCTTGTTCCTCGCCGTGCTGACCGCCTTCGCACGCTGCTCGACCGAACTGGGGATCGCGATGATGGTCGGAGGCAATCTCAAGGACCGCACTCGCACCCTGTCTACCGCCACCGCTCTGGAAACCGGCAAGGGCGAGTTTGCTGTGGGGCTGGCGATGGGAGGACTGCTGCTGCTGCTCGCCACCGGTATGACACTGCTCGTTGGACTCGTCGGCCGAGAAAAGAGAACCGACCGATGACACTCCTCTCGACTCACAACCTGACAGTCTCGAAACACGACACGCCGATCCTCGTCGCGCCCGACTTCGAGATCCATGCCGGAGACCGGATCGGGATCACCGGTGGCAACGGGTCGGGCAAAACGACGCTGCTGAAAGTGCTGGCACGACTCGAAACTGCCACCGACCAACAGGTCCGATTCCACTGCTCGCACCGCGATATCACTCTCGTCCACCAACAGCCCTGGCTGTTTCGAGGCAGCGTGCTGGACAACGTCGAGTATGGTCTCACTGCTCGGCACGTCGCACGAAACAGCCGGCGACAACAGGCAACCGATTGGCTCGGACAACTCGGAGCCCAACACCTGCTCGAACGCGACGTCGATGGACTCTCGGCCGGAGAACGCCGGCGAGTGGCGCTGGCACGTGCTCTGGCGATCCAACCCCGACTGCTGCTGCTCGATGAACCGTTGGCCGAAATCGACGAGGCGGGAGTCGAAACGATCCGACGGGTGCTCGGCCAACTCGAGACGACCGCCATCGTCATCGCCTCGCCCGTCGGATTGCCCGATGGCATGGTCGAACGGACCATCGACGTCGTCGCCCCTCGCGACGCGTGCAGTTCGAGTTGATTGCGGCGGGAGCCTCGGATTGTGGACGGCCAACCTGGGCAGCGGTATGCTAATCGACAACCTCGTTTCGCCAACCGCTCGACGTTTCATCCACCGCCAAGGACAACCCCAATGAAACACAAGACCGCACTGCTCTCGATCGCCGCACTGATACTGACCGCCGGAGGCTTGGCACTGGTCGACTCGAACATCTCCGTCGCCGCTCCCAAGACGACCGCCGTCGATAAGCTGCTCAAGAATGTTCAGACCCGGGGCCTGAAGTTCTCGAGGATCGGCCGCATGAGTTTCGCGAAGGCCGGAGTCCTACTGGTCGCCGATCGGGGCAATGGGTCCATCGTCGCCATCGATACCGGCGACATCGGTCCGGCCGTGCCGCTGAAAAAACGGGTCGATGGGATCGATTCGCTGGTCGGTGGTGCCCTGGGGACCAACGCGGCTGGCATCCAGATCGTCGACATGGCCGTCAACCAGCAAAGTGGACGAATCTACCTCTCGGTCATCCGCAAGCAGGATGGGATCAGTGCTCTGCTGACAATCAACTCGGCCGGCAAGCTCGCCGCCGTCGACCTCGACTCGGCACGCTACGTCCGAGTCACACTGCCTGGCAATGGACAGGCCAAGGTCAGTAACGTCACCGGAGTCAAACTGGCTGGCAGCCGGGTGCTCGCCGCCGGACAAAGTGGACGTGAATTCGCCAGCAAGATCTACTCGATTCCGCTGCCCATGGAACACGGCAACTCGGCTGCCGTTTACAGCACCGAGACCTTTCACGTCGCACACGGACGCTGGGAAACTCGCGCTCCCATCCAGTCGTTCATCCCCGTCCAGGAAAATGGCAAAACCTACATCGTCGGCTCGTTCTCCTGCACTCCCATCGCCAAGTTCCCCGTCGATGGACTCGAAGATGGAGCCAAGGTCAAAGGAACCAGCATCGTCGAACTCGGTAGCGGCAATCGGCCAATCGACATGTTCATCTACAACAAGGACGGCAAGGACTGGCTGGTGACCAACACCGACCGGTTCCACCACAAACGACGACCCATCGGACCCAGCCAGTACTGGGGCTGCCGAGTGGACATGAAATACCTCGGGGCCAAACAAACCAACGAACAGGCCGCTCGACGAATCGTCAAACAAAAGAGCGGACCCGAAGGGATGGAAGTCGTCGACATGCTGTTCGGTGTCAAACACATCGACCAGTTCGACAACGATCAGGTCGTCGTGCTCAGAGACAACAAGGGACGACTCGACCTCGAACCAGCCGTCCTGCCCTAGCCCGCCTCCAACAGAGACTGGCTCCCCAATCCGCCATCGGCAGCGGCAGGTGCCTGTCCCCGCACCGAGACCTCCAGACCCGTCCGCCCCGATGAGCAGCCTCACGACAACACTCCGAACGACCGCCTCGAATCTCGTGCTCGCTGCGGTGGCGGCGGCGGCGGTGGTGACGTTGTGCTCTCTCGTAGCCTGCCGGCCACAACCAGCCACTCTGCCAGCAACCACAACCAACAACGGCAGGTTCGAATTGGCCGTGCGGGTCGATCCCGACGACTCGACCCGTATCACCGTCGTCGTCACCTCCAACAATGACGCGTTCGAAACGCTCGATACCGAATCAGTCGAGGGACTGATCACGCTCAACATCAAGACCCGCCCCACATCCGAACGCCGAACGCCGGTAGTCGGATCCCTGCGTCGCGTGTCGAACCGCGAACTTCACTTCAGTCCGTCGTTCCCGCTGCTGCCCGGCAGCGAACTGCTCGTGACATTCCAGCCCCAGGCCGCCCCAACCCTCCACGGACAACCTCTCGAATGCCAACACCTCGTCCCGGCCACCACGCCGGCCCAGGCACCGAGCATTGTCGAGATCTACCCCACGGCAGACGTGGTGCCGGCCAACCACCTGAAGTTCTACATCGTCTTCTCGGAACCGATGCAGCCCGGTGAGATCTGGAACCACTTTCGACTGCTCGATCTCGACAGCAACCGTTCGGTGCCTCGGCCGTTTCGACACACGCAATTGTGGTCGCGCGACAATCGAACTCTGACGCTGTGGTTTCACCCCGGACGAGTCAAGCAGGGAGTGAATCTCAATACCGAACTCGGAGCCATCCTCGTAGAAGGTCGCAGCTATCGACTTGGCGTCTCGGGCGATTGGCCGTCCGCACGTGGGACTCCACTGGGCAAGGATGTCTCTCGAGAATTCACCGCCGGAGCCCCCGATCACTCAAAACCCGATCCCGCCGACTGGAACATCCAGATTCCAGCCAGCGGGTCGAAACACCCACTCACCTGCCAACTCCATTCCACTCACGACTGGGCACTGCTCCACAGCGATGTCGCAGTCGAAACCGCCAACGGTCAGCCGCTGCCAGGGACCGTCACGACCTCGAAACATCAATCGAACTGGCACTTCACACCGAAGATGCCCTGGAAAATCGGTCGCTACCGATTGGCCGTCGGCAGTGTCCTCGAAGACCTCGCCGGCAATAATCTCCAACGCCCCTTCGAAGTCGATCTCACCCAAGAACCCAACGACAACTCAAAACAGACCCCCACCGCCGATACCGTCTACCGAGAATTCAGCGTCGTTGGACCCAAAGCAGCGTCCGAAACCACAACTCTCCGTAAATCCGAAACTCGCTAGAGACCGCAAATCGGAAGATTCCGATTAAGGCGAGTTTGCCGGTTGTGCCGATAATCCAACCGGGGGAATCGGCAATTCACCGAGCGCCTCGGTACGTGAACGGAGTGGCTAGCATGTCGATCGTCCTGAAATCCGCTAACGAAAACGTCGTCTCGGTGGCCGCTTCGCCACGGAGACTGATCGCACGAGCCCTGCTCGGACTCACCGTCGTGGCACTGCCCAGTGTGACCCATGCCGGGATCTTCGATTTCCTACGCCGTGATCGCGACGAATCGGTCGAAATCATCGAAACCCACCACTCGAGCAACTGCCGATGCCGGCCCCGTTGCAGCCACCCGCAGCACAAACACAAACACCAACACCAGCAAAAACACACCACTCCACAAACCACATATCGCCCAACACCGCAGCCCCAACCGCAGCCCCAACCGCAGCCCCAACCGCAGCCCCAACCCCGGCAGTCATACACGACCCCACAAATTGCCGCTCAGCCCACAACCCCGATTCGCAACTGGGCCCCACCTGCACCTCCGACCACCCGTTACGCAGTCCGACCCAATCCCGGCATTGTCTACCGTCCGACGCCAACCTATCGCACCGGCCCGTCGGTCATTTACCAGCGAGAAACCGCGGTCGGCCAGGTCCCCGTCACGACCTGGCAAACTCAATGGGTCGACCAGGGCTCCTACCGTATGGTCTGGGTCTCTCGCCCCGTCCTCCGCCAGGTGCCTCGAACCAGCTACCGAGCGGTGATCGGCTACCGTGTCGTGCCCTACCAAAGAATGACTCCGACCACGGCCGGACGCCCGACCCTGCCCCTGCCCGCGACGCCAACTCCGACCCACCCCGAGCAATCCGCCGCCGCCCAAGCGGTCCCCAATCCACTCGCAGCTCAACCAGTCAGCTCCAGCACCACGAACACGCAAACTCTCAGACCCACCACCGCCCACCGCGTCTGGCAAGCTCGAGGACGTCTCGGACGCTAACCGGAACGCCGGATCCGGGCACACCCCCCTACCGAGCCAGCGGCGGTTCCCGCCTGCTAGCGGCAATCAGTGAAAGTCCGGCACGCGGGCCACGTTGTCGCCGTCGATCATCGCCTGCACATGATCGGTCACACGCGTGACAATCAACTCGACCATCGCCGCACCGTTCTCGGCCGTCGCCGCCAACGGCTCGCGGTCCTCCTGATCCTCCATCGCATCCTGCCGGACGTTCTCGGGAAAGACCGCCAACGCAAAGGCCGTTTCGAACTCCTGAGCGTGACCGGGGAATCGACCGGTCTCCAGGTACGGTGCCACCTCCCCGTCCTCCAGGAAATCCCAGTAACTGTGGAACTGCACGTTGGTCTCGAGTCGCTGCAGGAACTGGCCCCAGATACCCTCGCACGGGGCGACGTTTCCACCGTGACCATTGAGCACCAGGATGTGCTCGAAACCGGCCTGGTGCATGCTCCGGATCGTGTCGAACAACACCGCCAGCCAACTGCCCGGCATTGCCGAAAGCGTCCCAGGATGACGCATGTGGTGCTCGCTGATCCCGATGTTCATCGACGGAGCCACCAGCACACCGGGATGCAACCGCTTGGCCACTTCCACCGAAATGTGCATGCAACTACGCCAGTCGTGCTCCATCGACAGGTGCTCGAGATGCTGCTCGGTCGCCGCTACCGGGATGATGCACGCCTTCAATTCGCCACCCGTCATCCGCTCGCGGAACTCCCGACGCGTGTGTTTGCCCACCAAGACCTGCTCGTCTCGCACGTCACTCATCACCTTGCACTCCTGCCAAACGGAAAATCACCTCGTCTTGTCCCACGATCGTCGCCAAATGACGCCCCGTTCGCCAGCAACCCAGACTCCAATCCATTCCACCACCCTCGCGTCCGGTCATTCAACTCGTACCGATTTCTCACTCCCTTCCGTCTGGTCCGACACGCACCGCTCGTTTCGCTCGACACACCCCCCTTCCACCGATCTTGCATAATTCCTTTCGGGCAATCTGGCGATAACAGCTAAACCAGACCACGAAAGGACAACCGTGAACGGCCCATACGAACAACACGACGTCACCAACACCTCGATCGAATCTCGATCCGACACCGACAACGACAACGCCTCAACCCACACCCAGCCAACGGCGTCAATTCGCCGGACCTGGTGGATTGCCGGGTTCGCCGTCGGGTTGTCACTCGTCGGAATCCAACTGCTGGTAACTCAACCACTCGCAAGTCAACTCGACGGGGTTCAACGCGAGTTGGTGCGAGTCGAGCGAAACATGAGTGAATTGGTCGGGACTGGCAACGAGGCGTGGGAAACCAACGACCTTCTCAGCGGACTGCAACAGCAATCCGACCAACTCGACGCGACCAGAAGTTCGCTGGAAACGATTCGCAGTTTTCGCGAACAGGTGCAGCAACAGGCCGCCGGAGTCGACACCGCTCGAGACGTGCTCGAACAACTTACCGCATTGCAAGATCGACTCGTCGATGACGGAGCCGCGAATCAGCAGGCGGTGACCGAGTTGAACCGGTTGGTTGCGATCAGAGACCTGACGATCGCACACACCGATCAGACCGACCAAGCCCTCAAGGAACTCGCTCGCTGGAACCAGGTCACCAGGAACCTCGGAAACGCTCACAAGTCGATCAATCAACTTGTCGCTCTGCGCGACGCCATCCTGGCCGGAACCACCGAAACCGATCAGGCTCAACTGACTCTCGATCGACTCGTCATCCTCCAGGACACACTCAACTCGCAATCCGAACACCTCACCAACGCCCAAGACAACCTCGACCAACTCCTCAAACTCCAAAACTCCCTCGGCTCACAATCCGACGCCATCGCCGACTCGATCGTCACCCTCGAAACACTCACCGATCTGCAACAGGACATCCGAGGGCACGTGGATTCGCTGCAAGGCATGCGACGAGACTTGATGGAAGTCGTGCTGCTCGAAAGCAGCGTCGCACGAGTCGTCAGAATGCTCGGACCGCTGACCGAGTTGGTGCAGCTGAGACGACTGGGAAACGCCGACCTGCAGGCCGCAGCACGGTCCATCTCCAAACAACGAACCACGCGGCAAGCCAAATCGCCTTCGAGAACCATCCCCGACACACACGGTGATGACCCGAATGCTGGCAAACCGGATGGGCCAACGCCGACCCGGACATTGCTCCCCACCACTGGTGAGATCCCAGCCAATCAACCGGCCGACAGACTTCCGGGCCGCAACCGCACTCTGAATGCCGACCGCATCGTACCGCCTCCAGCCGAAACCACCTACATTCCACGCGATCAACAAGACTCCACACCAGAATCTCAACCGAATTTCAACAGCCAGAACTGACAAAACGGGGCGATTCCAGCAGCTTGAGGCTGCTTGAGTCACTGAAGGCGGGGGACTATAGTGTGAGATCTCTCACGGCCACGCCGACGTTGAGAACAGGCTGGGACATTGCGGCGAACCGCAGAGCGGTTCACTCGGAGGCCTCATGCGTTTCACGTTGGTCGACCGGATCGTTTCGCTCGAACGTGGCGAATCGATCTCGACGGTCAAGAACCTGTCGCTCGCCGAAGAATATCTGGCAGACCACTTTCCCGGTTTTCCGGTCCTGCCAGGCGTACTGATGCTCGAAGCGCTGATCCAGACCGGGGCGTGGTTGATGCGAGACTCCGAGAACTTCCGCTACAGTACGATTCTGCTCAAACAGGCCAAGGCCTTAAAATTCAACAGCTTTGTGACTCCCGGCCGAACACTCTGTATCACAGCCAATGTGCACACCATCGAGGACCGAGAATGGACGTTCAAGGCCAAGGGAACCGTCGATGATGCCTCGGCCGTCTCGGCTCGCATCACTCTGCAACAATTCAACCTCGCCGATCAAGACCCCTCGCTCGCTGACTCCGATCAACGAACCATCGATCACATGAAAAGCCTCTTCGGAGAACTCTGGCGACCGGATACAGTGCCAGAACCCGATACCGACACGGCCCAAGACAACACACCCTGAACAACACCTCCGGCCGCGAGCCATTTTCAAACTTCACGACCGACACACGACAGGCACAATTCATGAAACTGGCGGGAAAGACAGCCCTGGTGACCGGCGGTAGCCGAGGCATCGGCCGAGCCATTGTCTGGGAACTGGCTCGCCAGGGAGCCCGGGTCGCGTTCGTCTATCACTCGAACACCGAAGCTGCCGACCAACTGGTCAAAGAACTCGAGCTCGACCAGCGTGAAGTGATCGCGATCCAGGCCGACGTCGCCGATCTCGACTCGGCCGATACCGTCGTCACCAGCGTGCTCGAGAAATGGGAACAGATCGACATCCTGGTCAACAACGCTGGCATCATCCGAGACGGATTGCTGGCCACGATGGACCAGGAACAGTGGCAAGCCGTCATCGACACCAACCTCGGCAGCGTCTACCGGTTTACTCACGCTGTCACACGACCCATGATGTCCCAACGACACGGCCGCATCATCAACATCTCGAGCGTCGCCTCGCACTTCGGGAACCCCGGGCAGGCCAATTATGCCGCCAGTAAGGGAGGAATCGAAGGGATGACGAGGTGCCTGGCCACCGAACTGGGACGACGCGGGATCACCGTCAATGCCATCGCACCCGGGTTCATCGAAACCGACATGACCGAAGCCATTCGCAGTGTCGCGGAAAAAGAGATCGTCAAACGCGTCTCCGTCCGACGACTCGGTCGACCCGACGACATCGCTCACGCCACCGCCTACCTCGCCAGCGACGAAGCCTCCTACGTCACCGGACACGTGCTGGTCGTCGACGGAGGACTCACACTCGGCGGACTCTGAAAAGGTTTGGCTCACCCCGACACGCCACCACCAATCAGCAGGACGCGACACACACAACTCACATTATTCCACAGTGATCTCGCTGCGATACGTTACGGAACTTACCATCGAAACAACATGCCCGAGGCTGGGAGAGGTTGGAATGTCAAGCAACGAAGAAATCCTTAGCAAGATCCAGGAAATCCTCGCCGACGCGTTGGGAACCGACGAGGATGAAGCCTCGGCATCGGCGACTTTGGTCGGAGATCTCGGAGCGGAATCGATCGATTTTCTCGATATTGTCTTCAACCTCGAGAAGACCTTCGACATCAAGATCAAGCGAGGCGAACTGTTTCCCGAGAATCTTGCGGCTGATGGCGATGGACTGGCGTCCGATGGAGTCGTCACCGGCGAAGGACTTGCCAGGCTCCGCGAACGACTGCCGTTTGCCGATATCGACGCCTTCGCCGCCGATCCGCAGGTCGACAACATCCAGGACCTGTTCACCGTCGACATGCTCGTGAAGTTCGTCGCCGCCAAAACGGCCTCGGACGAATAACCTCTCGAGCGGATTGCGACATGCGATGGATCTGGATCGACCGCTTCGAAGAACTCGTCAAGGGAGAATCGGCCCGAGCGATCAAGAACGTGACGCTGGCCGAAGATCACCTGCACGATCACTTCCCCGGCTTCCCCGTCATGCCGGCCAGCCTCATGCTCGAAGGGATGGCTCAGACCGGAGGCATCCTGCTCGGGGACCTCAATGACTTCCAACACATCGTCATCCTCGCCAAAGTGCCCAAGATCACCTGCCACAGCTGGGCCGTCCCCGGCGATACACTCTGCTACGATGCCCGACTGCTCGATCATCGAACCGAAGGCGGCACCGTGTCGGTCACCGCGACCGTCGGCGATCGACTCATCGCCGAAGCCGAAATCGTCTTCGTTCACCTCGACGAAAATGACCCGGAACTGGGAAACATCGACCAGAAAAACTTCGTCTTCTCGATGAAACTCATGGGAGTGATGGAAGTCGGACGAGCACAGACGGCTGGTGAGACGGCTGGTGAGGTTGGTACCGAGTATGAGGCCAACTGATCCGCCGACTTGTAGTTCGACCCCAAGTTCTCAGTCGCACACCCTTCATTTTCACGTCCGTCGCCTGTTACACTCAGCTCGTCTACCCCTCCCAATCCCCCCGGATCGAGACCGCCTCGGATGAGACTACGTGTGGTCGTGACAGGTATGGGCTGCGTGACGCCTGTGGGGAACAATGTCGAAGACATGTGGGCGTCGCTGCGTCGCTGCGACAACGGCGTCGGACCGATCACCCACTTTCCCGCCGACGACTTCCCCACCCGGTTTGCTGCCGAGGTCAAGGGCTACTCGGTGGCCGACTACGTCGACGACCCCGAACGGTTCGCTCATGCCAGCCCCAATATCCTGTTTGCCATCGGAGCCGCCAAGCAGGCGATGGCCGACAGTGGGTTGAGTGACACGGATCTGGATCCGCCCCGATTCGGAGTCTACCTCGGAGCTGGCGAAGGCGGACAGGACTTCCAACGCTACATGTCGGTCATCTCGCGGTGGGGCCAGGTCGACCATTTGGAGTGCGGCTTACGAATCCCGTTCGAGGCTCCGCAGCTGACCGTGCAACGCATCGCTGCCCGGAGATGGCTGTAACTAACCGGCTTCTTACCAATCTGGATGAGATCCACCTGCTTCTTTGGAATGTAGTAGGTCAGGCAAGTGGCTACACAGAAGTTCCAGTCGGAGCACCAGTCCTCTTCGACCATCGGCGAAGGCTCGAGCGGCGCCGACGTGACCACAGAGCCGATCGTCACCAATGCACCAAATTCAGAAGTGAGGAGGTTGCCGATCCATCCGACGCCCGCGGCCACACACAGACTTGTGCGATAGGGGCCGCCTCATGAATTCCCCGGGCGACTCTTCGCGGTACTCGAGGTAGCCCTGGATGGCGATACCCGCCGCTTTCAGCTTGCGATACGTCTCGCGGTGGACGAGGTTGAGCTCCCAGAGATCGTCTTTGGCCAGATAGCTGCGCACCACTTCGCCGTCCATCGCCACAGCGAGAGCGATCGCTGACTCAGCCGATGGCAGCGTGTAGGTCAGATCGCCTGACGGTGGCGCATCGGCCAGTCGTTCCTTGTCTGTGAATCCGACAATGTCGACACCGGCCTCTTTGGCCAAGGCCTCTATCCCTTGTTCCATGGTCGGCATTCGGCTCTTCCCCAGATCAGCTACGCATCGGGTGTAGTCCCCGAGCAAATCAACGGACGTTTCAACACCACTCCCCGATGTCAGTCTCTGACAGACTTCATACCCGTGGATCACCAAACCGACATCGATGACGCCGCCACCCGACGAGCCGAACACATGCGGCTCCTAGCTTTGGCCGATGACGCTCGCTCTCTGAGGTTCGACGAAGACCGCCCCGAGGCCGTCGAGCGTCAACATGGTCGAGGCAAGTTGACGGCTCGAGAGAGAATCGGACTGCTGACCGACGAAGGGTCCTTCCACGAGTGGGGCATCCTGGTCGAACCAGCCCGTGAGACTGCGTTCACCGAACATCTCGACGCCCCCGGTGATGGAGTCGTGACCGGCTCTGCACTCATCGACGGCCGACCTGTGACAGTCATGGCATTCGATTACACCATCCTCGGAGGCTCAAACGGCAAGGCCGGGCTCGCGAAGGTCACCAAAGCCGTCGAGGACTCCCTGTATCAAGGGCGGCCGTTGATCATGCTGCAGGAAGGCGGGGGGCATCGGATTCAAGATGGTCTGGACAGCCGGCACTTCGCTCATGCTTCATCGCTCTTCCAGCAGATGGCTCTGTTGTCGGGCTGGGTACCCATTATCGCGGTCATGCTCGGGCCGGGCTTCGCCGGCCCGACAAACTTCGCTGCCATGGCCGACCTCGTCATCATGTTGCGCGGCGGGTCCACAATGGGCCTCGCCGGTCCGGCACTCGTGAAGGCAGCGACCGGCGAAGACATAAGCAATGAG
>Ga0209403_10002767_pt1 | contig 20470 bp, 21 predicted proteins | sample ArcticOcean_MG_C_8_FD_187440 | JGI IMG/M metagenome (GOLD analysis project Ga0209403, IMG submission 187440) | Marine microbial communities from western Arctic Ocean - ArcticOcean_MG_CB11_86 (SPAdes) (version 2) | ecosystem: Environmental > Aquatic > Marine > Oceanic | place: Arctic Ocean... | reverse complement strand
CATCATCAGCGCCGGCGCTACCTTGTACGGCATCGCCACCGCCGCCATCCTCCTCAACATCGCGCTTGGCTGCGGCGCTGACGGTTATTGCACCTGGCCGTGGCGGTAATAATCCAAAAATTTTCACCGATAAATATTACCACCTATAAATATTACCACCTAAGTGGCACGGTACTGCCGGCGTGCGGCTATCGCACAGCAGGAACTGTGGATCGGGCCACAACGTTTGCGATTAATCTCAGGCTAAAAATATCGCATTAGTCCGGTATTTCCGCGCATTAAGATAACTCTGAAAGCGCGCTATGCAGTTGAAAGTTTCAGGGAAGCGCCGCCGGAATCGCAGATTTCTGCCGATGTTTGCCGCAATCACGTGCAAAAACTTACTCTCGGGCTAGGCCACGCGGGGAGAGCGATATTATCAATAAATTAATTATATACGCTCATCGTAGGGGTAGTACGCCTGATATAGGGAATTTTTCTAGCTCTAACGAAATAGAAGTTGGAACGTCATGCGCCAAATTGGCATTCACAGCGGTTCTTCGAATATAGACCATTCGAGGCGGCCGGCCGGATACGATCTCACCAGCGTTGAAGTCGCGCTGTTCGCAACAGGGGAGGGTGAGCCCATCATTCGCAGCACCATTCTCGGCTCTGGAATTCGCCGGCTCACGGTTGTTACATCGCCCGAAATGTTGCGCAGCGCTATTTGTGAAACTGAATTTGACATGATTGTGCTGGAAGCCTCGGAGCAAGTTGAGGGCATCTGCGATCAGATTAGCGACATTCGCCAAGGCCTCCTTGGTGAGAACCCCTATGTCGTCATCAACGTTGCTTCGTGGTTGTCGAGCAATGACGCAATTCGCACATTCATTAATGCCGGCACGGATGATATCACCGTGATGCCGACTTCCGTCGACGCGGTCGTGGCAAGGCTTGACCACATCATCGAGACGCGAAAGAAATTTGTCGCAACGTTGAAGTATTTGGGTCCCGACCGTCGCGCGCCAGATCGTGCCAAAAACAGCGAATTGTGCGCGTTCAAGGTACCAAACGGCTTGCGCTACAAGGCCACCGGAGATATATCGACAAGGGTCTATATGCAGAAGATTAGGCGCACTGATCGCATCGCGAAGGAACATCGGCTGCGCCGCACAGCGCTGCAATTCCACGAGATCGTCTCCGCAATGGAGGGTTTCGTGAAAGAGAATCCAGACGGAAGCGTTTCCAAGAAACAACTTTCCGAAATGATGGATCTGGTGCATCACATCGCGGAGAATTTGGCTACCGATCCGAGTTCGGAGATTCCCGAACTGGTGAGTTCATTGCAAAATGTGATGAAAGAGGTCGTCGAGTCCAGCAGAGTGGATGGGCAATTATGCGCCCTTCTTCGCGTTCATGCGGAGGCACTACTGGCGTTGCTGCGCGGCGAGAGAGATTCGGGCGAACTTGTGGTGCGGGCCATATTCACGGCATCGAAAATCATCGAAGCGCGGGCAGAAATGAACCACAATTCGACAAACCATACAGTTCAATAACCGTATTCAACGATCTACAAGTCGGGTTCGAGACTGCCAACCCCGGCACCGCCTCAGTGCGCACTCCCGTTGCGCGTCCTCCCGGCGCTAGCGTGGCTCACACCAAGCGATAGCCGCCGCGTCTGGATATTGCGGCGGCATCGGTACTCAGCCTATAGTTCCATCACGTCTGAATTGCACAGCGCGTGGAGGGAGAACGAAAATGCCTAAAGGTTCGAGCGAACATTTCCTAATCACCGGGGCCGGCGGATCGCCCAACAATGAGACGTTGCCCTTGATCCTCTACAAAGCGGCCGTGCAGTTCGGCGACAAGGAGCCGGAAGCCGTCTTCGAGGAAATTTTTTGGGGCAACAAATGGGCCGACGGTTTCCGCGACGGCACGTTCCCGTTCCACCATTTCCATTCCGCCGCGCATGAGGTGGTTGGCGTGGCGCGCGGAACGGCGGTACTTCAGTTCGGCGGCCCGACCGGCCCGGTGGTCGAAGTTGCTGCTGGTGACGCTTGCGTCATTCCAGCCGGCGTGGTCCATCGCCGCATCGATGATGAGCCCGGCTATTCGGTGGTCGGCGCCTATCCACACCACCAAGTGCCGGATTGTTGCGTCCTCAGTGACGCGGACGCGGCTCTCGCCGATGTTCATCCCGATGCCGCCGAACTGGTGATCAAAGTTATCGGCGAAGATAAGCTCAAGGCGGTAAAAACCAGCATCGCCGCGACCGTCCTGCCGGTGACCGATCCGCTCTCAGGAACCGCCGGCCCAATCACCGAACTCTGGCTCGGCCGCTAAACCCGCAGCGCGGCGCCGCAAACAAAAAGCCTGGTGCCCAGGGACAGAATTGAACTGCCGACACGCGGATTTTCAGTCCGCTGCTCTACCAACTGAGCTACCTGGGCAAGGGGCTTGGAACGGCGGGTTATAGGAGAAATACTGGGGCCTGTCCAGCGCTCGACGGCGCGGCTACGGGCAGGTGCGGCGTGCGCTGCGTGGCGCCTCATGGCTTCAAGAAGCCGACATACTGGATCGTTGTAAAGCCAGCGTAGAGCGCTACAAACACAGCGCCCATCGGGCGCGAGAGGCGCCAGCCGGCGAATACCGGCAGCAGTACCAGAGCTGTCACCCCGAGCATGATCCAAATGTCGAGAACCGCGATCTCCTTTGGCGCGGAGATCGGGTGAATCACTGACACGATGCCGAGAATGCCGAGGATGTTGAACACGCTCGAGCCGATCACATTGCCGAGCGCCACATCCGCATGTTTGCGGTAGGCGGCGACGATCGCGGTGGCGAGTTCCGGCAGGGAAGAGCCAACCGCCACCACCGTCAAGCCGATCACCGCTTCCGTCATGCCGATGCTGCGCGCCACCACCACTGCCGCATCGACTAGCAAATGGGCGCCGAAGGCCACGGCCGCGAGTCCGGCAGCGACGAACATCAGGGCGGTGGAAATCCGGTGCGGTACGTCTTGGACTTCCGCTTCCTCGCGCGCATGGAGATCGCCCGCCGGCGTCTTCCGGCGCCGCTCCGAGCAATAAGAATAGACAATCAGCAGCGCCAGCAGAATGAACATCACGGCGCCTTGCCAGCGCGTAATTTCGCCCATGGCGACGAACAGCGTGAGCAACAGCGAGGCCCCCGCCAGCGCCAAGCCGTCGCGCCACACCGCCTTGCGGTTTATCGCCACCGGCGCGATCAGTGCCGACATGCCGAGGATCAGCAGCAGATTGGCAATGTTGCTGCCGACGATATTGCCGAGCGCGATGCCCATGGCGTCTTGGAACGCGGCCTTCAGGCTGACCACAAGCTCCGGCGCCGACGTGCCGAAGGCAATCACAGTGGCGCCGATCAGGAACGGCGATACTTCAAGGCGCCGCGCCAGCGAGACGGAGCCGCGCACCAGCACTTCGCCGCCGGCGAACAGCAGCACGAACCCGGCCGCTAGCTTGACGATCGTTAGCGCGTCAAGCATGCCCGCGTTCCGGCAAGATGTTCGCTTCCGAGATAATCATAGCCTTGTCATGCCGTTTCAATCGCCCAGTCTTCACGCCGCTGCCCCGGCTCCTCGCGGAGCGTAACCCCGGCCCGCAGCCAGGTGCCGAGCGCGGCGTATGCCGTATCTTCTCTATCGCCGCTAACCTGGTTGAAATACTCGGCCAATGCCGGCGCGACGCAGAGGGTAACCGCTCGCGCGCCGGCCTGCACCTGCAACCGTGCGGCTTGCGCGATATCAAAAGCGAGCGCGTCGAGCCGCCGGCGCCGCCCGCCAAAACCACCGTCCACGGGCTCCGTCAAGGCTTCAAGGATAGGTGCATCGCCGCGTTGGCGGGTGATCTCCATGAGGCCCGAGGCACTAATGGCGGCCACCTTATGCGGCACCGGGTCACCCTTCATTTGCGCTTGCATGTCCGCCATCAATGCCTGGCCGGCATCGGCTGCGTCGAGGCGCGGAAAGTCGATGACGATCAGCCCAGCCAGATTGCGCAGGCGAATCTCGCGCGCCGCGGCAATAACGGCTTCGCCACATGCTGATCGAAGCACCCGATCCCGCGCCCCAGCGCGCACGCCGGTGTCGATATCGATCGCCGTCAGCGCCTGTGTCGGCTCGATGGTGAGCCGCCCGCCACCAGCCAGCGGCACCTCAGGCGCCAGTGCGGAGTCCAATGCGCCCATCGCGTCATGACGCTCGAACAAAGCACCCTCGGCGAGCTCCAGCCGTTGGCTAAATCCCGGTGTCCATTCCGCAGCGTACGCCGCCAGGCGCGCCAGCATGGCGCGGTCGTCGGTGACTATCCGCGCTCCTGGCGGCAGGATATCGCGCATTTGCCGTTCAGCCAGACCAGGGCCGGGGGCGAGCAGGGCGGGTGCTGACACAGTAGCGCGTTTGGCGCTGAGCTCCGACCAATACTGGCGATGGCGCGCGGCTTCGGCCAGGATCGCGTCATCCGGCGCAGCTTCCGCCGCACTTCTGATTGTGACGCCGCCACCGGATCCGTCTCCGGCGATGCGGCGGGCGAGCGCTAGCAGGCGCTCGCGCTCAGCCGTATCACCGATGCGCCGCGCCACAGACGCGCCAGTAGTTTGCGGAAAAAACACCATATAGCGCCCGGCAAGGGCGATCTCGGCGCTCACCCGGGGCGCCTTGCCGCGCCATGCGGCGCGGGTGACCTGAACTAGCGGATTGCTCCCGGGGTTTGCGCCGCCGGTTTTCTCCAAGAAGGCGTTCTGCTCCTTGCCGATGGCGACAAAATGCGCCGCGCCGCCGCGCCGCCCTTCCGCGGCCAAATAGATATTTTCCAGCAGGATCGGTGCGTGCGCTGATTCAATTTTGAAGGCCACCACCTTGCCGCCGGCAATCGCCGCCGTCCGCACGCCGAACGGCGTTGCCGAGACCAGCAATTCGTCAATCATCGGCGCACCCGGTTACTAGCTCTGGGGGGCGTGGGGATTGGACGTGGCCAAGCCGGCGCTTTTGAGCAGGGCATGGGTTTCAAAAAGCGGTAATCCGACGACATTTGAATATGACCCATTAATCCAGGCGACGAACGTCGCGGCGCGGCCCTGAATCGCGTAACCGCCCGCTTTGCCGCGCCATTCACCCAGTTTTATGTAGGTCTCTAACTCACCGGCTTCAAGCCGTTTGAAGCGCACTGCTGTTTCCACGGTGCGGGCGCGGACGGTCCGGTCCGTCGCGCCGCCGCTGGGCAACACCAGGCATATAGCGCTCAACACCACATGGCGCCGGCCCGAGAGTAGCCGCAAGCAATCGCGGGCCTGCTCCGGAGTTTCCGCCTTTGGCAGGATGCGCCGGCCGCAGGCGACAACCGTGTCGGCCGCCAGCACCAGCGCATTGCTGTGGCGCTCAGCGACCGCTGCCGCTTTTTCGCCGGCCAGGCGCGCCACATGGACGCGCGGGCTCTCGCCCTTCAGCACCGTCTCGTCAATATCGGCGGGGTCGACCAGGTCAGGGGTCAGGCCGATTTGCGCCAGTAGATCGCGCCGGCGCGCCGAGGCGGAAGCAAGGATGAAGCGTGGCAATGCGGGCGGCGAAGTCTGTTTCGGCACGCGGCGTCCTTTCTCGTTTGGCCGGCGCATCCTCTTGCCATGAAAACGCCAAAAATGCGATGGCGCGTCGCACAGTTAAGCCACCAAACGTTAAGCCACCAGATTAAACCACCGGCGCTCGTCCCGCGTCGAAGCGCTGGCTGAGCTTCTCACGCAACTGGTCGCGGATGGTGCGATAGGCCATCAGGCGCATGTCGCGGCTGCCGTCGACGATGCTCGGGTCCATGGTATGCCAGAATTCCACTTGGCAATCAGAGGAGCGCGTCATCTCCACCGCCTTGTGCTGCGCTTCCGGTGATAACGAGATCACCAGATCGAATGATTTATCTGCCAACTCCTCAAACGTCTTGGGGCGGTGGGCGCTGATGTCGACGCCGATCTCTTCCAATACGACGGCGGTGAAGGCATCCGGCTGGCCTTTCCGCACGCCGACAGAATCGACGAATATGGTCGTTCCAACGAGGTTTTTCATGATGCCTTCCGCCATCGGCGAGCGCACCGAATTCCAGGTGCAGGCAAAGAGAACGCTGGAAGTCACCGCGGCTAACCCCGCATGTGCAGCACGTAAAGCAGGGTAAAAAGGCGCCGCGCGGTCTCGAAATCGAGTTCGGCCTCGCCTTGCAACCGCTCCAGGAGAAGCTGCGAGCCCTCGTCATGGAGGCCGCGCCGGCCCATGTCGATGGCCTCAATGCGCGCGCGCGGCGCGGTTTTGATCGCTTCAAAATAGCTTTCACAAACAGTGGCGTAATCCTTCATCAGCCGGCGAAATGGGCTCATGGAAAGCGCGATCTCCTGCACCGCCTCGCCAGCTTCAGTGGTGAGCGCCAGGATCAGCCGGTTGTCAGCGATTTTGAGGCGCAGGCTGTAGGGCCCGCGCCCGCCGCCCTGGCTCGGCGCGAAGGTGTTTTTTTCTACCAAGTCATAGACGGCGATGCGCCGTTCCTGCTCCACATCTGGGCTTGGATGGGTGCCGGCACTCGCGTCAAACTCGATATGTGTCAGGCGTTCCGCGCCTGATTGCTCCGCCATCTTCCGCTTCCATTATTCTGGGCGCCCGCCCGACCGGCAAAAACCTACCTGATTGTGCCCATCTTAGCCTAGGCACTTGTGCTACCTCGCCTTGCGCCGGCGCTCGGAATTCGGCGACAATCTGGTCGTCGCGCTTCACCACGCCGGGTTCGACCGCCGATCACCTCTCCGGCGCCGGCTATGAAGTGACCATCGGCATCGGCCCTGATCTGTTGGAGAATGTCCGCGCCGCGCTCCGCCGCATGGTTGAACTGATAAGCAGCGAACAAAATTTGGCGCCGATAGATGTGTATCTGCTCACCAGCGTCTGCGCCGATATGCGCCTCAGTCAGGTTGTCGATGAGCCCAATTGGATCGTCTCGTGCTATTTTCCGCGCATCGTCTTTGAACATTCATAAGGGAGCCCAGCGATGAGAGAAGCTATCGACACCGGCATCGCGCCGACCAAATCACCGTTGGAATGGGCCGTGCGCGCTGACGGCAGGCTGTATACCGCACTGATCGCCACCAAGCCGGACGGCACTTTGGAGACCGGCGACATCACCGCTCAAACCAAACGCACCTTCGACAATCTGAAGCAGGTCATGGCCGCCGCCGACGGCACCATGGATGATGTGGCGCAAGTGTTGATTTACCTCACCGACGGCGCCGACGCCGCCACGATGAACGCGGTTTACCGCACCTATTTCGAGGCGCCTTATCCCAACCGAGCCACCGTCGTGGTCGCGGGGTTGCTAGCGCCGGGTGCCATTATCGAGATCGTCGCTAACGCTCATATAAGCGCGTAAAATTGATTTGAATGGCACTTGGCGCGCCCATTGCGTAGCCTTTCAGTGAAGACAACAAGAAAATGGCGCAAGAAGCCCGAGAAGGGGAGATGAGATGGACATCGGCAAGATCAAGGCGCTCACATTCGATACCGGCGGCACGATTCTCGATTGGCATACTGGTTTTCACGATTCGCTCGCTGCGCTGGGCAAAAAATACGGCGTCGAGGCCGATTGGCACGCCCTCGCCAACGATATGCGCCGCGGTTCGCTCGGGCGGATGCTCAATCTCGGCAAGGATGCGCCGCCGGCCTATAATTTCGATGGCGCCCATGCCGCTGCGCTCGACGATGTGCTGAAAGAAAACGGGCTCGACGCGGTGACGCCCGAGGAGCGCCGCGCCGTTTGGTGGGACAAAGTGCATTCCCTGCAATGCTGGCCTGATTTCCCCGCCGTGTTGCCGAAGCTACGCGAAAAATACATTTGCGCCTCGTTCACCATCCTCTCCTTCCGCATCGTCATCGACACGGCGCGACAAAACGGTATTTCCTGGGATTCGGTCATTTCCTGCGAGGCGTTTGGCAAATATAAGGTCCTGCCCGAGTCTTATCAGACAGCGGCCAAGCTCCTGCAGTTGGAGCCGCATGAAATCTGCATGGTGGCGTGCCACAATTTCGATCTCGATGCCGCCAAAGGCCAGGGCTACAACACCGCTTTCGTGCGCCGCCCAGACGAATGGGGCCCACCCGGCCCACCTGACCCCACGGCCAATCCGATCCACGACATCATTGTCGACGGGTTTCCTGAGATGGCGCGGGAACTCGGCGTGGATGTCTAACCCAGCGATTAGGTGCGATGAACAAAGCGTTTACCAAGGAAACCGAGACCGAAGAGGCGCTGCCCGAATTCGTCGACGCGCTACCGGTTGGCATGAAGAATTACATGACACCGGAGGGCGCGGCGCGGCTTAAAGATGAGTTCGCAAAGTTGCGTGATGTCGAGCGACCGAAGCTGGTGGCCGCCAAGGAAAATGCGCCGGCCAAGAAGCGCCTACGTGAAGTCGATCAGCGCATTCAATATATCGCCCAGCGCCTGCAGATCACCGAGATTGTCGATCCTCGCCGCCAGAAGAACCGTGACGAAATCTATTTCGGCGCCAGTGTCACCTATGCTGACGGTGCCGGCGGCGAACACTTAGTGCGCATCGTTGGCGTTGATGAAGCGCGTCAGGAATCGGGCGAGGTAAGCTGGGTCTCGCCAATCGCCCGCGCGCTCACCGGCGCCGGTGAAGGCGAGGTCGTGAAACTGCTCAATCCGTCCGGCATCGAGGAAATCGAAATCCTCAAAATCGAGTATCTCTAAAGCGAATTTTCCGCACGCCCCGTCAGTGGTTGTCTGCCTGTAGTCGCCTGAGGCGAATCATGCTATGTCCGTCGCCTCGCGAACCGGAGAGACAGAAATGATGCGCATTGGCGCCGTATACCCACAAATTGACGTCGGCGACGATCCTGGCGCCGCCAAGGCGTTCGCCGTAGCCGTCGAAGAACTCGGCTACGATCATATTCTCGCCTTTGATCATGTTATCGGCGGCAATCCCGCAAGCAACGCACGCGAACATTTTTACACCAACCAACATGCCTTTCTCGAACCGCTGATGTGTTTCGCCTATATGGCAGCGGTCACAGAGCGCGTTGAATTTATCTCCGGCATTCTCATTTCGTCGCAACGCCAAACCGTGCTGATCGCGAAGCAAGCGGCGACCCTTGATTTTCTTTCCGGCGGGCGGCTCCGGCTCGGCATCGGCGTCGGCTGGAACACGATCGAATATGAGGCGCTCGGCGCCGATTTCTCGGTTCGCGGTAAGCGCTCCGAGGAACAGATAGAGCTTCTGCGCCGTCTATGGACAGAGCCCCTGGTGACTTTTGACGGCAAGTGGGACCACGTCACCGATGCCGGCATCAACCCTTTGCCAAAGCAGCGCCCCATTCCGATCTGGATCGGCGGCCACAAGGATATTGCGGTGCGCCGCGCCGCACGTTTGGCCGATGGCTGGCTGCCGCTGTTCCCGCCAGATGAGCGCGGTGCCGCCAAGGTCGGAAAATTCAAGCAATATGTCGCCGATGCTGGGCGCGATATGGCCGATGTCGGCCTCGAAAGCTGGATCAATGTCGGAAATTATGACGATGGCTTCGGCGCGCTGTGCCTCACCGAAGAGAGCTGGCATCAATGGACCACGGGTTGGAAAGAGCTTGGCGCCACCCATATCAGCGTCAACACGATGAAGTCAGGCTTCACCAGCATCGATCAGCACATAGAAAAATTGGCTCAATTCAAGCAAGTCATGGCCGGAATCTGAACCTTGGCCGGGGCGCTTCGAGCCCGGCTACACGATCATTGTTTTTATGCTATGCTAGTACAAATTTAGTGGGTTTGAGCGCATTCCGGAGTCTGAGTGTGTTCATCGAAAATTGAGGCACCGATTGCAATGAATTTTTTCACTTCGATTCGACGTTCTCCGAAATCTGTTGCGGGTACGTGGCTGTTTGCGGCGGTTTTTTTCGCGGCATCTCTGGTGGCCGGCATGGTCGGTAATCCGGAGACCAATTAGGCCTACGCGCAGGGCGCCAGTGGCGGCAACGGTGGCAATGGTGGCAATGGCGGCAATGGCGGCGGGGGTTCGGGCGGCTCAGGTGGCTCGGGCGGTAACGGCGGCTCTGGCGGTAATGGCTCCGGCGATGGTGGTGATGGTGAAGGCGGGGCGTCCGCCAATGCTTCAGCAACCGGTATAGCCAATGCGGCCAATGCTTCGGCCACTGCCGCAGCCAACGCAAACGCAAATTCCGCTGTTGCGGCTGCTGCGGCTGCGTCTGACGGCGGTGGCAACGGTGGCGATGGCGATGGTGGCGACGGTGGCGATGGCGATGGTGGCGATGGCGATGGTGGCACCACCTAGAATGCAGGCCACGTCACTGGTTTAATTATATAACGAGCGTCGCGAGTGGTAGCATGATGGCGGTAACGCTTCCGCCGCTATCTTGCTTGTTCCGAATTACAATCCAACTCGATGAGATGTTTACCCCATGCCAAGTTTCGATATCGTTTCACGTACCGACTTGCCCGAGGTCGATAACGCCCTCCAGGGCGCCAAGCGCGAGATCAGCACGCGCTACGATTTCAAAGGCAGCAAATGCAGCATTGAACGCAACGAATTGGTGATCACCCTTAACGCCGACGACGAGTTCAAGCTGAAGCAGATGCAGGAGCTGATGAAAGGCCATATGGGCAAGCGCAAGGTGAACATCGCCGCCTTCGATTTCGCCAAGCCGGAGGATGCGTCAGGCAGTTCACTGCGCCAGGCGGTTACCATAAAGCAGGGTATCGAGCGAGATCTGGCGCAACAAATCGTCAAGGCGGTGAAATCCGCCAAGCTCAAAGTGCAAACCGCGATTCAGGGCGATGAGCTCCGAGTCACGGGTAAGAAGCGTGACGATCTGCAAGACGTCATTCAGCTGGTCAAAGACCTCAAGATCACCCAGCCGCTGCAATATGTGAACATGCGCGACTGAGGGCGTCCCGAAAACACCGCGTTGCAGTTAAGCGCTGATCGCTGGTGAGATAGGTTCGTCCGCGGACGCCAGGTTGAAACCTTTATAACCTGCCGCAGCAATGTCGTCGCAAATCTTGCGGTAGGCGCCCACGCCGCCGACATAGGGATAAATGACACGCGGCTTGCCCGGGATGTTGGCACCGACATACCAGGTATTGGATTCGAAGAAGAGCGTGTCGTCGGCGATATCTGTCGTGTGCTGCATCCACGCGTCTTCGGCCTCGGTACTGGCCTCAATGGTGGCGTGACCCTCAGCCTCCATATGCGCCAAGCAATCAGCGATCCATTCGATGTGCTGCTCGATCGACGTCATCATGTTGCTGAGCACCGATGGACTAGCGGGGCCGGTGACCGTAAAGAGATTGGGGAAGCCGGCCACCGCGAGGCCGAGATAGGTCCTCGGTCCGTCGGACCATTTCTCCTTGAATTGGATGCCGTTACGGCCGCGGATATCGATGTTGAAGAGCGCGCCGGTCATTGCATCGAAGCCGGTGGCAAAGACGAGGGCGTCGAGCTCAAATTCCTTGCCGCTGGCCCTCAGGCCCTTCGGCGTAATCTCCTCAATCGGCGCGGACTTGACGTCAACCAGGCTGACATTGTCGCGGTTGTAGGTTTCGTAATAGTCGGTATCGACGCAGAGCCGCTTGGTGCCGAAGGGATGATCGGTCGGGCACAGCAAATCGGCAATTGCCGGGTCCTCGACCCGCTCGCGAATTTTTTTGTGCGCGAATTCAACGGCAAAATCGTTTGCCGCCCGGCTGGTAATGAGGTCGGAGAAGCTCGCCAGGAAATTAAACGAGCCATGGCTCCAGCGCCGCTCGAACTCAGCGTTGCGCGCTTCAGGCTCAAGATCGAGCGCCGAGGTTTCTGAGATTTCAAAAATATCACCGACGGCGGAGGCGCGGGCGCGCGCTCGAAGCTCTTCGTGGCGCGTTTTCCACATGTTCACGACATCCGCATCGATCGGGCCATGATACGCAGGAACGCTGAAATTAGGCGTGCGCTGAAAGACCGTGAGATGCGTGGCTTCTTCCGCGATCACCGGAATGGATTGGACCGCCGACGAGCCGGTGCCAATAATTCCAACCCGCTTGCCGGTGAAATCGATCTTTTCGTGCGGCCACAATCCGGTGTGGTAGGTCTCGCCTGCGTAGCTTTCCAAGCCTTTGAAATCAGGTTGGGTTGGGGTCGAGAGACAGCCAATGGCCATGATGCAATATTTGGCTGAGATATGTTCGCCGCGGTCGGTTTCTATCGTCCAGCGGTTGGTTTTGCCCTCGAACGCGGCTGCGATGACGCGGGTGTCGAATTGCATGTCCCGCCTGAGATCGAATTTTTCTACCACACGGGCAACATATTTGAGGATTTCCGGTTGCCGGGCGTAGCGCTCGGTCCAGTTCCACTCGCGTTGTAAGTCGTCGGAGAAGGAGTAGGAGTAGGTCAGGCTCTCGACGTCGCAGCGCGCGCCCGGATAGCGGTTCCAGTACCAGGTTCCGCCGACATCGGTAGCGGCCTCGATCACCCGCGCTGAGATTCCGAGTTCGCGGCAGCGCTTGAGCATATAGATGCCGGAAAATCCGGCGCCGACAATCAGCGCATCGACAGTGGCGGCGGCCATCGCCTGATTCCTAAGCCGTACCGAACGCTTGGCGAAGCGCTGCGCAGGCCGTCGCTTGGGCCTCGGCGGCGACATCCATGCGCTTCGTCGCGGTCCAAAATCCGTGGATGTGGCCCTCATAGTTGCGATAGTCCGTCTGCACGCCGGCGGCTTTGAGTTTCTCGGCATAGGCCAGGCCATCGTCATAGAGCGGATCGTGGCTCGCCGTCATGATCAGCGCCGGCGGCAAGCCGCTCAGATCGTCGGCCCGGAGCGGCGCTGCCGCCACGTCCAATTTGTCTGCATCGTCGCCGAAATAGCAGTCGAAGAACCAAGCCATGGTCTCGGCGGTCAATACATAGCCGTCACCAAATCTCTTATAGGAAGGTCGGTCCTCGCGCGTATCGGTAACGGGATAAACCAGAAGCTGGAAGACCAGCGATGGGCCGCCCTCACGTTTCGCCCGCTGCGCGACGACGGCGGCAAGACAACCGCCGGCGGAATCACCACCGACCGCAATGCGTGCCGGGTCCGCTCCGATCTCGGCGGCATTCGCCGCAACCCATTCGAGCGACGCCCAGGATTCATCCGTCGGTTTCGGGAATTTATGTTCGGGCGCCTTGCAGTAGCTGACGGCGACGACGATGCAGCCAGCACCCTGGCACAGTGCGCGGCATACATTGTCGTGCGTATCGATGCTTAGCACCACATAGCCGCTGCCATGGTAATTGATATAGACCGGCAGCGGCGTCTCAGGATTGGCGCCCTCCGGCCAATAGATACGGATCGGGATCAGGCCATGCGGCCCCGGAATGTCGCGGTTCTCGACGCGGCCGACTTCCGGCCCCTGATCTTGCAGGCCGAGCACCAAACCATCGAAATCGGTGCGCACATCAGCGATCGGCCGATCCCATAAGGATACCTGTTCGCCCTCCGCCAAGAGGGCGTTAATTTCGTCGACAACGATTTGAACCTGCGGATCGAGTTGCATGGTCATCTCCCTTTGGCTCCAACCGTGATATCAGCCGACATTACCTGAGCGGTCAATCCTCGATATCGTCTTGGCCCTCCGACACGGTGAGGCGGGCGAGGCGGTCGTCGGCATAGTCGCGCTCTAGGCGTGCCACCGCCGCGTCCGCCGCCGCATCGAGATCGTCGCCGCATGGCTCGGGCGCGCCCTTGCGCCAGCCTTCGAGATAATCATCGGTGCCATGCGCGCCGCACTCCATCGCAGCGTCGTCAATTGCTTCTTGAAAGCGCGGCGACAGTTCGCGCCGGGCGTTGGCGCGTCCGGCCTTGGCGATCACCTGGGCCGGAATGTCGCGCCAATACATGATCGTCAATTTGCCTTCTGCCATGCTTTTTGTTCCCTTCTCTCCGCCGGGCTATCCGACTAGGATGCGCCCCCGCATCGCTTCTCGTTGAAAGGATAATAGAATGACGATCACACGCATCAAGCCCGGACCCCGCATGAGCCAAACCGTGGTTCACGGCGACACCGTTTATACCGCCGGCCAGATAGCCGATGACAGCGGCTTGGACGTTGGCGGACAAACCGCCCAAGTTCTCGCCAAAATCGATGGCCTGTTGGCCGAGGCCGGTTCCGACAAATCTAAAATATTGAAGGTGACCATTTGGCTCGCCGATATCTCCCAATTCAACGATATGAATGCGGTGTATGACGCGTGGGTCGATCAGGGCAATCCGCCGGTCCGTGCCTGCGTTCAAAGCACCCTGGCGAACCCCAAGCTTTTGGTCGAGATTATGATCGAGGCCGCTAAGTAACGCTTCACTTTGCCTTATAGTGCCTCAGAGACGCCCATGCGCGCCGGCTGGCTGTCGGCGCGTGTGCCGGGGCGGAGTACCTTGTAGCCGTATCCCGAATCGCCGTCCGAGCTGATGAATATTTGATTGTCGAACACCGTATCCCAGGCGCCGTCGAGTATGGCGGCGTCTGGCATGACGTCGAGCGGCCGGTAAGCATGCGCTTCTTGGCCGGGCAAGAACGGTGAATTGTCCACAGCATTGTAGGAACAATGAATGAGCGTGCGCGGTCGGGCACTGCGATTGGGCCCCGAGGCATGCAGCAAATTGCAATGGAAATAGACAGCGTCGCCGACGTCGAGGGGCCATTCTACCCGTTCCAGGCTCTCTAACACCTGTTCGAGGCGCGCTTGGTCGACGCCGGTGGCCTCTCCCTTGCGGCCATGCTCGATACGGCCAAGCAGGTGCGAGCCCTTGACCACCGACATGCAGCCGTTCTCAGCGGTGTTTTCATCGACCGCGATGGCGACGGTGAGCATGTCCGGGCGCAACACACCTTGGTGATACCAATAGCCGTAATCTTGATGCCAATCCCAGGTGCCGTCGCTCGCCGGCTGCTTCATTGAAAGCTTCGAGTGCCAGTGATATGGGCTGCCGCCCAACAGCGCCTCCGCCGCCATCACAACGTGTTCGAGGCGCGGGATGACGCCAACCAGATCGTTGCTGAGCTCGGTATAAAGCACCAACTCCTGAGCGTTGCCTTGGCTGTCGGCAAGCGCCATCAAGGCGCCGCTGAGGGTTGGATCGGCGTGACACGCGGTCTGCATGGGCGCGATTTCTTCGCGGCTGAAGAAGCCCGGCAGACGCACATAGCCGTCCGTCCGGTATTGGTCGATTTCAGCTTGGCTCAAAGTTCGCACGGTTTGGCACTACGTCCGTTCGGCGTTCATATCCACACTCAGCCGGCGAAGCGATGCTCTTCGAGGCCGCGCACGCCGAGCCCGGTAACCTTGAACAGATTGCCCGCCGACGCCGGCAGGCCAGCGTCGCCGCCAGGGAAATGTTCGCGCACGCCGGGCCCCGCCCAATCGACCTGCGCCATAGACGTGATATAGACCTCATCCAGATTGTCGCCGCCAAACATTACGCTGGTGCTGGTCGGGATCGGTAGATCCATGCGGCGCTCAACCGTGCCGTCGGGGGCATGGCGCACCAGTTCGCCGGTAAAGAAGCGGGCGTTCCAGATATAACCTTCCTCATCCACCGTAGAGCCGTCGAACACGCCGCGTTCATCTTCGGTGCTGGCGAACACCCGCTTGTTGCTGATATCGCCGGTGGCGAAATCATAATCATAGGCATACATCGACTGCATGAAGCTGTCGGTGTGGTAGAAGGTCTTGTTGTCGGGGCTCCAACACGGGCCGTTGTTGCAGATGATGCCGCGCTCCAATTCATGCACGCTCAGATCGGCATCGAGGCGGAACAAACCGCACATGGCGCGTTCCGAAACTTCATCCTCACCACCGGCGAAAAACCGCCCGGCGCGATCCACTTTGCCATCGTTGAACATCGAACGCGGCTCGTCAGCGTCAACTTCTTGAATGAGCTCGGTCTTGCCGGTCTCGGGGTCGAAGAAATAAAATCCGTCGCGCATGGTGATCACCGCGCCGCCGCCGGCGCGCATCGAGAACGCGCCGACCACCTTGGGCAGTTTCCAGGTTTTGGTTTTGCCGCTGGTCGGTTCATAGCGCCAGATTTACTGCTCCAGCATATCGACCCAATAGAGCGCGCCTTCCTGGGTGTCCCACACCGGGCCTTCGCCGAGCCAGTTTTTGCATTCGACGATGCATTCGATCTTGACCATTTTAGTTTCTCCCTTGCGGCCGCAATGACCTTCAATTCGTTCCGGACATGGTGGCGAAAAGCCGCGCTCAAGCCAAGTCTATATTTTGAAATCGGCACCGAGATGAAACAGGCAATCGCCGCGTTCTGTGCGCCCCGGCACGCGTTTGCAAACCACCAGGCCGGCTGCGTCAAAATGCACTTCTGCCGGCGTTCGCCACGGTGTCTCCGGCGTGTGAATGCGCGCCGCCAACTGGCCCTTTACGACTTCGTCACCAAGCTCAACCAGGGGCTCGAACAATCCGTCCTCACTGGCATAGCAAAACGACTCCCAGGTTTCTGCCGTCAGCATGCGGGTTTCCACAGCCGGCTGTTCATCGGCGCCGACCGCGCCTTTCCACACGCCGATATGGCGCAGCACGCGGCGCACACCGGCCTCACAATAGCGCAAACATTCCGGCGTGACCTGGCCGGTGCCGCCCATTTCGGTGGCGAGCGGCACGATGCCACGGGCCGCAGCCGCCGCCATATTGGTAGCGCCGCCGCCTTGGCCCGGCGGGAAGAAAAAGCCGTAGGGCGCGCCAAACACCCGACCGAGTTCGATAATTTCTTGCTGCACTGCTTCGCTCACCTCGGCGGCGCGCAGGATCACAGTTGGCAGATACATCAGCGAGCTGCCGCCGGAATGAAGATCGAGGGCATAATCGGCGAGCGGCATCAGCACCGATTGCATGTAATGGGCGAGCATTAATGTCGGGCTGCCGTCGGCCTGGCCGGGGAAAACGCGGTTGAGATTCAGCTCATCGATCGGCGAGGTGCGGAGGCCCGCTTTGGCTGCCGGGTAATTGGCCATCGGCAGGATAATGATGCGGCCCGCCACGTCCGCGGGGTCGATCTCCTGGATCAACCGTGACAGCGTCACCTGGCCCTCATATTCATCGCCATGCACGCCCGATGTGAGCAGCATGGTCGGTCCATCTCCGTTCTTGATGCACACCAGCGGCACTGGCAGCCAGCCATAGGCCGAGCGATGCACCGAATGCGGCAATTGCACAAAATCGCACTGCTTGCCATCGGCGTCGAAATCGATGCGCGAGGAGAGGCGCGAGGGTTTGTCGGTCATGTGATATCTCCCGGGGGAATGTTCCGCTTCTCCCAGGAATATATAGCATGTGCCGGCAGGGTGCTTGCTTGCCTTCGGGCGCCAGGCGCGAAGGCGTGAGCGGGTATCTATCGTTTGTCGAGGACGTCGCGGACGATGGTTGCCAGGCCTGCTTTCCTGAAGGGTTTTTGCAGGATGCGGCTTGCGCCATGGAGTTCCATTTGGCCGCTAAACGCGCCTTCCGCATAGCCCGTCATGAAGAGCTCCTTGATGTCTGGTCTCAGGTGACGAACCTTGGTCGCCAGGTCGGGGCCGCTCATGGCGCCGGGCAGCACGACATCCGTCAGCAACAGGTCGAACGACGCAGATTGGTTCAACAAATCGAGGGCCGCCTCGGCGCAGTTGGCTTCGGCAATATCGTAGCCAAGACCCGTTAGCATCTCGACCGCCAGCGCCCGCACTTCGTTATCGTCTTCGACAAGAAGTATTTTCTCGCCATCGGCTGTGGGTATGTCCGCCGCCGCCAGCCTGGCAACTGGTGGGTCGGCAACTTCGCTGGAGCGTGGCAGGTAGAGATGGACGAAGGTGCCCTGGCCAGGCGTGCTGGTGATCGTTGCTGTCCCGCCGGACTGCTTGGCAAATCCATAGACCATGCTGAGGCCCATCCCGGACCCCTTGCCCACGTCTTTGGTGGTGAAGAACGGTTCAAAGACATGCTCGAGTGCTTCGGCAGGAATGCCGTTGCCGGTGTCGGACACGCTGAGCTGAACATATTCGCCGGGCGTAAGCTCGACCTCCGTAGCGCGGGCATTGTCCGTGAGTGATAAGTTGGCGGTCTCGATGGTGAGCGTTCCGCCCCCCGGCATAGCATCGCGGGCATTGATCGAGAGGTTCAAAAGGGCGTTTTCGAATTGCGCCTGGTCGGTCGCACAGGGCCACAAATCGATCGTGCCTTGAGTGCGGATTTCGATTGTTTCGCCGAGCGTGCGGTTTAGCATGTCCGTCATATTGGCGACGAGCTTGTTGAGGTCGGTTCTTGTCGGGCGCAAGGTTTGCTTGCGCGAGAACGCGAGCAATCGGTGGGTGAGCGCGGCGCCACGGTCCGAAGCGCTTAAGCCGCGTTCTATCAAGTCGTCGATATCGGCGTCCCCCTTCACCCGCTCGCTGATTAGCTCCAAATTGCCCAATATCACGGCGAGAAGGTTGTTAAAATCGTGCGCGATGCCGCCGGTGAGCTGGCCGATCGCTTCCATTTTTTGCGCCTGGCGGAGCTGTTCTTCCACCTGGCTGTGCTCGGTGATGTCCTGCACGGCGCCTCGCATGGTGACCGGCTTGCCGCTCTCATCGTGCTCCACTTCGCCGGTCGCCTGGGCGCGGCGGATTTTGCCGTCTTTGCGGACCACCCGGTATTCGATTTCGTAAGTTTCGCCGGTCCGCACCGCTTCTTTCAGTGCCGCATCCACCATTTCCCGATCCTCTTCATGCACCATGGAGAGATATTCGTCGTAACTGACAGGCGCGCCGGTGGGTTCCATTCCAAAAATACGATAATGCTCAGCCGACCAATGATTGAAATTGGTAGCGATATCCCAGGACCAGCTGCCGACGCCGGAGATTATCTGGGCTCGGGAGAGGTTGGCCCCACTTTCTCGGAGCGCGTTCTCGACCATTTTGCGCTCGGTGATATCGTTGCTGACCGAGTAATAGCCTTTGGTGCGGCCGTTGGCATCGATATCGGGGACGTATTCGATATCCAGATAGCGCGGAATTCCGTCGGCGAAACTGTTGTGGGTCTCAAACCGCACCCGTTCGCCGCGCAAGGCACGCGTGATCCATGGGTCGAGGCGTGCGTAATATTCCGGCCCGAGGGTTTCCCATATCTGTCGGCCCAGATGTTCGCTGTTGGGCTTTCCGGTCCACTCTTCGTAACGCTCGTTCATGAATCGGTAGCGCCGCTCGTCGTCGACATAGGAAATGAGCGCCGGCACGTTGTCGGTGATCAAGCGCAGGCTTTCCTCGCTCTCCTGTAATTCATCCGCAGTGCGTTTCAAATCTGTGATGTCCTGGGTCGTTCCGCGGACCCCGATCAACTCGCCCAATTCATCGAAAACCTGCTCAACCCGCTGCTGTACGTATCCAATTTGGCCGTCTTGTCGGAGCACGCGGTGACTGTAGTCATGGGCACGGCCGCGTGTTTTCTGGCCACTCACGGCCCGTTGCACTTCTTCTCGGTCGTCGGGATGTACACGGTCGAAGAACAAATCCGTGGACGGCGGAGCAGCGCCGGGATCGGCGCCACACAAGCGATACATTTGATCGGACCAAGTGGAATTTTTGGTTTTGAAATTTAGCTCCCAGCTGCCGATTTGCGCCAACTGTTGCGCCTCCGCTAAACGACCTTCGCTTTTGCGCAGCATTTCTTCCGCATTTTTCCGATCGGTCACGTCCCGGCCAAATGCCTGAATTTCTAAAATCCGCCCCCGGTCATCGAAAAAAGCTTGATCAGACCACTCCTGCCAACGGATGGACCCGTCGGCGATCTGCGCCTGCAATTCGATCCGCGCGGATTCCTGTTCGGGCCGCAGCTGAGCGATATATTCGATTGTGCGCCCGTGATCACTCTCGACAAGAAAGTCAAAAATGTTTTGCTCGGCTACATCGTCCGGATAGAAGCCATGCTGCTTGGCCATGGCTGAATTGGCATACACCATCCTACCGTCCGGCTTGTAGCGGCAGATGAATTCGGGTTGGTCCTCGATCAGGCTGCGATAGCGCCGCTCACTGGCCAGCAGCGATTCCTGCATGCTTTTGCGCTCGCTGATATCCTCTATCATGGTGACCCGAAAACGCGGAATTTCGACGTCGTCGCCAACAATGGAAGCGTTGAGGTGCGCCCACACTACCGAGCCGTCCTTGTGCAAATAGCGCTTTTCCAATTGGAAGGTTTCGATTTCGCCGCGAACTAACTGGTCCGTTAAAAGCTGGTTTTTCGCGATGTCGTCGGGATGGGTGTGGTTGGACCAAGGCGCGCCGTCGAGTTCGCCCTTTTCATACCCCAGCATGTTGGAATTGTTTGACGTCAGCGCCTATGGAACAAACTAGTCGGATTTCATAAGGGAGGGTTTCTGGCTCATCGTAGTGACCGAAGGGAACGAAGATGAGACAGA
>Ga0209403_10002766_pt1 | contig 20479 bp, 19 predicted proteins | sample ArcticOcean_MG_C_8_FD_187440 | JGI IMG/M metagenome (GOLD analysis project Ga0209403, IMG submission 187440) | Marine microbial communities from western Arctic Ocean - ArcticOcean_MG_CB11_86 (SPAdes) (version 2) | ecosystem: Environmental > Aquatic > Marine > Oceanic | place: Arctic Ocean... | reverse complement strand
GGCAGACTTGGGAACAGGACAACGCTTGTGGCAAGTCCACAGTCACATGCGTTGTGTGGTTGAATGCCAAATATCCAATACATTCCGATTGACTGCATAGGCCTGCGGGTCGGTGAAATGACACCGAACGCGGGCTGTTTTTGTTAATGGCAACCATTGCCCGCAATCCGCCTCGGAATTACTGCTCCATCTAATGCAATCGTCACGAAATGAACGCGACTGCACCTCCGCCAAGGCGGCGGAGACCTCGTGTAAGGCTATATCGAGCTAGGCTTGTAGAGTCCCATATTTTTAGTCGTTCATTTCGTCGTATGTACTGAGGAGTCGTGAATATGATTATCCGCCAATTGCTCGCTATCTCTGCTGCACTCGTGCTGGTCACCACGATCGGCTGCTCATCCAGCGAGCCGACGGTAGAAGTTACAGACGTGGTAACGAAACCGAGTAAGCCGAGCAAAGTATATCCTTCGATTCCGCCGACGACTCGAATCACGGACCTTCACTATCCTAACTACAAGACATTGGAAGAAGCCGTCGAAGATGCGGAAAGTAGATTGGCGATACGCCACTACCGTAAAGCACTCCAAGAAGTGCACCCGACCGAACATTATCCGGATCGAGCCGGTGCAGCTCGCGCTTACGCGCGACCGTCATCGAAAGATGGTGACTTAGACCGCGGTGTAGTTGTCGACGTCGACCTGTGGAGTGTCGAAGCGATAGAAGGTTTAGACGCGACGTAGGTCTCGCCTATTGCCGCTGACACGTTTAGCTAACGGCACGATTAGCCGATGGCATCTAGTGCGCCGTAAATCGTATTCAGGTAGAACATTGCCAGGCGGAAGATCAGGAAGATAATCAACGCGGCCACGCCGGCCCAAATCGCCATACTGGCGAGTGCCGTCAGTGCGGTGGACGACAATCGCGCTCGAGCGTCGTATTCTTTTGAGACTTGTTCGAGCGAAGCGCTGTGTGTTCCAGAAAGTTCTGCGGCGGCCAGCGTATTGATAAAGTCGCTGGGAAAGACTTTGGTATCGTCGAGCACATCGTGCATTTCGCGGCCTTCGAGAATCCCGTCGTCAATTTTCTTGCCGTGTTGCATGAAGTGTGGGTTCTGAGTGCTGTTCAGAGCCATTCGCAAAGAGTGTCGTGCATCTGCGCCTGCCTCGAGTGCCAGACCTAGGGTCCATGCGAAACGAGCCAAAGCGAAATTAAGAATACAATTGCCGATCACTGGCAGCCGTAAGATGAGCGGCATTAACATTCCACCCGCTTGGCCGCTGGAAATTGCTTTGTAAAGTATAAAGCAACCGAGGAAGACGCTTCCGACGATCATTAGGTACTTGATAAGTCCGGAAGTGCCGAACAATCCGAAGCCCAGCATATCGATAGGTTCGCCGCCGTTCATACCGGCCAGCGCTCCCATGATCCAAATTAGCAGTCCAACAATTCCGATGGCCATTCCCAACTGAATCGCGGGCATGATTATCGCGCCGATAAAGGTGCGGCGCAAATCTGTGATCGCTTCGTAGTATCCGACCAAACGGATCATTACTTGATCCATACAACCAGTCTGCTCGCCGACCTCTACCAAATTGACGACGAGCGGCGGGAAATAGGGGGCGGTTGCCGTCATGGCCTCGGTGAGCGTATGTCCCTTGTCGAGCATCTGTCGGATCTTGCCGAGTTGCTTGCGTTGTTCGGTAGGTCCACGCTGCGATTCCTGCTCGATGAGCTTGACGATATCCACGCCTGCTTCGAGGGATATGGAGAGTCGGCGGAGAAGCGTAATTAGATTTCGTGTTTTAATTCGAGCCATACCATAAGTTTATGCGCTGCAACGGAAAATGGGGAGCCAAGGGACGGGAAATCGGCGAATCCCCCCGTCTCAATCGGCGGCCGATCTGATACAATCCGCCTTTTGGATCCATGTGAGTTGCAAACCAATGAAACGTTGGGAAACGGTGACGATCGTTGGAGTTGGACTGATCGGTGGCTCGATCGGCTTGGCCCTTCGGCAGCGCGGACTGGCAGAGCGAATTGTCGGTGTTGGGCGGAACCAAGAAAAACTCGAAAAAGCCCGCGAAATGGGCATCATCGACACCGCTACGACCTCGCTGGAGCAATCCGTCGCCGATGCCAACTTGGTGGTTGTATGTACCCCTGTGGCCACGATTGTCTCACAAATCCAAAAACTCGCCGCAAACTGCCGGCCCGGTACATTAATTACCGACGTTGGAAGTACCAAAACAACGATGGTTCACGCTTTGATTGATCCACTGGCGGAGGGAGTCTATTTCGTAGGTAGCCACCCCGTCGCTGGCAGCGAGCAATCTGGTTACGAACATGCCACCGCAGACCTGTTTGTCGACCGTGTCACTGTTGTCACGCCGACCCCCAAGACCCGTAAAGAAGACGAACAAGCCGTAAGTGAATTCTGGAGTTCATTGGGATCGAAAGTCATCTCGATGAATCCGGAGGAGCACGACAAGGCGTTAGCGATAACAAGTCACTTACCGCACGTTGCCGCATCCGCGACAGCAGCGGTCACTCCACCCGAATACCTCAACTTGGTTGCTGGCGGTTGGACAGATACCACTCGAGTCGCCTCGGGTGACGCAGAACTGTGGCGGCAGATTTTGATCGACAATCGCGAAAACGTCGTTCAATCAATCGATCAACTCATTAAGACACTGCATGCCTTCCGCGACTCGTTGGCGACGGAAGACGAACAAAAACTGATTCAGTTACTCATAGCAGGGAAGAAGAACCGTGACGCTTTGGGAAGTTGACATCTATCCGGCGGAAGGACAACCCGACCGAGTTGGCAGTTCAATTGCCAGCGAAGCATCCGACTTAGGGTTGGGCGAGGAACTCTCCGTTTCTGCTGCTCGAGGTTTTCTCATACAAGGAAAACTAACGGGCGACGAAGTAAAACGACTGGCCAATGAATTGCTTGCCGACGTCGTCGTCGAGCGGACGGTGGTCGCTACAGTGGGCGATGCGAAATTGAGCCAGCCACCGAATGGACGGCCCAGCCTCGTTCATGTCCTGCTCAAACCTGGAGTGATGGATCCCGTCGCTCAGAGTGCGCTGAACGCGGTCAAAGACTTTAATTTCGATGCCACTGCGATTCGCACGTTTCGAAAATACTGGCTGCCCGAGCTTCCCGAAGATCGACTAAAACTGCTTTGCAATAAAATGCTGGCTAACGATTCGATCGAACAAATCATTGTCGGTCCGCTCGAATTAGAAGCTCTCGAATTTGGCTCCGCCTACCAATTCGAATTGCTTCGTATCGAGATTCGAGACCTCGGTGACGACGGACTCATGAAACTCAGCCAAGAGGGTCAGCTGTATCTCACATTAGTCGAGATGCAAACGATCCAAAGTTACTACCGAGACTTGGGTCGCGATCCAACCGACGCGGAACTCGAATCCGTTGCCCAGACCTGGAGCGAACACTGTAGCCACAAAACTTTGGCTGGTCGTATTGCCTATCGCGACGAAAAAGGCGAACTGCGTTTTGAAAACATGTTGAAAGAAACGATCTTCGACGCGACTCAAACGATTCGCAAAGAACTCGGCGATAATGATCGATGCGTCAGTGTCTTTGAAGACAACGCAGGCATCGTACGCTTTGACGATGAGTACAACATCGTTTTCAAGGTCGAAACGCACAACCATCCATCGGCGATCGAACCTTACGGTGGAGCAAACACAGGGATCGGCGGAGTGATCCGCGACCCACTCGGCACTGGCATGGGTGCCAAGCCCATTTGCAATACCGACGTTTTTTGCTTCGCACCGCCTACGACACCCGCTGAGTCGCTTCCGCAGGGCATTCTGCATCCGCGACGAGTGATGAAAGGCGTTGTGTCAGGCGTTCGCGATTACGGCAACCGCATGGGAATTCCAACAGTAAACGGCGCGATCTTTTTCGACGACCGCTACCTCGGTAACCCTTTGGTTTACTGTGGCAACGTTGGCATCCTGCCTCGCGAAATGTCGTTCAAGGAAGTAAAGGCCGGCGACTGGATCGTGGCGCTCGGCGGGAGAACTGGCCGAGACGGAATTCACGGAGCGACTTTTAGTTCCGCTGAACTCACCAGTGAAAGCGAAACGATTTCTGGCGGTGCTGTTCAAATCGGCAACGCAATTACCGAAAAAATGGTTGCCGATGTGCTGCTCGAAGCTCGCGACCGAGGACTTTATAACGCAGTAACCGATTGTGGTGCCGGTGGATTTTCTAGCGCCGTCGGCGAGATGGGCGAAAAAATCGGCGCCGAAGTTTGGCTCGATAAAGCACCGCTCAAATACGACGGACTGTCGTACACGGAAATTTGGATTTCCGAAGCACAAGAGCGAATGGTCTTCTCTGTGCCGCCCGAATCGTGGGACGAATTTCACGAACTGTGCGCCTCCGAAGGAGTCGAAGCAACCATCATCGGACGCTTCGAACCCACCAATCGACTCGTACTCAAATACCAAGACCAAGTCGTTGCCGACGTGACGATGGAATTCCTCCACGATGGACGGCCACCTGTTGTTCGAGAAGCTGTTTACCTGCCCGAGCCAATTCAACCGATCGGCGATCTCAACCAAGCGGGCGATCCAAACAGTGTGCTCGTCGATATCCTCGGCTCTTTGAACGTCGCCAGTAAAGAATGGGTCATCCGGCAATACGATCACGAAGTCCAAGGCGGCAGCGTCATCAAGCCCTTGGTCGGAGTTGAGAACGACGGGCCCGGCGACGCGGCGGTTGTCCGTCCTATCCTTTCGAGCCGCCGAGGTGTAGTCGTCAGTAACGGTATGAATCCTCACTACGGCGATTTTGATCCATACGACATGGCAGCCAGCGCAATCGACGAAGCGATTCGCAACTGTGTGGCCGTCGGAGCAGACCCCTCGACCATCTCAATCCTCGACAATTTCTGCTGGGGATATACCGACCGTCCCGAAACATTGGGAACATTGGTTCGAGCAGCATTGGCTTGTCGGGACGTCGCGATCGCATTCAAGACTCCGTTCATTAGCGGAAAGGATAGCTTGAACAACGAGTTCAGTTATTTCAACGAAGATGGAGAGAAGCAAACGATTTCGATTCCCTCCACCTTGCTCATCAGTGCGATGGGTCAAGTCGAAGATGTTTCGACTTGTGTCACAATGGATCTGAAATCGGCTGGCAATCAAGTGTACCTAGTTGGAGTGACCAAGAACGAGCTCGGTGGATCGCACCTGGGCGTGGTACGGGACCTGCGCGGCGGCCAAGTACCGCAAGTGGATACCGATCTCGCAAACAGTGTCTTCCACAAATTGCACGCTGCGATAAAGAGCGGCAATGTTCGCTCCTGTCACGACCTCAGCGAAGGTGGCCTGGCGGTTGCCGCAGCCGAAATGGCGTTCGCTGGCGGATTGGGTGTCAAACTCGATATCCAAAACATGCAGCTCGAAGGCGAAATCGCTGCGGGCGACGCAGATTGGGTACGGCTGTTCGCCGAATCTAATACGCGATTCCTTTGCGAAGTTACCCCCGAAAACGAACAGGCATTCCTCGCTCAACTCGAAAAATTGCCCGTTACCCTGCTCGGACAAGTGACAAGCGATCCACAAGTAGTCGTCGACAATGGCGACCAAAACTTGATTAATCAAAATATCGCTTCGCTGAAAGAAGCGTGGCAAGCTCCGCTTCGCTGGTAGAAGCGTCCAATAGACGCAAGTTGATTGAACAAAAACACGCACGGTAATGAATAAGGTGATGATCGATGGCAACGCCGCGAGTACTAATACTGCGAGCACCAGGGACGAATTGCGACAATGAATCCGCTTACGCATTTCAGTGTGCCGGTGCGGAAACGGAATTGGTCCACGTCAACCGAATCCTGGAAAACCCAAACCTGCCAAGCGAATTCCAGATCCTCTGCTTGCCTGGCGGATTTAGCTATGGCGACGATGTCGCTGCCGGCCGAATCCTAGCCAACCAAATTCGTCACCACTTGCAAGATGTTTTGGAACAGTTCAAAGCGAAAGAGAAACTAATTCTCGGCATTTGTAACGGCTTCCAAATCCTCATCAAATCCGGCCTCTTGTTGCCTGACGACGAGCAAGGCGCCACAGCTACTTTGACTTGGAATGATTCAGGCAAGTTTGAAGATCGCTGGGTCGACCTCGCAACCGACAACGAAAAGTGTGTGTTCCTTCGCGGAATCGATTCGATCTACTTACCAGTTGCTCACGCCGAAGGAAAATTCGTTACGCGAACCGATCAACTGCTAGACTCTCTCAAAGCAAACTCGCAATTGGCTTTGAGTTACACGAGCCCAGCGAGCAACAATGGCCACGTGCCTTATCCCGCCAACCCCAATGGTTCGTCGGAAAATATCGCGGGCGTCTGCGATGAAACCGGACGAGTATTCGGACTCATGCCGCACCCCGAGAGATTCATCGATCGAACCCAACATCCCCGCTGGACACGCGGCGAAGGTGGCGAAGTCGGAGCTGGACTGCAGCTATTTACCAACGCGGTTGAATTCTTTGCCTAACTGATTCCGCTCAAGAAGCGTCGCCCATGCTATCTAATCCAGAAGTCTGGCGACATCTGCTACGGCTTGGAATTGTTAACGCCTAGTATGGCGATAAGAGGCTAATGAGACGACGGGTTTACTAGACAACGGGATGGCCATCCGTAGCGATCAGCCAACGCTGCCGAATCCCAATACTGTCGCCCATCGACTAGAGTTCTCTCGCACGTCGCTTGTACTCCCAATGCGTCATCTCTTGGCGACGTTGATTGTCGACCAATTTTTTGGCAGCCTCAATAGCGGATTGAACCGTAGAATAATTTGAAACGGTCCTTAGCTGCCCTGTAACTTCCCTGCGAATTGTTGCGTCAAAGACCTCTCGGCGGACGGTCATTCCAACTTGCTTGCGCACCACTGCAATCTCAAAGCCATCGTACTGCGTGCACTGTACGATATGCGATTTCGATTTGTTGTCGCGAGAACTCGTTGACTTTCGCTTGGTGCCTCGCGAACCGGCAATAAATCGAACAACCATTTCCGGCGCTCCCCAAAATAACACTCGTTACACATTGGCGTACTATCACCAATATCGAGTGGACTTGGCGTTTGACATTGAGGAATCTCTACAGAGTCGTGCAATCGACAAGAACTGCTCAACAAGTATGAGCCGGATTAATATGCCCGTTCCTACAAGGCGTCAGTTTTGAGAAGTCGCGTAGAAGCGGCGATTTCCAGCTAAATCGCAACAAGACGAAGCCGACAACGGTCGGCGGCTGGCGAAGAAATCCTTTGTGGATTAATCCTGCGTTAGAAGTTAATATGAATTGATCGGATCTCTGACGGATAGATCCGCAAAGGCGGGCACGACCACCGAACATTTCGACCTCAACGATTGGTAAGAGACTCATGGCCAATTCAAGACTTCCCGGTTCGGTTCGCGACGACTTCCATTGTTACTCCAGAAACCGCGGCCCCCTGGGAAAAAACTGTCAAAGACGTGCAAGGCATCAATTCTGATATCATCTCGCAAGTTGACAAGACAGTCGCTCAGCTGAAAATGATCCAGGCGGGATCGACGATCATTTTGGCAGGAGCTGTAATCGTATACTCAGGCGGCACATTAGGTGGTGCCGCGTGGGCGACTACTTCGACCGCTGGTTTCCTTGGAGCAGCGACAGCAGGAAAAATCGGTGCTACGTATCTTGGCTACGAACTCTCTGTTGCGGTCGCCAAGACCTGGGGAGAAGGAGAGAATGCGACCGCCATTGCAGTGGGAAAGGAAGTAGCAGAAGAGGTTGGTGAAGAGGCAGGCAAACTTTTGGACAACTCAGGCCAAGCGAATCTTGCGAAGAGCAGCGCCCACGCAAAGAAAGTAGCAGTCTTGGAAAAAAAGATTGCCAACCAACAAAAAAAACTCGCCAGTATCAAGTCCAAGAAAGCAGCCGGGCAGGGTAAGCTGCCAAAGTCCGCTCAAAAACGGCTCAGTAACCGCGCGAAGCGATCTCGCACGAAACTCTCAGGATACAAGAAGGGTGTTAAGGTGTCCAAGCAGGCCACTTCAAAGAAAATGGGATATCTCAAACGAGGAGCCGGTGGCATTTTGCAAATCGTCTTCGCCGCAAACGACATTCGCGAAGCCGTGATGGACTTCAGCAAAGCATTTAACGACTACCAAAAAGCGGATGAGTCAGGCAATTGACCTGATCTTTAACCAACTAGCCAACATCCGCCTGCGACCACTGGCCATCGATATTGCGCCACATCGAACCGCTAGGGTTCTTATCTTGTAAACCAGCGGGTAAGCGGTGTGGACGAATGTTGTCAAAGCATTGAAGCATCGAGAAGCGGAGCAGCGAACCTGGAATTCCAACGGCTGTGAAGCCTGGATGCCCCGTGGCGGGGAATGGTCCGCCGTGATTCATTGCCGCACTGACGGCGACGCCAGTTGGCATTTTATCGTTTAACAAACGCCCGACTTGAGGGCGAAGATGCAAAGCCACTTTGTCGTAGTCTGCGTCATCGCTTCCTTGCGTGTCCGAGTAAACGCATCCGGTCAGATTGCCTTCCAAGCTATCGACGGCTTCGCAGATTTGGTCGACGTTATCGGCGACGACAATCAACGAGCAGTTTCCGAACGCTTCGGTTTGCAGTGCTTCGGGAGATTCGATGAATTGTTGAGCGGTCGCTCGCAGCAGCGTATTGGCATGGCTAAATCCTTGCCCGCCACCAGGGGTATCGCCGACGACCAATTGGGCTCCCGCGCCCTGCAGTGTTTTCAGGTTCTCTGCCAACGATTTCTCAACACCCTGAGAAAGCAAAGTTCCTACGGGCGCGTCGGCAAATTTCGCCGATAAGCCCGCGATGAATTGTTCTGTCCGCTCGCCAGCTTGCAAGATAACGAGACCTGGGTTGGTACAAAACTGGCCAGTACCCATGAGGCAACTACCGGTAAACTCGCCCGCGATTTCATCCGCTCGTTCATTTAAAGCTCCCGGTAAAATCACGACGGGATTTACACTCGACAATTCCAAGTACATCGGTTTGCCTGTGGCATCGGCAGCGGCTTTCAATTTGAGTCCTGCCGACCGGCTGCCAGTGTAGCCCGTTGCACCAATGCGAGGATCTGCGACAAGTCGTTCGCCGTCTGCGTGTCCGAGTCGGTAGATCAACTGCACTATTGCTTTTGGCATTCCGGTTGCTTCGGCTGCTTTCTGAGCTGCTTCGGCAAAAATGCGAGTCGTGCCAGGATGCGAGGAATTGGCTTTGGCGATGACTGGATTTCCCGCGGCAATCGCAGCGGCAAAATCGCCGCCAGAAATACTGCCGAAAGCGAAGGGGAAATTGTTCGGTCCAAAGACACAAATAGGACCAATGGCTGCATAACAAGATCGGATACCAGCCCCAGTGTCGATCGTCGCTTGGCTCCACGAACCTTCCCGAGCTGCGGCTGCAGCTTCTCGCAATTGGCCTGTCGTTCGAGGTAACTCACCATCGGCAAGTCGAGGTGACTTCGGGTAAGCGGTTTCGCCGTGAGCCATGTCGACGAGATCGTCTTTCCGAGCTTCGATCTCTGTCGCGTAGGCCTCCAAGAAATCGGCGATTTGAGCACCCGACAAATCTCGCATTGCCAGGCTCGCATCTGCAGCTGCGTTCAACGCTTCATCGCAATCATTCCAACTACTGATCGGATAGACTGCATCAAGCGGCTCACGTGTCGTTGGATTGTCGGCCTGGAACGTACCAGTTTCGTCTGCTTGTCGCCAAGCTCCGTTGATCAAGACAGGTTGAGAGCTCATGGTTCGAAATCCTTTGTTGATATGTTCGCTGCAAACTCGACATCCGCTCGCTGAAGTTTTCAGCCGCCATGACCTTGGGTCGCGGCACCGGCGAGATGGAGTCTTAACCTTGGATGATGGGATTGGTGAGTGTGCCAATGCCGTCGATTGTAATACTGACAACATCTCCGGGCAGGAGAGTAAAATCGTCGGGTACGATGCCAGTACCCGTCATCAGAAAGACGCCGTTGGGGAACGAATTATCGCGACCCAGCCACTGGATCAGTTCTTCATATGAGCGCGCCATTTGGCCGGCGTTCGTGTTGGCGGCAAACACTTTCTCACCAGCGCGGACGATTTCCAAACTGATTCCCGTGTTTTCCGGCGTGGGCATTTCCGTGGGCAACATGATGACGGGACCCAAGCCACAGCATTCGTCATAGACTTTTGCTTGCGGAAGATAGAGAGGGTTTTCACCTTCGATGTCGCGCGAACTCATATCGTTGCCGACAGTAAAACCAACGAGCTGTTTGCGGGAATTAATGACTAACGTCAGCTCGGGCTCGGGCACATTCCACTCGGAATCCGCTCGAATTCGCAGAGGTTTGTCGGGGCCTGAAACTCGATGAGGAGTTGCCTTGAGAAACAATTCCGGGCGAGGCGAAGCGTAAACCCGGTCGTAACACGACGCTGCCGCTTCCGATTCCTCCATCCGCGCCTTCTGACTTCTTTTGTAGGTGACTCCTGCAGCCCATACCTCTTGGTGATCGATTGGCGCCAAGATTTCGACTTGGTCAACAGTCGTCACTCGGCTGCGATCCATCAAAAATTCCGCGACGGACATCGGATCATCTTCTTCGAGAATCTCCGCCAGGGAATTGAATTGCCTTCCAGACATATCGATGGGGATTAGCTGATCCCCCTCAAGTACACCAGCAGCAGATGTGCCATGCGTATCACGATATTTAACCAGTTTCATTCGTTGCTCCACAGATCGTTAAACCGTCGAATCCAATTGCCTTGCATGATACCGTCTAGATCCGATTGGCTGTACCCGCGGGAGAGAAGAATCTCGGCGAGTTGTTGCAAGTCGGCGATAGATTTTAGATCGCCAGGACATTGTTCCATTCCGTAACCACCATCGAGATCGGAGCCAATGCAACAGTGCCGGGACGTGCCGACCAACTGGCAAATGTAGTCGATATGATCTGCAACATTTTGCATGGAGACTCCAGTGTCCTCTGGAGTCGTTTCGCCGCGCACCCAATCTGGAATCAACATCCACGCGTCAAAGGCAGCACCGATAACTGCATCGCGTTGGACGAGGGCTTTGATCTGGTCGTCGCTAAGCTGTCTCTGAGCTGGCACGAGCGATCGGCAGTTACTGTGGCTCGCCCAACAAACGCCATCAAAAATTTCCAACGCTTCCCAAAAGGCCTTGTCGGTAAGATGAGTGACATCCAGCGCCATTCCCAATTCGGCCATCCGTTTGACAAGTTCCCGTCCGGCGGGTTCGAGCGGACCTTCTTCACCAGTTCCTGGACTGTAACGACCTGGGCCGTAGTGAGCGGGTCCAACCGCGCGGAGACCATATTCATACGCTCGGTCTAGATATTGGAGAGTCAGCATCGAATCGCCGCCCTCGAGGCTGAGGATATAACCTAGGGGGCAATTGTCGGAGTCGTCGTTCCAGCGTTGCAATTGCCGATCCATTGACTGTCGATCTGTGATTGCAGCCATGACGCCGTTCTCTTCCATGACGCGATACCACGCCAATTGCGCTTGCGTTTGAGCCCAAGCGATTTCGGCGCTATGCCAGCCCTCGAGCGGGCTGTTTTGCGAAACGGAGTGACCGATCTGAGTTGCAATGCAGATGCCAATATTTCCGCGTTTCATTTCGTCAAACGAAACGACGCCGCGACCTCGATCCGGCTTGTCGGCCTTCTCTGCTTCGCGTTCGCGAATCGCTTCGAGTGGCTGCGTCAAATCACGATTCCAAAGAACCGCGTTCATAGCTAAATCCAGATGGCCGTCAATAATCAGCGGCTGCGTCATCGTATTCCTTTATTCTATATTCTCGACCGAGCGTAACTACGCTTTGCCGTCTTTCGTCCGATAGAAGTACTTGAGAACAAGGTGTTCCGGTGGTGGTGGTGTCATCAACGTCACAATGATCGTCAAAAGCAAAGACGACAAAGCACCGATTAAGAACGGGTGGAAGTTCAGTGGTTCGTAGGGTTTCATACGGCCGTGCACAAGGTAGCCAATTCCGAAAAGCGACATGTAAACAAGGAATCCGCCGACCATTCCAGCAACGGCTCCCTGCTTGTTCATCCTTGGCCAATACAGCGACAAGCCGATTGGGACGAGAAAACTAGTCGACAAACCGCTACCGGTGAAGATGATAATATCTTGTAAAAACTTAGGTGGATTTACGGCAGCGATCATCGCTGCTGCACCGATGCAGATCGTCACGGCGTAACTAAGTCGCTTCATCGTTTTTTCGGAAGCGTCGGGATTTATGTTCCGCTGGTAAACATCGCGAACCAGCGCGGATGAAATCATCAACAAGAAACTATCCATGGTCGACATGACAGCCGCAAATGGAGCAGCGACCAAGAGGCCTGCTAACCAAGGCATTTCCGCCCAGTTGGTTAGGGCCTTCGTCATCTCGGGCATGATTCTATCCGACGAGTCTTCCCATCCCGGCAGGATCACCCGAGCACAAACAAAAATGATAACCAAGGGGAAATAGATCAGCGAATAGTAGATCGCGACGGTGAGGATTGATCGCCTCAAAGTTCTTGAATCTTTGAACGCCATCAAGCGAACCATGTTTCCAGGTTGTCCAGCGCCGGAAAAAGTCCACATGAAGAAATAGGACATGGCTAACGAGATCGGGAGAAAACCGACTGCCGAAGTAGGCGACGGGCCGGGGCCCGTCGAATAAACGGTGGTCGATTTAGCGCCATAGTCGTAAGCATCTACCCACTTCAAGTCTCCTACTTGCTCGACCGTCTCCAGAGCTGGCGAGTCAGCGAGTTGGGCGACTGCCTCTGGAGATATCGCAATTGCGCGAAGCAAGTTTCGTCCGGTGTCATTGGCGGCGACTAGGTATTCCTTATCGCCCACCGCGGTATTCTCGAGGAATACGTAATACTGGTTATCAGCGCCACGAGCGAGTTCTCCGGCCTTCGGCAAAGCTAATTGGCTTCGACTGCGGATATCAGCCTTAGCAACAATAATTGGAGCGATTGCGACTCCCAAGTCGTCTGCCTGTAACTCTTCAACTTGAAAAGGCGTCGTGATCTCCAGCGCGGGAATGACCAACGAAAATTTCCCTTCCGTCGCTTTTGACTTCACCAGCGTCGCCCAACTTGCGTGCGCATCTACCTTCGCTTCCATCGTCGTCCGGAAAACTCGCTTTGGGTTTTCCTCGGTCGCTTCGATCGTGAGCCAAGTATGCTTGGGAACTGAAAGCAACTCTTCGGTTGGTTCTTCGAGTGTCAAATGTAACAAGACGTGATTCGGCGGTGTCATTTGGTTGATTTTTTCGGTGGCAGCTCCCAGACCGCCGACCATCATCAAGGCCAACGGCAGCATGACGATGACCCCAAACACCATCACGAATCCTTGCATAACGTCCGTCCAGACGACCGCTCGAAATCCACCGTAAGTGGTATAAATAATTACCGCGACGGCAAAAACCAATAGGCACACGAAATAGCCGGAGTCGGCCATTCCGAAGTAAGGAATGTTCTGGATAAAGCCACCGACGGCCGTTCGCGATGTTTCGAATATCTCTACGTCTTCGAGTAACGCTTGTAAGATTAAGCTGCCACCCTTGAACTGAGCGATGAGATTAAAGGAAACGAAAAAGACCATCAGTACCGTCGCCAAGGTTGCGAAGCCACGGCTTTCGAATCGCTCGCGGAGCACATCGGGAATCGTAATCGCTCCAGATTTTCTGGCAACGTGATTAATCCTCTTACCGAGCAAACCCATCGCTAAAATGGGAACGACCATGTAACCGCCGATCCACAGAGCGACAATCCAGCCGTGTGTGTAAACTATCGACGGGAAGCCCATAAAGCTGCCGCCAGACGAACTGGTGGCAGCAAACGTCAAGGCGAATGCCCACATTCCCAAGGAGCGGCTGCCGAGGAAATACTCACTGACGAATTTCTTCGATTGCAGTAAACGGTTTGCCAATCCAGCGATTACAAATACCGCCACCATGTAAATTGCAAAGGTGATGACTGCGGAGTTGCTGGCCGCGTCCGCCAACAGTGGTGAAGGAAAGAACGTGTTCATTGTTTATCCTCCCCACTGTTAGACTTCTCGTGGTCAGGCTTCTTGTGATCGGACTTCTCGTCTTCTGCTTCCCCTAAGTCATCGTCTTTCATGACCCTCAGGCAGAAATAGGTGGTGATCACATCGGCGACTATCCAGGGGCAGAAGATCCCCCAGAACACCCAACTCGGCATTCCAAAGATCACTGCGACTTCAGATTCGTCGCCAGCAGCGCGATAGCCGAGGGCGAAACAAACCAACATCGTCCAGACGAGGCAGATCGCGAACGCGCAGAGGATAAACTTTACTTCCCTCAACGAGTTGAGAAAAACAGGATCGTATTCGTACTTCGACGAGTCTCTGGTATTTGAGACGGTCATTTCTTGACCTCATGATTCATTTGGAGGGAACGAGGGCAGTTACCTGTGCTTTTGTCCAGTCACGGACTTTTTGTCCAGTCAAAGACAATGAGTACAGATTTGCCACATCACCAATTGGGTGGTCATAGTCGACAATAAAGTTTTCAAATTTTGGATTGGCTATTGGGGGGTGACATTTGCGTAAACGTCCAGGGGTCGAATGACAGGAACTTTTCCCATTGGGCATTCGTCTAACTCCCAAGACATCAACATCTTGCAAACAGCATATTGTACGGGTGGCGAAGGTGGAATTGCAACGAGTAGCACGATTGCGATTATTACAGTGGTCGTGGGAACGTTTATGTGTTTCTGACCAAATACGCGTTGCATTTCCCGCCAGGTTTCGGCCCTTTTTCTTGTGGAAATAACAAAGCCAATTAAGATGAACTGTACGGGATTGTTATCGCGCTTCATTTTCTTGACATGATATCAACCCTGTCGAACAACCTCTTCAGCTGGATCATTTACCAGTGGTCGTTCGCCCATCAGCCGAACGAACCAACGGAACAGTTCATTGCAAGAAGGTGTTGTCTCAGGTGAGGCGACCCGTACTTAGTTTGCGCAATAAAAGAAGACTCTGAATGTTTCAACTACGATCAACCTCTCGATGCTTCCCCTCTCAACCCAACAACACTCGCAAGTCTCGCAAGTCTCGCAAGTCTCGGCGCAGCAGCCGATCGCGTCGACAGCGAAACGGTTTGTTCGTTGAGCAGCTTGAGTCCCGACAACTTTTGGCAACGATTAACGTTGGACCCGGACTGGATTTCACGACAATCCAAGAGGCGGTCAACAACTCGCGACCGGGCGACGTGATCGAAGTTGTCGACGGCAATTACAACGAAGCAGTCGATCTGAGTTCCATGGGTAGCTCTGTTCAGTCGACTAATGGCGACCTCACGATTCGCGGCGAGTCTTTGAGCACAGTCGTCATTTCCCCTGGCGGTCCCGCTCTCTTCAACTCAACGACGTTCAACGGCGACCTCACGATCGAAAAGATCAAACTGCAGTCCCCCACGGATACCGCTGCAACTAACGATATGGGTATGCAGTTAATCGACTACTTCGGTTTCCTCAACATGGACGACGTTACGATTGACAACGCCGCCGACCACGGATTGTGGTTGGAAGATATCACCGGCGATTTCCGACTGCGATTGGTCGATATCGTCGAACTCGGGACAAACCTCGGCAGTCGCGGACTGACGATGATCGATGTAGACGGTGCGGGCACGATGATTGCAAGTGCTCTGCGAGACGTAAAGGACCTCGGCGGATTCATCCAAAACAACGGATCGACGAGCCTAATACTTTCGATTCTCAGCACGACAGTGCTGGGAGACCCCGTCGAGTTCTTAACAACTCGCGACGGACTCATTATTGAAGCCAACGATACGTCCAACATCGATCTATCGGTCGTCGGCAACAATCTCGATGACCTCAATGGCTCGCCGTTCCACCTGATCGTTAATGACCAAGCGACAGTTCAAATGCGGTTCGACGACAATATCAGCTTTAATAACGTCCAGGGTGACAACATCGTTATCGAGGCAAACGATAATGCAGAGCTCAACCTTGCGCTGATTGGGAATACTCTCAGTGACGTCGCTGGCACGGGAATTCAGATCATCGCCGACGGTTCGTCTCGAGTCGTCGCGAACGTGCAAAGTAATCTCGTCTTTACTTACGGTCGCGCTCAACCCGGTTCGGGAATTCTGTTGGCCAGCCCCGCTGGCGCCAACGCAACAGTGATTGCTCAGATCACCGAAAACAATGTGGTAACTGGCGAAGGCAACGGCATTCACATACAGTCCGGTGGTACGTCCAATTACACAATCGAACTTCTCGACAACTCGGTATCCAGCGCCAACAGCGGTAGTACTGGCGGCGCAATTATCGTCGACTCGGTCGACGGAGGCGCCTCTACCATCAACCTATCGATCGATCAAAACTCGGTCGACGAAACAGATTCGGACGCGTACCATTTAGCTCAGTCTGGAAGTACGACGTTTAATGTCGAAACGATTGAAGCGACCCTGGCACAACACATTGCGAATAACAACATTGGCGACCCCATCACCCTTTCGGGCTTTATCAACACCGTTGACGAGGGAACATTTGACGGCAGTACTCCCCATCGAATTGGCGGAATTCTGTGGAATGAAAACATCTCCGACGGAATTCGGGTGACGGGAGAATTTGGAATTGATCAAATTTCCGTCGCGTTGGCGGGCGTGGAAACAGACAGTGGGAATGCCGTCAGCCGCTCCACAATTACCGACCTCGAAGGAAAATACAGTTTCACTGGCCTTCTTCCTGGCACTTATACCATTTCAGCTACGCCGCCAGCAGGTCGGGCTTTTACGTTGCAAAATCAAGGTAGCGACGAAGAGGTCGATAGCGATTTCTCCCCTTCCTCGGGGGAACTCACCGTCGTGCTCACCGATGCCGATCTATTGGACTTTGATGGTGGATTTGTCGACACGAGCTTCCTCTTTTGGCAAAATCCTCGAAACCGCTTCGACGTTAATGACGACGACAACGTCGAGCCGCTAGACGTATTGCAGTTAGTAAACTTCATCAACGCCAACGGCTCGGGCGCACTGCAGATCCCGCCGGGCCCCGATGCTCCGCCACCCTTTGTCGACGTGTCTGGCGACAATCGAGTCGCACCAATCGATGCCCTGCAATTGATCAACGAGATCAACAATAGCATCGGCCAGGGTGAAGGGGAGGGCATTGCTGCTCTGCTGGCAGAGGACGTTTCGACAGCCCCGGCCGAAAACGGAGATAGTGCTAACCAAACTGCGGCAGCCAACGACGATGCAATCGTTCAATGGACCACCGAACGGATCACCACAGGCAATCACTCCAACTTGCGATCGTCTAGTCAATCCACAGATGAGTCGCTCGATGAGTCGCTCGACGATGTCCTGAACGCTATCGCCGAAGACATTGCCTTGAACTAAATCGCGGTTGCAACGACAAGAAATGAACAAGGCCACACACAATAATTGTGAGCGGCCTTGTCAGCGATTAAGGGATGCGATTAAGGGATGCGATTAGCGACTGCCAAGCCTGGCAGATCGTGCCTTAGTTCTCTGAGTCGTTGTCTTCTTGGCCGTTGATTTCTTACTGGCTGGCGATCCACTGCGGTCGCTCGCTTGAATGCGAGTCGAGTTACCAGATCGTGGCTTTGCCTTACTTAGGTTCATCGAACGGCTCTGGCCTGGCCGAGCTTGGCCGGCATGATTCTGACCTTGTGCGGTCGCTTGAGCATTTGTCTTCTTCGTCTGCCAGTGGTCTTGAACGTTCGCTTTCTTGTTCTGCCAATGGTCCTGAGCGTTCGCCTTCTTCGTCTGCCAGTGGTCTTGAGCGTTTGCCTTCTTTGTCTGCCAGTGGTCTTGAGCGTTTGCCTTCTTTGTCTGCCAATGGTCTTTGGCGTTTTCAAGTTTTTCAGATTTCAAGCCACGCATCTCGTTGATCTTATCTAGGATCGTTTCAATGGCAGTCGCCTTGGCAGCGTTCCCGCTATCCTTGAGTGTTTCCTGGCTACGAAGCAAGCGTTGAACGATCTCGTTGTTTTGTTTGTTGTCGCGGATAACGTCGAGTTGAATTCCGTTTTCGGATGCGAATTTCTGTAGATCGTCGTGATGCCGCTGCATCTTTCCTTCAAACGATCTAATTTTTGCAGCGTCGCGGGACAACGATGACAGGTTCACAGAACCGCGGTCGGTGTTACGACTGCCAGTTGATATTCGCGTCGCTCGACTTGGCGTGGACGAGCCGTTTAACTTGACGGAACGCGATCCCGTGCGTCCTGCCCCGGGTGCACGCGAGCCATCGTTCTGACCGAAGACGACTTCACAGGTAAGAAGTCCAATTGAGAATGCCGTTAAACAGAGAATTGTTGCACGATTCATGTACGATCCCTTTGATAGCGCAGACGTTCAGACAGATGCTCGCTGAATACATCAGTCGATGTCTAGATTTCGATGGCTCTAGATTTTGATTACGGCTTTAGATTTACAAAGATAAATGAGATGAGGCGTTGCGGCGGCTGCGAAGATGAGGTTGCCTTGTTGGTCTACGGCCACGAAAGTGGGACTGTTGTAGACTGCCAAGAGGCAGTGCAGTTGCCGTCAATGGAAACTTAGGTCATGAATCGCCAAGGTCAAGATTTCCTTGCAGATTTCCGGAAAGGAATCCTCGAATTACGAGTATTGGCGTGAATTACGAGCGCCAACGACGCTTTCGCGTTTTGCGAAAAACCAACAGGTTGCTCAGAACGGCACGTTGGTTATCTCAAGCGACGGAAGATTTACGATTGCCAGCGAGTGGGGGCGGGCGCGAAATACGGCCCCTGGGTTCAGCACTACCGTATCGCCGACTTGTTCTACCGCCGCGATATGCGTGTGTCCGTAACAAACCATATCCCACTGGCCACTGCGAACGGTCTCGCGAAACAGCTTGTGATCGTGTCCGTGCAAAAAGGCGATCGAGCGATCAGCCAGTTCCAATGTCCCGAAAAGACCATGGCAGTGATGGCCTTCCGCTTCAATCGAGCTCCGCAGTTCGTCTTCGTTGCCATCGACATTGCCAAAAACGTAATGTGTTGGCCATTGTTGGAACAACGGAGGAATGTAAATACTTCCGATATCTCCACAGTGAATGACAACGTCAACCTCGAACGACTCCAACATCCGGATTGCATTCTGCGTATTCGCCTGATGACCATGCGTGTCGCTTACTACACCCAAAATCATATTCACCTCGATTCGACATCCATAATCGCGACAATCCCAAGCAGTCCCACTCCACACCTGGGGTTTCCTCCCTGCTTCCATTAAAATGTAATGGCGTGGGTTGCTCAATCACCACTTGGCCCATTATTACGTGAATTCACTAATCAAGTGAATTAACCGATCAATTCAATCCACCGAATCCTTTAATTACTCGCAAAACTGGCTATTGAAAGCTTTCCAATGGATCCACAGGGAATTGTGCTTGTCGCTGTGGTAGCTCTTGGAATTTGTTTTGTCGTTTTCTTGGTGGCGATGCTTCGCAGCAATTTTGGCCCTGTTCAATATGCGTTTTACTGCATGGCGTACCTATTAACGCGACTTCTCTGGCGGTCAACGGTCCCCAAACAATTGAATTTGCCCGATGGCCAAGGCGCGATCATTATCACTAATCATTGTAGTAGTGTGGACCCGTTTTTCATGCAAATGGCGGCCGACCGACCAATCCATTGGATGGTGGCCCGCGAGTATTGCGAGCATTTCGCTTTCGGACCATTCCTAAAAGTTTGCGAAGTCATCCCTGTCAATCGCGGTGGCGTCGATACAGCCGCCACCAAACAAGCCATCCGCATGGCGAGCGCCGGAAAGATGATCGGAATGTTCCCCGAAGGGCGAATCAACATGACAGAGCAATTCATGTTGGCAGCCAGACCCGGCGCCGTCTTGGTCGCAATCAAAGCCAAAGTGCCAGTCGTTCCCTGTTACATCGAAGGGTCGCCCTATGGCGGTAAGCCCTGGAGTCCCTTCTTTATGTTCGCCAAAGTTCGAGTTCGATTTGGAAAGCCGATCGATGTCTCCAAACTGAGCGAAGAGTCAGACAAATCAGCGGTCCGTGAAATCATGATCACGTGCCTTAAAGCGATTGCGGAGCTCGCTGGTGAAGACGACTTCGAACCTGCCCTCGCCGGCAAGAAATGGAAACCCACTCAACAAGAACTCGATGCCGATGTCGCAGCAATGCGAGAAAGAAATGACGAGGAAACGCGCTGAGACGGACATGCTGACAGGGACACACTGACGGCATGCGACAGGGAGAGCCAAAACGAAAAAAGCTCGACACTCAAAATAACTTGAGCATCGAGCCTTGTTTTAGTGTCAATTGTTTCGTGTCGTAAGCACTTCTTGCTAACGCGAACAGCTTCTTGCTGCTAATTGCAAAGCAGCTAACCAGCCAT
>Ga0209403_10002761_pt1 | contig 20507 bp, 18 predicted proteins | sample ArcticOcean_MG_C_8_FD_187440 | JGI IMG/M metagenome (GOLD analysis project Ga0209403, IMG submission 187440) | Marine microbial communities from western Arctic Ocean - ArcticOcean_MG_CB11_86 (SPAdes) (version 2) | ecosystem: Environmental > Aquatic > Marine > Oceanic | place: Arctic Ocean... | reverse complement strand
GGCTTCGAGAAGTCCGGACTCTTGCGATAGATGCGCCAGAATTCTCAGTTCGATCTGCGAGTAGTCGGCGGCGAGATACTGCCATCCGTGCGCTGAATCGGCAATGAATGCTTTGCGCACCCTGCGTCCGAGCTCAGTACGAACCGGAATGTTCTGAACGTTGGGATCGTTACTGGAGAGTCGGCCCGTTGCCGAACCGACTTGGTTAAAACTAGTGTGAACTCGTTGCGTTTGCGGGTTCACCAAAAGCGGTAGAGCGTCGACGTAAGTCGACTTCAGCTTGCTGAGTTCTCGGAACTTCAGAACAGCGTCGGCGATTTGGTACACACGGTCGTCGAGCCCACTAGTGTCGTTGATTTTCTCAAGAGCTTCGGCGTCCATCGAATAACCAGTTTTGGTTTTTCGAGTCTTTGGCGCGCCCAATTCATCGATCAATAAAGCAGCCACTTGCTGGTTCGACGCCAAATTGAGCTCTCGTCCGCCAACAATGGCGGTCGCCGTCTGTTTGATCAGCTCGACATCGGCTCCGAGTTGCTCCGACATCTCGGCAAGGGCAGTTTTGTCGATCATCATGCCGTTCCGTTGCATTTCGACAATTACAGGAAGCAGCGGCAGTTCGATTTCTTCGTTCACATAGCGAGCTTTGTGCTCGTCGATTTCAGGCTCGAAATGCTTGTACAACCGCCACGTAAAATCGGCGTCAGCGGCCGCGTATGGACCTGCCAGTTCGATCGGAACCGCTGCCATCGTTATCTGCTTTTTGCCGACTCCGATGAGAGTCTTGATCTCGGTCATTTCAGATTGGAACAACTCAAGTGCAAGCGGCTTCAAACCGATAGCACGCCTACCGCACAAAGCTGCTGCGATCATCGTGTCGAACGACAAATTATTGACAGTGATTCCGGTTGAAGCGAGAACCATCATGTCGTAGTTGGCGTTATGGGCGATCTTTTTTATGGAATCGTCTTCGAACAGAGGCCGCAGCGCTGCGAGTCCTTCGGCAAATGGCAGCTGATCGCCTTCGTTGTGACCGACGGCTACGTACCAGGCTTGTTCGGACTTGATTGAGAACGAAAGGCCAACAAGGTCGGACGTCATTGAGTTAAGGCCAGTCGTTTCGGTGTCGAAAGCGAACTCTCCCTTTGCTCGCAGGGCATCGATCATCGTGTTCAACCCAGCCATGTCGGTAACGATTTCGTAGTCGCCTAGTGGTTTTGCCGGTTCGGGATCTACCAAAGCTTCGACCGGAGGAGCCTCGCCCATCATGTCGATCTGGCCGTTCGCTGCGACCGACGGAGCTTCGTTTGGCTCCCATCCCGGTGCTGTTTCGACTTCAGACGCTGAAGTTGCAGGATCGGAACTTTGGGTTCCTACTTTCGGGAGTCGATTCGCAACGAGACGCATCTCGTAGCTCATTAATGTCTTGATAACCGCTGCGCGGTCGAAGTCGCCGAACTTTGATTTTGCTTCGTTGAACTCGACTGGTACATCACGAACGATTGTCGTTAGAACCAATGCAGTAGCGGCTGTTTCGCGATGCTCTTCAAGGAGGTTCATGGTGCGTTTTGCACCGCGTAAACCTTCGATATTTTCAACTTCTTCGAGCCGGCTAAATAGAGAAGGGAAGTGGCCGAGCTTGGTTAGCACTGCACGGGCTGATTTCTTTCCAACGCCCGGTACGCCTGGGATGTTGTCGGAAGAGTCGCCTTCGAGCGCTTTGATCTCGGCAACATATTCAGGTCCAAGACCATCGTATTTCTCGGCCACGCCCGCTGGGTCGTAGGTTCGCATATCACCGAATCCGGTGTACATGAGGAGTGATGTGTATTCATCGACAAGCTGTAGTTGGTCGGCATCCCCGGTGAGAATCAGCGTATTTATGCCTTGTTCGCTCGATTGTTTCGAAAGTGTGCCGATGAGATCGTCGGCTTCGAATCCTTCGTACTCGAACACTGGAACACCCATCGGTTTGAGAATTTCTTTGAGAATAGGGATTTGCTCGTGAAGGGCGGGATCGACTTCCTGTCGCTGCGCCTTGTATGCAGGGAACATTTCCTTGCGGAACGTCGGCGTTTTGGTGTCGAACGTTACCGCAATGTGGGTCGGATTTTGTTCTCGGATCGTCTTCAAAAACATCGACATGAAACCGCTGGCGCCGGTCGTGTTTTGTCCTGACGCAGTAATCAGATGATCGCGCATGGCGAACCACGCCCGGAACACGATCGCGTGCCCATCGATTAGGAGGAACAGTTTGTCGTCAGATTTAGCTTTGGAAGTGGTCATTTGAAGCTGGTTTTAGCCCGGTAGGATCGATGAAATTGGTAGGTGAGCGGATTATAGCTTCCGTAGCGCCATCGCAACGAGACGAACCGGACTTCATTGGTTTTTGTTTCATCATCTAGTGGAATCTGCTCGGTCGAGAGATGTACCGAACCGGAAATTGACATGCCTATCTAGCCAATATATCGTTTGTCTAGGTATTGGCCGTAAAACGAACCAACCACTGATATTGCAAAGAACAATGACCACATCAACGAAACCGACAAATGATCTCGCCAGCATCGACTACTGGCAGACTCTGAATCGAAAGAGCCTTCTGCGGTTCTTCATGCTTCAGCAGCTGAGTCATGGTCCGATGCACGGCTACGAAATTGGTACGCGGATTGCGCTTTGCTGTGACCCACGGCCGACTGACGCCATGATCTACCCGATGCTCAAAGAGCTGGAGACTGGCGGATACGTGGAGCTGGAAACGGTCGTGGTGAGCGGCAGGAAGCGGAAGAACTATTCACTTTCTGCGTTGGGTGTTGAAGCTTACCGAGCTTCGGCTCATGCGTGGTCGAACGTACTTCCACAGCTTGAAACAGCGGTGAAAGAAGCGGGCGTGGAGACTCCCTGCAGCACAACTCAGGTTATTAAATCGAACATTTTGGAGATCAAGTAGATGACCACTGATAACCCATTTGGAACATTGACACCGGTCAGCGAGGAAGCTGCCTGCTGTGGTGATGCTGGATCGTCGGAAATTACCCACGAGCAGTTCGAAACGATTACCGCGGCAGTTCAGCATCAGTACGGATCGCTCGCATCGAACGCAGCTGAGCGAGCAGCCGACAACACAACGATGAAGGCAACCGACAAGTTCTACTCAGAGGATCAGCGCGGTGCTCTGCCAGGGGAGGCCGCAGGCGCTTCGGCGGGTTGCGGAAATCCAGTTGGTATCGCCGATGCTCAGCTTGGAGAAACCGTTCTTGATCTAGGCTCAGGGGGTGGTATCGACTGCTTCCTCGCCGCTAAAGAAGTCGGGCCAGATGGCTATGTGATCGGAATCGATATGACGCCTCGGATGCTGGAGCTTGCTCAGAAGAATGCAGCGAATCTTGCCACGGAGAATGTCGTATTCAAGCTTGGGCATATTGAATCGATCCCGCAGGCCGACAATACCGTCGATCTGGTTATTTCGAACTGTGTGATCGCTATATCTGAACAAAAAGACCGAGTGTTCTCGGAGATTTACCGAATTCTGAAACCGGGCGGTCGCTTTGTTATTTCTGACATGGTTACTTCTAAGGCGTTACCTGCCGACGTGCAGAAATCAGCAACGGAATGGGTCGCTTGTGTCGGCGGTGCGGCGATTATGAGCGAGTATTTAGAACTTGTGGAGTCGACAGGATTTTCGACGATCGAAGTAGTGAAAGAAGAGAGAAGTCGACCTGACGCGATCGATTGGCAGCAGAATTTGATCAATTTGACGCTTCGCGCTAGCAAGCCGTCTTAGTCTCACTCCACGACAAAATTTTGAGGCACTACGCGTACACTTGTCGTCAGCATGCTGATTAATCCTTGGATTCGAAATTACGAGAAAGACGACCACGCCGCGCTGGGTCGCGTTCGTGAATGGGCTGCGAACAAGCTTGGAAGCAACGTCGACTACGGGTTCGGCTACGGCACATGGGTGTTCATCGGCAACGAGACCGTCATCAAGATCGACCCTGAAGTTGGACGTTCCGAACGGTTCAGCCACGAGCTCGCTGTGAGCCATCTGGAGATACCCGGAGTCGCCACTCCTCATGTGCTTGAAACGGGTGCGTTAGAGGGCAGGGCGTGGGTGATTCTGAACCGACTCGAAGGTTCGAGCGGCTACAACGTTTGGCCGGGTTTAGATCAGGCGGGTCGAATCAAGTTGACGGGTCAATTGGCGACCGCTCTAGGTCACATGCAGCAGTTTCAGCCTGACGAAGGCATGCTGCACGCTGAAACTCAGGACTGGGCTCTGCACATAAGGAAGTCGTTCAACCGTGCGCTTCGCACCGTCGATGCCGTGGTGCCGGGTCGGGTGCTTACGACCTCTCAGGCAGCATTTGCGCAGTGGGCAGAGGCGCTGACGGATCGCCCTCGTGTGTTGTGTCACGGCGACTTATGGTTCGGAAATATTTTGGTAGGCAGCGATGGCAGCCTGACGGGAATTCTTGATTTCGATCGAATGGCGTTGGCTCCTGCCGACTACGAACTCGACATGTTGCTTAGGTTCTGGCGATACCCATGGAATTTCGTCCCTGAGCAGTTGGAAGAAACTTACGGCGATCCGCTGGATATCGAGCTAATGAAGCCGTTCGTCAAACTGTGTCAGGGCGATCTGAGCGACGACGCACTATCGGCTCGACTGAGCGCGCTGGAATTGATTTACCGCTTGAATCTTGTAAATCGCTTCGGCTGGAACGATGAATCGGCCGAGATGTTCGAGACGGTACTAGGCGGCGATTGGGCTACAGGTCTGGTTTAGCGGTCTTAGGTTGAGGGGGCATGGAGATCGCTTGTTGGCATCGATATACGAGCGAGCCAACTGTGAACCAGCACGCTACCCATCCCAACCCAAGCGTTCCCCTTCACCTAAGTCCTATCCCCGAGGGAGAGGACTTTACCGGTATCACTGATTCGAATGTGGGAGGATTACCGGCTTCCTCTCTGGACAAACTGCAAAAGCCGAACCATAGTGTGTCGCGCAAGTAAGCCAGTTCTGACCATCAGCAGGAGATGTCGTAATGAAAGCCGTTGTTTACAAAGAGCCGTTCAAGGTTGCTGTCGAGACGGTTCCAGATCCGCAGATACTTCACCCGAACGATGCGATTGTGCGAATCACATCGTCGTGCATCTGCGGCTCTGATTTGCACATGTACGAAGGGCGCACGGCGGCACAGCCCGGCATTGTGTTTGGTCACGAGAATATGGGCGTGATCGTCGAAGTTGGACCCGCTGTTAAAACTCGCAAGGTCGGCGACCGAGTGGTGATGCCATTCAACGTCGCTTGCGGATTCTGCAAGAACTGTCTGGGCGGCTACACCGGATACTGCACAACGGTAAATCCCGGATTCGCCGGTGGTGCCTACGGGTACGTTTCGATGGGGCCGTGGGTTGGTGGACAAGCCGAATTGATGCAAGTTCCATTCGCCGATTTCAACTGTTTGGTGCTACCTGAAGGCACCGACCATGAAGCCGATTTTGCGTTGCTTGCCGATATCTTCCCAACCGGTTACCACGGTACGGAACTCGCAGGAGTGACGCCAGGTGAAAGTGTCGCAGTGTTCGGATGTGGACCTGTCGGACTCATGGCTTCTTATAGCGCAATTTTGCGGGGTGCATCACAGGTATTCGCTGTCGATCACGTTCAAGAACGACTCGACAAAGCTGCTGAGATCGGTGCGATTCCGATCAATTACGACGTGGCAAATCCTGTCGAGCAGATCAAGGCGCACTTGGGTGGAGAGGGCGTCGACAAGGGAATCGATGCTGTCGGGTACCAGGCGACGGCTGCTGGTTCTTCGGCTGTTGGTGGCGAGCAGGACGAGGTGCCAAACATAGTTCTCAACCAGCTAATCGATGTGGTTGCTCCGACCGGTGCGCTTGGCATCCCAGGGCTGTACGTACCTTCCGATCCAGGAGGAGTAGACGAGCGTGCCAAGAAGGGCGCACTGTCGATCAACTTTGGTCAGCTTTTCGAGAAGGGTATTCGTCTCGGAACTGGACAGTGCAACGTGAAGCAATACAACGCTAACTTGCGCGATCTAATCATCTCCGGACGGGCTCTGCCGAGCTTCGTGGTTTCGCATGAGGTGTCGCTGAACGAAGCACCTGCGGCCTACGAAAAATTCGACCAGCGAGTTGACGGCTACACCAAGGTGATTTTGCATCCGTAATCAAGCGAGCGTTCGCGCTTAGTAAAAAGGAATTGCCGATATGGCACGACGATGGGGCGCGGGTGACTATCGATACGAGCTAGTTGAAAACTGGCCGCAGGTTACCGTCAATGGAGTAGCCGCTGATGTGGCGGGAGATTCCGACGGGCGCATATATACGGTCGTTCGCGACCCTAAGGCCGATGGAACGTTCAACGACATCACTCCGGCAACGGGTCACATGATTGTGTTCGATCGAGATGGGGCGTTGCTCGATACTCGACTCACTGACGAATTTTCTTCGCCACATGGTCTGTGGATCAATGGCGAAGACGAGATTTTTCACGCCGATTGTGGGCACCACACGGTAACCAAGTACTCAACCACTGGTGAAGTGCTGATGACGATCGGCACCAAGGGTGAACGTGGTGCGCCTGGTGCGCCGTTCAACATGTGCACGCGGGCGACGCAATCACGCTCTGGCGATATTTTCGTTTCTGACGGTTACGGCCAAAACCGAGTGCATCGTTATAGCTCCGGCGGTGAACACATTCTGTCATTCGGATCGGGTGATCCAGTGTTTCTTCAAGGATGGCTCGGCAAGGAAGTTATCGGCACGCCTGGGACTGGACTCGGCGAGTTCAACTTGCCCCACCATGTTTTAGTTGACGATGACGACAATGTGTATGTGATGGATCGAACGAACAATCGGTGTCAGATATTCGATCTGGAAGGCAACTACTTGCGTGAATGGTCGGACGTGACCGGGGCGAACGATGCGGTGATCGATAGCCATGGTGTGATGCACATCGTTGGTCACGCCGGTGTGGAACTACGTTCGCTGGATGGCGCGTTGCTGGGTCGTTGGGGTGAGAAGGGCGAAGGCGCAGGCCACTTCACGAACTCACCACACGGGGTGTTTATCGATAGTGAAGAGTCGATATACATTGCAGAAGTTGGCGGAAACAATCGATTGCAGAAGTTCGCCCGGGTTTAGCAAGGGGCGAAGAAACAACGCAGCCCTGCGTCGCTTTTTGAGAGCGAGCACAGGGCTGAGTGGTTGATTCTTTTGTTAGTGCCGGTCGTGCATTCGTACTTGGGCACCACGCGAGCTACACGGGGAACTCCAGAGCCAATTGTCGACTTCGCTTGATACAACACCTTGCCTGTCGTCCTTCGCCTGGCTCAGGATGACGTTCAGACTGTTGCGATTCAGCGAACCAGATCTAGTCGGCGACGTTTGCTGTTGGGCGGGCGTCGAGGAGATCGATACCACCTCGGACCTGACCAAGCGTGTCGGCGATTCGTTCTTCGAGCGTGAACAACACCTCTCGAGCGTAGTTGTCTGCGCCTGTGCGACGTGAGTCAGCTGAAGTTTCAGCCTCGTTCAATATTCCGTTTACATGGCCTTCAGCATCATCGATCAACTTGCCAGCGCGCTTCTGTGCGTCGGCTTCGATTTCAGTTGCGTTTTCGTTAGCCATTCGGGTGATCTCAGTGTCCTGGATCATCGTTCGGGCTTCTTCTTGCGAAGTCGTAAGCAGTGTGTTCGACTGCTCTGCAGCGAGCTGACGAATCGTTGTTGCTTCTTCATCGGCGTAGGCGCGAATTCGGCGGGCTTCTAGTTCAGCCTGTTTGATGATCGCGTCTTTCTGGCGAACAACGCCCTCGGCTTCGTTCAACTGTTCAGGCATCTCACCCTTCATCTCATCGATGACGGCTGTGATTTTGTCCAGATTTACGAGCGTTCGAGCTGTTCCGGGTACTCGACCTTTGACGATCATCGCCTCTAGGTCTTCGAGTTGTGACATAAGTGTCATTTCTGTCTCCATGCGTGTCGACTGACGCGTGCTATTAACTATTGCTTGCTTGCTTTTCGTTTTTCGAGCCTCTCAACCAGAGGCCCCCAAACGTTTTTAGGAACTAGGTCCGACACATCGGCGCCGAGTGCCGCTACTTCCTTCACTCTCGATGAACTCAGGATCTGATACTGCAATGCGCTGAAAAGACAAATAGTTTCGACGTCTTCAGCCATCCTGCGGTTCATTAGTGCCATTTCACTTTCGTACTCAAAATCACTTGTGATCCGAAGACCACGAACGATTACCGTTGCTCCGATTTCGCGGGCAGCGTTGACTGTTAGGCCTGAGTACGCCTTCACCGATACGTTGGGCAGGTGTGCCACTGCATCGGAGAACATTTTTATCCGCTCATCGACGTCGAACATGGTTCGTTTCGATGAGACTTCGACAACACCAACCGTCAAATGATCGACGGTATGTGATGCCCTTTCGACAATATCCACATGCCCATTGGTTACCGGATCAAACGTGCCGGGATAGATTGCACGAGCCATCTATTCGCCCTCCGGGTTCGTTATTTGGGTTGGGGTAGTTTGAGATTTGTATACCGAAATTGCGGTGTCGCCGTAGAGTCGGTGGGTAGACAACGAGAGTCCGGGAAACGAATCGGGGAGATCGGTCATCTTCGAATGTTCGAGAAATGCGATGGCGTTGGGAGCGATTAGATGGGATTTGTGGAGGAGTTCAAATAGGGATTCAAACTCGACGAGATCATAGGGAGGGTCGGCAAAAATCAGGTCGAACTCACCCTTGAGTCTTCCGACTGCGTTGAGTGCGCTTCCTTTTTGTACCGAGCCTTGTATTGCCAATTTGTGTCTTTCCAGAGCCTTTTTTATATCTTCGCACCGACGACCGTTTTGCTCGATGAACGTTGCGTTTGTTGCGCCGCGTTGCAGAGCTTCGATTCCTAGCGCTCCCGTTCCTGCGTAAATATCAAGCACCCGCAAACCGTGAGGTCCGGCAGGTCCGAGCATCGAAAAAATAGCGGATCTAACCTTGGAGGTTGTCGGCCTGAGGCCGGAACCAGTATTTCGACGGAACTGTGAAGATCCTCTTCGATTGTTGCTCATCGCACTTTCGTTCCGCACTTGAGACCCCTGAATTTCTCTGGGTGTCCGAAAAGCCATTAAGCGAAATTCGACATAATTGATTATTCACGGAAGTCGCCATTCTTAGCCATCGTAGGTTGTTACAGGTTTCGGCGGATTTACACGGAAGCGGTGTCGGGGTTGGACGAATCGATGGTCATTCTGTTGCGTGCGATTCACAGGCAGTTCGATAGCTGGCTTAGAATGAATTGCTGCAAAGTTGGCATGCGGATAGTCGTTTCGCCAATCAGCATTAGATGAGAGCAGTGCCGCATCGTAAAAAACTGTGGAACGATACGAGTGACAGCAGGTAATTTATGCGCCGGAAAATATGACCAACCAAGATCAACAAGAACAGCCAGAATCGTTGCCAGATTCTTTGAATGACGCCGATGTGGTGGCAGGCGAGCAAAAACTCATTGAAGATCGTCTCGCCAAAACAGCTCAGATTCGAGCAAAAGGTATCGATCCATACCCGGCACGTTTTGATCGAACGCACACATCTGTTGAGGCAACAAAGCTGTTCGAGTACGCTGAAGTCATAGCGAGCGACGGCGTCGGAGACGATGTCGAACACCCTCGAACCGAAACCATTCGGATTGCAGGTCGGGTTATGGCTCGGCGCGGTATGGGTAAGGCTGCATTCATCGATCTGAAAGACGGCTACGGTTCGATTCAGGCATTTGCCCGCCAGAACACGATGGGCGACGACGAGTACGAAATTTTGGGCCTGTTGGATATCGGCGACATCATCGGTGTCGAAGGTTCAGTTATACGAACTCGCCGCGGTGAAGTTAGCGTTGAGGCTGCGAAAGTTACAGTTCTCACTAAAGCTATTCGTCCGTTGCCCGACAAGTGGCATGGTCTACAGGATCAGGAAATTCGATTTCGCCAGCGCTATCTCGATCTGATTTCTAACGACAAGGCGATGAAGAACGCACTGTTGCGTTCAAAGGTCGTTCAGTCGATGCGAGCGTTCATGCACGGTGCTGGATTTATCGAAGTCGAAACTCCGATTCTTGTGCCAGTAGCTGGGGGCGCGCAGGCGACTCCGTTCGAGACTCACCACAACCAGCTTGACCGTGATTTGTACCTACGCATCGCAACAGAGCTTTATCTGAAAAAGTTGATCGTAGGCGGCATCGAACGAGTATTCGAAATCGGTCGACTGTTCCGAAACGAAGGGCTCGATCACGATCACAACCCAGAGTTCACGACCATCGAGAGTTATCAGGCCTACGCCGATTACAACGATGTGATGGAGATGGTCGAGAAGCTTGTCTCGACTATCGCTCAGGAAACGACTGGATCGATGGTTTTGCCCGAAGTTGAGGGTATTCGACCCGAAATCGACCTAACTCCTCCTTGGCCTCGACTCGACCTACGTGAAGAGATCAAAAAACGAACTGGGATAGATTTCGTTGTGACCCGAGACACTGAGTCGCTTTCGACGGCGATGCGGGAGCGTGGAATTCACGTCGAAGCTGGATCAGCGTGGGGGCGATTGCTGGACAAAGTTATTTCGTCGGAAGTTGAACCTCATCTTGTGCAGCCTCATTTCTTGGTCGACTATCCGGTCGAAATGTCGCCGCTCGCAAAGCGTAAGCCTGACTCTGACGAAATCGTCGAGAGGTTTGAAGGCTTTGTTATGGGAACCGAACTTTGTAATGCCTTTACGGAATTGAACGATCCGGTCGACCAGCGTGACCGATTCGAGCAGCAAGAGAAGATGCGGCTGGAGTTCGGTGACGATGAGGCTGACCGACTAGATGAAGACTTCCTCGTTGCTATCGAGCACGGTATGCCGCCAACGGGCGGGCTTGGACTGGGAATCGATCGACTGACGATGTTGATCGCCGGGGAAGAGTCGATCCGAGAAATCTTGCTATTCCCTGCTATGCGTAACACGTGATCTAATCGTTACTGAGTCGTTTCGAATTTACTAATTGAGCTTGAGTAAAAAATGCTTTCACTGGAACAGATAGTCCGAGATCCTGAAAAATTCCGAGCCGCATTGGTTCGCCGCGGAGAAGACCCGCCTATCGACAGGATTATCGAACTCGACTCTCGACGAAAAGAGTTGATCCAAGAAGCCGACACCGATCGTGCGAACCGGAACAAGGTGAGCAAGGCTATTGGTGACGAGAAGCGAAAGCCAACCCCCGAAGAGATCGCAGAAATGCGAGAGACTGGTGACCGCATCAAAGCCGTTGAGGCAGATTTGGCAGACGTTCTCGACGAGCTGAACGCCACTCTGTTGCCGATTCCTAACACGCCGCTGGCCGACGTTCCGGACGGACTCGATGAAGAATCGAATATCGTAATTCGTACATCGGAAGGCTCGGCCGAGTCGCACGGCAACGCACACTGGGACGTCGCAACCGAGCTGGACATTCTTGATCTCGAAGCCGGTGCGAGCATCGCAGGCGCACGTTTTTATGTGTTGAAGGGCAAGGGCGCCAGGCTCCAACGAGCGTTAGCTTCTTGGATGCTCGATATTCAAACTGAAGTCCACGGCTACACCGAGATCGACCCGCCGCTATTAGTTCGAGGCGAGACAATGACCGGATCTGGGAACTTACCTAAGTTCAAAGATAATCTTTACCGCGACGATGAGTCGGACCTGTGGCTCGTGCCTACCGCCGAAGTTGCACTGAACGGATTGCATCAAGGCAAGATAATCGACCCTGACAAACTCCCGCTGAAGTATGTCGCACAGACTCCTAGCTTCCGTAAAGAGCACACGTCGGCAGGACGAGACGTTCGCGGAATCAAGCGGGTTCATCAGTTCGAAAAAGTCGAAATGTTCCGATATGTCGAGCCTGAAACTTCGGACGAAATGTTGGAAGAGATGGTCGGCGAAGCTGAATCGCTATGCGCTCGACTTGGGTTGACCCACCGAGTGCTGCAGCTCTGTGCTGGTGACATCGGATTCCAGTCGGCTAAAACCTACGACATCGAAGTCTGGTCGCCGGGCTGTGCCGAGTGGCTGGAAGTCAGCTCGATTTCTACTTGCACGGATTTCCAGACCCGAAGAAACGGCACTAGGTATCGTTCAGAAGTGGGGGCTTCGACGAAGTTGCCGCACACTCTGAACGGCTCAGGACTGGCGCTACCTCGTATTTGGATTGCAGTTATCGAGAATGGATTGCAGGAAGACGGCTCGATCGTTATTCCTGATGTGCTGATTCCGTACACCGGCTGGGATCGCATCGAAGCGAACTAACTACGGACGTTTTGCGCTCGATAACGATGTCGCTTCAGATGTTGAGCGGATGAGCAACATCCTTCCGCTATTGAAAGCTGAACATGGGAAACGTGCTCAGGTTGCCGTTCGTTATGCGCTGCGCAACTCAGGTGTGTCCGGTGTTGAGGTTGGAATGGCAGAGATCGAGCATCTCGAACTAGCTTTAGGGGCCGCTGAAATGGGTCTACTTCCCGACGATCTTCTGGTGGAACTCGACGCGCTTGCCGACACCAACTTCGGGATTAATTAGTCGACTATCGCTTCGTTGTTGATCCTGCGTTCGTGGATCGGCTACAGGGCTTAGCGAGACCGCCACCCGGCCAACGAAATCGTTCAGGCGTCCCTAGGGACGAATGTCGAGCGAGTAGTTCGTTGGCAACGTCGATTGGCGGTTCGTTGCGCTGACGATGACCGCTACGAGATCATCGTCAGCGACATTCTCGACAGTCAGGATTCCTCCGCCGTTCGAATTGACAGGAATCTGATAAACAACCGGATCGCCAACGTCTTTTTCGTGGATTACCTGAACTAGATACTGCGTCGGGATGGTCTCTTCGATTCTGACGAATCCGTTGGCGCTCCAATCGGCAGATGTCGATGTGTTGTCAGCCCAACCGAGTTCAGGAATTTCAAAATCGTCGAAGCAAGCGCCTTGAGAGAATACGGCGTCATCGGTGATGTATTCAAACCTGAGTAATACCTGTTCACCGGCGTAATCAGATAGATCGACAGAATCCTGAACCCATCCGAGGCTTGTGCCAGTTAGTCCAGCGCCATAACTGTTGCCGTTCGGATTTAAATTGATGGCCCGCTCGGTGTCGAGAATATCCCAAGTGCTTTCGTCGTCTCTCGACACCATCACATAGGCATAGTCCCAAAACTCTTCGATGTGGTAATTGACCCAAAACGTTAAGGATGCTGAATTGACCGACCTAAGATCGACATTTCGAGTCAACGTTGAGTCGATCGAATCGCCTTGATTCGACCACCAGCATGTGTCGCCAGAGTGCGGAGCTTCGCTCAGTAGTGACGTCATTGCCTCGCCATTAAATTCGACAGTCATTCTGCCCGAACCGCTCGAAGTCACAACGTAGTTGGCACCGTAGGACTTGACCGATCCTGAGAGTGAATCGGGAGCGCGTTTGTAAACATTTCGTACGGGTGGAACGAAGTGGTCCTCATATGCGTAAGGTCCTTCACTTGCACTGAGATAGTTGGCAACGAGCCAATCGGCGTACACATCGTCGGCTGTTGCATCGAACCCGCGTTCTGCGAGGGTGAGATCCACAGACTCAATCCCATCAGCCTGATGCTGGGCGATTGCTGCGAGCATTTCATTGCCACCATATTGGGCGGAAAGGAATGCAAAGAACAAATTTGCTGCTCCGTAGTTTGCAGCTGAAACAGAAATATCTTGTGCCCATGCAGTGAGCGAAGTCGAGGGTGCTCGAACGAACTCTAATGCTGCCGATCTGGTAAATCCTGCGATCTCCGCAGCCACTTCCGACAGACCCTCGTTGACCCACGCGTCTTCACTGTTGTCCGTCGCAAAGTGAGTAGCGTGCTGTAACTCGTGAGCGATCACACTTAGGTATTCGGTACCGGAAAGATTGACCCTGTCGGCCGACATGTAGAGGGCTTCACGCTGGTTTGAGTGGGGACGGATTTCTTTAGGGTAGGAGTCGGCAGCCGAGAAATATCCAGCAACTCCTGATCGTAAAACCGCTGTATAAACGACCATTCGATCATCGCCATCGATCCCGGGCGTTAAAGGCGTTCCAAAGACTTGAGTAACGGCTGGCCAAACGTCGGTTTCGAAATTGCTAGCGACCTCTTCGATATCGGCTGGGTCCGGTTCATATCCGGTTTCGAATACCCAGTAAGCGTGTTCTGAGATGTACGAAACCGTGCCGTTTACTATCACGCTCCCGACGTCCCTCGACACCCAGAAATTTACGTTGTCGTCAACTAAGAGAGGTTCGGCTGTAACGACTGTTTTCGGATGGGTGTAGCCGGGGACGAGTCGCTTACCCAGTTCTTGTAGATCGCGATCGGGAGGGGCAGGAATGATCGGTTCGGGGTGCGCTGGAATGAACTCAGGTGTGGCGGTCGGGACTCTGGTTGGAAACGGAGTTCGGGTAGGGGTTGCCTGTTCCGTGGCTGTTGGTGCAATAACCGAGGTTGCTGTCGGAGAGATTTGGGTTGGGTGAGATTGGTCGACGCGTTTTGGTTTCGAGATTGGTTCTGGAGTGATGGTTGTAACTTCAGACGTCTCTGTGGGTAGCGACGCGGCAGTTGCAGATTGTGAAGTTGTAATGGATTCCTCTGTTGGACTGACATCAATTACGGGAGTGCTGCATCCAATTACGACAGCGAGCAATGCGATCACGCCGACCACGTGTAGGGGCTTTAGTAATGTGATCCGCAGACGGTTGAATTCTGAAATTGTCAGCATCACTTTGATGCCGGATTGTCGCCATTATTTGTGACGTTGAATTTGTTCATGGCGTTGTCGATATCACCGCTGACGACCATCGTAATAGCATCGGCAGCTCGCTCTGCTGCAGTTTTGACCAAGTCTCTGGTATCAGGGTCAAATGTGCCCAAAACATGATCGACCTGTACCGCCGACGATTCTGGGTTTCCTACGCCTATTCGGACTCTCGGAAACTCGTTCGTTCCGAGTGTAGTGATGATCGATTTCAGGCCGTTGTGACCACCCGGACCACCCTGCTTTCGTATACGCACAGATCCGGGTTTAAGGTTTATGTCGTCGGTGACAATCAGTATTTTTTCAGGAGTAGTTCCGAACCGATTCGTCAGGTAGCCGAGAGCCGTACCTGAGCGGTTCATGAACGTTCTCGGATAGGCGAGAACAGCTGGAGACCCACCGAGTTCGACTTCGGCGAATCGTACTTCCTTGCGCTTTCGATTCAGTTCGGCATTTGAGCGTTTGACGAGTTCGTCTAAGCACCACCATCCAACGTTGTGCCGAGTGTTTTTGTACTCAGGGCCAGGATTCCCCAAGCCGACAACCAGCCACGGAGGGCCTTCAGAGCCGCCGCCGTTACCGCTAGGAAAGAGCTTGTCTAAGAGTGAGGAGACGTCCAATCGTCGATATTCCCGCTTGATCCACTTGGTTTACCAAACAATTCGTTTAGAAAGGATATGACCTTATCGTCGAGAACGTTTGCAGGGTCAGACAAATCTCCATCGGAATTGAGCTGGAGCAGACGTACGAGTTTGTCAGATTATGGCGAACTTGACCACGGATAACTTCTCCCGCAATTGCTGTTGATTGTCAGGAGGATAGAGAAATGGTTCAGGAATCCAGTTCCGGTTCAACCGGAACTTCTCCACAGTCCATAAATGCGATGAACTCTGACTCATCGATCACGTGTACATCAAGACGTTGAGCCTTTTCGAGTTTCGAGCCAGCTTCGGCACCTGCAACCAGATAGTTCGTTTTCTTGGTTACCGATCCTGTGGCTTTTCCACCCAGCGACTTAATTCGGTTTTGCGCTTCAGATCGTGACATAGTCTCTAGTCGACCTGTAACTACGAATGTCACTCCGTTTGCGGGGTGATCGACTGAAGGCTCGGGAGTGTCGTCAATTGGATTGACGCCGAGTTCGATGAGATCGTCGATGAGCTGGCGGTTTTGTTCGACCGAGAAATAGTCGATTAACGTTGAGGCGACAATCGGTCCGATACCGTCGATCGCCAATAGCTCTTCCTTGGTTGCATCTTTCACATTTGTAAGGCTATGGAACCGGCGTGACAACCATTCAGCGCTCTCGGATCCGATGCCGGGAATACCAAGTGCGAACAGCAGCTTGGAAAGTAACGGCGAGCGAGCGGCCTCGATCGCTTTGAGCAGATTGTCGACCCGCGTTTCGCCCATCTTTTCGAGTTTGAGCAGGTCTTCTCTTCGCTCGTGCAGTCGGTAAATATCGGCGATATTCGACACAAATCCAAGACGAGGAAGATCTTGCGAAACTCGCTCGCCGAGACCTTCGATATCCAATGCCACGCGAGAGGCGAAATGCTCCAACAGTCTCTCGAATTGAGCAGGGCAGGCGCCGTTTACACAGCGAGTAACGGCTTCGTCCCCGGACTTAACCGTTTCTGTGCCACATGAGGGGCATGTGTCAGGAAATTCGTACGGCTGAGAGTCATAAGGTCGTTGGTTTTTTGCCGCAACTTCCACAACCTGAGGTATTACATCTCCTGCTCGCTGAATAACGACTAGGTCACCTTCACGGAAATCTTTTCTGGCGATTTCGTCTTTGTTGTGGAGCGTTGCACGTCCAACCGTGACGCCACCGACGATGACCGGTTCGAGTTCTGCCCACGGGGTCAGCGCACCGGTGCGGCCTACGTTCACATGAATCGCTTTGAGGGTCGTTTCAGCTTGCTCAGCAGGGAACTTATAGGCGATGGCCCATCGGGGATCACGACCTACAAAGCCGAGTCGACTTTGTAGGGATAACGAGTCGATCTTGATTACCACGCCATCGATGCCGTAATCGAGAGATTCGCGCACTTCACCGGCATCGGCGATCGCTGCCATAACTTCTTCAACGGTATTCGCTTTACGAGTCCATTCGTTCTTGCGTCCGCCCCATTCTTTTATCGCTTGAAGAGTGTCCCAGTGACTTGAAGGCGATTCAGCACCTTCGAGATAGCCTAAGGCGTAAAAGAACATGTCGAGCGGGCGTTTAGCCGTTTCGGTCGAATCGAGCTGTCTTAGTGATCCAGAAGCCGAATTGCGAGGGTTTACGTAGGCTGTAAGTCCTGACTCTTCTCGTTCGATATTCAGCGTTGCGAATTTGGAGTTTGGTAGAAATACCTCGCCCCGCAGTTCGATTACTGGAGGAATTTCTTCTGGTGGTCCTTCGAGTTTCAATGGCACGCTACGAATCGTGCGAACGTTCGCCGTGACATCCTCCCCTCGTTCGCCGTCGCCACGAGTAGCCGCTCGTTCCATCACGCCGTCACGATAAGTAATAGCGAGGGCGAGTCCGTCGATCTTTAGCTCGCACACCATCGGTGCACTTTCGAGTTCAAGGAAATCGAGCGCCCGTTTATACCAAGCCCTAAAACCCTCTTCGTCGAATACGTTTCCGAGACTCAGCATTGGAACCGGATGAACGACCTCATCGAACCCGGACGCGGGCGGTGCGCCTACACGCTGAGTCGGAGAATCAGGAGTCTTTAGGTCGGGATGTGCTTCTTCGAGAGCAAGTAATTCTTGCATTCGGGCATCCCACTCTGCGTCGTCGAGTTCGGGAGCGTTTTCGATGTAGTACAGGCGGCTAGCACTATTTATTTCTGCACGCAGCTGCTCGGCGCGTTGTGCCGCCTCTTCTGGCGTCGAAGCATGGGAACCGAACTGCATTTGTAGGGGAGAATCGTTGTTTGGCACAGGAGAATGTTTAGGGCCGACGGCTTGAATTAAAGCTTTGAGTGATTCGGTGAGAAGTTCACTCGAAAAGTGGTGTGCCGAGTATAACAACGCCCCACCCGGCCAACTCTGCTTCGAATTTACTAACTATTTACGGCATTACTCGGGCAGAGCAGGTTGGTCAGATCGAGCCGAGGTCTATACTTTCTCGTCTAAACGCATCGATTATCACGGATTCGCAGCCTCATTTCGTAATCAGCTATGGCAGATATTCAACCTTTCAGGGCAGTTCGATACAACCCAGAAGTCGCAGGCGACGTGAGTCTTCACGTATGTCCGCCGTTCGACGTGATAACCCCGCAGCTCCAACAGGAGCTGTACGCTCGCTCGCCGTACAACATTGTGCGACTCGAACTGGCGCGCCGTGGACTAGCGGAGGATCCATACGAGAAGGCGGCCGAAACCGCTCAGGATTGGACCGACTCTGGTGTGTTGAAGCACGAAGAGGCACCTTCGATTTATGTGACCGAAGAAGAGTTCGAGTACCAAGGTCAAACGTTACTTCGCCGAGGATTTGTAGCAGCCGTTCGGCTTGAAGACTACGATCAGAAGGTCGTGCTTCCGCATGAAGGAACTCGCGCAGAGTGGGTTGCCGACCGTGTGAAGCTGATGGCGGCCGCTCAGTCGAACTACAGCCCGTTACTGTCGATTTTCAGAGACGATCTTCGTTCCAGTGTTGGGAATATCGTTCGTGCGATTGCTGGTGGAGTACCTACTGCAGTTTTCACCCCGCCCGATATGCCGCAGTTGAGACTGTGGAGAGTTTCTGATTCGGGAACTATCGGAGTACTTCAGGCTGCTCTGAAAGATGCTGAAATATTTATTGCTGACGGTCATCACCGCTATGAGGCGGCGCTGAGATATCGCGGCAGTGTTCGTGCTGAACGAGAGGTTGAGCATGATGAATCGATCAACTTCCGAATTATGCTGATGGTTTCTTTCGACGAGCCGGGACTCATTACCCGTGGCTACCATCGCCTTGTTGAATCGGCGACCGACGACGAGTTCGACGCGATCATTAGTTCAGTCGAAAAGACTTGTGATCTTGAAGATTGGTCTCCTAGCGAGGGTCTTTCGACTGCTGAGCAGATCGACGAATTTTCGGTTGCGCTTGGCGAACGTGAAAATAGCGAAGTTACTTTCGGTTTGTTCTCGAAAGAGCCGGGCAAGTTCCATATCGCTCGAATGAAATCACCTCCTCCCGCTGAGAATGCTCTTGAGAATTCCGAGTACTCGCATTTGCATTCACACATCATCGGCCCTGTAATCGCTGAGGAACGTGAAGAGAGCGTAATTAGTCCTCATCACGACGCTGGGTTGATCGCCCGCCAGATCGAAAGTGGTGCCGCCAGAATGGCGTTCATCATGCGACCCGTGCCGCTTGATGAGTTTGTCTCCATCGTTACACGAGGGTGGCGTTTGCCCGCTAAGGCAACGAACTTCTACCCGAAGCCACCTGCCGGTGCTGTGATCCAAGAGTTTGGTGATCAGCTCTAAGCTGCGTCTGAGCTAAGCGATTCTTTAATCACCGAAAGCACTTCAGCGACGGTGGGACGATTGCCCGGTTCGGTGGCGATGAGCCGTGCTATCAGTGCGCCGTGGGCGTCGAACACAAAGCTGGCAGGACTGGCTACCCCATCGTTATCCAGATCAAATACCTGCCAATCACTCGCAACAACGTTTAGTGGGTCGGCGATGAGTGGGAAGTCGAGCACAAGCTCATCACGCATCTCGATAACTCTGGTCGGTTGATCGGAAACTACGACAATAACCTCGGCGCCTATCTCATCGAATTTTGAAATTTGCGATTGAATGAGACGCATCTGAGAGATGTCGGGTTCATCGGTCGTGGTTGGAACGAACAGCAGGTAAACGGGTGTGACGCCAAGAAGGTCTTCGAGTCGGATATTTTCGCCGGCAATCGTCGAAACCGAGAACACTGGCGCTATCGGGAGCGATTCTGTGTCCGATGGTGCGGTCGTTGGTGAAACCGTGGGAGTCGGGCTTGGTGCTGTCGTAGGGGTTGGTGTGGCCGTGGTCGAACAGGCGGCCGTGGCGAACAGCGGGGTTAGGATAACGATTATCGAGAGTGTTCGGATATTCACGCTCATGAGTCTAGCCGAGATTTTCGACCTGCTCGATGATTTCTTCTGCCTCAACCTGATGAGTGTAGTTCAATACAACGCTCTGCCATGCGATCTCACCGTTCGTGTCGATAAGGAAAACCGAGGCTGAAGCGAGCCCGTCGCCGAACAAGTTGAACACGCCTTACTGTTCGGGGATGCTCGGATCAAGCGCGGTAAATAGGATCGGAAACTCGTAGTATTGGGCAGGGGCTAGCGCAGCTGGTCCGTCGAGATTGTCGGTGCTGATTGTGAGTATTTGTACACCACTCGAATCGAGTTCAGCCTGAGATCGTTGCAACTTCCCGAGTTGACTTCTGCAAAATGTTCACCAGTACGCTCGGTAGAAAACGACGACAACTGGCTTTTCGCCTCGGAACTGCGAAAGGGTGTATTCAGAACCCTGAATCGATGGCAGTGTGAAATCGGGAGCGCTGCTGGTGACAGGACCGGGCGTGTTGACGAGTGGTGGCTCTGTGGGATCTGACTTCGCAACTGGAGGCGACGATGTGGCAGTTTCGGCGGTCGTTTCAGGCGCTGTCGATGT
>Ga0209403_10002754_pt1 | contig 20544 bp, 20 predicted proteins | sample ArcticOcean_MG_C_8_FD_187440 | JGI IMG/M metagenome (GOLD analysis project Ga0209403, IMG submission 187440) | Marine microbial communities from western Arctic Ocean - ArcticOcean_MG_CB11_86 (SPAdes) (version 2) | ecosystem: Environmental > Aquatic > Marine > Oceanic | place: Arctic Ocean... | reverse complement strand
AAAATGAAACAGCAACAATTTTTAAATTTAGCAACGGCAGAGGAAGCCGAAGAGCGATTTTGGGAAGCAGTTCAGCCTCAGCCGCTGGCTGAAGAATTAGTGCTTCTGGAAAATGCTCATGGTCGAATTTTAGCGTGCGATGTTCTGGCACGGCATAACGTACCTTATTTTGACCGCAGTAATTTTGACGGATTTGCGGTACGTGCGGAAGACACTTTTGGCGCACAGGAAACAGCTCCGGTTTTACTAAAATTGAATCCGGAAATTCTAGCATGCGGTGTTGTTCCTCAGGAAGATGTTGCACAGGGAACAGCTACCACAATCTCCACCGGTGGAGTGCTGCCACGAGGCGCAGACGGTGTAGTAATGATTGAAAATACTTTTCCGGATGAAAACGCTGAATCCGCAGAAAACATGCTTCAAGTCCTGAAACCCATTGTCCCAAACGCCGGAGTTTCACTGGCCGGTTCGGATATTGGCGCAGGTGAGGTTGTACTGCGGGTTGGAGAATTCCTGGGTTATCGCGAAACAGGTACTTTGGCCGCTTTAGGAGAAGCAAAAGTCAAGGTGTGGAAATGTCCCAAAGTAGCTGTGATTTCCACCGGAGATGAACTGATTGCTCCTGGAGAGCAAATGGAAATGGGGAAAGTTTATGACTCAAACTCAACCGTGATTGCCCATGCTGTGGAAGAACTTGGTTGCGTAGCCGTACGCTTTGGAATTGTTCCGGATGACGAAGCGCAACTGGAAGAAGTTCTGCGACAAGCACTTGAATTGGATTTTGTGCTGCTCTCCGGCGGCACTTCAAAAGGCGAAGGTGATTTGAATTACCGTGTTTTTGAAAAGTTCAACGACCCCGGAGTTCTGGTACACGGGGTGTCACTCAAACCCGGAAAACCGCTTTGCCTCGCCGTACTTGAAGGAACTCCTGCGGCCATACTGCCAGGATTCCCCACATCTTCGACATTTACCTTCAGCAAATTCATTGCACCAGTTCTGCGTAAACTGGCCGGACTGGCTCCGGAACGCAGCGCTCATGTTCAGGCAAAAGTTCCGTTTCGTTTGAATTCCGACAAAGGGCGCACCGAATTTAATCTTGTTCATCTGGTACGTAACGATGATGGATTCAGTGCATATTCGACAGGAAAAGGTTCAGGTTCCATCACAGGTTTTGCGAGGGCAGACGGTTTTATGGAAATTCCGCGCAACACCGAAATGCTGGAAGCCGGCGAAGAAACAACCATCCATTTACTCGGAGCATCTGCGCGGCCTCCGGATTTGATGATCATTGGCAGTCATTGTGTTGGACTAGATTTTTTGATTGGAGAAATGCAGAAGCGTGGTATTTCCTGCAAATTTCTTGCGGTTGGGAGCATGGGAGGTGTGCTTGCGGCTCAGCGGGGAGAGTGTGACTTGGCTGGAACGCATTTGCTACATGAAGCTTCAAATCAATATAACCGCCATCTGCTGACAACGGAACTTCATCTACATAAAGGCTACCGCCGTAGTCAGGGTTTGCTGTTTCGTAAAGATGATACACGTTTTGCTTTAATAGAACAAAATTTTGAAGAGACGATTCAGCAATTGATGGGAGATCAAAACGTACGTATGATCAACAGGAATCTGGGCAGCGGCACAAGGGTTTTGCTCGATCGGCTATTAGCGGACCAACAGCCTTCAGGATTTTTCCAGGAAGCAAAATCACATAATTCTGTAGCAGCAGCAATTGCACAAAAACGCGCGGATTGGGGGATTGCGATCCGCTCAGTAGCAGAAGATTCCGGCCTGAATTTTTTTCCAATGCAGGATGAGGAATATGATTTTATTATTCCAAAGATACGTCTGAATCGTCCGGATGTGAAACAGTTTTTAAACTTGCTGCAGGAACCAAACATTCAAACACAACTAAATAATCTTGGTTTAACCGTTTCTCCTCCTGCTTAAAAGAGCAAAAATAAGACACTCAACCAAAACCTAAAACTTTTCTCATGTCATTACTTTATTTCAAAGCCCTGCATCTCATTGGAGTTATTGTCTGGTTTGCAGGTCTGTTTTATTTAGGCCGTTTATTTGTTTATCACCGTGAGGCGGATGAGCGTGCTGAACCAGAACGCGGGGCTTTGAAAGTGCAGTTCGCACTAATGGAAAAGCGGCTTTATTACGGAATTACTTGGCCCGGCCTGTGCATCACAATTTTCTTCGGATCCGCTATGTTGATGGAGTGGGGACTGCCAACTTGGATTCTCACAAAAATAGGATTGGTCGTCCTGTTGGTGCTCTATCATTTATGGTGCGGTCACCTGCGTAAAAAACTGCTGCACGAAAAATGCAGCTGGAGCGGTAAACAGTTCCGCCTCTTTAATGAGATCCCAACACTGATGTTGGTCAGCATCGTTTTTTTGGTGGTTTTCAAAGAAGCTTTTTCGTGGAGTGTTTTTTTGCTGATTCTCGCAGGGATGATACTGACGATAGGTATGACCGTGCAACTGCTGGCAAAAAAAAGGCAAAATGAGGCCGCTGAAAAAAATCAAAGCTGATAATAATTATGGAAAGAAACAATAAATTACTAAGTTTTTTTATAGGAATCCTGATTGCTGCCGGAACAGCAGGCTGTAGTTGGTTTGGAGAAACTACCGAACCAACAAATGAAGCGTATGAATCCGGTAAAAAAGCCTTTACTGAAGGTAAATACGAAGAAGCAAAGGCTCATTTCCGTGAAGTTGACACAAGTTCACCTTTTTATCCACAAGCAGTCTGGATGATTCGGAAGGTCCCTTTCAAAAAAGGTGTGGGGGCTTTTGAACAAAAAAAATATCAGCTTACCATAGTTGATTTGTCCAAGGTGCCAGTGCACTCGCCTGATTACGCAGAGGCACAGCGTTACATTAATCTGGCAAATTACAAGCTACTGTTCGAACAGTTCCAGCAGTCTACCGATAAAGACCGTTTCATCCTTATTCAGCAACTGGTCAACATTTCCAATGAATTAGGTGAATCAAAATTGCTTTTAGACAGTCTGGATATTATTAAGACAGGCCTTGATACATCTTCTTCCAAGAAACAAACCAGGGAGTTGATCAATTTACTGGGCAACGTGGTTGCTCTTAACAAAACACCCGAAGTACATCAGAAAGCTCTGAATTACCTGCTGAAAGATTTTGAACAGTTCTACGAGCAAACAGAAATTAGACCTCATGTCCTCCAGATTATCGGCACTCTGAAAATGGAACTTATGTAGAATTGCTGACTCCGTAAAAGTCAGATATCGGCAATTTGTTATTTCAACCGAAGTGATAAATCTTAATGTTATTAGTGTGGTCGTTGACACAAGATTTCTCGCTTCGCTCGAAATGACAAGTTTTACAACAATATCAATTCTTACTGCTACTTGACTAAAGACGGTTCTTGAGACGGCGTCTCAGGATCGAAAGTGTGTCAAATGAGAGTCAAGACATAAACCTTAGCGTTCCTTAGTGAACTTAACGGTTAACAATGAAACAGGAGGTTCCACTCAGTCTGTGGAGTCGCCCATACTCTGCCGCCTGCTTTCACGTAGAGCAATTCTGCTCAGCCAAAAGCTTATTCCACCCATCACCACAATCTGTATATACGCCGTTCTCTCCATCTTCAATGAGAGGAAAAAATCATACAAACCATGTAGAAATGCGGAAATAAACCAACCCTGAATAATCGTCATCATCGGCAAATAAAAACTGAATTTTTTTTCATTACCTGTCTCCAACAATAGACGAGATTTTGCCACATAATATCCCATTGGCACACTCATAAAAGCATGTGCAGGAATTGTGACTACCGTTCTAGCGGCAACAACCGCTACGCCGTACTGATCCAGATAATAAAAATTTTCCAGTGTCGCAAATCCTACTGATACTACCGCCGCATAAAGAATTCCGTCAAAAGATTCTTCTAAATGCCGGCTGGGATAAACTACTGCCAACAGGACAAGTAATTTCGCAAATTCTTCATTAAATCCTACGAAAAACCAAAATCCCGAACTGAACAAAGGGATAGACTTGCCGAATACAATAATCTGCGACCACAGCGCATCTGGCCAGAAAAGTGTGTACTTTTCAACCGCATGATTTAAAACCAGCGCCAGTAGTCCTGATCCCATACCACCGATGAACAAAAGCAACAGTAAAGGCAGGTACACTTTTTTGTAACGCTGTGCATGATAAAATACCCAACCCCAGAGTATTCCGGGAACGAGGACTATTCCGACTATAGGCAGCATTCTTTATTATCCTAAGTGTTGTGATTACGCAAGATTCATGGCATAGTCGAGTTAGAAACACACTTCATTCTAACATCTTGACTTGAGGGAGCTTACAACATCTTAGAAGAAAATCAAGAAAGAATCCAATGCAACGAAAAACACTCTCCTCACCCAAGGAAAATCCGGATTTGGATAAATTTGCTGGAATCATCAAGTCCTGTCGTTATTTTCGGAAAATTAGTCTAGCTCTTCTCAAGGAAATGCTACGGCAAGGTGAATTTGTCACTTTGAAAGCGGAAGAATTTCTCCTCCAGGAAAACCACTCTAAGCCTCCGGAATTAATTGTACTGTTGGAAGGTTCACTTGCAGTAACATCAAAGGATCATTTCATCATGCGCCTGAATCATCCCGGAGATGTCGTTGGAGAAATGTCTGTTATTTCAGCTAATCCAAATCCATATGCAGACGTAATTGCGGAAGAAGATTCTCAGGTGGTGATTTTTCCGAATCACCTTTTTAAAGTTGCTGAAGATGACACAAATGTTTCGGTTGCATATTATATTTTTTCGCACATCCTCGCAGAAAAACTAAGACACGTTACCGCACGTTCGCTTTTGAAGAAGAATGGCCGTTCACATGAAGAGCCAGGTCCGCTGATTGGAATCCTTGATCCGGACAGTAAGTACCGCGGAATAATAAAATCGACGCTGGAAAATGTCTGGAAAATGTCGCGTATTATAGAACTAGAATCATACCAGAAATTTCTTGAAAATCCATTTGAAAATAATTTTGATTTTTTAATTATTGATCCTGAACTGATTGCACGAGACTCTTCTCAGACGGAAAAAATAAGTAATTTAATTGAAATCTGCAGTTCACATCTGGCACCGATGCTAGTCATCAGTCAATACTGTAAAAAAGAGGAGAACAGGCAATTTCTCGCAGAACTTGGAGTAACGGATTTTTTGTTGAAACCTTTATCAGCTTTTGACCTGCAGCATCTGCTCATTAAGTTCCGTAAAGATCATTACCGTCAGCAAGAGCTCGAACAAGTTGAAATAGCGGCAGATACCGACAGACTTACCGGACTGGCTAACCGCCGCAGGATGGATGAATTCCTGGAAGCAATGCTCACTCTTTTTCCGGAAGAGAAACAATCTTTTTCGCTTATCATAGCGGATGTGGACCACTTCAAACACTATAATGATGCACACGGACATCAACTTGGTGACGTGGTTCTGGCTTCAGTTGCGGCAATCTTCAAAAACAGTATCCGCAGAGGTGACCTGGCGGCACGGTTTGGCGGAGAGGAGTTTGTGGTTATTCTACCAAACTGTGAAAAAGACATTGCTATGTTGATTGCAAATAAAATGCGTCAGACAATTGCCGCGGAAAATTTCCCATATCAGCAACAACAACCACTGGGTAACCTGACCTGTACTTTCGGAGTCGCCACTTTTCCGGAAGATGCGGATACTAAGGAACTTCTGTTGAAAAAGGCTGACGACTGTCTTTACAAAGGCAAAGCTGGTGGAAGAAACAAGGTGCTTGCCGCCGAGCCTCTTTAAGTTTTTGCACATTGCAGATATTCTGGGTTAAACAAAATACACAACTTCGTGGTGTAGACTGAAGTTCGCATAAAGGTGATTATTAGTTCATATTCACAAATTCGTATAAAGTTTTATTCCCTGCGAAAACAGGAGTTGAGATAATTGTAAGCATTTGATATAATTACTTTGAGATTTTGATAAAGTTTCAAACAATGATTAACTTTATAATTTTTGCGGCAGCCTCTTTTAGCAATTATCAAAATAATATATTAAGGTCTTGCAAAAAGCATAATTTTAACGCAATATTAATGGGTTTAACGACAGTATATTTTCAGGCTGTCTAAAAAATAGTTGGCCAGATTTCAGACATAAAGAGATAGAGATAATAATGATTACTAAATTTGCCAGAAAAGAAGATTTCTACAACGGCACAAATCCACGAGTTTGGTGGGTAGTAGACGCAGAAGGTCAAACATTAGGCCGGATGGCAACAAGAATTGCGCATGTTCTTAGAGGTAAACATAAAGTACTTTTTTCACCGCATGTTGATACTGGAGACTTTGTAATTGTTGTTAACGCAGAAAAAGTACATGTCAGCGGGAAGAAAGAAGAGGACAAGATGTATTACCACCATACGGGTTATCCAGGTGGAATCAAAAGTGCGAAATATTATGAATTACAGGAAAAACATCCTGAACGCATTGTAGAAGGTGCTGTCAAAGGCATGATGCCAAAAAACGCTCTCAACAGACGTTCCCTGCTACGTTTAAAAGTTTACACAGGTTCGGAGCACCCTCACGAATCTCAGCAACCTCAGCCCCTTAATATTTGACCTATGGCAAAAGAAACTATTGTCCAGTACTATGGTACCGGTCGTCGAAAAGAATCCGTAGCACGCGTTTACCTCCGTCCCGGAAAAGGAGAAATAGTTGTTAACAAACGACCTGTTGAAGATTATTTCGGTAGAGAGACTCTCAAAATGGTTATGCGTCAACCGCTGGAACTGACCGAATCTCTCGATAAATTTGATATTTTTATCAACGTACACGGTGGCGGACTGTCAGGTCAGGCAGGAGCAATTCGACACGGTATTTCACGTGCTTTGCTGCTCGCGATTGAAGACTCACGTGATATTCTCAAAAAAGCCGGAATGTTGACCCGTGACTCGCGCAAAGTTGAACGTAAAAAATACGGTCAACCCGGTGCCCGTAAAAAATATCAATTTTCTAAACGCTGATTTCTTATTTTTATTTTAACTGCTGAGTACTTTTTAATTCCAAGGGATTATCCTTTAAAGCACTTAAAACTCGGCAGTTAAAAAAGAGGACTCTGCATCGCTTTTACAAGCCGCATGGTCACATTTCTCTTCATATTTTGGACATTGGGTTCCGTCTTTCTGACACTCAATGTTTTCCGGCCTCTCGGCAAACGTTCAAACTCATCCTTCCGAGCAATTCTTGCTTCCTTTGTCTTTAGCTGGCTGGTCGGTGACCTGCTACCCCAATGGATTCTGCTCAATGCAGCTATCCTCCTTCTTTTTTCATTTACAGACATTTTCAATCAGTCTCTGGGATGGGGCGGACTTATAGTTCAACTTAGCGGCTGGATCATTTTAATGCTGCGTCTCTGGATTATGCTCAATCTACCTGAGCGGCTTGAGCAGAAGATGGAAGAACAGTTGGGAGTTCAATGGCAAAAGATTTATCCACAACCGGTTGCTCCCCGTAATATTTTCGAGGTTGACTGGCTGAGCTGGTTTAATCCAAACAAGGTTGTCGATGATCCACGCATAGAAATAATACGTGATCAGGTTTTTTATCAGGAAGCAGGATTTCAGCTTAAACTTGATATTTACCGGCCACGTAACACAAAGAAAAAACATCCTGGAATACTGCAAATTCACGGTGGAGCCTGGATTACGGGCAGCAAACGGCAGGCTTCATTTTTAATGGCAAGCATGGCAGCGCGGGGCTGGATCTGTTTTTCAGTCAGCTACCGTTTCAGTCCGGACATTGTTTTTCCAGAACACTTAATAGATATCAAACGCGCTTTGCGTTGGATTAGAAATAATGCGGAAGAACACGGATTGGATCCTGATTTCATCATTGCAACTGGAGGTTCCTCAGGAGGACATTTAGCTGCGATGACGGCCCTCACTCAAAACCAGCCAGAATTTCAACCTGGTTTTGAAAGTGCTGATACCGGTATTCAAGGCTGTGTACCCATTTATGGTGTTTTCAATTTCACTGATCCTTTTGATAAAAAAACACCATTTCCGGCAAAAGCTAGATTAATGGAAATGCTTTGTGGTGGTACTCCGGAAACTCAGCCTGACCGTTATCAGCTAATTACTCCAGCAAACTGGCTTTCCGCAAAGACACCTCCTTTTTTGCTGATTCAGGGTGAAACCGACGCACTGATTTCAACAACAGATACGCAAACATTTTGGGAGGCTTTACAAACTCAGAAGGTTCCCAATTCCGCTTTTTTACGTTTACCGCTGGTTGAACATGCGTTTGACATTTTCCCCACTTTAACGGCACAGTGTATAGTACCAACAATTGAGAGATACTTGATTATGCTTTACGAAAACCACCTCTACAATTCAGGAGAAAAATGAAACCTGCAGAAAAGAAAATTCCGGCTAGTCCTTCCTTGAATGAAGATCTGGTTCTTCGTCAGCAAGAAAACGGCGTTGTTACTTTAACCCTCAACCGTCCGAAACAATTCAATGCGCTGTCCGAAGCAATGTTGTCAAAACTACAACATGAACTGGACTCCATAGCAACTAATGAAGATATACGACTCATAATTTTGCAAGGTGCAGGCAAGGTTTTCTGTGCCGGACATGATTTAAAAGAAATGATTAGCAAGCGCAAAGAGGAGTACTATCGAACTCTTTTTTTGCAGTGCAGCAAGATGATGATGACTCTCAATCAAATACCTCAACCAATCATTGCCAAAGTTCATGGAATCGCAACTGCGGCAGGATGTCAACTTGTAGCAGCCTGTGATTTGGCTGTCGCGGCAGAGGGGACAAAATTTGCGACGTCCGGGATCAATGTAGGCTTGTTTTGCTCGACGCCCGCGGTTCCGGTGAGCCGGAATATTTCACGCAAACGTGCCATGGAATTATTGCTAACAGGTGAATTTATTGAGGCAGACACAGCACTAAACTGGGGTTTACTCAACCGTGTAGCTCCCCTGGGGAAACTGGATGAAGAAACACAAAAGCTGGCGGACGCAATTCTGTCGAAATCGTCTGTGGCGGTTTTCACCGGTAAGAAAATGTTCTACAAACAACTCGAACATAAGATGGAAGATGCATATGCATATGCTGGAGAAATAATGGCCTGCAACATGATGGCGGAAGATGTGACTGAAGGCGTGGACGCTTTTATCAACAAACGCCAGGCTGTCTGGAAAGGACTTTAATAAAAGAACGGCACCACCAGCCGGGCCCTGTTTAGTATCTGTGGGCGGTTGTTTTTTGCGGATATGGTGCCGTCCTGGAAATTAGTTTTAGCTTTTATAAACGTACATCGGAACATCCACATGATGCAGCAAATAATCCGTGTTACTTCCTAAAAAGATGCGTCCGGCGACTGTGTGGTCATGTCCAGCCAACATCAGCATACATGCGCGAATTTCTTTCTGATATTCAAGAATCCTCAGATACGACGTACTTCCGAAAAGAATCACACGTTTTTCCGGAACAGTTATCTGTATTGGTGACAGAAACTTTTCCATGGCTTCCAAACCCTGATCTTCAGTCACATCCAGTTCAGCTTTACCCATTCCCCAAGATGCTTCTGCTCCGTAATAGGAATAATCAATCGGCGTCATTACATGTACAAAGTGTACTTCGGATTCAGTACGTTCCGCCCATGCTACTGCTTTTTCAGCTACCATTTTGTTTGCCTCACTGAAGTCGAGAGGGACTAAAACTATTTTAGCAATGTCTGGCTTAAGTTGCCTGTATACATAGATCGGACAATGAACATGATGTACGACATAATCTGTATTGCTTCCCATAAACAGTCGACCGAGCATCGTGTGTGAGTGGGCAGCCATAATCACAAGATCTGCTCCCACACTTTCCACCAGTTCCACTATTTTAAAATACGGAGTTCCGTATTCGTGTGAGATGTCAAATTCAGATTTTATGTGCAGCGGCGCAAGATAGTTTTCTAGCAACTGCAATTCCTTACTATCGTTGCGTTGATCCACCTGTTCAAAACGTCCTGGATAGTAAGAAACTTCCGGGGGCCGATTCACATGCAGAAAATGTAACTTTGCAGACATTCGCGCTGCCCATTCATCTGCAAGTTGAATTAGTCCCTTACTGATAACACTGTAATCAATTGGAACCACAATTTGCTTTTTCATATTACCCTCCATCGTTTAATGTGAGTTAACACCCCTCTTCCTCTTCTTCCTCTTCTTCCTCTTCAAGCAGAGGGGGACTTACCGCTAACGGTGCAACGTAGCGGTCCTGTTGAGTTTTCTCAAGCTCTGCGGATTCTAACAATGCGGGATGAAAAAACGGTCGAATCCGCGTTAAAGCCTCTGTCTCTTTTAAAGTTAGTAAAAGACTTTCAATTGAGTCCGCGGTGATGCGTGTATTCCAAGTTTCAGCACCACCTTCGAGCAATATTACTTTTCGTTGCCAATTGGCAGTTAAAACTGCAAGCACTTCTGAAGGAAACTCACCATTTTGAGGTATCACAACCAATTTTTTGTAAAGCGGAATTTGCTGAACCTGTTCACTCAACTTACCCTCTGGATTCAATTCAAGCAGTCCCGGAATATTATCAATCACATTAGTTTCATGCAGCTTGTATGACACTGGAACAAAGTCGTTCCGTCCCTGTATAATCCAGTTCGCCAGTTCCTCTACCTTAATCGGATTGATTTGCCTGTCTTCCTGTGAATCATACCAGTTGCTGGACTTAGGCCAATTTGTAAAAACAATCATTCCCAGTATTAAAATTCCCATCGAGGGTAACATCCAACGGTAATCTTTTTCAAACCACATTATTTTTCTCAGGTTTTTAAGTTTCATTTTTCAGCCGCGGATTAACGCGGATTATGCATATGACTTAGACGCGGATTAACACTGATACTAACAGATTGTTTTATCCTCTCCGGTCCGTGTATATCCATGGCTTTTTGTAAAGTTCTTTTTTTGATCCGTGCCTTTCGTGTTTATCCGTGGCTTTGGCTTATGTATCAGCATTAATTTTCTCTTCAAGTGTATTTGCTCCATAAAATCCAACAACGGCAACTAGCAAAATAATGAAGGCGACCGCCCATGAACTAAGTCCAAATAAATCCGGCAAAGTTAGTTTCCCTGATGCCCCCATTGAAGCAAAGTCTTCTATTAAAGGCCAGCCTTCAGCAAAGACAAGTACACCAAAACTCATACCGAGAATATAAAACAAAGCATCCAGCTTTCCTGTAGCTAAACCCACAAAAGAGGTTCCCGGACAGTATCCGCCAATCGTAAAGCCTGCCCCCATGATTAAACCTCCCACGATCTGACTGTTCCAGTAGGTCTTGTTGATGTAAACAGCATCGAGAGACATAAGTCCAAACTCATCCAGAATCAGCAATCCAAAAACAGCAGTCACAATTGCGGAAAACATTACCCTGAACACGCTCCAGTCACGTCCGTACCACTGCATGACCAAACGGTGCGCCGAGCCAAAACCTGACCGTTCTAGCATCAGGCCAAAGGCAAATCCGAGTATTCCTGCCAAAATCAAATTCACATCTGATGAAATCAGACCCATCTTGGCCAGTGGTGCTATATCCATTTCAAGGTTTTAAATTCAAGGTTTATAATTCAAGTTGTAAAACCGGTATCTGTACCAGTAAAATGTAAAAGCTGTTTTTGCATTCAGGGCCCTTAGCAACGCTCTCAGTCCTGGGAAAAATGTTAAAACCGTATCTATCTTCAAAAGCCAGTAGTCACGCTCACTGTGCCGGTGAATGTCAAATAGTGTCTTGATTCCGAAAATGCTAACCCCGCTTTCCTTAGCATGGAAGTCCAAACCCACATTTAGTTTCCGTTTTAAAACCACAACTTGCGTACAAAAAATGCCGTGATAAATCCGCCTGCAAACATTGCCAGCATAAAAGCCCAACTACCAGCCGCAAGAGTAGCACCTCCACTCAAAGCCTGTCCGCTGGTGCAGCCTTTTGCGAGACGTGCCCCCCAACCCATGATTCCGCCGCCTAGAAAAGCGTACCAGAACCGCTGACCGTTGCTGATGTTTGGACCTTTGTCAACCGCTTTGCCGAATCGTCCGGCTGTGATAGCGCCAAATAGTCCTCCCAAAAATACTCCAAAAACCTGAAAAACCAGCCAGTCATTCATCCAGGCTCCGCTTTCACCAAAGTATCTCGCGAAATACCCCAGACTTTCTGCGTGCTCTGAGGCTACTGCGTGAAGTCCCACTGCGGTTGCACGAGACAATGCTCCGGAACCACCTAGTCCGCGTCCGGCAATGTAGAACGTTGCAATCAACACTAACCCCAAGCCGATTCCGGCCCAGATGTTCGGCCAATAAGCTATACCTTTATTCTCGGATGTTTCCATAAATACCTTTTACACGGACTATCGACTGTTGATAATAATTAGTGTTCATGACTTAAGCAAACGTTGGATATTCCTGACCTGCAAAGACAATCACAAAACGTAAAGTGATGCTACCCAACAAAACCAAGATCGGAACTATAGGTGAAAATTTTACTTTTTTAAGACTTTCAAGTGTTTCCAACATTAAAGGCAGAACCATACCGCCAAAAACGAAGACCACCCAAAACCATGGTGCATATTTTCCGGAAATCAAATAGAGCATTGCTTCACGCACATTTTCTGAACCGGTTATTCCGCCGACGATGAACAAAGTTGTGGCAAAACCTTCGAGTGAAATCAAGTACATGTCTATTTTTGAAAACATCAGTTTTTCATTTTCCGGAGCCAACAACATTATTAAGGCCGCTGCTGCAGAAAGTCCAGAGAGCAGAAATACAAAACCCAGTATTGAACTGGACCACAAAGGCCGCGCATAAAAAGTGGAAAGTAATATTCCGGTGTAAACTCCAACTCCGCCACCTAAATGCACATTTGTCATTGCTACTAAATTCAAGTTTTTCTCTGTCAAATTCAGGATTGGTTTCAGAAATGTGAATTTTTGAAACCAATCGCGATTTACCACCATTGCCTGCGCGACCGAAAGTGGAAAAAACAAAACCAGTAGCCAACTGCCCCATGACATGGGAGACGTATATACGAAAGCAGTGTAAAAGCGCCAGACGTGAACTTTGTAAGCCAAATCCAAAAATAAGAAAAACATACCCGTGCCGAGTAGGATCGGTGCTAGCAGTGACCCCGCTTTTACTGCGTATGAAAACGAACTGCGTTCACCATGACTGAACATACCGCCCTTCTGCAACAGGAGTATTCCGGACGCCAGCACCAGCAGTCCTGCGGACAATCCGCCCAAAAACAAGTAAACAGGCACTTCCCAGTTCCAAACATCCAAATGCGGCAGCACTTGAGGATTCAATTTATTTGTGATGATTTCAACCATTTTAAGGTCTCAAGTGTCAGATTTCTGGATTAGATTCTCAGTCATGAATTTCCGCTGTTTTTCACGAAGATTCTTAACTGTTTTATACTTTAAATTCTGCTGCTTAAAAACAGATTCACGATTTGAAAGTTTATTAAACAATTCCTCTCATGTCCTCATGATTATGCCAACCAAAACAATTTAGGTTTTGTACCAGCATGAACTTTGTCCTGGGTAATGATTCGTCCTTCCATTAATTTTTCCGCTTCTCCGTCGTTGCTGTTCAAATCTACCAGATGCAAAGTTTTCGTTGGACAAACAGTAACGCAGGCCGGCTTCAACCCTTTTTTTAGACGATGCTGACAGAACGAACATTTGTCCGCATATCCTTTTGGGTGAATGTAACGCGCGTCATACGGACAAGCCGCCATACAGGCTTTACAACCTGTACAAAGGTCACGTTCGATTTGTACTGTACCGTCTCCGGGATAATAGGAAGCACCTGTAGGACAGTTAGTCACACACGGTGCTTCTTCACAATGCTGACAGCGTTCCGAGCGATTTAGCATTTTTAAGTTCGGAAAAGTTCCTTCCACACGCTGTACAATCCAATCCCGGCAAAAGCCTTCCGGTACGTCATTTTCGGACTTGCAGGCGTAGACACAGGCCGAGCAACCAACACAGCGTTTGGTGTCGATAATCATTGCGTATTTTCGTTCACGAGCCATAATTGTTTCTATGCCTTACGAGTAAAAGTGACAAAATTATTGTTCATTCCTGTACCGCCCATAATAGGGTCGATACTTTGCTGAGTAACCAAATCAGCATCGCTTGCACCGCGTCCTCCAGCCAGTTTCAACCAAGGATGAGTATGTCCGAAACCATGTACCATATAAACAGCATCCGGACGAATACGCTGCGTCAGGCGGACTTTGATCGATGTTTTGCTCTTAACTCCATCCTGATTAACGAGATAAATATATTCTCCATGTTTTAATTTCATATCGCGTCCGGATATTTCATTGATCCAGATTTCATTTTCCGGCATCAACTCACCAAGGAAACGATTGTTGGCAGTACGTCCAAAGGTGTGCATCGGTGCACGTCCGAAGAGCAGGCGAAAATATCCCGGCGGATTTTCAGGAGGCGGAGTATATTGCGGAACTGCGTCAAAACCCAGTTCACGCAACTTTTCAGAAGCTAGTTCTATCTTTCCCGAAGGTGTTTTAAATTTTAATATTTTTCCTGGCTTGCGGTAAATTTCGGCTTCCGGTTTTTTGAGCACACCTTTTTCTTTCAACTCACTCAAGGAACTGCCGATTTTCTGTAGACGTTGATCAAGATAGGTTTCGATATCGTCCGGAAATAAATCCGGCAACCCCATTTTACCCGCCAGCAGTTTGGCGATTTCGTGTCCCGGTTTACTATCGTACATCGGCGGAACAACCGGTTGGCGAATGCCTACATAAGGCACACGATAAGTCCGATCATCCAAGTCATCATAGCGTTCAAGATAAGTCGATTCCGGAAGAATCACATCTGCGTAACCAGTGATTTCCATGGGTAGCACATCGACCGCGACCATAAATTCAAGATTTTGAATCGCCTTGAGCGTTGCCTGCTGATCACCAAGAGAATGGATCAGATTTGTACCATAAACAAACCAGTTTTTAATCGGCCACGGTTTTGCTGATATTGTCTGCTCAACGACTTCGTTTGAGGGCATACTGTGGGCGAGCGGGTATTTTGAGTGCAAAGTACGAGCGGATTTTTTCATATTAAATTTAATTCCCGGAACTCCGTATTTCTTTTGTGTAATAAACCCGCCGGGCATCTGATAATTTCCTAGCAATGCGTTTAGAATCGCAATCGCTCGGGATCGTTGAGTATCGTCACCGTACCATGTCACATGCCTTCCGGGATGAACCAGCGCGTTATTTTTGTAACGTCCCAGATCACGGGCCACCGCCACAATTTCCTCAGCAGAGATTCCGGTGTAAGCCGCAGTACGTTCTGGAGTTGCCTCCTCCACACCATCTCGTAATTCTTCCAAACCGACAGTGTTTTCCTCTACAAATTTTTTATCGTAAATTTCTTCCTTTAAAATGATACGAATCCACGCTCGCAGCAATGCCAGGTCAGTTCCTGGTTTTATCGGCAACCAGCGTTCCGCCTTTCCCGCAGCTACGGAGAATCGTGGATCGACGACGGTAATCCGGCATCCTGCTGATACAGCGTCCGCAAAATCCTGAACGGCGGTATTGTGCATATTTTCGCCAAGATGCGTTCCGATCAAAACCAGATATTTACTGTTTTTCACATCCAGGCCCTCAGGGCTTCCCACACCGTGTCCATAAGTTAGCTTAAATGCCTCCAAACGAGGACCTCTGCATTGAGCATAAGAAGGATGAGTGAAATTATGAATTCCGTATGCTTGAAAAAGTTTTTTAAAAAAAGATGCTCCGAATCCGTGACTGAACATCACGCTCGATTCTGTACCATATTTTTCGGTTATTTCTGCATATTTTTTTGCAATTAAAGTCAATGCTTCGTCCCAACTAGCTTTTCTAAAACGCTGATTACCATCGACTGTTTCCCGAATTAGCGGATGTTTGAGTCGGTCCGGATCATAGAGCAAACCATGTCCGCCAGTTCCGCGAGGACACAAGCGTCCGTTGCTCAAAGGGTGATTTTCCTGTCCGGTTATTTTGTAAACTTTTCCGTCACGGACATGAGCATCAACTCCGCAACGCCAAAAACAAAGCTCACAAATAGTCGGCACAACTTTTTCTGCAGGATGATGAGCCAGTGCATCCTTTCCGGAAATAAGCGGCCAACCAACACTTCCTGCCATTGCGGAAGAAGCAAGGAATCCGGAAGATATTTTAATAAACTGGCGGCGCTTAAACATTATGAGATTCAGGTTTCAGGTTTAAAGTTTCTTTATTTGCCACAGATTTAAAGTAATTCTGACTTACATTTAATCTGTGTAAGTCTAGTGTTTTATCCACTTCAATCTGTGGCACAGTCTTTATTCAATTGTATATTTACCGTTTTTATCAATTTTAATAATAGCGTTCAGAAACTTAGCGTTTTTGAAACCATTTTTCTGCAGTAATTGATAGGCAATACCGGCACGAACTCCACTGACACAATGAGTAACGATGTCAGCAGATTTGTCGAACTGAGCGAGATTTGCTTCCAACTCATCCAAGGGAATGTGGATCGAACTTGCGATTTTGCCGTTTGCGGCTTCTTTCTTGTTGCGTACATCAAGGACTACATATTTGCCTGCTTTGACCAATCCGGTAAATTTGCTGGAATCAACAGCACCTTTTACAGGTTTACGTACATAACTTATTTTTGATCCTGGAGCAGCATTTGAAACAGGAAGTCCACTCTGTTTCCAAGCCTTAATTCCACCATCCAGGACAACCGTATTTTTGTAACCCCAGTAAACCAATTCCTTGTAGGCTGACATTACATCGGCACTTCGTCCCGCTGAACCGTAAACAATCACAGGTGCATTTTTATCAACTAATCCGGGAAGCAGTTTTTTGCTGCTTTTGAACTTCTTGGCTTTGAAGTCTTTGCCCATTTTCACGAGTTCTAAAGCGGGAAAAGAGACTGCGCTTTTGATGTTCGATTTAGCGCTGTCACCGGCAGAACGTGTATCAAGAATGACATGATATTTGTCGAGATTTTTTACCAGCCACGCTTGATCAACGACCATCAACTGTCTGATCTTTTTCCAGGCAGGAACACCTGCAGTGTAAACTTTTACATTTGTGTGACCTGCTTTAGCCGCCAGACCGGCGGCTTTAGGACTGAGTCCTCAGGTAGGCCCTCCACAGTAGAAAACCAATAATTTATCCTTGTTTTTGGGAAGCAGCTTGATTTTCTTTTTGAAATCCGTCACCGGCAGTGCTACTGCAGTGGGAAGATGACCGGCGTTGAAAGAAGCCAACGGTCGTGCGTCAAGCAACATATATTTGTCTGGATTACCATTGACCAAACTTTGGATCAACTTGGTATCCGCAATCATTTCCGGTGGCAGTTCCACCAGCACACGTTTTATTTTTAGCGCAGACTTTCCCGGTTCCAGATCAACGAGGATCACATCATTGATAATGAATTCCTTGATCGACTTTGCATTCTGGTACTGTGTCTGTTTATCAAACTGAATGACCTCAACCTTATTGGTCTTGAGGTTCATCATCTGTATCGTACCGGCTTTCCTGGTGATAGATTGAATTTTGCCTTTTATTTGAGCACTCATCAGTCCAAACGGAAGTATCAGTAAGATCAGAAAGATGCTGTTGAGTTTTAACATTTTTTTATACATAGTGACCTTTTTAGGAAGTGTTTAACTCATATATATTTATCATGAGATGAACCAGTGGTTTCAGTATCCTCATAAAACGTTTTCAAAACTATTCGCAAATATACGTATACAGTTATATGTATATTCTAAAACCAAGAATATACCAGGGCTTATCGGAGCTTGCGTTTGTGGAGTTCCAGTATTATCTTGGCTACAGATTAAATTATTAACTCTGAACTTAATCCAGATCGGACGTTGAATATTTAGTATGCGTGTATAGTGGATGTTTTATTGAATTAGCTACCTAAAACTCATATACAGAACACAGTGATTTGTTGATCATCAATGACGCTTAATTTGTGACGTATGTGTTTAGATTTCAACAGAAATGGCTTCGTTAAAACTCTGAAATCCACCAATTGTTATTGCGTCTGCAGTAGAAATATTGATGATATTAGTGCTTAACATAAAAAAGATTTCTCGCTTTGTAAGCATTTACACTTTTTTATGACTTTTAGGATTGACTCAACAGTAAGTTATTTTTTAAACGAAAATTTTAAATATTAATGTTGACAAGAAGCAGCTGAAAAGTCGGAGGTATTATGACTAAAAAAAATAAGAATAAGCAGCCACAAATGACAAATGCCGGAATCGCCGCTTCATATCCGGTAAGCGTAACTGATGAATTTGGGAATACCCGTGAAACTCATATCACCGGTGAACGACCCTTGACAATCTATGTGGACAAACAGGAAATTGTAACCCTGATGACTTTAGGTAAATTTCCGGAATTGCTGGTAATCGGTTATCTGCACAATCAGGGTTTTATTAAAAGCGCGGCAGAAATAAAAGCTGTACAAGTTGATTGGGACATTGACTCAGCTGCGGTGGTCACTCGGAACGGCAGCGAGGGTTGGGAAGAAAAACTTAAAAAACGTACTGTGACTTCCGGATGCGGTCAAGGCACCATGTTTGGTGATATGATGGAAAATTTAGCAGATATAAACTTAGTAAAACCAACTTTAGCTCAATCTTCGTTTTACCGTCTTTTGCATAATATTCGTGAATACAACGATGTTTATAAAAAATCCGGCGCAGTTCACGGCTGTGCTTTGTGCAAAGGTGAAAAGATTGAAATATTTATTGAAGATGTTGGTCGACACAACGCGACGGACGCAATTGCCGGACACATGCTTTTAGAAGGTATAAAAGGTGAAGATAAATTATTTTATACTACCGGACGACTGACTTCAGAAATGGTGATTAAAGTAGCGCAAATGGGAATTCCGGTTTTGTTTTCACGTGCCGGAATCACACAAATGGGAATGGAACTCTCAAAAGAACTTGGCGTAACCACAATTGCCCGTGCGGGCGGAAAACATTTTCTTGTGTACAATGGTGCTGACACAATGATTTTTGACGCAAAACCACTAGATAAAGTCGCTTCCATAGTTGAAGATTCGGCTAATAATAGCGAAGACAGGACCCGTCGTGAACGTCGCCGGAAAGCTGAATTAGAAGTATGAGCGAAAGCAATTCAGGCAACCGTTTTATGACCGTACGGCAAGTCGCAGAATATCTGCAGCTTAATGAGAAAAAAATATATGCGCTCGCAACAAAAGAAAAAATACCCGCGACAAAAGTTACAGGGAAATGGATGTTTCCACGTGAACTGGTCGATCGTTGGATGCTCGAGTCTGCGCATGGAGGTGTCTTTACTGACAGACTGGTGATTGCCGGAAGTGAGGACCCCCTGCTTTATCGGACACTCCTCAGACTTTCAAACTGCATGCAGTCACACTCTCTGGTGAGTTACACAGGAACCGGTACCAGACTTGGATTAGAATTGCTCTCCGCCCAAAAAGTCAACGCCAGTTGTTTGAATTGGGGAGAGGTCTACGAAAGTCCGCAAAGGCATCCTGCTCTGCTTCAGAATTATAAACAGCATCAGCAGTGGGTTCTTGTACGGGCGTTTAAAAGAGAGAGAGGTATTATTATTCATCCTGAACGCAAACCTGATGATTGCTCTTCCGAGTCTCTGCTGCGTTCGGAACTTAAATGGGGAGTTCGTCAGGATGGTTCCGGAACACTGCATTTTCTCAATGAATTGCTGACTCAGCACAAGATGAAAATCAAGGATTTGTCTTCTACAGTAAAAGTATTTTCCAATCGTGAAACAGCAGCACTCATCGTTTCCGGTCAGATAGACGCGGCTACCGGAACACGCAGTGTCGCTACGGAATTTGGATTGGCATTTGTTGAACTTGGCTGGGAAGCATTAGATTTTGCGGTGCGCCGTGATGTTTATTTCCGTAATATATTTCAAGCATTTATGGAACATCTGCGTTCTCCGGTAATATTGAAACAAGCCAGACAGTTAGGCGGATACAACTTTAATGAAAGCGGAAAGTTGATTTGGGGCGGTGAGCATTAATAAATCAGTTTTTATTTTAAAAGTAATTAAGTTTTTCTCTGAAATGGATAACAAAATAATCATGACACAGTAGAATTTCATATGACTGAACTAGAGCAACACAAACAAGAGGTGCGTGAGCGGCTTAACAAGGTTTTTAAGGCATCAGGAAAATCAAGCCGCGCTTTTTCCGAAAGCATAGGTTTGAAACCAACTTCTTTCCACAAAGTTTTGACTGGTCCGGCAGGACTGACCATTCCGCTTGCAAACTCAATTGAGCTTAAACACGGCTACCGCGCAGAATGGCTCTTGAGCGGTAATGGTAAGGTGAAAGTTGCTAAACACAACCAACTTTCACCTTTGGAACGTTGTTTCCTAGATGTTTCAATGTCCAGTTTTCAGAAATGGCACATACTTGAACTGTTGATATTTGAAAAACT
>Ga0209403_10002753_pt1 | contig 20549 bp, 19 predicted proteins | sample ArcticOcean_MG_C_8_FD_187440 | JGI IMG/M metagenome (GOLD analysis project Ga0209403, IMG submission 187440) | Marine microbial communities from western Arctic Ocean - ArcticOcean_MG_CB11_86 (SPAdes) (version 2) | ecosystem: Environmental > Aquatic > Marine > Oceanic | place: Arctic Ocean... | reverse complement strand
ACGAAACACAGTATTTACCCTCGTACTCGTCTTTGTAGATGTCCCCGGCCTCGCGCACCCGCCGCCATATCTCTTGGACGCCCCGCTTGTGGCGCTCCTCGGTTGTGCGGATGTAGTCGTCACACTGGATGTTGAGTTTTTTCCAGAGAGCGCGAAACTTCTCGCTGTTCTCAGTCGCGAAGGTGAGGGTGTCCTTTCCGGCGTCGAGGGCGGCCTGCTCTAATTTTTGGCCGTGCTCGTCGGTGCCGGTGAGCATCCGCGCCGCCTCGCCCCTCAGGCGGTGGAAGCGCGCCTTGGCGTCCGTGGCCACGGTCGTATAGGCGTGACCCAAGTGGGGCTTGTCGTTGACGTAGTAGATTGGCGTCGTGACGTAGAAAGGTTTACCGCTCATAGCGACTTCAACAATGCCTCTGTCGTGAGTTATAAGGGGGCGCTAGCCGCCGATGGGGCTCTTCACCTTGTACTGACCGTTCGCCATGCGCTCAAGATCGTTGGCATGAACCGTTATCCGCTCGCCGCCCTCGAGGGCGAGGGTAACCTCCTCGGCGAGGATATCCTGCCGGATCACCATGGCAGGGCCACTGCAGCCGCTCACCCGTTTTTTGAGTGCCGGCAGCCGCCTTTTCACCTCTACATAGTGAGCGTGCTCAAAGCGAAGGCAACACTTGAGTCGACCGCATTGCCCCGAAAGCTTCGTCGGGTTCAGGCTCAAATTTTGCTCCTTGGCCATCCGGACGGAAACGGGGTCAAAATTCTTCATGTAGGTGCTGCAGCACAACTCCCGCCCGCAATCGCCGCAGCCGCCCTTGAGAGCCGCATCGTCGCGCACCCCGATCTGGCGCATCTCGACACGAATCGAAAAATTCTCAGAAAGCGCCTTTACGAGCCGCCGGAAGTCCACCCGGCCATCAGCCGAGAAGAGAAACGTGCCCTTTTTCTTCGAGAAGGAGTACTTCACATCCGTCAACTTCATCGGCAATTTCAATTCGGCTATCTTCTTCTGGCACACATTGAACGCCCGATTCTCAAGGCCCTCGATAGCGGCGCTATTCTTCTCGTCCTCCTCGGTGAACTTACGAATCACCTCTGGAAGCGGAGTCTTGTGGTAGCGCGCCTCCATGAACCGCGGGGCGTCTGAAACGACACCCGCCTCCTCGTAGCCATCAGTTTTGATGACCACCCGCGTTCCCGCGATGAGACGCAGAGCACCCCCCAGATGAAAAACGGGCTTCGGGTCCAAGGGCGTTATGATCGAGACGACTTTTATTTTTTCGGTGTAAATTGGAAAGATTGAATCTCCATCCGTGTTGACATCTTCATTCATTTCAAAAACCTCATCCAACTGCGCCCACGGTGCTGCGCAGCGAAAAAACCAAAGATTCGAGCGTCAGGGAAGGATTCGTGTTAACCACCCCAACATCCCGGGTCGCGTTCTGGACCTGATCCACCGAACGAATTAGGCCGGTCACCCCCCACCTGCCGCCTATCGCCCGAAGCGCCACAACCACATCTGCGTTCCAGGGCTCCACGGCATCCGGGGCCACCTCAAGAACTAGTATATCCCGAAGCAGACCTAAAAGCATTTCAAGAAACTCAAGAACATCGGCCCGGCCTGAGCCGCCCCCCGCCTGTCCGACCGCAAGCCCGAGAAGGCCCGCCTCGTCCGCCTTTCCCGGCGGCGCCGAGAGCCCATCGAGAAAGGCAAGCACCGCCTCGCGCCGCTCTTCGAGAGCACTCGGATCGGCGCCAAGGGCTTTCCCCAACCGGCCCAGGCTCAAGGATATCAGTTTGTCAAAATCCACCGCCTCGTCCGCCAGATGCGCCGAGAGTATCTGGCGCTGCTCATCGCGGCCAAGCGCTCTGAACCTGAGTTGACGGCACCGGGAGAGAACCGTGGGCGGCAGGGCATGTAGATTAGGCGTGACAAGGATGAAGACCGTATCCTGGGCGGGCTCCTCGAGCGTCTTCAAAAAAGCATTGAACGCCTGGGTCGTCACCCGGTGAGCATCGTCCACGATGAACACCAAGCGGCGGCCCTCCTGGGGCCGCTGATAGGCCCGCTCAAGCACCTGGTCGCGGACGACCTCGATGCCTATCGATTTTTTGCCCTTCTCGGGAACGACCTGAATCACATCCGGGTGCGAGCCGCGCCCTACTTTCTCGCAGGACGGGCAAGTCCCGCAGGGGGGAGAATCCCCACCGCACTGGAGTGCGCGGGCGAAAATCGCCGCCGCCGTCGCCTTGCCGCACCCCTCTGGACCCCAGAAGACATAAGCGCCCGCCACACGGCTCGCCGCAAGGTCGCGCTTGAGTAAGGCTACGGCTGTGTCTTGACCTTGAAGGAATCCCCAGTCCATCCGAATGCTTTCGTTACAGTATCGAGTATGCGGGCATGCACATCTTCAATGGTGCCAGGTGGAATAAACCGAAAGCGTCCGGTCTCCCGTCGGGCGATTTCAATGAACCCCTGCCAAACGCGTTCGTGAAAAGCCAGACTCTCGCCCTCGAGCCGATCACCTTCCGCCCCGGCCCGCGCCCTGCGAAGGCCCTCCTCCGGCGAAGCTTCAAGCAAGAGCGTCATATCGGGCACCAGCGCCTCGGTCGCACGGATGTTCATCCCCTCGACCAGTTCAAGAGGGAGCCCGCGCCCGTAAGACTGATACGCCGTCGTCGAATCAAAAAACCGATCACAAAGAACATGCTCGCCCGCATCAAGCGCCGGCCGGATTACCCGGCTGACATGCTGCGCCCGGTCGGCCTCATATAGCAACAACTCAGCGAGGGGCGATACCCCCTCATCCCGGGGGGTGAGCAGAACTTCCCTTATCCCGGCACCGAGTTCAGTGCCGCCCGGCTCCCTCGTCACCCGGACGGGAAGCCCTACGCTTTTCATCCACTCATGCAGAAGGGCCAGTTGGGTGGACTTTCCCGCCCCCTCGGAGCCCTCGAATGTAATGAATCGGCCCGGCAAATTACTGTCTCCAAAATTCGGGTGCACCCGGCATGTAAGCGGCCCGTGAATCAGACAGAAAGCCTATCACACCGCATCTAGGAACAATCAATTCTTGAGTTGCTCGGCCTGATCCAGTTTGCGGTAGACCGTCCGGGTGGCGATGCCCAGCCGGCGGGCAGCGGCGCTTTTGTCCCCGCCCGTGCTTCTGAGGGTTTCGAGAATCACCCGGTGCTCAACCTCGGCCAGGGACATTCCCACTGGAATACTAATAATGGGGACGCCTGCCTCGACCGTCTCTCTTTCGTCCGACACGATTCCCTTGGTGATTGCCGGCGACAAATCATCGAGAGTCAACACCTCGCTTCGGCCCAACACGATGGCGCGCTCCACCGTGTTTTGGAGCTCGCGGATATTCCCCGGCCAGTCGTAGTTCGACATCGCCTCAAGCGCATCACGCGAGAAGCCGCTTACCTGCTGGTTGTTCTTGGCCGAAAAGCGCTGAATGAAATGCTCGGCCAGAAGCGGGATATCGCTCCGTCGATCACGAAGCCGCGGGAGATTGATGTTGATCACGTTTAAGCGGTAATAGAGATCTTCCCGGAATCGGCGCTCGGCAATGGCCAGGGCTAGATCCTGGTTCGTCGCGGCGACGATGCGGACGTCCACCTTAATTGTCTCGTTGCCGCCGAGGCGCTCGAACTCGCCCTCCTGGAGCACGCGGAGAATCTTCGCCTGAAGCGGCATCGGCATATCGCCGATTTCATCGAGGAAGAGCATTCCCTTGTCCGCGAGAAAAAATCGCCCCTCCTTTCGGGCAACGGCGCCCGTGAACGCCCCCCGCTCGTAGCCGAACAACTCGCTCTCCAGCAGGGTTTCCGGCAGGGCCGCGCAGTTGACCTTGATGAAGGCCCCCCCCGCCTGCTCGCTCGATTTGTGGATGGCGTTTGCTACGAGTTCTTTGCCCGTGCCGCTTCCCCCGAGTACGAGGACGTTGGCCGAGGTCGGCGCCACCTGGCGAATCAACTCCCTGACCTCGTGGATGGCAGCACTATTTCCGATGATGCCGTGCGAGTCGGTCAGATTTTGAAGCTTCGCGCGAAGATCCGCATTCTCCCGGATAAGGTCTTGTTTTTCGCGCGCCTTGGAAATTGCCTTCAGGACGACAACGCGCTCAAGGGGTTTGGTGATGAAATCGTAGGCGCCCTCGCGCATGGCCTCGACGGCAATCTCGACGGTGCCGTGTCCCGAGATGAGAATTACCTCGGTCTCGGGGCTTTTTCGTTTCACTTCCTTGAGGAGCGATATCCCGTCCATGCCAGGCATCTTGAGATCCGTTATGAGCAGATGGGTGGGCTCGGCATCAAAAATCGCAAGAGCTGTTTCGGCATCATGAGCGACAGAAACGCGGTAATCCTCCTTGACGATCATCTTCTCGAGCGCCTCGCGGCTACCGCGCTTATCATCAACGACCATGACCTGAATTTCGCTGTTGGTCCTCATGCCTTCGTCTCCACCGGCGCCACCGCCGGAAATTCAATATGGAAAGTGGTGCCCGCCCCCTCCTGGCTGGAGAATCGGATAGAGGCCCGGTGCTCGGTCAGAATTTGCTGCGTCAGAACGAGACCGAGCCCGGTGCCGCTTGCCTTTGTCGTAAAAAACGGGGTGAACAAAAAATCCTGCTCCCCTGGAGATATCCCTACCCCTTCGTCCTCGATATCGATACCTACGCCGCCTTTGGGGCCGGGGCGGGTGCGAACCGTGAGCTGGCCGCCATCGGGCATAGCGTCAAAGGCGTTGAGAATGAGATTTTGAAGCGCCAGCCGAATCTGCGTCTCGTCGAATTCGACCGCCGGCGTATCGAGGGAAAACTCGCGCTCAATCCGTACCTTCCGGCTCGATGCCTCCTCGCTGTAAAAACTCAAAAGTTCATCCAGTACATCGTTGATAAATCCTGCCTGCCGCTCTGAGCGCGGCATCCGCACGAATTTAAGATAATCATCGGTCACCTGTCGGAGAATATCCACTTCGTGCCGAATCGAGCTGAGAAGGACCCACGCCTCCGAGGTCTTCTCCTCGTCGAAAGAGCCCAGTTCATCGCCGAGTAACTCGGAATTCAGATTAATGGCGGAAAGCGGATTGCGTATCTCATGGGCCACCTGAGCGCTCATCTTGCCCACGATGGACAGCCGCTCTTGTTGAAGAAGTTGGTGCTCCATCACACGCCGCTCGGTCACGTCTTTGATGTAGAGGATGACCTGCCTGACCGGCCCCCCGCTGCTGAAAATCGGGTAGCTACAAAGCTCGATATCACACCGTTTTCCATCGGGCATCATGACGGAGCGATCCGCGAATCCCCGCTGGCCGCTCTCGAAAGTATGTCTGATGACATCACGGTCAGCTAGGCCATCGAGAAAAAAACTATTCCCCTCCCCGCTCCAGGTACGATAAAGCAAATCGGCGATGTCGCAGCCTAGAAAACGGCTCATCTCCCGGTTCACCGTGAGTATCTTGAAATTCTTATCCAGGATGCAGATGCTGTCGGTGATGCCGTCGAAAAGAGCCTGAAGGCGCGTTCTACTCTCCAGAACCTGGTCCGACCAGTGAAGGCGATCCTCCACCCGGATGCGACGGCGCTCGCGATCAAGGAGGAGCAGGGCAGCCGCGAGAATCACCACGAGACCGAAGCTGGTCAGAATAAAACTTTTCCGGAACACCCGCCGGACCAGGTCACCCACCTCAGACGAAGACGCCGTGACGGCCAAGGTCCATTGCTCCCGGCCGAAGAGAATCGGAGAAAACGCCGTTAGGGTCCGGCCCCGGCGTGTCTCTTTTCCCGGTCGAAAATCGTGGTGCCACTCGAAACCGCGATCACCCCGGCGCATCCGGCCCACGATTCGCTTCAGGCGCTCATCCCCGAAGCGGTCGGCAATCTCTTCAATTCGTTGTCCCTCAAACATTCGGAAACCGGGCGCGAAGAGAATTCGCCCGGACGCATCCATCAGCCATGCGCGGCCTTTTAATCCCGACTGGACCGGATTGACGAACGTGCGGCCCAGATCATCAAGCGTCACCTTGACGAAAATCCAGTCTCCGCCTCCGATGGGCGCGGCGTCGAAAATATATTCCGGCTTCCCATTTTTTCGGACAATCAGGAAACAAAATCGGACACGCGACGAACATCGCGCTAAGAGTGCGGAGTACTTTCGGCTTGCCGGGTCGAGGAAGCCGGAGTCTTCACTCAAGTAGCCGACCTCGCTGACGCGGAGCCGGCCCCCGAGGCGCTCGAACAGACCCGCGATGGCGCTCATCCGCCCCGGATGATCGGGCTCAACCGTTCTGAGAAAGCGGGCGCTGTACCGAAGGCTGGCGGAAAGCTCATCGAGAAAAGAGGCCATTCTACCGCCAGCCTGATCGGCGATAAGAAGTTGCTGGCGGTTGAACTGGTACTCGATGTCCCTCGTTGCCCCGGAGTAGACCTTGAGTGAGATGGTGATCAAAACGAGCAATACCAACGCCACGCCCATGACAACGAAATACAGGAATCGCCGGTTCACCCGGCGGGACTCCTGGATACCGAAACTCACACCGTCAACGGACTCCCTGATTTCATCTTGTGCGGCCATCGCTCTTTCCACCATCTAAAGCATACCCGACAAAACGATTAATGACATTACATTCAAAAGCTTACAAAGAAAATACCAGAATATCGAAGAGGCGCATCGATCTTTCAATCATAATTAAGAGGAAAGATCATTAAACAAAATTTCTTGACACCCCCTCCCCCCCTGTCTAAGCTCCACTAAAGGTTAGCACTCCATCGCCGAGAGTGCTAACCTTCCTTATTCGCCCCGCCATTGGATTCGAAAAAATATGAACGACACGATTCTCTCGGCAAGAACCCAAGAGGTGCTCCGGGCGGTGGTGAACACGTTCATTGAAACCGGCGAGCCCGTGGGCAGCCGCACCCTCTCGAAGAAGATTCCGATCTCCCTGAGCCCGGCGACCATTCGCAACATCATGAGCGATCTGGCGGACGCCGGATTCATCACCAAGCCCCACGCCTCGGCCGGAAGGCTGCCGACGGATCTGGGCTACCGGGTGTTCGTCGATGCGCTGATGGACGTGCATCACATCACCCCCGAGGAGCAGGAGTCCATCAAACAGAGCTACACTCACCGCATGGCCCAAATCGAGCAAGTCGTCACCCAGGCCACCCGCATACTCTCCGAACTCACCAACCAGGCTGGCGTCGTTCTGCTGCCGGGGCGTGACCAGCTCCTTTTCCAAACCATCCAGTTCGTGCGCATGTCGAGCGAAAACATCCTCGTCATCATCGTCTCAAAGAGCGGCGTCGTGCAGAACCGAATTGTTCCCGTGGACGAGGATTTAAATCAAGAAGAACTCAACCGAATCTCGAACTACCTCAACGATGAATTCGGCGGGCTTTCCCTCCGCGAGGTGCGTGTACGGGTCCTTGAGCGGATGGGCGAGGAGCGCGACAACATCGACATGCTTTACCGTCGGGCAGAGGAACTCAGCCGCAGGGCTTTTCTCGACGATGACGAATTTGACGGCGAGGCGCTTTTCGTCGAGGGCGCATCCCGCATGTTCACCCAGCCCGACTTCGCCGCCGATTTCAATAAACTCCAAAGCCTTTATCAGACCTTCGAGGAGAAGAGCAAGCTCATCCGCCTGCTCGACGGCTGCCTGAACTCCTCGGACATCACCGTGTTCATCGGCACAGAAAATGACATCGACGGAATGAGCGATTGCAGCGTCGTGGCGCGCTCGTACTACATTGACGACAGGCCGCTGGGCTCGATCGGCATCATCGGGCCAAAGCGCATGCACTATGACAGGGTAGTCTCCCTCGTTGAGTGGACGGCGGACGCATTGAGCAAATACATCTCCGGCGGAGAACAAAGAGCCGAAAAGAAGTAGCGCTCCGCCCCTTTTTTTCTTCAATCCCCCCAAACTCGGAGGCATGCTGCGGATGGCCCGAGACGCCTATGAAGTCCTTGGTGTTCTCCGAGGGGCTGGCGTCACCGAAATCAAGAAGGCCTACCGCAAGCTCGCGCTTGACTACCACCCCGACCGAAACCCCAGCGACAAAATCGCCGAGACCCGCTTCAAGGAAATTGTCATCGCCTACGAAACCCTTAAAAACCCCAAAAAGAAGGCCACACACGATTCGGCTCCAAAAGACGCACGCCCCGGCGCTGGACCAACGGACTTCAGCCCCGAATGGGAAGAATTCTTCTCCCGGATATTCAAATCCCAGCGGGACAAGAAGGGTCGAAGCGGAGCGGCGGCGCCTGCCCGAACGCCCGGCGGCGATCTTCAAGCGCGGGTCGAAATCTCGCTCGAGGATGCGGCGACCGGCGCGGAGCGGGAAATTGAGGTGAATCGCCGGGTCGTGTGTGAGATCTGCGAGGGCAAAGGGGTGGACCCCGGGGCCCAGCCCTCCGAGTGTATCCACTGTCGGGGCTCCGGCGAAGTGCGTTTCAAGCAGGGGCTGGCCGAGGTTTCGATTCCCTGCTCAACTTGTATGGGCGAGGGCGTCCACATCCGCGAGAAATGCGCCGCCTGCAAAGGCGCAGGGCGCTATCAGACACGAGAGCGCATCCGAGTGAAAGTGCCAGCCGCCGTGGTGGAGGGCACCCAGCTCAGGGTCCGCAGCAGGGGTGATGAGGGCGAAGGTGAGGCGGGCGATCTCCTCGTCGCCGTGCGGATAAAACCCCACAAAATCTTCGGGCGCTCTGGCAACGACATCCTCTTCAATCAGCCCATTACCTTCACCCAGGCGGCGCTGGGCGATGAGATCCTCGTTCCCACCCTTGAAGGACAGGTGAAGGTCCGGATACCGGTCGGCACCCAGAGCGGTCAGACATTCCGCCTGAAGGGCAAGGGACTCTCCCCGGCGGGCGGGCACGAAGCGGGCGACCAGCTCGTCACTGTCGAGACACCCATCCGCCTCAACAAAAAACTTCACCAGCTGCTTGAGCAGTTCCAGCGCTTCGTCAACAAAAAAATCCAATGTCTACGAAAGGAGTTACAGCGCTACTCGACAAACCCGCTCATCAATCGGCTTCTCGACAAAGTGAAATTCTTCCTGAACTGATTGCCGAATCGAAGCGCCGTCCTTAGAGTGCCTTAGTGTGTAGGCTTTATTGTTCATCCGAAGGAGCGAATTCAGTAACAAGCGATGCAGAGGCCAGAATCGAGGAATTTGTATCCAAATCACGCGAGTTGACGGGAAGGAAGTCCGCGAGCGGGGACCCTAGAACAACGAGGCCTCCGAGGTCGCCATCTATCATTTTGCCTACGGCATCGACGACGACAATCCACCCTGGATTGACGCTGATTACGCCGCGAAAACATCGCACAAGAAAATTCAGGCGCCACCCGCCTTTCTCGTCTCGGTGCTCTACCCGATTCTCCACGGGGCCTTGGTCGTGGCGCCGCTCTCCTCGCTAATCGGCGGGGTGGCATGCGAGTGGTTCAAGCCTATTTACTCGGGAGAAAAGCTACACGCCTCCTCGGTCCAAAAAGAGATGTTCGAGAAAACCAATAAGGCGGGCGGGGGCTCATTTTCGTCATCGGCGAATTCACCTACTTGGAACGGTGATGACGAAGTGGTGGCCAAAGCCTCCGGCACCATGATCCGCACTCTTCAGGAAGGCACCAACCTCATGTACGACCGCGAAATCACCCATTACGACTCGCAGGCCATCGCCGGCATCGAGACCAAGTACCGGGCCGAGAAAAGAATCGGCGCGGACACGATTTACTGGGAAGATGTCGCGGTGGGCGACGAGTTGCCCGATGCTACGGGGCCCGCTCACCATCGGGGACATGGTCGCCTGGAACGCTGCCTACGGGCCCTCCCACAAGGCGGGCCACCTCGGCTATCTTGATATCGTCAAGGTGCCCCACAATGCTGTCATCACGCCCAAGATCGACCTGCCCGGTCAAAAACTCTCAGCAACACAAAGACTTCACTCTCGCCGCCGGTCGCGGCATGCAGGGCCTCTTCGACAACGGGGTGATACGCTTCACCTGGTCCACCCCCTACATCACAAACTGGATGGGCGATGATGAGGGATTCCTCAAAAAACACGAATGCCAGGTGCGAAAACCCATGATCAACGGCGATACGATCCGCTACACAGGCAAGATCGCAGACAAGGGCGAGGGCGGCTCGGTCACCATTGAGTTCACCGGCGTCAATCAATTCGACGAGACCGCTAGCGCTGGCACAGCCGAGATTATTTTGCTGGTGATGGGTTAGCCCACCGGGCATCCCCAGCTAAAGGAAGACCCCCAATGCCCGCATGGATGGAGCTTCTCGCCCAGGTCTCCGAAGAACTCGCCGAGGAAGCCACTGCACGGCTGATCGAGGCGGGGGCCACGGCGGTTGAGACACGGGATACACAGCCCGGCGTCTGTCTCTTGATCACCCATTTTCTTTTCGAAACCGGGGCGACCAAAAAACTCCGTACCTCGGAAGCCGCGCTCGCCGAAATCGGGGTCTCGCCAGGCGCCATCGCCGTGCGCAACATCGAGGAAGTCGATTGGGTCACCCGGTCGCGTGAAAGCTTCACGGCCCGGGCCTACGGGGATCGCCTCTGGGTGCGCCCGCCCTGGGATTCGCCCGGTGCGCCCGAGAACTGCGAGGAAATTATTCTTGAGCCCTCGCTCGCCTTCGGAACGGGACGCCATCCCTCGACAACGCTGTGCCTCAAGGCCATTGACCGAATGTGCGCCGCCGGGTCGCCCGAGCGATTTCTCGACATCGGCTGCGGCTCGGGCATCCTCAGCGTGGCGGCGCTCAAACTCGGTGCGGGCCGGGCCCTCGCGCTCGACCTCGATCCGAATGCGGCGGACACCGCCCTCAAGCTCGCAAAAGAAAATGATCTTACCGGCCGCATGCGAATACTCACCGGAACGCTTGAGCCTAATACCGCCGGCGATTGGTGGGGCCGGGTGGACATGCTCGCCGCGAACATTTTCCTCAACCCTTTAAGAGAACTCGCGCCAGCGATGTTCGAGGTGCTGGCCCCGGGAGGCCGGGGCGTCCTAAGCGGCATCGGCTACGAGCAGGTCGACACCCTGGCCGAAATTGCCGGGGCGGCAGGGCTCATCGTCAGCGGCAGGAAGTACCACCACGAATGGGCCGCTATCGAGATCGAAAAACCATGAGCACCGACATGGCCTGATTTTGACATCTGGGCAAGCTTTCCCGGATAATCACATCAACAGGCGTGCGCCCCGGCCCGTATTCATCGGGGATTTCAAGAACGGGCCCGCGACTCTGCGGGGCTTTTCTTTTGGACGTATTGTTCGGGCGAGCATTTACCCCTGCCGATTGACGCCCCGCCGCCCCCGGTGCAATCTGCCCTCACCTAAAATCCTTTCCACTCAGAATCATCCAGGCTTGGGAGCATCTGATGAAAGTCATCATTGTCGGCGGGGGCGGGCGTGAGCACGCTCTGGCCTGGAAGCTGGCTCAGAGCCCCGAGGTCGAGGAGATCATCTGCACCCCCGGCAACGCGGGAACTGCCACGATAGGGCGCAACGCGCCCGTTGGCGCTGAGGACATCGAGGGCATCGTCACTCTCGCAAAAGCCGAGGGGGCCGGTCTTGTCGTCGTCGGGCCCGAGGCCCCTCTGGCGATGGGACTTGTCGACCGGCTCAAAGCCGAGAGTATTACCACCTTCGGCCCCAAAAAGGGCGCCGCACGCCTCGAGGCGAGCAAAGCATTTTCAAAAGAATTAATGTGGGAGGCGGGCATCCCAACGGCCGCGTTCGGAGTGTTCGAAAACCCCGCCGAGGCGAAAAGCTTCGTGAGCCAGCGCGACGGCGGCTGGGCCGTCAAGGCGGACGGTCTCGCGGCGGGCAAGGGGGTGCTCATCTGCCCCGACCCGGCTTCAGCCGAGCTTGCTATCGCGGAGATCATGGAAAACCGCGCCTTTGGCAATGCGGGCGATCGCTGTGTGGTTGAGGAGTTTTTAGAGGGTGAGGAGGCGAGCCTGCTCGCCTTCGTGGACGGCGAAACAGCCGTGCTCATGCCCTCGGCCCAGGATCACAAACCCATCGGCGAGGGCGACACAGGCCCCAATACGGGCGGCATGGGAGCCTACTCACCCGCCCCGATGATGACGCCCGAGCTTGAGGCGCGCGCGATGCGCGAGGTTATTGAACCCGCCGTCCGCGCACTGGCGGAACGTGGGACACCGTATCAGGGAATTCTCTATGCCGGACTCATGATCAAGGACGGCGATTTCAAGGTGCTCGAGTTCAATTGCCGCTTCGGAGACCCCGAGTGCCAACCGCTTTTAATGCGCATGGACTCGGATCTGCTATCCGTTCTCATCGCCTGTGCTAACGGCAATCTGGCTAACGCCGTGGTTTCGTTCTCGGCTGAGCCCGCTGCTTGTGTCGTCATAGCTGCTGGGGGCTATCCGGGCGACTATCGAAAGGGCGACGTTATCAGCGGGCTCGATGAGGCGAATGCCGTCGAGGGCGTGTATGTTTTTCACGCTGGAACGGCGGAGGATGCTCAGGGTCGTGCCACCACCTCGGGCGGGCGCGTACTCGGCGTCACGGCGCGGGGCCCCGACATCAAAACCGCGCTCGGTCGGGCCTACAAGGCCGCCGGGCTGATTCACTGGGACGATGCGTATTACAGGAAAGACATCGGCGCCAAGGCGCTACGCCGTCTTTCATGACAACCATCAATCAATCCTAACAGGAGGAGCCACTATGCAAGCGATAGTATTACCAGGGCCGGGAGAGCCCTTCGTGATGGAAGAGCGCCCGGACCCGAAAGCAGGTCCCGGCGAAGCGGTAGCGAGAGTGCTGGCCTGCGGCTCGGGCCTCACAATTCAGCACACCCGCATCGGTCGGAACCATGGCGCAAACTATCCCATCATCATCGGCCACGAGATCACGGCCGAGATCGTCGAGACCGGCGCCGGGGTGAACAACCTCAAGGTGGGCGACCCGGTTACATGCTATTTCTACCTCGACTGCGGCCACTGCAAATGGTGCCTGAACAACAGGCCCACGCTTTGCTCGAATCTGGCTGGCCACGTCGGTCGCCAGATCGACGGCGGCTACGCCGAATACATCAAGATGCCCGAGCGCAACTACATCAAAATCCCCGAGAGCCTCGACTGGATGGGCCGCCCGGCAGAGGTCGGCGTCATCGCCGACGCCCTGGCCACGCCTTACAAAGTGATCCAGCGGGCCCAAATCGTTCCAATCGACACTATCGCCGTCATTGGCGCGGGCGGCGGCCTGGGCATCCACATGGTGATGATGGCGCACTGGGCGCGCGCCCGGGTCATCGCCGTGGACGTTGTTCCCGAAAAACTTGAGAAATGTCGCGAGATTGGTGCGAGCGAAACAGTTAACGCCTCTGACGGCAAAATGGTAGAGGCCCTGATGGATCTGACCGACGGACAAGGGGTGGATGTCGTTGTCGATTTCGTTTCGAACGAGAAAACGCTCACCGACGGTGTCAGATCCCTCGGGCGCGGAGGGCGGCTCGCCACACTAGGCGGGGGAGGCGCCAAAATTCCCTTCGAGGCCGTGGGCGGTGAACTCTCAAGCAAGGAACTCAATATCATGGGCAGCCGCTACTGCACACGCCAGGAGGTCAGCGACACACTGGAGATTGTGGCGCGTGGGGACGTCTGGCCGCTCGTGACCGAAAAATACGGCTTCAACGTCGGGGACGCCGAGCTTGTCCACGAGCGTCTTGAGAAGGGTGAAGTCATGGGACGTGCCGCCATCATGGTCGCCGGATAAAAAGCGCCCGCACTTTAGACTGAACGAAAAACGCCCCCGCGATCCTGTGATCGCGGGGGCGTTTTATTCTTTGTGGCGCTTAATTGACGACTTCCCAGCTTCCGTCCGTCTGTCGGCAGGCGGTGCCGTAGGCCCGCTTGCTCTCGCGGCCGATGGCGACGGTCTGGGTATACTCGCGGCAGTAACGGCCCTGGGCATTTTTATAGGCTGGCTTCGGAATCACGGTGCCGTGGGCACTCGAATCTGGGTCGCGCCAGGGCACCTCGGTCTCCGAGCGGGATGTCTCGAGGGTGCGGTTCGTCGTGCTCGCGAGGATAAGCCGCTGGCGCTCGTCAAGTTGTATGCCAACCTCGCCACCTGCTAGAAAACCGATCATCGAGCCCGCGACGGTGGCGACAATCTTTCCCCTGCCCCCGCCGATTCGAGAACCAATGACACCGCCTCCGATGCCGCCGAGAATAGCGCCGAGCACCTGGCTCGAATTATCCGCGCTCTCGTATGAGGTGTAGGTGGTGGTCCGAACCGGCTCGTAGACACGCTCCACATAAACGGGCTCGCTGTATATGTGGCTGTGACTCCAAGGTGCGCCGTAATAAACGGGATAGTAAATATAGGAACTGAAAGGCCGGTATCCACGATATCGGTAATGGCGATTATAATGATGTCTATCGCCTCGCCAAGCCTCGGCGCTGCCTGTAAAAAGGAGCGCGCCACCCATGATTCCAGCCAGCGCTAACGCCACAAAACGTTTCATTCCGTCATCTCCCGAATTGATTGGACCTTCTTCCGGAAGCCCGAAAAACCAGGGACCCGGAAAGCGAGAAACTTCGCTGCTGCCAATTTAGGCGTGGCTAGTTCCCATTTGAATAAACACCAATCCAAAAATAACACAAATCTTTTATTTTCAATAACTTATATTAACATTCACCCACTCATCCCTGGTCTCCGGCTACAGAATCGACTAGGATTCAACGAACACTGATATAAGGCATAAAACAGAAAGATATTGATAGGAGAAAAGGCATGAATACAGGGATTCCCTTCGAGGGCTGGAGCACCGGGCAGATGATCACGACGCGCGGTCGGACCGTCGCCGAAGCGGATATTGTCAGCTATGTAAATACGGTGGGCTACACTGAGAGCCTGTTCCTCGACATGGAATATCTGCGCGAACGGGGCCACGACAAGCGCATGGCGCCGGCGCTTTTGACCACATCAATCGCTGACGCGCTTATTATTCAGACTGGGGTTCTGCACGACTATGCCGTGGCGCTCATGGGGATCGATAACCTCACCGCTCGCGCCCCGGTTTATGCGGGCGACACCCTACGTATCGAGGTGGAAGTCACCGGGACCAAAGCCTCCAGCAGCAGCCCCGACCGGGGTGTTGTCACTACCCACCAAAAAGTCATCAACCAATCAGGCGAGGTTGTGCTCGAGTACGATGTGAAGCGGATGGTGCTCTGCGAAAAATCCGTTTAATCACCCTCCGACTAAATTCCAAAAAACTTTTTCGCCGTTCCGCTCCAGACTTTTTCGGCATCTGCTTCCGAGAGCCCCAACTCCCCGACAATCTTCACATGCGCCTCAACCGGCACCCAGGGGGCGTCCGAGGCGAACATGAGCCGATCGGCGCCCATCTCCTGAAGCGCGAGGCTGAGCGCCGTTGTGGAATGCGCGACGGCATCGGTGTGGATGCGCTCAAAATAATGGCTTGGCGCATGCGAGATGTTGTCCCGTGGGCCCGGGCGATTGCCTGAAAGACGGTCCACCCGGCCGATGAGAAGCGGCAGCGTCGCTCCGCCGTGGGGCAGGAGCACCTTGAGCTCGGGGTGGCGCTCCATGATGCCCGAGAAGATGAGCCGTAGCGCGGCGATGCTTTCATCAAAGAGAAATCCGACCAGAGGCCCAAGCCAGTAATCCGCGTAGACAGCGCCTGCGGGCGAGGGCCCCGGATGGAGAACGAGAGGGATGTTGCGCTCTGCCAGAAACGCCCAGACGGGAGCGAAGGTGGGATCGTCGAGGGGGCGTTTTCCGCCAACGAAGGCGAACACCTGAAGTGCAATGAAACCTAGTTCGTCGATGCATCGCTCAAGTTCACGGCAGGTCTCATCGATGTCGCCGAAACCCAGGGTGGCGAATCCCTTTAAGCGATCCGGGTGCTTCGAGACGGCTTCGGCGATGCCGTCGTTGCCGATACGCGCCAACTCGTCGGCGTCCTTGAGGTCCGCCGCGAGATCCGGGCCCGGAATATTGAGGCTGATCAGCGCCATGTCGATATTGTGTGCGTCCATCTCTTCAATCTTGAGCCCGATGTCGAGAATCGAGGGGGCCATCGGAAGGCGTGCGTGGGGAGTTCCCTGGGCAAACCAGGCATCCTCCTCCCGCTCGAAGAGCGGATAATCTGACCGCCCGGCGAGGGCTTTCACATAATCGTCCGGCATATGGTGGGTCTGGACATCGATTCGCATATCGGTCTCCTGAATTCAAGATAAGATCGGATTTTTCCGGGTTCGTCCAGATTATCGGTCCCTTGAGGATGTCGCGCAAACAAGTAATTGGCACCGGAAACAGGAGGCCTCCGAGTCTTGACCTGTGCCAAATACCCGATACAATTTTCCCACTCTGGGAATCCGCATCACTCCTGACACCTCTGGCTGGCCAGCACACCCTCTATGGTTGCCGGTGTTCGGCCCGCGGGCGCTTCCCTCGAACGAAAAGGCACCCGATGCTTGAATCCGTCGATCACCTCAACTGGGACATCAGCGACCACATCGCCACACTCACCATCACCCGGCCCGAAAAACGCAACGCGATGACCGACGCAATGTACCAAGGGATGCGACGTTGGCTTTTCGCGCTGGACGAGGCGCCCGAGGTGCGGGTGATTGTCATTCGCGGCGAGGGGCCCATTTTCTGCGCTGGCTCTGACATGAGCTCATTCGGGGACAAATCCGGGCCCGAGCGTGAGCGCCACTTCGGCTACACCGCCGATTTTTTCCTAGCCATCTCCCAGATCAGCAAACCTGTGATTGCGGCTCCCCGGGGCTATGCGCTAGGCGGCGGAACAGCGCTGACAGCAGCGTCCGACTTCGCCGTCGCCGAGGAGGATGCCTTGTTCGGCATCCCCGAAATAAAGCACGGCTTCTGGCCCTGTACCATCATGCCCCCGGTGATTCGCGCCGTGGGAGCACGCCGGGCGTATGAGCTATTCGTCACCGGCCGCCGCTTCAGTGCGGCGGAGGCCGTCGTCATGGGCCTTGTGACAAAAACCGCGCCAGTCGGGAAGTTCGAGGACGAGCTGGCTGCCTTCGCCCGTCAGATAGCCGACACAAGCCCGTATGCCGTCCAGATGGGCAAGCGGGCGTTTTATGAAATCGAGGGAATCGAGTACAACAAGGCCGTTCGACTCATGAGCAAACTCATGCCCAATCTTCTCGAATCGGAAGATGCGAAGAAGGGCATCGCGGCTTTTTTCGAAAAGCGCATATCGGAGCGGCATGACCGGCAGTCCAGTGACATCTCCGGCGATCCGCAATGATCACTTTCATCCCATAGGAGAGAAACATGGAATCCACAGGCGTAGCAGTCATCGGGGCGGGCGGGATCGGCACACTCAGGGCCCATTCGTGCTCCCAGATACCCCAAGTCAATTACCTGGCCATCTGCGATAAGGTTCCCGAAAAACTCGACACCCTCTCCGAGGCCGTCGGCGCTGACATGGCGACAACAAATTTTGAGGAGGCCATCAGAAGTGATCGCGTGGGCGCGGTCATCATCTCGACCGACGAGGAATACCACCACGCCCCAGCCGCCCTCGCCGCCGAACTCGGCAAGCCCGTTCTCATCGAAAAACCGTTCGTCCTCGATCTCGACGAGGCAGACGACATTCTGGCCAAGGCCGAAAAAAGCGGCTCCGATGTTTTCGTGGGCTATACCCAGCGTTTCCGCCGCCGCTACCTTCTCGCCAAACAGTCCGCCATGTCGGGACAGCTCGGCAACATCGTCATGGCGATGGGAAAGATCTACGTTACCCGGGCTGTCGGCGAGGCTGTCGCCCGCCGCTCGCCGAACACCACGCCCTCGATCAACACGCTGACCTACATGGTCGATCTTATTCTTTGGTATATGGAGGGGAAAAACCCGGTCGAGGTCTATGCGCGGGCTGCGAGTTTTGTCTTCAAACCCTACAATCGCGACGATTTTCAATGGCTGATCGTTACCTTTGACGACGGGAGCGTCGCCACTCTAGGAACGAGCTGGCTCCTGCCCCACCACTGGCCCGCCTACACGGCCACGATGGAAATCGACCTGCAAGGAACAGAGGGCTCGCTAAACATCGACGATGCGCACCGGGACGTCATCCTCGCGCCGGGCCAGCCGATCCCCTGCCCCTACACCCCGGAGCACGAAGTAAACGTCGCTTTCCTGGGCTCAGCGATGCCTGGTGATTTTGTGCTGGGCGAATTTTTCGGGCCGATGAAAGAGGAATCCGATGCATTTATCCGCCACGTCCTGGGCATCGGCGGGGTCGGCCTCTGCACCGGGGCGCACGCACGGAAGGTGCTCGAACTCACCATGGCTTCGGATCGATCGGTTAAGGAGGGTAAAGCCGTCACCCTTTAAGAATAAGAACCGTTAATTGGATATTCGCTTGAAACCTTGAATTATTTCATAAAGAGATATCGACATGGGCGAAAAACTGGGAATGATCGGATTGGGGAAAATGGGCCTTGCGCTCTCAAAAGAGTTCCTGGACGAAGGACACGAGATGCTCGGTTACGACATCGACGAGTCCCGGATACAAATGCTTGAGGACATGGGCGGAAAACGCGCCACCTCGGCCAAGGAAATCGCTGAACAATGCGACATTACCTTCTCGATTCTTCTGAAGGAAGCTCACATAGAGGAAAACACGTTCGGGGCCAACGGCATCGTCGCGGCCGGGAAAAAAGGCCTGATTCACGTCGAAATGAGCACTATGAAACCCGCTTTTCAGGTGGACATGGGCAAACGGCTCGCCGCCGAGGGCATCGATATGCTCGACGCACCAATATCGGGCTCACATCCCCGCGTGGCATCGCGACAAATTTCAATGATGGTGGGCGGGAAAAAAGAGGCCTTCGACCGGGTGTATCAGATTTTAGATCAGATCACTTCAAGCGTCGTCCACATGGGGGAGAACGGAAAAGGCGCGACCATGAAAGTCGTGACGAATTTGTTTGTGAACTCGTGCACCGCCCTGATATGCGAAATGCTGCTGACCGGCCAACGGGCGGGTCTTTCGGATGATGCGATGATGGAGTGCCTGCGCGCGAGCACGGTGAGCGGCACGATGCTAGAAAATGTCGCCCCGCGGATGCTGAGCCGCGACTGGGACCCCCGCGGCGCAGTCGAGATTTTCGTCAAGGACATGGGCCTTGGCATCGATCTGGCGAAAGAAAACGGCGTCGAACTTGTCGTCGTCCCCGCCGCCAGAAAGATGTTCCAACGCGCCGAAGCTGCCGGCTGGGGAAAAGACGATGCCACACGCGTCTTCGAGGTCTACGAAGGCAAGGACAAGTAGGCACTTACAGTGCGCGGGCCTCCCTGTACGGGGGCCCCGCGCACTGTACCCCCCACCGAAGGATTAATCTTCCAGAAATGACCTCGCGTCATCTATCTCAAATTCAAGTTCTGTGTTGATATCTTCAATAATCTGAAGCGAGAACCCAAAAATGAATCTAGTGCTCCTCCAGCAGCAGTCCAATGAAATCTTGATTGGTAATTTTCATCCCGATGAAATGGGCGAGGATATCCCCGAAGTTCACAATCTGCATCAATTTCTGGTAGTCAGACTTTAGATCCATCGAATGACGAAAGGCAATCGCCTCCATCAGATTGGCGGGTAACTACTATTTCTTGGCCAGGAAAAATCACACAGCACAGTGATCAAACCCGAAACGACCGTTTTCCGAATAATGATAGTCGGGCAGAAAATCTTTTTCCTTATCCCAAAACAATTAGACTCCGCTCTGTTTGATGAGACTGTCGAGCGCCTATTTTCCAATATCACAAAGCAAGCCGTCCGCGAACGCCGTCTCATGATCCCCGCCGGATATTTTCTAGGATAAAATTTTTGAAGGAAATACCGTTGCCACGGAATGAAACCAGAATTCATCCGCCATCATCCCGTGGCCGACAATTGAATTTCGCGAAACGCCCGAAGCCGCGCACACTATGGCAATTTTTCGGATTTATTTGTCACCTAGAAGACCGACCGCAACTTCCAAACCGGAAACTTTTCGACCCACACCCAGGCATGCCGAATTTGCCGCTCAAAGGGTTTTTTCGGCGATAGCCTGATCAAGTAGAATGTAACGAATCAGATCTTGGCGGGAAGAGTTCCCATCTCTCGCAAACTCCAAAACCTTGCGAAACACCTCAGGAATAGGCGGCAACGCATCCATCTCAACGAGAACATGCTCTAGATGGGAATTTACCATGGCGGCGAAACACTCTCAGAGGTGTTTTGTGAAATGCCTTGCAACTTCAGTAAATAATACTTTACATAAATAACTAATTTAACCTACGTTCAATATCATTCCAGGATATTCTCCGATATTATTTCTCGAAATGACCTCTGTAATCAAAAACGAACAACTTCCACTTGAATTTCGACATTACGACATCGAAAATCCACCGAACCGGATGTCATTCAGGGAACAGGAAAGAGCGTTACTGTAAAGCCATTCAGAATAAATAAAAGTTACCGTCGAGCTAAATCAAACTTCAATTTCCG
>Ga0209403_10002752_pt1 | contig 20551 bp, 17 predicted proteins | sample ArcticOcean_MG_C_8_FD_187440 | JGI IMG/M metagenome (GOLD analysis project Ga0209403, IMG submission 187440) | Marine microbial communities from western Arctic Ocean - ArcticOcean_MG_CB11_86 (SPAdes) (version 2) | ecosystem: Environmental > Aquatic > Marine > Oceanic | place: Arctic Ocean... | reverse complement strand
TTTTTACGGCTGGTACATCGTCGGAACGCTCTTCTTCGCGACTTTTGTGGGGGTCGGTTCTCGACAGGGTTTCGGCGTATTCGTTGAGGCATGGGAAGAAGATTTTGGGGCTTCTGTCGGTGCGATCTCGATTGCAGCCGGCGTCGGCTGGGCCGTCAACGGTATTGTCCAGCCCTTCTTCGGTAGATTGACCGACAAACTCGGTGGTCGCCGCGTACTGATCTGGGGAGTGCTGGCGATGGGTCTCGGAACCATGCTGGTCGCTGCCTCTCCAAACGTTTACGTCCTGATCGCCGTGTACGGGTTTGTAGTGTCATCCGCAGCGGGCGGGGTGTTCCCTACCCCGGCCAGTTCCGTCATCGTTCGCTGGTTTCAGCGGAAACGTGGCACTGCGATGAGCATGGTGGCGTTCGGTGGATCGGCCGGTGGCTTCGTCATGGTGCCGCTTGCTGCATATCTGTTGGTCATTGCCGACTGGCGGACGGCTTGGCTGGTCATGGGTGCCGCCATCTTGTTCCTTGCGTTGCCACTGCTTTTGGTGATCGTCCGAAGCGCCCCAGAAGATATGGGTCTCAATCAGGACGGCGACGAAGAGCCGATCAGCACGTCGGATGACGGGAATGACAGTTCAATCTCGATCCGTATGGCACCGCTGGCAACAACCGGTTGGAGGGATTCGTACCGATCGGCTCCAATGTGGCAGTTGTCGTTAGGGTATTCGGTTTGTGGCATCACGACGGCCATCATCGCTGTGCACTTCATCAGGTGGGCATCCACTGAAGACATCACTTCCGGCACGGCGGCTTTGGCGTTTGGTCTTCTAATGGCTATCAACGGCGTGGGATTATTGGTCGTGGGGTCGGTTTCTGATCGAATGCAACGTAAGAACCTTCTTGGCACGGTGTACTTGATCCGTGGCCTCGGGTTCCTGGCGTTAATAGTGTTTCCGGGAGTTCCTGCACTTTGGGCGTTCGCCGTCATCGGCGGGATGTCGTGGTTGGCGTCCGTACCACTTACGAACTCCCTTACCGCCGATGTGTATGGCCTGAGAAATGTTGGGATTTTGAACGGACTGATCATGATGGTTCACCAGCTCGCCGGTGGGCTTGCGGTGATCATCGCCGGGAGGGTTTTCGATATTTGGGACACGTACGACCCAGTGTTCGCGGCAGCGGCGGGTTTCTTGCTATTTGCTGGAGTAGTCAGCTACTCCATCCGTGAGCGCAAATATTCAATCCGATTCCAGTCGCCCCAACCACTACCTACGTCCACACCGGTGGCGACGGCGGCCGACGGAGACTAGGCCGTCATGAGCGCCCTCAAGTTCGTCGCCCGACTTGTTCCGTCACCACTCTGAGTACATCGACCCGACCCTTGTCGATTGGATCAAACACGAGATCGATGTCATTTTGGTCGGGAGATAAATGTCATCCCCAGAGCGCAATCCATGCTTGCTACGCATCTAACCAGCAAGCGGCGGTTACAATCCGACTTTCTCACACTTCATCGCAATCCCACACCGGTCCGCCAAACATATACGAGGAGCCCCCATGTCTGACACGATGCGCGCCGCACTGGATGACGGCAACGGAATCGTAAGCATTCATCAGAGTCCTATGCCGGAGCGATTCCCGGGTTCTGCCCTGATCGCCATGAAGCAGGTCGGCATATGCGGGTCTGACCTCCACATGAACAACGAGCGAACGGATCCACAGACGCTTCCGTCTGGTCACGAGCCTGCGGGCGAGGTGATTGAAGTTCCGCCAGGCGAGATCCGAATTCGGCCGGGCGACCGCGTGGCTATCGAGACGATCGGCTCCGGGAAGGCCTGTGAAGCCTGCTACTTCTGCCGCACCGGCCAGTACCGGCACTGCATCGACAAGGCCGAAGAGTCAGGCGGCGCGTTTGCTGAGTACATGACCCGAACTCCTCTCGGACTGCACAAACTCTCTGACAACATGTCCTGGGAAGAGGGCGCGCTTGTCGAGCCACTCGCCGTTTCCGTGCATGCGGTGCGCTGGGGCGGGATGCAGGGCGGCGACACCGTTGCGGTCGTCGGCTCGGCGACGATCGGGCTCGCGGCGATCGCAGCCGCCCGGGCGCTGGGAGCGCGAAAGGTCGTGGCGTCTGCACGGCACCCACAGCAGAAAGCAATGGCCGAGGCCTGCGGTGCGGACCTCGTTGTCGGGAGTGAGCCGGGCGAGTTGGAAGATGCTGCTCAGTCGATCAGCGACGGTCTAGGTGCTGATGTAACGATAGAGACGGTTGGTGGTAATTCAATGGCCCCGCTTGAGACGGCGTGCGCCGCTACGCGATCCCAGGGCACGATCATCGTGGTCGGTGGGTTCCGGGGTGTTCTGCCTTATGCGTTCCTACCGCCCATGCTGAGCGAGCTGACGTTCAAGCTTTCTTCTTGCTACGGGATTGTCGACGGGAAGCACGATTACGACGTGGCGATCAACATGCTGTCTAACAAGGACACCGGGTTCAACGGCATCGTGACCCACACGGTGTCGCTGGATGAGATCGAAAAGGGCTTCGACCTTGCGTACGATAAGACGAGCGGCTCGGTGAAGGTTCACGTAACCGTCTAGGGATACTCCTGTTGGACGGCAGCGGGATACAAGTTATTGCGCTCCACTGGCCGGGAGATCCTTCACGCCGGGCGGAGGAAGCGCCACTCCAACGGTTCCGGATTATTCATTAACGACGTGTCGTTCCCTTTTTTATCAATCCAGTTGGCACCCCGCTGAGTCTGAAATGACCGACTCATTTTGTCGGGACGCTCGGTTCGGCGCTCTGTCTCCAAAGAGGGCGATGACCTGAACGCGTTAAGTTAATAGTGGCTACAAATGGCATTTGCGCTCCACAGTCCTACTTTCCGCCGTGCTGCCAAGGAGTCCTTAACGGACTTACGGCGGCCAACGCGGACCAGTCACCTTTGGCCCCAGATTTCTCAATTAGCGTCCGATACTGCTGAAACGTGACGATTCAGAGATATTCTGGTGCCCTGAAACATTCTCGAAACACACGCGCGCTAGGATCATTTTCAAACTAACTGGTCGTCCTCAAATTTATGAGGAGCACCCGTACAATGTCGGGCGCGATATGACAGCGAAGGCCGGATATATATGATTCCGGCCGAGTAATTGGTGGACACGGACCGTCCAACGGAATGGACGGCGGTTAATTGACTGGAGACATGGATGCCCTACAAAGCTGAATACATCTGGATCGACGGCAATCTGCCGACGGCCAAAATGCGGTCCAAGACCAAGGTCATCGCCGACGGCGAGACTCCCGGAATCTGGGGATTTGACGGATCAAGCACGCAGCAGGCCACGGGCGACAACTCAGACGTCGTCCTGAACCCTGTACTTGTACTGCCAGACCCGCTCCGCGGCGGAGACCATAAGCTGGTCATGACCGAGACTCTTCTCACAGACTTGACCCCCCACCCGTCCAACACGCGCGCAGCCTGCGCTGCCGCTTCCGAGAAATACGCATCATTTGACATGTGGTACGGCATCGAGCAGGAGTACACCTTCTTCGACGGCATCAAGCCGCTTGGCTGGCCGGACAACGGATTCCCGGCCCCGCAGGGCGGCTACTACTGCGGTGTCGGCGCAGACGAGGTATTTGGACGTGAGGTCGTTGAAGACCACATGGACGCCTGTATGGAGGCCGGGATCCACATCTCTGGCATCAATGCAGAAGTTATGCCCGGCCAGTGGGAGTTCCAGATCGGCCCGGTTGGTTCGCCCCGTGCGGCCGACGAGTTGTGGCTGGCGCGCTGGCTGCTTTACCGAATAGCTGAGGACCATGGAATCTCCGCCACCCTGGACCCGAAGCCGATAAAGGGCGACTGGAATGGTGCTGGCGCACACACGAACTTCTCGACGAAGCAGATGCGAGAGAGCTACCAACCCTGCATCGACGCTGCGGAAGCGCTTGGCACGAACGTCGCCGAACACATCACCAACTACGGTGACCGCATCGAAGAGCGACTGACCGGTGAGCACGAAACGCAGCGACACGACCAGTACTCGTACGGCGAGTCAGACCGTGGCGCCTCGGTCCGCATTCCGTGGCAGGTTGTGAAAGACCAGAAGGGCTACATCGAAGACCGTCGTCCGAACGCCAACTGCGACCCGTACGTCGTAACCCGTCTCATCATCGAGACGGTTTGCGGAGCGGCAAGTAAGTAAAGCCCGGCCGAGGGCCTGAATTGACAACCAAAAGCGGCGGCGCCTTCATGGCGTCGCCGCTTTTATTTGTCACTGAATCTTCAGCAATCTCAAGAACCGAGCGTAATGACCGCAAGCCCTCTACGGACCGGCCCTTGCTCCGCCCGCGTACCATCACGGTTGTATCGGCAATGACGCCGTAGTGGCGTATGGCAACACGCCCACGCGCGTCCTAAGATAAATCGGTGTTGTCAGACGATACAATACGCCAGATTCCACGATTGGAAGGCTCTTAGTGGTACTCGATCTGAGTCCCGCCGCATCGCCTCAAATTCACCAATCAGTACGACAGGCTCGTTACTTGAAACTCACCAACCAAAATCTGATTCGCAGTATCACTAGCGAGTGGAAGGGCGAGCGGGATCGTAATGGTCGGCCGCTTGTGGACGCCGGCATCATCAAGCGCATGGAGAAGGTGACGAGCGAGGAGGCGTGGGGCACCCTTAGGCGCAACGGATACCACCACAACTTTGCCGGCGATTTCCACATCCTCCACCCTGAGAGGACCCTCGTTGGCCGTGCGGTCACCTGTCGGTTTGTGCCAACACGGCCTGACTTGAACAACGCCATCGAGCGTACCGGGGAGTCTGACGACCGTGTCGGTGGACAGAACTCGTGGGTGATCGATGAACTGGTCGAGGACGACGTGATTGTTGTGGACCTGTTCGGTAAGATTTTCGACGGCACCTTTGCAGGCGACAACCTTTCTACGGCCATCCGAGTGAGGACGAAACGCGGCATGGTGATCGACGGCGGGTTGCGAGATACTCAGCGAATCTACGAGATGGACGGGTTCAACGCTTTTATCCGGGGCATGGACCCCTCCGCCATCAACGATGTGTCGATGCCGGACATTAATGGCGTCATCCGCATCGGCGTGGCGACATGCCTCCCCGGCGACGTGGTGCTGGGCACAATGGAGGGTGTGGTTTTTATACCGCCCCACCTTGCGGAGGAGGTCGTCGTCAGCTCAGAGAACGTTCGATTACGGGACGAGTTCGGCCAACAGCGGATCGCCGAGGGTGTGTACACAGCCGGCGAGGTAGACCGCGTTTACTCCGAGGAAATGGAACGTGATTACAACCAGTGGGTTACTAATCGCGAGTAATAAAACAGGAGACAATCATGCCGGCAGTACATGACCGTGGCGGATGGCCTACGGACGACCCGATCGACCGTGAGGAGCACGAATGGGCTGACTGGGAGCGCCAGACGCAGTCACTCAGGACCGTGCTTGACAGCAAAGGCTTCATGAATGTGGATGAATTACGTCGGGGCATTGAGTCTATCGACCCAGCGGAGTACGAGACGTCGACGTATTTCGAACGGTGGTCGGCAAGTATCGAGACGATGTTGGTTGAGAAGGGCGTGCTGACGCCCAAGGAGATCGATGATCGGGCGAAGGCGTTGCGGGACCGCTGGGGTTACCCGTCGTGAGCGCCGCGGCTGTTCCGAAGCTGGAATTCTCCCAGGGCGACAGAGTTCACGTAAAAGATATGACGCCACCGAACCATCACCGGACGCCCTGGTACATCAAAGGTCGTCGCGGTGTGGTCCTGGAGTTCATCGGCATGTACGTCAACTCTGAGACCCGGGCGCACGGAGATTCCGGGATGCCGGAGTTGCCGATGTATCGCGTGGAGTTTGAACAGACACACCTGTGGTTTGATTACACAGAGTCGCCGTCAGACAAGTTATGGATCGATCTGTACGAGCACTGGCTGGAGCGGGACGAGTAGTTCGGGTTCCATGGACGATCAGGAGAGTTATCTGATGAGTGAAGACAAAGATAGGGACGGGTTTTTCGACACTGGATGGCGGCCCAGCAGGGACGTGCATCGAGACGAAGACGGTCGTCCGCACGACCACCCCGGTGTTCGGGAGGACGTCGTTTTGGGGGTGCGGGCATCACGGGCGCTCGCCATGCACGAGTTACTGGTGGAGAAGGGCGTCATCGGGGAGGGCGAGGTCGACGAGGTGATTGAGGCCTGGAGCAAGCGGGTGCCGTCAAACGGCGCAACGCTTGTGGCGAAAGCGTGGTCGGACCCGGAGTTCCGAACGAGGCTGCTCGAGCACCCGAAAGAGACAGTGATCGAGAGCGGGTTCGTGCCGGAACACGGCGCAGACATCATCGTGCTCGAGAACACGCCGGAGGTGCAGCACATGGTGGTGTGCACGCTCTGCTCCTGCTATCCGACGCAACTGCTTGGTCCGCCACCGGACTGGTACAAGAGCTTTTCTTACCGATCCCGCGCCGTCACCGAGCCGCGGGCAGTGATGTCGGAGTTCGGGCTGGAACTTGATGAAGAGACAGAGGTGCGGGTGGTCGACAGCAACTCCGAACTCCGATTTCTTGTAATACCACGCCGACCCGACGGCACCGATAACTGGAGCGAAGAGCAACTAGCAACGTTGGTGAATCGGAACAGCATGATCGGCGTGGCGGCTGCGACGGAACCGGGCACGGACTGACGCTGGCTTCTTCTACCTTGCGCGCTATGACCGAAGGTGATGTGGCTGCTTGCGCCGAACTGTTCGTTGAGCAACATGCCGCACGCCGAGCCTCCAACCGGCTTTACCCGACGAACCTCGACACGGTTGAGGTGGTCGGAGAACTTATTTCAGGCTGGCTTTCGACCAGTGAGGGGATCGTCGCTGAGCAGGACGGGACGCTGATTGGATACCTGACCGGCCGAGCAGTGACCGGCCTCGGCGGCGTCCGAATGTCGTTGATGTGGGAATGGGCGCACGCAACCTGCGCCAATGCGCCCAGGGCGCTGTTCTCGGAGATGTACACGGCCTGGTGCCGGCTGTCCGGTCGCTCCGAGACAACGCTGCATATGGCGATATTGTTCGCAGACGACGTGGTCACCCACGATTGCCTGGTACGGATGGGGTTTGGTCGCCACCTTATCAACGGCGGCAGGGCTATCGGCGCTAGGGATGCAGGAATGGTGATTGATTCAAGCGCCGAAGTATCCAGACCAACTGTCGAAGAACTCGATGAGGTCAACGAGATGGAGGCGGGCCTCGTCGCCCACTTGGACGCCCCTCCAATCTGGCGTCCGAAGTCGCCGGGCGGCGGACATTTATACGATCGTACCTGGATTGAAAGGCCGTCGAAGGGTCTCTGGGTCAGCCGTTCGAACGGTCAGATCACCGGCTTCATGAGCGCAGAGGCCGGCGCGCAGGATCCAAAGTCACTAATGTCGCCACCAGTGCCACACATCACAGGCGCATTCCTGAAACCCGAGGCCCGCCGAACTGGTGCGTCTGGAGCACTTCTGGCCGCGCTGCTGAGCTGGATTCATGAGTCCGGTTGGACGTCCGCCACGGTCGATTTTGAAACTTCTAACCTCGAAGGCGCCGGCTTCTGGCTCGGCCCCGCCGGGTTCCAGCCATTGCTGTACACGATGCTGCGCCGGCTGGATCCGAGATACGTCGACGACGCCTAGAGGCGGTGCTTCCCAACCCCGCGGGCGGCTCTCTATCCGCCCCTACGGTACCTGGGCGATTGGTCGACAGGCCAAAGCCAGTCGTTATGGAGTTCTGATCAGCGGGAACCCTGTACCTCGGACTCACACCATCGCCGCTGTAGGGGCGTGTTTCTAAATGGTTGGTAATCGGGGATTACCGGGGTGGCGTCCGCATAAAACTCTCACTGATCGAGCGTGTATCTCCGGGTCACTGCACTGAACAGCCAGATTGCTACCGTCACGAGACCTGTCCCGACCACGCCGATAGCGAGTGATACCTCCGGACCAAATGCAGCGAGCAGGCCGCCAAAAACTATGCCCCCCGCAGGGAAGAATCCCCATGCCATCTCGTACACGCCGAAGACGCGCCCGCGCATCTCGTCGTCGACACGGGTCTGAATGGCCACGGTGCCTAGTGTGATGTGGACAGCATTGGCCGCGCCTGCGACAAAGGCAAACGCTACAGAGGCGACGAGCATCGTAGAAACGGTGAATCCGCCTATCACTACTACCGTGAATCCGTTGGTAATAAGCATCCCGAGTCCGGCCATACGCACGTTCCCGCGCCAACCCAGCCAGAACGCTCCGACAACCGCCCCGATCCCCATGCTCGTGAGAATAGCGCCCTGCTCCACCGAGCCGCCGCCGAGGATGTCCTTGGCGTACACAGGAGCCAGATAGATGAAGCCACCTAGGAAGAGGGCGTTTACCGCGGTGAATACGAGCACGATCAAGATGATCGTGTCATTTTTAATCTTATCTATAGCATCTGCGATGCCTTCCCAGAGCGGTGGCTGTCGTTCACTTATCTCCTGCTTTGGCCGGAGGGTGACGAGCAGTAATGCCGCCAGCGTGAACGTGACAGCGCCCAGCGTGAAGGTCCCCTCTCCTCCGACCCGGGAGAGCAGAAATCCGCCCATGAGCGGGGCGATGATTCGGGAGACGTGGAACGAAGTTTGATCGAACGAGACCGCCCGTATCAACTGGCTCTCATGTACCAGATTCGTGATAAAAGCCTGGCGGGTTGTCCAGTCGTTTCCGAGAGCGGCCCCAAACGCCACGCCGGCACCCACGATGTGCCACGGCTCCAGGGCGCCTGCGAACGCGATAACCGCCAGGATAAGCATTGTGACCGCCGCGATCACTGAGCCAGAGATAAGTATTACCCTGCGCGGCATTCGATCGGCAAGCACACCGCCAACGGCAGCGAAGAGGAACTGAGGGATGGCGATTGACGCGCCCAGCGCAGCGAGCCACAGTCCAGATCCGGTCATGTCGTAGATAAGGAAACTGTGTGACATGAAGACGAGCATGTGACCCGTGCCCCACGTGAGGGTGGAAAGTACGAACCTGATGAACTGGCTCTGGCGCAACACATTTGGAAGCACCGACACGATGGGCGCGTCTGTCGGGGGGGTGCGGTCACCAGCTTTCTCGGCCATAACCGTTTATTGTGCTGGCTTTCGCTGAAAGCGCCAATGTGGATTTGCGATCGATTTAATTAGAACGCCCGTAGGTTGCATCCCAGGCTTACGACATGCCGACCGGAGGGGCTGCGCTTGCTTCGCCCCTTCGGGTCGCCACGCCCTATTCGAGAGAAATCGCGCTCGCCTTTGCCGATTCGCCAATCGTATTCACACAACAAACAGCTAGAATCCTCGCTCGCAGTTAATTCCGTTCTTACCTTCAGGAGTGACCGTGGCAAGCACTGACCCTAGCCGACCCAACATCCTGTTCATTCTGAGCGACGATCAAGGATATTGGGCGATGAACTGCGCGGGAACACCGGAACTACGTACGCCAAATCTAGATCGATTGGCGGCCACGGGGATCAGGTTCGAGAACTTCTTTTGCGCATCCCCTGTGTGTTCACCAGCACGGGCATCGATCCTTACCGGTCAGATGCCATCACAACACGGGGTACAGGATTTCTTGCGGGCAGGGAATTCGGTGAACCTGCCAGGGGACGGCAAGACGGTGCAGTACCTGGAAGGGCGGACAACTTATACGCAGATTCTCGCCGATAACGGTTACGCCTGCGGGCTGAGCGGGAAGTGGCACCTTGGTGATTCCGCAACGCCACAGACAGGGTTCGAGTACTGGAACGTTCACGCCACCGGGTCAGGCAATTACTTCAACGCGCCGATGTTCAAAGATGGCGATTTGTACACGGCGGACGGCTACTTCAGCGATGTCATAACGGACCACGCCATCGGGTTTATGGAGTCTCAGTTGGACTCGGATAATCCGTTCTCCCTAAACGTCCATTTCACCGCTCCGCACGCTCCGTGGGATCCCGAGCAACACCCTTCCGAAATTTACGACTACTACTACCAGAACTGTGAGTTCGAATCGGTTCGCTGGGATTCGATTCACCCGAATCACCTAGCGAAAGAGGGCTCGTCCGGAAGCGTAGGCACCACGGCAGAAGAGCGTCGACAACTGCTAAGCGGCTACTTTGCGGCGGTAACAGGAATGGACTCGAATATCGGGCGGTTGATCGACTGGATGGAGGCGAATGGTCTTCGCGAGAACACGCTGATCGTTTTTACCGCTGATAACGGAATGAACATGGGCCACCATGGCATCTGGGGCAAGGGCAACGGCACGTACCCACCAAACATGTTTGATACAGCCGTTAAGGTACCAACACTGATGTCGAGGCCGGGCCACGTTCCGGCCGGCGTGGTGGAAGAGAGCTTGTTAAGTCATTACGACTTCATGCCTACGCTATTGGAGTACGCCGGACTTTCAGACGCACAGCCCACTGATGGTGACCGGCCCGGGCGCAGTTTCGTGCCTATCATGAACGGCACTCCTATGGGCACTAATCGTCCGGTTGTTGTGCTGGACGAGTACGGTCCAACACGGATGATCAGGACCGAGTCGCTCAAGTATGTGCACCGCTATCCAGACGGTCCATATGAGCTTTACGACCTCGTTGGCGACCCAGACGAAACAGTAAACGAGATCGACAATCCGACGTTTGCTGGACCCATCTCTGAGCTACGTGGACAGCTTGAGCGGTGGTTTGAACGGTACACCGAAGCTGAACGTGATGGTCGAAAGCAGGCCGTCAAGGGACGCGGACAACTCGACGCTGTCGGTAAACCAGATCCATTCGCACAGGACGTGGTGTACTTGCGGGATACGTAGGGGGAGGGGGGAGTGGACGGGTATAACGGGTAGGACAGGCCTTGAGACGCTCCAAGGATTCCGGAAGCCGCTCTGTCATAACTTCAAAGTCTGTCACGGCTTTATCCACTCCGGCCCCCCGATATTGGACATCACCACTTCCTACTACCCGTTCGGCTTGATTACCAGTTTGACGCCTTTGCCTTCACCAGAATCGATGATTGCTTGAGGGACGTCCTTTAGATCGTATCGACCAGTGATTACGCCTTCTAGGTTGAGCTTTGCCAACTCTGCCGGCGTCTGGTTGAACACATCGCCTCGTCCGAATCCCGATTGCAAAACTACTTCTCGATATTGCATGTCGTACAGGTCTACCGGCAGAACCGCCCCCGCTGGAGCGACGCCGATCATCAACACCTGGCCACGCGGGCGAACAAGATCAACACATTTGGCGACCAGTTCCGCCTTGCCCACGGCCTCCGCCGCAATGTGCAGTCCTCTACCATTCGTAAGGTCGGAAACGAAATCATCGACACTACCTTCAGACGGGTCGTGCACCACGTCAATTCCCAACTGGATGGCAAAGTCACGCCGATACCCAACCGGCTCGGACAACGCCACGGTCTCAACTCCACTGGTCTTCATGAACGCGGCGGTCATGAGTCCCATCATTCCCCCACCTATGACCAGACCCACAGCACCGTCATCGATCCTCAATCGGCTCACACCTGAAAAACAACATGATGCAGGTTCAGTAATCGATGCAACCTCGACATCCAATCCGATAGGCACTGGGACTGCTGAGGCATTGGGAACCGACGCCAGTTCCGCAAAGAATTCGTGCTTCTGCGTGCTGCGCTCACAACGGGACACCGTCCAGTTGCGGCACCCGTCGCACTCACCACACGAGGTAGTGTGATTGAGTACGACGTTCTCTCCGATTCGTTCTCGGTTCACATTCTGGCCAACCTCGATGATCTCCCCGGAAGCTTCATGCCCGAGGATTTGTGGTGGTTCCGCGGGGAACAGCCCCTGCGTGATGTGGACATCAGTCCCGCAGACCCCAACTGTCCCGATCCGAACCATGACATCATCAGGACCGATCTCAGGGTCCGGAACGTCACCGAACTCAAAGTTGCCGCCACCTAGCCATGTAGATGCTTTCAACAGGGTCTCCTTTGCCGACACTAGGTCCCAGGAACCGTATATTCCAGAATCAGATGGAAGTATCGCGTGGCGCGAGCAATTACGCGCAGGTCAATCGCTGGGCGATCTGTAAACTCGCCCCACTACATAACCATGTATGTACCCGCTTATGAATCAGGCGGGAGCATGACTTGAAATCTCTGGAGAACGAATGAGTAACGTCACGATCCGAAATATCAGGACCATTTGCACCGAGCCGGATGGAATCAGGCTTGTGATCGTGAAGATAGAAACGTCAGAGCCGGGACTGTCAGGGGTTGGATGTGCCACTTTCACCCAGAGGCCGACGGCTGTAAAGGTGGCGATTGACGACTATCTGAGGCCATTGTTGATCGGCAAAAGCGTTGACGATATAGAGGACATCTGGCAGACCAGTTACATCTCGTCGTACTGGCGTAACGGCCCCGTACTAAACAATGCCCTGTCAGGCGTTGATCAGGCGCTGTGGGACATTAAGGGCAAAATGGCCAACATGCCCGTATACGACCTGTTCGGTGGCAAGGCACGGGAAGCTGCAGCGGTGTACGTTCACGCAAAGGGCACTGAAAATGCCCAGGTGGAGGATGAGGTGCGCGGCTTTATGTCAGAGGGATTTCACCACATCAGGGTGCAGATCGAGACGCCTGGAGGATTTTCAACCTATGGTACCGGTGGGCGAGGGTCGGCAAATATTGAGACTAGCGCTACTAGGCCAGAAGAAGGGCCTCGATGGATAACGCAACGGATTGAGGAGCGGGATCCCAACCTAAAATATGCTCACCCTGGAGGTGTCTTTGAACCGCGGCCGTACATACGGTCTGCCTTGAGTCTGTTTGAACACCTGCGTTCTAATATCGGATTCGATCTGGAACTGTTGCACGATGTCCATGAACGCATCCCTCCGATACTTGGCGTGTGGCTTGCCAAGGAGGTAGAGCAGTATCAGCTTTTCTTCTTGGAGGACCTATTTCCGCCGGAAGATCAAGAGTATTTCCGGATGGTACGACAGCAGACCTCTACGCCGATCGCCATGGGTGAGCTCTACAACAACCCACATGAGATAACACCTATGGTGAAGGATCGGTTGCTGGACTTCATGCGAGTCCACATATCGCAAATCGGCGGCCTGACACCTGCACGCAAACTGGCAGCTCTATGCGAAGCGTTCGCCGTCCGGACGGCGTGGCATGGCCCAGGCGACACATCCCCTGTTGGGCACGCGGCAAACCTGGCTCTAGATCTGAATACGAGCAACTTCGGCATACAGGAGTACTCGATTTTTGGTGACCGGACTCGAGAGGTATTCCCGGGCAGCCCAGATGTACACGATGGTTACATGTGGCCAAACGGCAAACCGGGTCTGGGGATCGATATCGACGAGGATCTGGCGGCAAAGTTCCCGTTTCAGGAACGTGCATACGGCGGTGCGTGGTCTGCACCCCGCCGTGCTGACGGAAGCGTGGTACGGCCCTAGGTCTTTCCCGGAACGGATAGCCCATTTTCATCAGCAATGTGGAACGTCTCGAGGAGCGTTGATTCCGGGTCCCGAGTCAAATTTTCTGTGGTTCCGTTTCGTGCTCGGCCAGCCAGTTGTCAGGGAGTTGGAATGTAAAGATGTACGTTCCACGCTGATATTTGTCACGGGCGGGAACGTCCACACTGAAGTGCTTAGCGAGCAAATTGATATGAGCGATGACCTCCAATTAATTGTGACGACCAGCCGGCTTGCGCAAACAACGACTCGCGCCCTCGCAAGACGGAAAGCCACCGAGTGGGGCTTCCCTTACGTCGAACGATCTGACAGGTCTATGGAACTGACATTGCAAGACGCAGGGGCGGCTTTTGTGTTCAGAAACGATGGGCTCGTACTTTCGACGACCCAAACGCAGTTGCGTTTCGAACTGGGAACGGCCGCTCTTCGCCTCCTCTCGATCGCCCGGGGCGAACGCGATTGGCTTGTCAACGTCGGCGAATTAGTTGAAGGTCATCGCGTATTTGACGCGACGCTCGGTCTGGGACGCGACGCGCTCGTCGCGGCTCGGGCCGTTGGGCCCGGTGGTGAGGTCGTCGGTGTAGAGTCGAATCTGGCTTTGTTTACCCTTGTCAGCGAAGGTCTCGCTTCACATGACGCAGGCGAAGAAAGCACTGCGATTCGGCCTGTATTCGGGGACTCCCGGGAAGTTCTCTCCCGTGAAGCTGATGCCAGTTTCGACGTCGTTGTCATTGACCCGATGTTCGCTCTACCAGGAAAGTCAGATGGTAACTTCAAGGCGTTGCGTGAATTCGCAGACCCTACAAGGCTAGATCCTGAATGGATTCGGCAAGCCAGGCGGGTCGCAAAACGGTGGGTGATCGCGAAGGCGAGATACGAAGAACCCTGGTTCAATTCCGAGGGGCTGCAGCCCGCACCGGGAATGAAACCAGCTCGATGGTGGAGGGCATCAGGTGGTGCATGAATTACGGGAGCGATCACCAGACGGAACTTCGTTCAATCTTCGTACATAGGTTCTCTTGCTTTACGTAAGCTGCTTTGCCGGATTTTGTGGAATGTCGATCTATACCATCAGGCCAGTTAGAACAATTAAAAATAATAAGGGGTGTTCTTACCTAGGCTCCATATCTTGCGTCTAACCTGCGAGTCATGGTGATTAAGAGAGGTTCAAAGTCATTCCTCAACCAGAACGTTGACCCCTCCGGATTCGACGTCTCAAAGTCGACAGTGCAATACCTACTGCCCGTCTCGGAGACCCACCCCAGTACTGCATCGAGTAAAGCGTTTGCCGATCCGCTCCCACGAAAAGAAGGGTCAAGGAAAGCACCTTCGATTTGCGGTAACAACGGGTACTTCAGGGAGCTGGGCCGTTGAGGGCCGTACTCTGCACTCATAAAACCAGTAATCGAATCTCCCTCACGACTTACCCAGATACTCTTTGTCGGTTCAGTTATCCAACTAAGGTCGTAGATATGTCCGCCACTGAAACGACCGAAACTTGCAGGGGACGCAGGGCGGTAGATCGGAGCTTGATCAAGGTGAGTGGTTAGTTTTGCGTCCAGAGCGTTGACCTGGTCTAACTCTGTGGCGGTAGGTTGGGATACTTGAACCGCTGACGCACCAGGCTCAAACCCATCTACTACTCTTCCGCCATCTATCAGGTGGCGACCGAAACCTTTTTGCACAAAACAGTCATGGGCAGATATCTCATCTGCGAACACGATTGCCATGTGGAGAGTCGATTCTGGTCTTTCGTTGATCCGGCACCACGTGGTGTACAAATCCCCTGTGAGGGTCTCAGCAGAGCCTGCCTTCGTGGCATGAGCCCACTCTGGGGTGAACGACATATTGATGCCACCCATACCCGTAGTTTCCCGTCCAATTAGATAACCGACTATTTCCGCATTTTGCTCAGCTACAACACCGTGGCCGTTCGATAACCACTCCGAAATCAGCGGGCGGACGGCATGATCTGAAATCAAGGTCGGAGGGTAAAGGGGGTTCTTCGATCTTCGCTCCCTGTACCGCTCCACGAAAAGTGATGTGGCGTTCGATGTATCCGTCTCGAGCATCGTTCTAAAAATCATGGATAACGGTGTAGTTCCTTTGAAGTTGATTCCCGTTGCGGTCAATTGACCTCGAATGTGCCGACAAGACCAATCGACTCGTTACCAGCAAGGTCCACAACCGAGACCATCGACACATACGAACCTGGTTCGAGTCCAGCCATCGGAAAGAAGTAGATACGGTCATCAAATGAGGCGACCAGAGATGTGAAGTCTCCGGGTGAACCCGATAATCCGAAACTCAAGGATGTTATCGAAACCGCCTCACCGAAGTCCCACTCAACCAGGGGGCTGGGGTCGGTGATTTGACCCGATGGCGACAAGGACAAGATCGGGGCTGTCTTGTCCAAGACATAAAGCAGTTCGCTCACCGTTGAGTCATCGCTCCCGACAACGCTCTGTCCGATCACAATACTTGGGGGGACCGCGGTGTCGCCGTCAAGCAAAGAACCAATCCCACTCACAGTCGACGCGTCATTTGTGACGACCCTTATCGATTTTATTTTCCCGTCCGCTGTGGCGCCGTTGAGCGCGTCACCTTCAATGGTTGTGACCCAGTTATTTCCTCCATCGGAAGCCGCTTCGGTCGTGAGTTCTACGATGCCCGGTGCGTCTTCGTCATAGATCTCGACGGTCGGGGGTGCGGACAAGTTTTCGTCCGTCGTGATCGAAATAGTGATTGCATCGTTGGTGGCGATCATTGTTCCGGATGTAGATGTTCCCCCAGATAGAGCAACCGTAGTGATAGGAGACAAAGCGTCTTTAGCTAATAGCGCTCCTGAATTGATCTGACCCGCTCCTATCGATGAAACTGAATCGACCACAGTGATCTGAGGAGTGGCATTTGTCGGGAGGTCTGAAAATAAGGTTAGAAATACCCTGTCCGAAAAACCCGACCCTCCGACGCTCGCAGATACAGGCATCATTGTCTGATCGTTGAATCTGACGCTGAAATCGTTCGCATGGACGCTCGCAGGATCAAGAGCAACATTGAATTTAAGTTCGATTGAATTTCTGCGATTTGTACGTCTCACGGTCATATCTCCGGAAGTTTCAAGATACAGACCGGTATACGCCGCGATAATCGCAAACTCGGGAGGCGTAGGGGTAACTGTTGGCCCGATGCGTGGTGTCGGGACTACTAGAACGCCTGTGACTGGTGTTGGCGTCGGTGACGGCGTCGGTGACGGTGTCGGTGACGGTGCTGGCGCCGGTGCTGGTGCTGGTGCTGGTGCTGGTGCTGTCGCCGGCGCCGGCGACATGGACGATGGTGTCGGTGTTGGCGATATGGGCGGTGGAGTAACCTCGACGCTCGTTGCAGTCTCCGATGGTTCTAATACGGTCAGTTGAGGTTCAAGTTGTAGAACCGCGATCGCACATAGATTCTCGCTCTTAATCCTTTGTAGTTGGGCCAAACTTCCGGGCATCGCACCTGCTTCATACAGTTCCTCGACCATGTCTTCTAATCGATCGCAATGACTCTTCAGACCGGTTGGAGTCGGTGTCGGTATTGGCGTCGGACCAGGTAACGGCGAGGGGCTAACCGACGTACTTGCTTCGTCGTTCGACGTCGGAGCAAGTACGGTTTTAGGGGACGAGTCAGTATTCGGACCTGCCTCATACGTGAAATCGCCGCATCCCAATAAGGGCACAACAAACAAAATTAACAAAAGAAGTCTCATGACATGGCTCCCCGAACCTAGGACTATGACTCAACTTGAGCGGAATATATCTAGATAAAAAAAGTCGTAGTTACCTATCGGTCTCACATGATCATGTGGCCGCGAGTTCCCCGATCATTTCCGAGATAGCAACATCTCTACGTACCGGAGCATCGTGCCCGCAGACGCTGGGTCTCTCCGTGAACTCGGCGTGCATCCCGTCGACTTCGTCTTTGCTGTCATCAGAACCGAAATATTGATCCATTGATGATGGCATAACTATGGCCTTCGCAGTCATACCTTTGAAAGCCGCATTTAGATCGCCGTTATAAAGGGAATTATCACTAATATTTGCGTTTGCCCTAAGAGTGCCGAGGGCGGGAATCGAACCCGCACAGGCGTTATGCCCAACCGTTTTTGAGTCCCGTGGTTAATCAGCCGAAGTCGCATCCCGGAAGGTTTCTACGCCTTCACGTGCCAACGCTGCAAGTAACGCGTAATCGGCTCCGTAGTTGATCATCAAGAAGCCTTCGGCAAGACGACGCTGTATGTCCGCCTGAGTGCGTGCGCTGATTCCCATCGCCACTCCGGTCTTCTTTCCAACCTCGACCATCCTCTGAGCGACAGCCTCAATGTCAGGATGCACCCTTACCAGTGGATCGTGACCGAGCGCCGCACCCAAGTCGGCTGGACCGATAGTAATGGCGTCGATTCCTGGAACCGAGCAAATCTCCTCGAGATTTTCCACCGCTTCAACAGTCTCGAGAATCAACGTGACCAAAATGTTTTCGTTGGCCCTCTCGAAATAATCCGGTTCATGTGCCGTATAACCGGAGGCCCGCATTGGGCCCCAACTACGGATACCCTCCGGCGGGTAGCGCGTGAACGAGACGATTTCCCTGGCTTCTTCCGCGGTCTTAATCATCGGGACTTTCACCCCAAGCGCACCGATGTCCAATGCACGCTGGATTGGAACCTGCTCGTGAGAGGGAACTCTGACGATAGGAATTGCTTCGGTGGTCTCTATGGCCCGAACCATCGTCTCGACTTCCGCTGCATCCAGCCCGTTGTGCTCAGTTTCGATCAAGAGCCATTCGAATCCGTGGTGACCAAATAGTTCCGCCACATTAGGACTTTCCAACCCGAGAAATGCACCGATCGAGGGTTCTCCACGCCGTAGCTTGTCCCGGACATAGTTGTTTCTCATGCGCACCAATGGTCACTCCTAGGATCCGCTATTTAAGGTAACGAACGTTTCTCTGGGATCATACAGACATGATTAACGTCAAGCGAAATCGGCGGGTCCAGTACCTCTGCTTCCACGAATCGCTACCAAACCCGCACTGAGACATCAGGTGCGATACGGGACGCGTAACTAGGCCACCTCGTTCTGATCGATGACCGTCCTCAAGACTATTGAATTGAACCCCGAATCACCGGCGCGGCGGCATCGAAAACACCGTGCCATGAAGCCAAGAATAGTCAAGGCTTGTCACGAAGTTCGATGAATTATTGCTGGCGGAGATTTCTGAAAGTCTGCAGTTTGCCCCGGATGCTTGCTAGTAGTTGATTGTTAACCAATCGCTTAGTACACCTACCCGGCCCAGGTCCGAGCCGGGTAGATTTTGGGCTGAGAGTATGATTGATTGATGACAAGCCGCTTACGCGACAAAACTAGGGATGAACTTGCGGAGCATTTGAATAGGATTGGCATCAATGCTGTCCTTTCTTCAAGAGGCCTGCCTCACGAAAGTGTTGGTAACAAGTGGTGGAGGCGTTCGCAAGGCATCATAGAACTCTCCGGTGGACCAATCGGGTGGATCAACATCATCAAGAAAGACAGGAGTAAAGACTCCCCACCCAAGTGGTGGATATTTCTCGGTATTTCCGATACTCGTGCAATCCCTCAATCCAAGTCCGTCAATATTAAGACCAAGCGGAAAAAGTCATTCCCGATTTTTGGCAAAGTAACTAGCGTGACCTGGGAAGGGCAGGATCGTGATTTAGGATTGGCGCACGAGTTATCCATGGACAACGAGATGAAAGAACTCGCCACTGAGTTAGGAAATATCCGAGTGCAAACGCTGCACGATGAGTTCAGCGGATGGGTAATCGAAATTGATCGTAGAATCGCTCCATCGAAGGAACAATGGACAACCCTCGAAAAGATTGCGGGGGTATGTCTGAGGACGAGCGCTGCTCTATGCAAGCAACCGCCACCGCCGGTCTCAATCGATTAGGACGCACCAGCAGGACACCGATTCATATTCCGGTTATGTATGAGAGCCGGATGCATGCAGGGTTATTTAAACTTCGGGATAACTTTCTCGCAAAATAACTCGATGGAACGATTTATCTTCTCTTCCGGTAAACGTTCGCCAGGATTGAATTCGAGGACCATACCGCTTAGCTGAAGTTCATGACCGAGCTCTTTTATTTTGTCAGCCACTATATCTGGTGTCCCGATGATCGCCTTTTCGCTACGGTAGATATCTTCCCATTCCAAATTCCCAAGTTTTGTGATGCGCTCTGAACGCTCGTCAAGGTTATTTGCCTGACCTGAAGCAACCATATTTTGCAGTATCTGCATGGCTGATTCGTATCTAAACATGAGCCCTTCTTTGGGCGTCTTCAGTGCGTCATCCATCGTATCCGAGACATAGACGGGTATCCGTAACTTGGCATCACGCGGGTTATTGAAACCGGCTCCCCTTTTTGCTTCATCGTACGAGGCCAGTAACTCGTTCAGTTCTGCACTCGAAAGTTGAAGTACCCCGCAGAAAATCGGCAACCCCAATCTCCCAGCCATGCGGAATGTTGAGTTGGAATTGACTGCCCACCTAATCTGTGGACGTGGGCTTGTTAGAGGTCGGGGTGTCATCTGAACGTTGTCGTATTTGTAGTATTTGCCGTCGTAAGAAAAATACTCATTCCTCAGGGCGCGATCTACCACTTCGAGACATTCCGAGAAACGTTCTTGACTTTCAGAATAATCAGCGTTGAAGCCTTGATAGTGCTTTACACCGCCAGCTCGTCCCACACCCAACTCAAACCGGCCCTCAGAAACGTGATCCAGAACAGAGGCCTCTTCAGCTACGTGAAGAGGATTATGAATCGGTAAAACAACAATCGAAGATCCGATTTTTATACGCTCTGTAAGTGCTGCTACCGCGCCAGCCATGACCATAGACGCCGAGCCAAATGAAGTTTCTGGACTGAAGTGATGTTCCGATATCCAGAGGTAGTCCATCCCTCCATCTTCACAAATTTGCACCTGCGTGAAGAATTC
>Ga0209403_10002749_pt1 | contig 20556 bp, 16 predicted proteins | sample ArcticOcean_MG_C_8_FD_187440 | JGI IMG/M metagenome (GOLD analysis project Ga0209403, IMG submission 187440) | Marine microbial communities from western Arctic Ocean - ArcticOcean_MG_CB11_86 (SPAdes) (version 2) | ecosystem: Environmental > Aquatic > Marine > Oceanic | place: Arctic Ocean... | reverse complement strand
GACTCAATTCTTTGCGCAAAGAGCAGATGGAACAGAAGCAGCAAACGGGCTACGACGGCAAATGCCTTAGTTTTACTAAGGAAGAGGCAGAATCCAAGATTTCGGCTGGTGAGTCTTACGTGATACGGATGAAGATTCCGGCTGAGGGGGAATGCGAATTCGAGGACAAGCTTCGAGGGCCAGTTAATATTAGTTGGTCGCAAGTCGATATGCAGGTGCTAGTAAAATCTGATGGCTTACCAACCTATCATTTTGCAAATGTGGTCGATGATCATTTGATGAAAATAAGTCATGTGATTCGAGGTGAAGAGTGGATCAATTCAACTCCAAAACATTTGCTGCTGTATTCTTATTTTGATTGGGAAGTGCCAGAGTTTTACCACATGCCTCTGTTGAGAAATCCCGATAAAAGCAAATTAAGTAAACGTAAAAATCCCACTAGTATTGGTTATTATCAAGCTATGGGATATCTGCCACAGGCTCTGGTTAACTATCTAGGCATGATGGGTTGGTCTATGCCTTCAGGCGAGGAAAAGTTCAGCCAACAGGAAATGATTGAGAATTTCAATATCGCCAGAGTTTCATTAGGCGGTCCAATATTTGATATTGAAAAACTCGATTGGCTAAATGGAAAATACATTAGGGAAGATTTAGATGATGATGCCTTTAGAAAACTGTTTTCTGAGTGGGCATTTAATGATGAAAAGGTTCGTCAAATTGTTCCTCTGATTAAGCAAAGAGTCGAAAGATTTAGTGATGTTGCTAAGATCGGCAGCTTTTTTGTAAGTGGTGAGTTAGATTTAAATGTCGTAGATTTTGCCAACAAGAATTTAGACACCGACGCAGAGTTAAAAATTCTCCAGTACTCACTTTGGGAATTAGAAGCGCTGAAGCAATGGGATAGAGAGGCAATTGAATCTTGTCTGCTAAAACTTTGCGCATTGATGGAGCTAAAAATCAGAGATTTCCTTGTTCCGCTGTTTGTGTCGATAAGTGGCAATGCTGTTTCAACATCAGTGATTGAATCTATTTTTATATTAAAACTTGATATAACTCGAGCGCGAATTCGCAAAGGTATTGAGGTTTTAGGCGGCATTTCTAAAAAGCGGACTAAGTTAATGGAAAAAGAATACCGGGCTTTTTCTTAAATCTTTCCATTAACGGTCATCTTGATTGACAGTTTAGGTAGCTGTGCATAGAATTCGCAATCCTCGTAACATCCAACTTTTGGGGCCTTAGCTCAGCTGGGAGAGCGCGACGCTGGCAGCGTTGAGGTCACCGGTTCGATCCCGGTAGGCTCCACCAATTTTCTAGAGGAAAAAACCCTGTACGGTGACGCTCAGGGTTTTTTTAACTGGAGTTCATGTTTTAGAGTATTAGTCTTCTGTCAAGGGATAGTCTCTGGGAGTGTAGCCTTTGTAAAGCTGGCGTGGTCGCCCAATTCGGTAGTTTTCACTCAGCATTTCGTGCCAATGGGCAATCCAACCAGGAGTTCTTCCGGTCGCAAAAATTACAGTGAATAAGCTAGTAGGAATGCCAATTGCTTTGAGGATAATTCCGGAGTAAAAATCAACGTTAGGGAAAAGCTTTCTTTCAATGAAGTACTCATCTTCTAACGCAATTTTTTCTAGTTTTCTCGCGATTCTAAATAGTGGGTCGTTTTCACTTCCCAGCTCATCTAATACATTGTCGCAGATTCCACGTATTACGGTCGCTCGTGGGTCATGGTTTTTATAAACTCTGTGTCCAAAACCCATTAGTCGGAACGGATCATCTTTGTCTTTCGCACGAACAATGAATTCATCAATCCTGGACTCATCACCAATCTGATCCAGCATCTTTAAAACCGCTTCGTTAGCACCACCATGCGCAGGCCCCCATAAGGCGGCAATACCAGAAGCTATGCAGGCATATGGGTTAGCACCAGTAGAACCTGCGAGTCTGACTGTTGAGGTTGAGGCATTTTGTTCATGGTCAGCATGGAGAAGGAAAATGGTATCCATTGCTTTTGCGATAACTGGGCTAACTTTTGGTTCTTCACACGGAGTGCCAAACAGCATGTGAATAAAATTTTCAGCGAACCCCATGTCATTTTGGGGGTACATAAAGGGTTGGCCAACACCGTGTTTGTAGCACATTGCAGCTAGCGTAGGCATCTTTGCTATAACTTTGTGCGCTGCTGCCATTCGGTGTTCGGGGTTATCGATATCAAGATTGTCGTGATAGAAAGCAGACAGAGCGCCAACAACTCCACAAAGCATTGCCATAGGGTGCGCAGTGCGAGGGAAACCACGAAAGAATTGATGAATCTGTTCATCTACCATCGTGTGGTAGCGAATACTCATTTCGAAGTCAGCTTTTTCTGTTTGGTTGGGTAATTCTCCGTTGAGGAGCAGAAAACATGTTTCAAGAAAATTAGATTTCTCAGCCAATTGCTCGATAGGATAACCGCGATGTAGCAAGACGCCTTTGCCGCCATCAATAAAAGTAATGTCAGAATCACATGCCGCGGTAGACATGAATCCTGGGTCATAAGTAAAGATGCCGTGACCAACAAGGCTACTTACATCAACAACATCGGGACCAGTACTGCCTGCATAAACGGGTAAATCTATCGGTCCTTCGATCCCGTCAATAGTCAGCTGGGCCTTTTTTTCGCTCATGGCAAACTCCTACGGGTAATGTTTATTTCATTTATATATCAGACACATAGCGATATTTATTGCTTGTCATTATGACCGCTGAGTGCCTAAATAGGGACAGACATACTAGGTAAGACACCCCACTCCTGTCAAACTTTTTGTCTACCCGGTAAGTCTTGTCGCGTACTGAATTAATTTATGGTTAGACTAAGATCTTGCGAATAAATAGAAGGTTGTTTGTCAGATTGTATTAAACCTACGTAAAGGGTTTGGCTGTGATTTGCTCGGTGCTTTAGGCCATTGACAAACCATTGTCATTATCTAGGCTATGGTTTTGAGATTCGTTGAATTAGCAAGTTGATGGGAATATACTTTGCGCCGTTAGAAATCCCTAAATAGTTTAATAATTTCAATTAGTTTGCGAGTTTTTCAAGAAATTCGCAAAGGTGCCAATTTGGCATATTAACTGCGTAATGGACTGGCTAATGGAACAGGCTAAATGTGAAAGATAATAGACCCACAAATATTAATATCCTCACGATAAAATTCCCGTTGCCGGCAATATCTTCGATCCTCCACCGCATCTCCGGTGCTTTTATTTTTGTCGGTATTGCCTTTTTGCTCTACATTCTCGAATTATCTTTGCGCTCTGAATCGGGGTTCGCTCAGGTACTAGAGCTTCTCGATCATTTTCTTGTGAAGCTATTTGCATGGGCGATACTCGCCGGGCTTCTTTTTCACTTGATTGCTGGGTTTAAGCATTTACTCATGGACCTTGGTATTGGTGAAAGTTTCGAGGCGGGCCTTCTGGGTGCTCGTTTGGTGTTTGTGGTTTCGATAATCGCAGCGGCAGTAGCAGGGGTTTGGATATGGTAACTAATGTCTCCAACCTTGGGCGCTCTGGCGTTTATGCTTGGGTCGTTCAACGCTCCAGCGCAGTAATTCTTCTAGCTTACTCACTTTTTATACTAGGCTGTTTTGTATTCCATCCAGATATGAATTATGAACAGTGGAAGGCGATATTTTCCTCCAATGCCATTCGAATTTTTAGCCTTATTACGCTATTGGCATTGTGCGGCCACGCCTGGATAGGCATGTGGACGATATCCACGGATTATTTAACTAGTCGCCAAATTGGTTCTTCAGCAACTTTTTTAAGGTTGGCGTTTCAAACCTTTTGCGTATTGCTAATCCTGATTTATCTAATCTGGGGTATTCAGATTTTCTGGAATATGGAGTGAGCAGTATGCGGAGTATTTCATTCGATGCAGTAATTGTTGGGGGTGGTGGTGCAGGCTTGCGCGCGGCTCTGCAGTTATCTCAATCTAACTACAAAACGGCGGTGATATCTAAAGTATTTCCGACGAGATCTCACACTGTATCAGCGCAGGGCGGAATAACTTGCGCTATCGCCAGTGACGACCCCGATGATGATTGGCGCTGGCACATGTACGACACCGTCAAAGGTTCAGATTATATCGGCGATCAAGCCGCTATAGAGTACATGTGCAGCGAAGGCCCTCAAACGGTATTCGAATTGGAGCATATGGGTTTGCCTTTTTCGAGAACTGAAAATGGACGTATTTATCAACGGCCTTTTGGAGGTCAGTCGAAGGATTTTGGCAAGGGCGGCCAGGCCTCTAGAACTTGTGCCGCAGCAGACAGAACAGGGCACGCACTCTTACATACGCTTTATCAAGGCAATTTAAAGAATGAGACAGTTTTTTTTAATGAATGGTATGCGACCGATCTGGTCAAGAATCAAGATGGAGCCATTACTGGTGTAATCGCCATTTGTATTGAGACTGGCGAAGTCGTGGTGGTCAATTGTAAAGCGACAGTTTTTGCAACCGGAGGTGCGGGAAGGATTTATGCATCTACAACAAATGCGCTTATTAATACTGGCGATGGAGTAGGTATGGCACTGCGTGCTGGCTACCCAGTCCAAGACATGGAAATGTGGCAATTCCATCCAACTGGTATTTATGGTGCTGGGACATTAGTTACAGAAGGTTGTCGGGGTGAGGGCGGTTATCTTATCAACAAAGATGGGGAAAGGTTTATGGAGCGCTATGCTCCAAATGCAAAAGATTTGGCTGGTCGTGATGTTGTTGCTCGATCGATGGTACTAGAAATCCTCGAAGGGCGTGGTTGTGGAGAAGAAGGTGACCACGTAATGCTTAAATTGGATCATCTCGGGGAAGAAATATTAAACTCCAAATTACCGGGCATCTTGGAACTTTCCCGTACTTTTGCTCATGTAGACCCAGTTAAAGAACCTATTCCGGTTGTACCTACATGCCACTACATGATGGGTGGTATTCCAACTAATGTGAATGGCCAGGCCCTAGAACTTAACACAGATGGAAAAGATAAAGTGATCCCCGGCTTATTTGCGGTAGGAGAGGTTGCATGTGTTTCCGTTCATGGCGCCAACCGATTAGGTGGAAATAGCCTTTTAGATTTGGTGGTTTTTGGGCGCGCTGCCGGCAAACATATCGAAGATATGCTGGGACAAGGCTTAGAACAAAGAAAAGCCTCAGAGACTGATATCGATCAGGCAATGTGTAGACTCCAGCGTCTTAATGATTCATCTAAAGGTGAAAGTGTCGCAGATTTACGGGCTGAATTACAAAATATTATGCAGAATCACTTTGGTGTTTTCCGTAAAGGTGAATATATGCAAGACGGCATCGCAAAACTCAGTGACTTGCGTGGCCGCATTGAAAGTCTCCATCTTGAAGACAAGAGTTCAATATTTAATACTGCGCGTATAGAAGCCCTTGAATTAGGAAATCTTTTTGAGGTTGCAGAAGCAACGGCTATCGCAGCAGAAGCGCGCAACGAAAGTCGGGGAGCTCATGCGAGAGATGATTTCCGCGATCGCGATGATGAAAATTGGCTTTGCCACTCTATGTATTTCCCAGGCACCAAAAGTGTTGGTAAACGAGCAGTTAATTTTACTCCAAAAACGGTTGATACCTTCGAGCCGAAGATTAGAACATATTAGTTAATCTTTATGATTAGAACTTACAAAAATTGAACCTTTGCTGAGCATATAAGCCCATGCAAATAAATACATAAGGTGAATCGTGTTAGTCAGCATTTATCGTTATAACCCAGCAACTGATGATAAGCCTCAGATGCAGGATGTTGAAGTTGAGATTCCAGCAGGCAAAGATCTTATGGTTCTGGATGTGCTTGAGTTAGCTAAACGTCAGGATCAATCAGTCGCCTATCGTCGATCCTGCCGTGAAGGTGTGTGTGGTTCTGATGGTATGAATATCAACGGGACTAATGGTCTAGCTTGCATCACCCCAATTTCGGAAGTTGTTAAACCGGGTAAAAAGCTAGTTCTGCGACCTTTGCCAGGTTTGCCTGTTATCCGGGATTTGGTTGTAGATATGTCAATCTTCTACAGGCAGTTTGAGAAAGTAAAACCTTATTTAATTACTGACACTCCTGCTCCGGTAATGGAGCGCTTGCAGTCACCAGAAGACAGAGAAAAATTAGACGGCCTTTACGAGTGCATTCTTTGTGCCTGCTGCAGCACCAACTGCCCATCGTTTTGGTGGAATCCAGATAAATTCATTGGTCCGGCAGGATTGTTGCAAGCCTATCGATTTTTAGCTGATAGCAGAGACACCGCCACCGTTGAGAGATTGGCTGGTCTTGAAGACCCGTTCAGCGTGTTTCGCTGCAGGGGTATTATGAATTGCGTTGCTGTCTGTCCGAAAGGATTAAACCCTACGCGAGCAATTGGTCACATCCGTTCGATGTTAATTCGTCACGGTGCATAAGTAAGCACTGATAATAATGCAAGTTCTGGGCTCGGCAGGTGTAATGGAGTTTTCCGAGAAGAGCAAGGGAAATGTATCAGAGGTAGTGATATGCAAGATCATTCAATGGAAGTAATGTGGAGCTCCGGACACTTGTCGGGCTCGAATGCAGAGTATGTCGAAGAGTTATACGAATGTTTCCTCGCCAACCCACAATCTATTCCTCAGCAATGGCGTAATTTCTTTGAATCTCTTCCGGCAGCTAATGGTGGAGAAGCCGCTGATGTTTCGCACTCAAGCATTCGCAAGGATTTTAAAGCACTTGGTAAAGTAAGTCGCTATACCCAAGTGCTTAGTAATGATGCTGTTGTAAATTCTGAACACGAGAGAAAGCAAGTTCAAGTACTGTTGCTCATTAGCTCTTACCGCGTTCGCGGCCATCAAAAAGCAAAGCTTGATCCTCTGGGTTTAATGCATAGAGAAAGAGTTCCAGATCTAGAACTCGAGTTTCACGATTTATCTCCGATCGATTCATCGACAACTTTCCAGACGGGTTCGCTCTTTATTAGCAAAGAAAAAGCATCGCTTCGCGATATCGTCGATACGCTCAAGCGAATTTACTGTAGTTCGATTGGCTACGAGTTTATGCATATCGTAAACCTTGAGGAGAAACAGTGGATCCAACAGCGAATAGAATCTAACGATGGTCTTCCTTTTTTTGAGGGCGATGTTAAGCGGCATTTGTTAGAAAGGCTGACTGCAGCTGAGGGTTTGGAAAAACACCTAGATTCAAAGTACCCCGGCACCAAGCGATTCGGGTTAGAGGGAGCGGAGAGCTTAATTCCAGCTCTGGACGAGCTGGTTCAGCGATCCGGAAAATACGGAGTAAAAGAAATAGTCTTAGGAATGGCCCATCGAGGTCGTTTGAATGTATTGGTTAACATCCTCGGGAAAAACCCAGCAGAACTGTTCGACGAATTCGAAGGTAAGGCGGTTTACGAAAGTTCAGGAGATGTGAAATACCATCAGGGCTTTTCGTCGAACATTATGACTGTTGGTGGGGAAGTTCACATGGCCCTCGCTTTCAATCCTTCACACTTAGAAATAGTATCTCCAGTTGTGGAGGGTTCAGTAAGAGCGAGACAAGCTCGCAGAAAAGATAAAGAAGGACACTTTGTACTTCCAATAATTATCCATGGCGACGCAGCTTTTTCTGGCCAGGGTGTTGTTATGGAAACCTTTCAAATGTCCAAAACCAGAGCATACGAAACTGGTGGTACTGTGCACATTGTTGTTAATAATCAAGTCGGATTTACCACATCACGACAGGATGATGCGCGTTCTACGGAATACTGTACCGATGTTGCTAAAATGGTTCAGGCGCCTATTTTTCATGTTAATGCTGACGATCCAGAATCGGTGCTTTTTGTTACACAGCTGGCATTAGATTTTAGGTATCAGTTTAAGAAGGACGTTGTTATTGATCTCGTCTGTTATCGACGTCGAGGGCATAACGAAACTGATGAGCCTGCTTCAACACAGCCATTAATGTATTCAGCAATCAAATCTCTTAGGTCAACACGCGTGTTATATGCCGAACGTCTGCTTGCTGAGAAGATAATGAGCAAGGAAGAATCGGATCAAATTAATTCTGCTTATCGTACAGCCCTGGATACAGGTGAACACGTTGTTAAGAGTTTAGTAAAGGAGCCTTCGGTAGAGTTATTTGTCGATTGGAGCCCCTACTTAGGCCATGACTGGAGTCCACACTACAATACTTCAATGCACCTGACTACATTGAAGGCTTTGGCCAAGAAACTGGCAGAGATTCCACAGGGGTTTTCTGTTCAACGGCAAGTGCAAAAGCTCTACAGCGACCGCGCGGCAATGGCTGAAGGCGGCACACCTATCGACTGGGGCTTTGCCGAAACGTTAGCTTATGCGAGCATTCTGACTACCGGCAATAAAGTGCGGATTACCGGTCAGGATGTAGGGCGTGGAACTTTTTCTCATCGCCATGCAGTCATTCATGATCAGAAAAGTGGTGAGACCTATACGCCGCTGGAGAAGATAGAGAAAAACCAGGGAGACTTCACTATCTACGATTCCCTACTTTCTGAAGCTGCCGTCTTGGCTTTTGAATACGGATATTCCACAACCATTCCCGATGCTCTTGTAATTTGGGAAGCACAGTTTGGTGATTTCGCTAATTCGGCTCAAGTGGTTATCGATCAGTTTATTACTAGTGGCGAGCATAAATGGCAGAGGCTTTGCGGTTTAACTTTGTTATTGCCCCATGCTTACGAAGGGCAAGGGCCAGAACATTCATCGGCTCGGCTCGAAAGATTCTTGCAAATGTGTGCAGAGCATAATATCCAGGTTTGTTTACCGACCACTTCTGCTCAAGTATTTCATATGCTGAGGAAGCAAGTGCTGTGTCCATTACGCAAACCATTGGTAGTAATGTCGCCCAAGAGTTTGTTACGTCACAAGCAATCTGTTTCGAGTTTAGAGGATCTCGCTGAAGGTAGTTTTCGAGTAATAATTGACGAAACTGATGAACTTGCTGTGGCTAAAATTAAAAAATTAGTGATATGCAGCGGCAAGGTCTATTACGACCTCAGGGATGAAAGGCGTGAACGAGGGATTACTAATCTTGCCATTATTCGTCTAGAGCAACTTTATCCTTTTCCTCATGATGACTTCGAAAAGTGCTTGCTTCAGTACGAAAACATAGACGAGATTATTTGGTGTCAAGAAGAGCCAATGAATCAAGGCGCTTGGTATTCCAGTCAGCACCATATCCGCCGCGTTCTAAATGAGTACTTTCCAAAAATTTATTTGGAATACGTCGGTCGTGACGCATCAGCTGCGGCGGCAACGGGTTACCCTGCGTTGCATTTGAGTCAGCAAAAGAAATTTATCGATGAGGCATTAAGCCAATCGAAAAAGTGAATTGTTAAATGGTAAGTGTCAATTGACCGCCAAAACAGCACCAGGAAATATAATGACTATCGAAATTAAAGCTCCAACTTTACCTGAGTCAGTTCCCGATGGAACTATCGCAACTTGGTACAAAAATATTGGCGACAATGTGACCAGAGACGAACTGCTAGTTGATATAGAAACTGACAAGGTTGTCATTGAAGTTGTTTCTCCAATAGACGGTACCTTGAAAGAAATTTTGAAGAGTGCTGGTGATACCATTATCAGCAATGAATCAATAGGTAGTGTAGACGTTGCCGAAACGAATTCTCAGGCGAAAGTTGTAGTTGCTGAGAGCTCTGACTCAGCAGTTAAATCAGTAAGTGCTGCACCAATTGACAGTCTGATTACAAGTCCTGCAGCGAAAAAACTGCTGGAAGAGAATTCACTCTCTCCCGGCGGTATTTCTGGGACGGGGAAAGACGGCCGTATTACCAAAGAAGACGTTCTTGGTCACATCGACATGCCAAAATCGGAAGCATTTCCGAGTCAGGAAGGGACATCTCTTGATAATTCTGCAGGAGGGCGGCTTGAGGAGCGAGTCCCCATGAGTCGCTTGAGAGCAAAGGTGGCAGAACGCCTTCTGCACGCAACTCAATCGACCGCAATGCTAACGACTTTTAACGAAGTTAATATGAAGCCTGTTATAGAAATTCGAAATCGCTACAAAGAAGAATTCGAAAAAGTACACGACGGTGTCAGGTTAGGATTTATGTCTTTCTTTGTTAGAGCTTGTGTTGAGGGCCTAAAACGCTTTCCTGCGGTTAATGCCTCACTTGACGGCAGAGATATTGTTTATCATGGTTATCAAGATATTGGCGTGGCTATTGGTTCTCCAAGAGGACTTGTTGTACCTGTGTTAAGAAATGCAGACAATATGGGCTTGGCTCAACTAGAAAAAGAAATACGCCAATACGGAGAAAAAGCCCGAGAAGGGAAGCTCTCTATGGATGAATTAACTGGTGGCACTTTTACAATCTCTAACGGTGGGGTATTTGGGTCTTTGTTATCTACACCAATCCTAAACCCACCGCAAACTGCAATTCTTGGAATGCACAAAATACAAGAACGCCCCATGGCTGTGGATGGAGAAGTAAAGGTACTACCTATGATGTATTTGGCGCTTTCCTATGATCACCAGATAATTGATGGAAAAGAAGCTGTTCAATTCTTGGTTACCGTAAAAGGATTGTTAGAAGATCCTACGCGACTATTACTGGAAATTTAACAACAAGCTTAATTGAGTAAATTATATGTCTAATCAATATGATGTTGTGGTGATTGGCTCGGGGCCGGCCGGTTACGTTGCCGCAATAAGATGCGCACAACTCGGCTTTAAGACTGCTTGCGTAGAGAAATGGCTAAACAAGGAAAACAAAACTGTATATGGAGGGACTTGCCTCAATGTCGGTTGTATTCCTTCAAAGGCCTTGTTGGATTCTTCGCATAAATATGTTGAAGCCCAATCTCACTTCGATGTTCATGGGATTTCGGTTGGTAAGGTATCCATAGATGTTCCGGCTATGATTGATCGGAAAGATAAAATTGTGAATCAACTTACTGGAGGGGTTAAGAGTCTGTTCACTGCAAACAAGATAGAGGGTGTGTCAGGTGTCGCCAAAGTTATCGCTAAAAATAAAATTCTAGTTACCGGTCACGATGGCTCTGAACAAGAACTTGTTGCGAATAATATTATTATCGCCGCCGGTTCAGTGCCGATTGATATTCCGCCAACCCCAATTGATCAAGACACCATTGTCGATAGCGCTGGGGCGCTAGAATTTCAGGAAGTGCCTAAACGACTTGGAGTGATCGGCGGCGGTGTTATAGGACTGGAGTTGGGTAGCGTATGGTCCCGTCTTGGCTCCGATGTGACTGTGCTGGAGGCAATAGATGATTTCCTGCCAGTAGCAGATCACCAAATTGCAAAAGAGTCCCTTAAAATTCTGATAAAACAAGGATTGAGCATCAAGCTCGGCGCCCGAGTCACTGGCAGTAAAATAGCAAAGGGTGCGAAAAAATCCGTGACTGTTGAATACACTGATGGCGAAGGCGAGCAAACGGCTCAATTTGATAAGCTAATAGTGGCAGTTGGGCGAAGACCTTATACTCGCGCTTTGTTCGATGAGTCAGTTAGTGTTGCACGGGATGAGCGTGGCTTTATTGAGGTCGATGAACAATGCGCAACGAACATACCTAATATCTATGCTGTAGGAGATGTGGTCAGAGGTCCGATGCTTGCCCACAAAGGTATGGAAGAGGGTGTAATGGTCGCTGAGCGCCTTGCAGACAAAAAAACCCAAGTAAATTATAACTTGGTCCCTTCAGTTATCTATACGCACCCTGAGATCGCATGGGTTGGGAAAAATGAAGAAGAGCTAAAGACTGAAGGGGTGGACTACAGTATCGGGGTGTTTCCATTTGTTGCTAGCGGGCGCGCGCTGGCTGCCAACGATTCTGAAGGGATGGTCAAACTCATAGCCGATGCAAAAACTGACCGTATCCTAGGATGTCATATAGTAGGTTCTAGCGCGGCCGATTTACTACAACAGATTGTCATCGCCATGGAATTTAGTGCGAGCGCAGAAGATATTGGATTAACCATGTTTTCACACCCAGCCTTATCTGAAGCCATTCATGAAGCAGCACTTGCCGTTAATGGTCATGCTATACACATAGGCAATAGAAAACGCCGAAAGTAAATAATTTAAATGGTGGAGTATAAATGAACTTACACGAGTATCAGGCGAAACAGCTTTTTGCCGATTATGGATTACCAGTATCACAGGGAATTGCTGTCGACAAGCCTGCTGACGCAGCAGCTGCTACCGCTAAAATTGGCGGTAACAAGTGGGTAGTTAAAGCTCAAGTTCATGCCGGAGGTCGAGGCAAGGCTGGCGGGGTTAAACTCGTAGAAAGTGGTGCAGAAGCTGAAGCGTTTGCAAATCAGTGGCTGGGCAAGAACCTAGTCACTTACCAAACAGATGATGGCGGTCAGCCAGTCACTAAGATACTCGTAGAGACTTGTACTGAAATAGCACGGGAGCTGTATCTAGGTGCTGTCGTTGATCGTTCTTCTAGACGTATTGTCTTTATGGCTTCTGTAGAAGGCGGAGTAGAAATTGAAAAAGTCGCCGCTGATACCCCTGAGAAAATCCTTAAGGCCACCATTGATCCTTTTACCGGCCCGCAACCATTTCAAGGTAGAGATCTAGCTTTTCGCCTGGGCCTTAAAGGGGGCCAGGTGAAACAATTTACTAAGCTGTATCTTGGGTTGGCGAAGTTATTCATCGATTTAGATCTAGCTCTTTTAGAGATAAATCCATTGGTCGTTACCGATGAGGGTAATCTCCATTGTCTTGACGGGAAAATAAACATCGATAGCAATGCCCTTTATCGTCAGCCGGGCTTACGGGAAATGCACGACCCGACTCAGGGAGATGAGCGAGAAGCCCGCGCTGCTGAATGGGATCTGAATTACGTGGCCTTGGATGGAAACATCGGCTGCATGGTGAATGGTGCTGGTTTAGCAATGGGCACAATGGATATCGTTCAACTCTATGGTGGTATGCCAGCAAATTTCCTAGATGTTGGCGGCGGGGCAACAAAAGAGCGTGTAACCGAAGCATTTAAAATCATCCTCTCCGATGAAAAGGTAAGGGCCGTGCTAGTGAATATTTTCGGAGGCATTGTATGTTGTAACTTGATTGCCGAAGGAGTGATCGGTGCGGTTGAAGAGATTGGTGTTGAAGTTCCGGTGGTTGTCCGTCTAGAAGGCAATAATGCTGAGTTAGGCAGAGATGTTTTACAAAAGAGTGGATTCAATATCATCGCAGCTACCAGTTTGTCTGATGCGGCTAAAAAAGTTGTCACTGCTGCCGGGGTCACACAATGAGTATTTTAGTTAATAAAAATACCAAATTAATTTGCCAGGGTTTTACTGGATCTCAAGGTACTTTCCATTCCGAGCAGGCACTGGCTTATGGCACTCAGTTAGTCGGTGGTGTAACTCCAGGCAAGGGTGGTCAGAAGCACTTAAACCTTCCGGTCTTTAATACAGTGATGGAAGCTAAAACTGAAACAGGAGCCGACGCCTCCGTTATTTATGTGCCCGCAGCTTTCTGTCAAGACTCAATCCTAGAAGCGGCTGAGGCAGGCATAGAGTTAATCGTTTGCATCACTGAAGGCATTCCGACCCTGGACATGTTAGTAGCAAAGGAAAAATGCGATCAGTTAGGGGTTAGACTTATTGGTCCCAATTGTCCTGGTGTTATTACTCCGGGAGAGTGCAAAATTGGGATTATGCCAGGTCATATTCATTTGCCTGGTAAAGTTGGCATTGTTTCACGCTCAGGAACTTTGACCTACGAAGCAGTAAAGCAGACTACTGATTTCGGTTTCGGTCAGTCCTCTTGTGTCGGAATCGGAGGCGATCCGATTCCAGGATCTAATTTCATTGACATTCTTGGCATGTTTGAATCTGATGAGCAAACCGAAGCTATTGTGATGATTGGCGAGATTGGCGGTACGGCTGAAGAAGAAGCAGCAGCCTTTATTAAAGCCAATGTCAGCAAGCCAGTAGTTGCCTATATTGCGGGCGTTACAGCTCCTCCGGGTAAGAGGATGGGACATGCAGGCGCCATTATTTCTGGTGGTAAAGGCACCGCAGATGAAAAATTTACTGCATTACAAGATGCGGGAGTTAAAACCGTGCGCAGCTTGGCTGAAATAGGGAGTGGTCTAAGTGAAATTACAGGCTGGTAAATTCCTACAGGTCGTTTTGTCCTTGTAAATTATTGTAACAAAAACATCTAACTTATTGTCCTTCAAAAGGTTCTAATCGTTCGTTGGAATATGTTAGTCTTACCGCGGATTTTGGCTGTAAGCGCCGAATTTATGGACAATTTGGCTGTTACCATGTTTAGTAATAGCTTGATCGATTGAAAAGTTACCTAGCACCTCATTTTGTTTCTACTTGGGAATTTCGGTAACTATGAATCGGTCATTTTTCATGGAAAGCAGCTACTTTAGAGGGATAAGAAGATTTACGGATTACTCTGGCAGTTGCTAGAAGGGAAGAAATAAAACAGGTGTTTTTCGTGTCTAATTTATAAGTGATTGGATTCTGTCCCAATAAATTAGGCTTGATTAGTTAATAAATAATATAGGATGGCACATGAATAACCGTCGAACTACAAATCTGGGTACAGCTGCTCTGGCAATTTTCGCTTCTTGCTTTATCAGCGTAAGCAATGCCCAAGAAATTCTCATAGACGCCAGCTTGCTCGATCAAGCAATGGACGTAATTGGGGCAAAGTATAGGGAATCTGCTGAAGTTCAGGACGAGATAACCCGACTCGCAAACTCAGCAAGTTCTACTTTCGAGCTATTTAAACGGTCAAACGATAACCTCGAGTCATTACTTGTCTTGAACGCTGGTTGGCGTATGCAAATTTCTATCCAAGAACAGCAAATTGCAACTTTGGATGAGTCGATTGCAAGTGTTGAAGAAGTTACTCGTGAAATTCCGCTGTTGATGGAAAAAATGCTCGCCAGTATAGATCAATTCATTGCATTAGATTATCCATTCCATGTTGATGAACGGGCTAATAGAATTCAATTTGCCCGTGATGCTATAGACAATCCTGACGTGTCTATAGCGGAGAAGTTCAGACAAGTTTTAGTTATGTATCAGACAGAAACTTCATATGGCCGTACCTATGAGACATATCCAGATACCATCACACTGGCGAACGGTGAAAGAGATGTAAATATCGCCCGTATCGGGCGAGTTGCTCTAATGTACCAATCTACAGATCGTCAGGTAACTGGGGCCTGGGATAACAACTCGCGGCAGTGGGTGGAACTCGACGCTGGTGATTATCGCCAAGCTGTGCAATCAGCGATTCGCGTTGTTTCCAATCTCGATGCGCCAAAAATCATCGAATTACCAGTTATTTTTCCGGAGGCTGCCCAATGAAACAGCTAATTAAAAAATCTAGCCTCATAGCCACATCGTTGCTATTAGTCGCAACAACACAAGTTTATTCTCAGGAAGCCACTTCGCTTGCGAATCTCCTCGAGCTGGTCGAAAACGATCGGGTCGCCGAATCCGTTGAATATCGTGAAAGGGCTCAGGAATTCGAGGCAAATGCCGCGCGACAAACACAAATTCTAGAAACTACAGAAGCAAGAATTGTTGAGCAAGAAGAGGATCAGGTTGTTCTGAGCAATCAGTTTGAAGCAAATGAAATCACTCTTGCGGACAAGAGAGAGATTCTTCGAAATCGTCGAGGCGACTTAAATGAACTCTTTGGTACATTGCAAGGGGTTGCTGGTGACTTCCTAAGTACTTTCCAAAATTCGCTAATTAGTGCGCAATACCTTGGACGCTCTGAATTTATAGAAGAATTTATCGATAAAGCAGGAAGTACTATTGAGCAGCTTGATGTTCAAGAAATGGAAAGGTTCTGGTTTTTCATGCATCAAGAGCTAACCGAGTCTGCGCGAGTAGTTGCATATAATGCCGAAGTAACTCTTCCGACAGGCGAAACTTCCAATCGCAATGTTGTCAGAATCGGGTCATTCAATTCCGTGTCCGATGGCGATTATCTAAGCTATAACGGTGATATCGGCCATTTACAGGTACTACCTAAGCAGCCGAATGCTGGCATAGTTGGTCAAGCTCAAGCCCTGCAATCAGCCTCCTCAGGTTTCACAAAAGTTGGAATCGACCCAACCGGAGGTGTTGGTGGTCAGGTTATGGCTAACCTTGTGAATTTCCCCAGCGCACAAGAACAAGTAATGAACAATGCCAAAACAATTGGTTTCATTATTATTGGCGTAGGCATAGTTGGAATCACGATGGGATTCTTTCGCTTGCTGATGTTGACGCTGATATCAATTAAAGTACGTGGCCAGCTTAAGAGCAGTAAGCCATCTAAGGGCAACCCTCTCGGCCGGGTTCTGTTAGTTGCGGATTCAAATCCAAACGCTGATACAGAGACTTTAGAACTTAAGTTGGGTGAGGCGATATTGCAGGAAACACCTACTCTAGAAAGTATGCTTACGCTAATCAAGATGATCGCGACCATAGCGCCACTGGGCGGTTTATTGGGCACGGTTACCGGTATGATTCAGGTCTTCCAGCAAATTACTGTTTATGGAGCTGGCGACCCAACTATTATGGCCGGAGGTATTTCTTCAGCCTTGATGACGACAGTACTGGGTATCGTGGTCGCTATTCCAACTATTTTTATGCATACCGTGGTTAAGAGTAGAGCTGACACTATTACGCATATCCTGGAAGAACAAGCTACTGGAATGATTGCGCAGAAAGCAGAACAAATTGCTAACAGTCGAGCGTAATAGCTGAGGAGTTAGCGTATGTATTTTGCATTTCTAGATATTATTGATTCTGTGAATCTGTTCATGGAGCGGGGCGGTTCGGTGTTAACCATCATCGCCTGGCTCCTGTTTGTGAAGTGGTCATTAGTGTTTGAGCGCATTTGGTACCTCAACACAACTCACAAGAAAAACGTCAAGTTCGCTTTGGCAGAATGGAACGCGCGCTCGGATACGAAATCATGGAGTGCGCACCAAATTCGTACGATGATGATTTCAAAGATATCCTTGGATGTTCGTAACACCCTGCCCATCATCGAAGTTCTGGTGACAATTTGTCCTTTACTCGGTCTCATCGGCACTGTTACAGGAATGATCGAGGTATTTTTCGTAATGGCGGTTAGTGGAGGGGGGGATGCAAAATCCATGGCAGGTGGTGTTTCCAAAGCAACCATTCCCACTATGGCTGGGATGGTTGGTGCGATCTCAGGTATTTTTGCATCAAATTACTTAAAAGCAAAAGTTGACCGTGATCTTGAGTTGCTGGCAGATCACTTACCGTTGAGTAACTAAGTAAAAGCCGACGAATTAACCTAAGGTATAAAAATAATGAAATCAGGTTTAATGAAGAGGAAACAGGATGAAGATGCGGGCGAGATCGATCTCACTCCAATGCTTGATGTTGTATTCATTCTCCTCATATTTTTTATTGTAACTTCTGTCTTCGTGACCGAAGCTGGTATTGAAGTAACTAAACCAGAAGCCTCTACTGTCGATGATACTTCGGGTGATTTAATATTAATCGCCGTGGGTCCATCGGGCGATATCTGGATAGACGGCGATCAAGTTGATCCACGATTTATCCGTTCACGCTTTGAATTGCGCTTAGCCGATGCCCCGAATTCAGTAATAATTATTCAGGCAGATGCAAACGCAGAAAATGAGCAAGTAATGATTATTCTAGATGCAGCTAGAGAAGCAAACATAGACGATGTATCAATTTCAGCGGAGGCTTAGCCAATGATAGTCATTAGATGGGCTATATCAATGGGTTTGGCGGCAGGGATCACACTCGGCCTGTTTTATTTTATGCAAGCTCTTATTGCGTCTGGAAGTGGCCTCGATGAGCGCGTGAATGTTGTGAAAGTTATTGATGCCACAATGCCGGAAATTGAACTCGAAGTTATTGAAGAGATCGATAAGCCTGAACCGATTGAAGAAGTTACAGAAGATGTTCCTGACACCCCTGATAAGCAGATCAGTCTGTCTGATGGGCCGGCATTGAATATAGAGCGTGCAACAGTTCAGATTGATACCGGTTTGCAGCTGAGTAACGCATCCATTTCGGCGACCGATGGCGACTATTTACCACTGGTGGCTATTGCTCCTCAGTATCCAACGCGTGCCGCTCAACGTGGAATTCAGGGTTGGTGTTTAGTATCGTTCTCGGTTAATGGACAAGGCAGCGTCGTCGAAGATTCAATTATCGTGACCGATGCAGAACCACCTAACATCTTCGACCGTTCATCTCTTCGCGCAGCAGCGAGGTTTAAGTTTCAACCTAGAGTGATTGATGGGCAGGGCGTCCAGGTTGATGGTGTTCAATACTTATTCCGCTATCAGCTTGAGGACTAGTAGTATGAAACCAAGTAATACACTTAAGCTGGGTTTTCTTGTTACGGTAATGGCAATGCCTTTGTGGCAGAGCCAAATCGCCTTTGCTGGCGAAGAACAACGAGCGCCACCACAAGCTAGGACAGCCGGAACGCTGGGGCCTCAAGTGATGAGAGCTATCACTAATATTCAGGAGTTAATGACTCCTGAAGATCCGGAGGATGAACCGAATCTGGTCGAAGCAAAAGCTGAACTTGATGAATTGTACGAACGTCGATTCGAACGAATGAACGATTTTGAAAAACAAACCACCCTAAATTTCTTCACTAATTACTACCTGACTTTGGAAAATTACCCAGAAGCAATTAATACCTTTGAGCAATTATTAACCATTGAAACTCTCCGAGAAGATACAAAGCTTAGAACTTTGAAGTCGCTAGGCCAGCTTTACTCAGCTGAAGAAGAATGGTCAGAGTCGGTCCGTAATTATGTGCTCTGGAGAGAAGCCTCGCTGGAAGAGGACGATATTGTCTTCCGCGGACTTTCCTATGGACATTATCAGCAAGAACAATTCGAGGAAGCTCTGCCCTACTGGATCAACTACATGCAGCTATTGCTATCTCGCGAAGAACCACTAGACAGGGCTGACTATGCGTATTTGAATGGCATCTATTTCACATTGGAAGATTTTGTGAGCGCTCTGGATGTGACCAAAACCATGATCATGCTCTATGACGAGGCCACTGACTGGATGAACCTGAGTGCAGTTTATGCGAGTGTTGACGATGAAGAGCGTCGAGTAAGATCTTTGAATCTGGCATATTTAAAGGGCTATGTTGAGGATGACAATCGATTTTTGAATCTAGGGCAATCCATGGCAGGACTTGATATCCCCATGAGTGGAACTAAGATTATCAAAGAAGGTTTAGACGCCGGTATAATGGAAGCTGATGAGGATAACCTCACTATCTATACACAGATGTTTTTGATTGCCAGTGAATATGAAGCCGCTTTGGAGCCTGCGCTTGCGGTTGCTGATTTAAATGAATCTGGGGATGGCTGGGATAATGTTGGTTATATCTATTATGTAACTCGGAACTACGAAGATGCAGTGGATGCATTTCAAAATGCGTTGGACAAAGGGGACCTTTCCGATCGCGGTGATACTTTATTATTCCTTGCTCGATCCAAGATTGAATTAGAAGACTTTGAGGGCGCTCTAGACGCGGCCACTGAAGCAGCAGATTTTGGTGATAGAGACGAGAATACTAGCGCAGTTAACTACATTAACTTCATCAACAGTACTCAGAGCCGGTTTAATATCATTGCAGAAAGAAAAGCCATTGCAATCGATTTTTACCAGTCTTATCCCCCATTGCAGTAAGGTGGTTTATAACAAAACTTGGGCTAAATCCTTGAATTTCTGAGATTTGACCTTATAAATGAACCCAGTCATCTAATGTGTCTGGGTTTTTTTTTGACAATAAAAAACAGAACTGAATTATTGGAGTTGCAGAATGAGCACTGAAACACAAGCCGAAACACGGGGATTTGAAACAGAAGCTAAGCAGTTACTGCATCTAATGATCCATTCGCTCTACAGCAATAAGGAGATATTCCTGCGAGAGTTAATCTCAAATGCCTCGGATGCTGCAGATAAACTACGATTTGAAGGACTGTCATCTCCGGAACTATTTGAAAATGATTCTGACCTGCGCATTAACATTGATTTTGATAGTGATAAAAATACCATCAGTATTTCAGACAACGGAATAGGCATGACTCGTGATGAAGTCATTAGTCATCTGGGAACGATTGCAAAGAGTGGTACAGCTCAGTTTTTGGAAAGCCTCACTGGTGATCAGCAAAAAGATTCACAACTCATCGGGCAATTTGGTGTCGGCTTTTATTCTTCTTTTATCGTTGCAGACGAAGTAGAGGTGTTGACCCGTAAAGCTGGCACAGAGGTCAGTGAAGCAACTTTGTGGCGTTCCAAGGGTGAGGCAGATTATTCTATTGAGATAGCCGAAAAATCAACTAGAGGAACTGTAGTTACGCTGCATCTAAAGAATGATGAATCTGGTTTTGCTGAAGCCTATCGGCTTAGAGGGATTGTTAAGAAATATGCAGATCATATTTCGATACCCGTAATGATGGAAAAGCAGGAAGTGCCAACGACCTTGGATGAAAAT
>Ga0209403_10002745_pt1 | contig 20579 bp, 18 predicted proteins | sample ArcticOcean_MG_C_8_FD_187440 | JGI IMG/M metagenome (GOLD analysis project Ga0209403, IMG submission 187440) | Marine microbial communities from western Arctic Ocean - ArcticOcean_MG_CB11_86 (SPAdes) (version 2) | ecosystem: Environmental > Aquatic > Marine > Oceanic | place: Arctic Ocean... | reverse complement strand
GAATACACCTTGGCATTGTTCCAAGTGGTATCTCTAGTGGTTTTAATGCCAAAGGCATTTAATTTGGTAGCAATTCTTCTGTATCCCAACCCTTCATCATGCATAAATTTGATGAGTCTATAGATGAGTTGTTGTTTCTTGGTGTAGGGTTTGCGGTAAGTAAGATTGTTTGATTGAGTCTCAACAGTGAACTCTAAAACTACACCTTGATGGATTACTCCACTGTAACCGAAACCAGTTTTCAAACCCCGAGACACCGAACCCGTAGATATCCCAACCTCAGGTGAGGTTTTTAGAACACTCGACTGGTAAATCTAAAAAAACCCATACTTCAAACTTATTCCACCGTGACTGCATACATTCGTATGTAAGTGTTGTTTTCCATCTTTTAAGCATTCATCTATTTAACCTGAAAAGACCTTTTCTTCTCTTTTTTTGCTGCTCTCTTTTCTTTAAGTGTTTTACCTTTTTTCTTTACGTTCTTTTTTTTGTCTAGACCTTTAGCCATAAGATATCTCCTATTAACATAATATTCCAAAATCTCTTCGTTTGTTTTGCCCTTATCACGAAGTTTCTTTATTGTTTTTCGGTCGGTTAACTTGTATGCATCGCACCAATCTTCTTCTGTAAAATAAACCCTCTGAACTGAATGAAGGATTATAGGATTTGATTGTGTAATTCGATTGGACTCTTCTTTAAAAGAAGGAATGTATTGGACCCCATCTATTTTCCCCCACCTATCCTTTTGTAAAAAACACTCCAACGGGGTGGTAGTGGACAAACAATATTATCCTCTTTGATTTGTTCTAATATTTTTTCTAATTTATCCATTCAGAAGTTTTTATTAAAACAGGTACAACCAAATCTACTCCACAGTTACACTTTTCGCCAGATTCCTCGGCTGATCCACGTCAGTACCTCGCAAGATGGCAACGTGATAGGCAAGCAACTGCAAAGGTATGGTGTATACGATCGGAGCGATAAGTCGGTCCGCGTGCGGCATCTTGATGACCTTCATACCTTCTTCGCTCTCGATACCCGTGTCGGCATCAGCGAATACGATTAACTGGCCGCCGCGAGCACGCACCACTTGCATGTTCGACTTCAATTTATCGAGCAATTCGTTGTTGGGAGCAACAACAACCACCGGCATTTCATCATCGATGAGGGCTAGCGGCCCGTGCTTGAGTTCGCCGGCAGCGTAGGCTTCGGCATGGATGTAGGAAATCTCTTTTAGCTTTAGCGCCCCTTCCATCGCGATGGCGTAACTGGGGCCGCGGCCGATGTACAAAATGTCTTTAGCTTCCGACAATTCCTTGGCCAATTCCCGCAAACGGTCATCGTGATTCAGGACCTCCGCGGCACGGGCCGGAACCTCGGCAATGGCCCGGCACAACGCTGCCTCGCGATCGTGGCTGATGGATTTTCGCGCAACGCCCGTGGCGATGGCTAAGCACGCCAACACCACCAATTGGCAGGTGAAAGTTTTTGTCGAGGCCACACCGATTTCGGGGCCGGCATGGGTGTGGAACACCAGATCGGCTTCCCGGGCCATGGCGCTTTCCACCACGTTGACCACGGCGATGATGCCCTGGCCCTGGGATTTGGCGTAACGCAGGGCGGCCAGGGTATCCACCGTTTCGCCGGATTGAGAAACGAACACCGCCAGACCGCCATCGGGCATCGCGGGTTCGCGATATCGAAACTCCGACGCCACATCAATTTCCACCGTGACCCTGGCAATGCTTTCGAACCAATATTTGGCGATGACAGCGGCGTAATAGGACGTGCCGCAGGCGATGATGGTAATCCGGCTCGCCGCCGCCAAATCAAGATCTGAGTCGGGGAGCTGCACTTGGCGATCCGCCGGGTTGAAGTAGGAATTCAAGGTTTCGCCGATGACGCTGGGTTGTTCGTAGATTTCCTTCAGCATGAAATGGCGAAACCCGCCCTTGCCCACCGGGGATCCCGACCGGGAGGTAACGGAGACTTCTGGTTCGATGACGTCCCCCGCCGAATTTCGCACTGTGGCGCCGTCACTGGTGAGAACAGCCCAGTCGCCGTCTTGCAAATAGGTCACCCGGTCGGTGAAAGGGGCCAACGCAAGGGAATCCGATCCCAAAAACATCCGGCCATCACCCCAGCCAATGACCAGCGGGCTGCCCCTACGGGCGGCAATCAGCAGATTTTCTTGGCCGGTGAATAGAATTCCCAGGGCAAAGGCGCCCTCCAAATGTTGGAGCGCCGCCGCCGTGGCGTCTTCAGGCGCCATGCCGTCATCCATGAACCGGGTGATCAATTGCGCGGCTGCCTCGGTATCCGTTTCGGTTTCGAACGCATAGCCAGCGGCCACTAATTCCTCGCGCAGTTCTTTGTAATTTTCGATGATACCGTTGTGGACCAACGCCAACGACTTTGTCGCGTGGGGATGAGCGTTCAATTCTGTGGGAGCCCCGTGGGTAGCCCACCGGGTGTGGCCAATGCCTATGCTACCGGCCAGGGGCTGATCGGTCAGCAGCTGTTCCAGATTGCGGAGTTTGCCTTCGGCTCGGCGGCGATCAATCTGACCGTTAGCCAAGGTGGCGATCCCGGCGGAATCATAACCGCGGTATTCCAGGCGTTTTAGGCCCTCAGCCAGTAAAACCGCAGCCTCGGATGTGGCACCGACAACACCAACGATTCCGCACATAGCGGGTTAGGTCTCTTTCTTGGATTTAGCCATATTTTCACGGCGCTTGCCCGCCCAGCGTTCGATCTCTTTTTTGGGCACCCGGGTCAGGGCTAACGCGTCGTCTTGAACATCATTGGTGATTACGCTGCCGGCGCCGATCACGGCACCCGCACCCACGCGCACCGGCGCCACAAGGGCCGTGTTCGAGCCGATGAATGCGCCCGCCCCGATCTCGGTAATGGATTTCGAAAACCCATCGTAATTGCAGGTGATGGTCCCCGCGCCAATGTTGGCGCCTTCGCCGATGGTCGCGTCCCCTAAATAGGACAGATGGCTGGCCTTTGCCCCGTCCGCGATTTTGGCATTTTTGATTTCGACGAAATTGCCGATGCGGGCCGCGTTGCCAATTTCTGTCCCTGGGCGCAACCGGGCAAACGGCCCGACGGACGCACCATCCGCAATGATTGCACCTTCAATGTGGCTGAAGCCTTTGATGGTCACGTTGTCGCCGATGGTCACACCTGGGCCAAAAATGACGTTGGGTTCGATCACCACATCGCTGCCCAGAACGGTATCAAAGCTGAGAGTAACCGTGGCGGGGTCGATCAACGTGGCTCCCCCGGCCATGGCTTGTTCCCGGAGCCGGTCCTGAGCGACCGTTTCTGCATTGGCAAGATCAGCGCGGGAATTGATCCCCATGACTTCGTCTTCATCGCCCATGACCACGTCGCACACAAGGTTCTGGGCCTTGGCGAGGGCGATAATATCGGTCAAATAAAATTCGCCCATAGTATTGTCCGAAGTGACTTGGCCGAGCAGGTTGAACAAGACCTTGGCGTTGGCCACCATCATGCCGGAATTACACAGGCCTATTTCCAGCTGTTCTGGGGTGGCGTCGCGATGTTCGACAATGGCCTCCAAAGTCCCGTCATCCGCCAACACCAGACGCCCATAGCCATCGGCTGAGACCGGCTCAAACCCCAAGACCACAACTGAGACATCGTCGTCCCGGCAGGCATCAACCATCGCCCGCATGGTCTCTGCTGTTGCCAGCGGGGTATCTCCGAAAATAATGAGAACTTCACCGTCAAACCCGGCCAGAGCATCGCGTGCCCGCAGAACCGCGTCGCCGGTGCCCTTGGGCTCGGTCTGAATGATGGGAGTAGCTTCGGGGGCTACCGCCGCGACCGCATCGGCCCCAGGGGCAAGGACGGCGATGGTCCGGGCCGGAGACAGCCAGCGCACCGTATCAAGCACATGGCCGATCATCGGCTGACCCGCCACAGGGTGCAGCACCTTGGCCAGGGTCGAACGCATGCGAACACCCTGGCCCGCAGCCAGGATCACCGCTGCTAGGCTCTTATCAGTCTGAGCCACGAATTCTCTTGGTCATCAAGCGCAAGGCTGTTTAATACCACCGACGGCCACCTGCGGCGCAAAAAATGTTTGCCACAGGTTCCGCACGGCCGCCAAGTCACTAAATTCGTCGAGGTGTATCGTTGGGACAGCCACGCAATACGATTGTTTTCGATCTGGATGGCACTTTGGTGGATACGGCAGCCGATTTGGCTGCGGCCACCAACCAGGCTTTGGAGCCGATCGGGCGTAGGCCTGTGACCAAGGCCGAGGTTCGCGGGATGATTGGGAGGGGGTTTCCTAATCTGATTGATCAGGGATTGCGGGCCACGGGCGGGCCGCTGGAGGGAGAAATGTTTGACGAGGCGGTGGCAATGGGCCGGGCGTACTACACCGCCCATGTTGCCGATCTAACTCGCCCCTATCCTGACGTCATCGAGACCCTGGCTGCCTTTGCCAAGGGGGGCATCAAAATGGGGGTGTGCACGAACAAGCCGACGGCGGCATCCCAAGCGATCTTGGATCAGCTTGGATTGGCGAAATATCTGCCGGTTTTGGTGGGCGGCGATACGTTGCCGGTGATGAAACCGGATCCCGCCATGATCATGGCGGTTTTAGATCGCCTGGATGCAGCCGCCGCCAACGCCGTCCTGGTGGGAGATTCCGAAACCGATGTGGCCCTCGCAAAAGGTGCTGGCGTGCCGGTGATTTTGGTGGGAGGTGGTTACACGCTGGCCCCGGTAGAGACACTGGGTGCAGATGTGGTGGTGAGCAGTTTCGTGAAAATTCCTGCCGCCTTGGCCCAGCTTTCTTGACAGGTCGGCTGGCCACCTCGTATCACGCATAGTCCGTGACGGATGGGGCTGTAGCTCAGTGGTAGAGCGCTCGTTTCACATGCGAGAAGTCGGTGGTTCGAACCCACCCAGCCCCACCAGCCGCCTCAACCCCCCTCGCCGACCAAGGCCCCTCAGGCGATTTTATTTTGGTAAATCTGGAAAATCGAACCCTGTCACGAAACGGAATTTTGGCCGTGGATTCGGTGCGAGATGGGGATGTTTTGGTGGCCCCGGTTGACCGACCGGAATTGGGATGATCCACTCCGCCCCAATTCACCGTAACTCATTGGATATCCATGCGTTCTGCCCTACCCCTTCAAAATTTTGCCACCGCCATTCACGACATCGCGATCAACGCCGCCACCGAGATCATGGCAGTCTATGACAGCGACTTTGATGTGCGGGAAAAAAATGACCAATCTCCGGTGACAGAGGCCGACGAGCGGGCCGAGCAGTTGATACTCAACGCACTTAGGCAGCTTGATCCGTCGATTCCAGTTGTTGCCGAAGAAAGTGTCGCAAAAGGCGACATTCCAGATGTGCGAGACGGACCGTTTTGGTTGGTGGATCCACTGGACGGCACCAAAGAGTTCGTCAGCCGCAACGGCGAGTTCACGGTGAACATCGGCTTGGTGGAGGGCGACGTTCCGGTGTTGGGTGTCGTGTACGCGCCGGTGCCAAAGCGGCTGTTTTTAGGGTGGGGCGGAGCGGAAGCATTTACCCAGGACGACGGCGGTGCGCTGCGGCCCATTCGCGCCAAGGTCCCCGACACGGACGGATTGGTGGTGGTGGCAAGCCGATCCCACTCAAATCCCGAAACCGAGGCCTTTTTGGCAGACCTGGAGGTCAAAAAAATCACCTTGGCCGGAAGCTCATTGAAATTCTGTTTGGTGGCGGCGGGTGAGGCTGATCTTTATCCGCGCATGGGCCCCACCAACGAATGGGACACCGCCGCCGCCCACGCTGTTTTGAACGCCGCGGGGGGCAGTGTGCGAACCTTGGACGGGAGTGATTTTCTGTACCGCAAACCGACGTTTCGTAATCCGCCGTTTGTCGCCCATGGACGAGAGGGCTAGCCGCTAGGCGACCGGCCTCCCTTCTTCTAATTGTCATGGCCGGACTTGATCGCCAATCAGATTCACTCGCCATTAGAGGGCGGCGGTAAACAAAATAAGACGTGGATGGCCGGATCGAGATCAGATCGCGCCTGCTGGGGGCGTGTGAATCTGATCACGAATGAATCGCTAACCCAAAATCACCGTCCCGCCTCCATCTCCGAAGTATCATGGACTGGCCATAGGGATTCAGCCATAGGATAGAATTCTGTGTTCCCGACATCCATTACCAAGGAGCTCCAGCCAAGCCCTGGATGCGGTATCACCCGAAACGCAGGGGCGCGCCGGTTGGCTTGTCGATGACTTCGTCCTCGCGCATGACAACGCGGCCACGGATGACCGTGGCTACCGGCCACCCGGTGACCATGCGCCCATTGAAGGGTGTCCAACCGCAACGGCTGGCGATCCAGTCATCGGTGATGGTTCGGGGGGCGCTGAGATCCACCAGGGTCAGGTCGCCATCGTTGCCTTTGACCAATCTGCCCTTGCCCTTAATCCCAAACAAGCGCGCCGGATTGCTGCTGACCAATTCCACCAATCTCTCCAATGTCAGACGCCCGGCGTTCACGTGGTCCAACATGATGGGCAGCAAGGTCTGCACCCCAGGCATTCCGGACGGCGTGTTGGGATAGGCGGCTGATTTTTCTTCGCGGGTGTGGGGGGCGTGATCCGATCCGATCACGGTCACCGTGCCGTTGGAAACGCCGACCCACAGTGCGTCCCGGTGACGGGCATCGCGGATGGGCGGGTTCATTTGCGCCAAAGTACCGATGTCGGCGTAGCATTCCGGCGCGGTTAGGGTCAGATGCTGGGGTGTGACCTCAACACTCACGTTGATGGCGTGACCGTTCAGAAATGCCATCTCCTCGGCAGTGGTCACATGCAGCACATGGACCGGGCGGTCAGCCGCCGCCGCCAAACCGACGATACGCCGGGTGGCACGCAGGGCCGTTTCCGGATCCCGCCAATCCGGATGGGCATGAACATCAGCTGCGGCCTCAGCGATGGCCTTGCGCTCAATCAGGCGATCCTCATCCTCGGCATGGACCGCGAACCGCCTGTGGCCGCTGGATACCACCTGGGCCAGGTCATCATCGTCTGCCACCAACAAGGTGCCGGTGGACGAGCCCATAAAAACCTTGACCCCACAGCACCCAGGCAGGCGCTCCAAATCCGCCAAATCCCCGGCGTTTTCCGGCGTCGCCCCAACATAGAAAGCGTAGTCGCACCATGCACGGTCCTTTGCCCGGGCGAGCTTGTCGCCAAGCGCTTCCGCCGTCGTGGTGGCGGGTGAAGTGTTCGGCATTTCGAAGACAGCCGTGACGCCGCCAAGGATTGCCGCCCGGGTGCCGGAGTCCAAGTCTTCTTTGTGCTCGTTGCCGGGCTCGCGGAAATGCACCTGAGTGTCGATGACCCCTGGCAAGACGTGCAAGCCCTTGGCGTCGATGGCCTGTTCAGTGGCAACGTTGGCCAGGTCGCCGATCTCACCAATGCGGCCATCGCGGATGCCGATGTCGGTGCGGGCCACCCCATCGGGCAGCACGCATTCAGCGCCGCGAACAACAAGATCATAGGGGGCTGACATGGCGCTTAGGCCGTGATCGCGGAATAAAATTCCAGGTATTGCTTCACCACCGCATCCTCGTTGAACTTTGCCTGGTAATGCTCATAGCCGCCTTTGACCAGGGCCTGGGCAAAATCTGGCTCGGCGATCAGCCGACGCATAGCAGCGGCCAAGGCCTGCACATCATCCATCGGCACCATGATCGCGTCCACATCTGAATTCACCGTGCGTTTCGGGCCATCGGCATCGGCCACGATCAGTGGCGTCTTTGCCGCCCATGCCTCGACCATTACCGTGCCGAAGGGTTCGAACCTTGATGGCATGACACAAACGTCCGCCGCCCCAAGCAATGCCTCGCGATCCGTGCGCCAGCCCAAGAACCTGACCCGGTCACCCAGACCCAACTTCTCGGTCTGTTGCTTGAGCACCACTTCCAGCGGGCCTTCTCCGGCGATCCACAAATAGGGCCCAGGAATCAGCGCTAACGATTCCAACAATATATCGAAGGCTTTCTTGGTGTGCAGCCGGCCCAGGGCCAAGAACAAGGTCACATCTTCTGGTGTATCAAATGTGGCGCGGGGCACAGGCAGCGCAGGTACGTTGGGCGCAAATGTGGGTAGGTAATAGGAATTTATTCCTATCCAGCCACCGTTTGAGCGCATGTGGTCAACAATGTCCTGAGTGACGCCCACCACATGATCGCAACCGGTGAAATACTTCGGCGCGTAATAGCCTCCCAACCACCCCACGTGGACAAAATTCCCAGCGGGGCAATGGCGCGTGGCCCGGTTCATCCAGGTCTGCACCACATCGGGCCGGAAATCATCGATGATCCGCTGTAACCCGCGCCGAGTGGAAAAATCCAGGCCGCCAAACTTCAGCTCGGTGGTGGCGATGTTGCCGTCGCCCAGCAACGCGGCGCGGCTGGCATTCGTGCGGATGGCTGCGCGCTGTTCCAGCCCGGCGCGGGCCAACGCCAGCACCAGATCGGCGAAATAGGTTTCGGCGCCGCCCTGAGAGGCACCCGCCATGACTTGGAGAACCCGCAAGGCTGGCCTAGCTGACCACAATCACGGGGATGTCAGTATCGTCGTCCGGTTCGACCTCAGGAACGCCAGCTCCGGCATTCACGGACCCGGCGCGCTGCCACAAGGCAATGGCGGCTTCCTCCACCACATCCACGGCCAAGGAATCCATCAAGCTTTTGGTGTGGAACGGGTTAAATCCGGGCAACGCCGACAACGCCTCGAAGGTCGCAACGGTGCGCACCGAGGCACAATGGTCGCCCCACGGACCATACATGGTCTCCCGACTGGGCCCGAACAGGCCCAAGGCGGGGGTACCAACGGCGGCGGCCAAATGCATCAACCCGGAATCATTTCCGATGTACATGTGGCATTCCTGGACACAGGCAGCCGAGGTCAAAATATCCATCTGCCCCACCAGATCGATGCGCCGTTCCCGGGGAATGCGTTCCAACACGGATAACGCCGCCCTACGTTCTGACGCCGCCCCAAACACCGCCACTCTGGCTTCGGCAAAAATCGCCCCCGGCGCGGTCAGCGCCTGGATCAGTTCAGAAAATTTAGCCCCCGGCCATTGTTTGCCGCCCCAATTGGCGGTGGGGCCGATCCCCAACACCAACCCGCCTAGGGGGATGGCCTTTTTTGCCGCCGTCACTTGGGTCTGGCCAAACCACATGACCGGCGGCGCCGGGGGATCAAGACCCATAAAATCCGACAGATGCCGCACCCGGTGGCCAGTGCCCCTCGGGCGATAAATCATTCGCCGCTTCGCCGACAGAGTCCAGGCGATGGCCGAGGCCCGCAGGTCCACCACCAAATCCCACCGCGTGCCTGCGACCTGTTTCCACAGGCGATACCAATGGCCTCGGCGTTTGGCCTTGGCGAAGGCGATAATCTTCACAACGTTGGGGGTTTGCGAAAACAACGGCGCAGCATCGGGACCACACGCCAGTGTGACCTGTGACTCCGGGTGCTGTTGGATAAGATGATTCAGCAAGCCGGTGGACAACACGGCATCGCCAATACGGTTCGAAGTAATGAACAGGATCTTCATTTCCACGCCACCTTCGCGCCGATTTTCCGGTGACAACCATCAGCCCGGAAATCTGAATGCCCTTATACGCCCTCAGACAAACCGTTCCAAGCGGGGGGCTCAATTTGCGCCTTGTAATGGGCCCAGGTTCGCTCTAGTTGATACACCAACCATGGAACGCCGCCCATGATCGGAAACACATTCACGGTGCTCCCCGGGCGCGGGCTCTTGGGTATGGGCGGCGCTGACGCCATTGAATTCCTGCAAAATTTGATCTCCAACGATGTGGAGAAGGTTGCGCCGGACACCTCGATTTATGGGCTTTTGCTCACAGCCCAGGGCAAGTTCCTGCACGATTTTTTCATCGCCCAACGCGGCGATGGGACACTTGTCCTAGATTGCGAGGGGGATCGGTTGGATGATCTGGAGCGCCGCCTGACCCTGTATCGCCTGCAATCCAATGTGACTTTCAGGGATCTGTCAGACCAATATTCTGTTGCGGCGGCGTTCGGAAACACGGCCCTGGCGGCCTTGGGATTATCCAATGATCCTGGGAATTCTGTCCTATTTGGCGACGGCGTGGCCATGACGGACCCCAGGCTTGCCGCAATGGGGGCACGGATTATTATGCCGGTGGATGACTTGCCTGGCGCGTTGACGGACCAGGGCTTTGTCCCGGGTGACGTGGCGGAATATGACGCCATGCGGTTGTCGAACGGGGTGCCGGACTCCTCTGCCGACATTGCAGTGGACAAAGGCTTTCCATTGGAATCGGGTCTGGATCACCTGAACGCAATCGATTTCACCAAGGGATGCTATGTGGGCCAGGAACTGACCGCGCGCACCCACTATCGCGGCACCATTCGAAAACGGCTGTACCGGGTGGATGTTGACGGCCCGACTCCGGCTCCTGGGACGCCGGTGACTTTGGGAGACAAAAAGGCAGGGGACATGCGATCGGGCCAAGACGGCATCGCCATGGCCATGTTGCGCCTGGAACTGGTGGCCCAATCGGAGGAAACCGGTGCACCGTTCACCGCGGAGGATGCACGCTTGACGGCTGTGGCCCAAGACTGGTTTGGCGAAGACACACTAGAAAACTCCGAAATCCCAGCCGCCGCAAACGCTGATCCATCGTGAGCGCCGACAACACAACGCTCCGTCTGTGTTCATGGCCGACGGACGACCCGGAATACGTGGCCTATCACGATGAAGAATGGGGGGTGCCCATTCGCGACAGCCAGTTGCTGTTCGAAAAACTGACACTGGATGGATTTCAGGCGGGCCTGAGCTGGCTGACAATTTTGCGAAAGCGAGCAAACTTCCGCAATGCGTTCGATGGATTCAAACCAGAAAAAATCGCGGAGTACACAGACGAAAAATTCGACGCGCTGATGGCCGATGCTGGCATCGTTCGAAACCGCGCAAAAATAGCCGCCACCATTGGCAACGCTCAGGCCTATTTGGCCATGCACAAGGGGGGCGAAGATTTTTCAGATTTTCTGTGGGGTTTTGTGGGCGGCGAGCCGATCCGCAACACATGGAAATCGTGGCAAGACATCGCAGCGGAAACTCCGGAAAGCAAAGCCATGAGCAAGGCCCTGAAAGCAAAGGGCTTTAAATTCGTTGGCCCCACCATTTGCTATGCCTTTATGCAGGCAGTGGGCATGGTCAACGACCACCAAATGGCCTGCTTTCGCTACGATCAGGTGTAATCGGCGCATACCACCAAAATCCTGGCACGATCCTTAGTTTAGATTTTCCTAGGCATATTATCCTGGGCCCATCGCGCTACGCTAGCGGGACGGAGTGTCTGTCCAGGATAAGAATTCGGTGATTGCATCGCCGGGTTCTGCCGGTCGCAGGGGCACGGCCCCCAAACAAATCACACCATTGGTGCCGTCCACGGTGATGATGTCGCCCCCACTGACCACGTGATCTGCGACAGTGAGGGTTTTTGCGACGACGTCCACCGCCACATCGCTGGCACCAGTGACACAGGGCCGCCCCATGGAGCGCGCCACCACGGCGGCGTGACTGGTGGCTCCACCTCGGGAAGTGATTACCGCAACGCTAGCGGCGATGCCGTGGACATCTTCGGGTTTGGTTTCTGGGCGCACTAGCACCGGCGACTTCCCCGCCGACTTCATGGTTTCCGCGTCGTCTGATGAAAACGCCACCGGGCCGGTTGCCGCACCCGGGGACGCCGGTATTCCCCGGGCAAGGATGATTTTTTCCGCCGCCGGATCGACTTCTGGATGGAGCAACTTTGCCAGCGCATTGCCATCGACCCGGGCTAGGGCTTGTTTCCGATCGAGGATGCCTTCATGCACCATGTCCACGGCGATCTGGGCGGCGGCGCGAACACTGGGCACTGCGTTGCGGGTTTGCAGCACCCACAGGCGGCCTTGTTCCACGGTGAATTCTACTTCTTGCACACAGCGGAAATGGCGTTCCAAAATCCCAAACGAGCCGATCAGCGCGGCAAAGACATCGGGCATGGTGGCTTCTAAGGATGTGCTGTGCCTCGGCCCTGACGACAAAGCGTGGGGCGTTGAAACACCGGAGACGATATCTTCGCCCTGAGCGTTGGGCAGGTATTCGCCGAAGGGCCGATTGTTTCCGGTGGACGGGTCGCGGGTGAAGCCAACCCCGGTGGCGGAGCCTTCACCGCGATTGCCGAACACCATGGCCTGGACCGTGACGGCTGTTCCCGGGGTGTCGGCTATTTTGTGCATGGCCCGGTACCGGGCGGCACGGCCCTGGCCCCACGACCCCACAACGGCGCGGATCGCTCCCCATAATTGGACGCGGGGGTCTTGAGGAAAATCTGACCCCAGTTCGGCTATCACGACCCCTTGGAATGCGGCGGCTAAAGACCGCAATTCGGCCTCAGAAAACTGCGAGCCGGACAGGCCCGATCCGCCCCGTACATCGGCCACCGCGTTGTCGAACACATCCAAGTCTACGCCCAACGCCAGTTCGGCATACTGGGCGATAAATCGGCGGTAGCAATCAAAGGCAAAACGCCCGTCGTTGGTTTGTCGGGCCAGGCCTTCGGCGCAGGCATCGTTCAGGCCCAGGTTCAAAATGGTGTCCATCATCCCGGGCATGGAGGCAGGTGCACCGGATCGCACCGAAACAATCAGCGGGTTTTCAGGATCGCCCAAGGTGGCTCCGGCGAATTGTTCCAGATGGGCCAGGGCAGCGTCGACCTGTGTCGCCAATTCGTTGGGGAAGTCTTTGGATTGTTGATAAACGTCGCAGGCCTCGGTGGTGATGGTGAACCCAGGCGGCACGGAAATACCCAGCGCCGACATCTCGGCCAATCCAGCGCCTTTACCTCCCAACAGCGCCGTCATGGCGCCGTCGCCATCGGCCTTGCCGCCGCCGAATGGATAGACCCATTTAGTCACCAGTGCTGAGCCCTACCCTTCGATCTTGGAGAAGTCCGCGACCTGTTCCAAGGTCGACGTGATCTGCGACAAGAACCGTAAACGATTGGCACGCAATGCGGGGTCATCATCATTGACCGTCACGGCATCGAAGAACGCATCCACCGGTGGCCGCAGGCGGGCCAACGCCGCCATGGCATCGCCGAATTTTTCGTCGGCAATGTCTTGGGCCAACGTGGTGCGCGCTTTGTCCAGGGCGGCGGATAAAACGCCCTCCTCTGCTTCCCGGAACAAGGCACCGTCGGCTTGGTCGCGGTATTCGGTTGAATCCTTTTTTTCCTCGATGCGGACGATGTTCGCTGCGCGGCGATAGGCAACCAATAAATCGCCCCCATCGTCCGATCCCAAGAACCCGGCCAAGGCATCCACCCGAGCCAACAATCGCACCAAGTCATCTTCCGCCGTCAGCGCCAGCACCGCCGAAATCAAATCGTGACGCACGCCCTGTTCTTTCAGGTGGACCTTTAGGCGGTCGGCGAAAAACGTCATCAAAGATTGGCTGACGTCAACGGTCCAATTTCCGCGCACATTGTCGGGGAGACTGCAGGAGGCAGTTTCAAAAATTTTAGCCAGGGGCAGGCGCAACTCGTTTTCCACCACCAAGCGGATCACACCCAAAGCCGCCCGACGCAGTGCGAACGGATCCTTGGACCCGGTGGGCTTCTCGTCGATGGCCCAAAACCCCACCATGGTATCGATGCGCTCCGCCAAACACAGGCCGACGGAGACAGGGGCCGACGGGCAGGCATCGTCAGGACCCTTCGGCGAGTACTGATCGCGGATGGCATCGGCGACCGCCGGAATTTCGCCGTCTGCCAGGGCGTAATAGCGACCCATCAGTCCTTGGAGTCCCGGAAATTCCCCAACCATGCCGGTGACCAAATCGGCCTTGGCAAGGCGCGCCGCAGAACGCACCTGGTCTTTGTCCGCGCCTTCAATAAACCCGGCAATCTCCACCGCCAACGCCTGGACCCGGTCGGCTTTTTGATCCAGGGATCCCAGCTTGCGATGAAAAGCGATGTCTCCAAGTCGGGGAGCGTATGCAGCCAAGGGCGTTTTTCGGTCCTGGTCCCAGAAAAATTTGGCGTCAGCCAGGCGGGCGCGCAGAACCCGTTCGTTCCCCGCGATAACAGCACCGCCATCGCTGGCTTCGATGTTGGCGACAACAATGAAGTGCGGGGCCAGATCACCGTCGGTGGTTTCCAATGCCAAATACCGTTGGTGCTTGGCCATGGAGGTCGCCAGAACCTCAGACGGCAGATTCATGAAGGCGTCGTCGATGCGCCCCATCAATGGCACCGGCCATTCCACCAACCCAGCGATTTCACCGATCAGTCTTTCGTCGGCGCAGAGGCGCAGCCCTGCATCCTTCGCCAAAGCCTCGGCACCGTCGCGGATAATGGTGCGGCGTTCGGCGGCGTCCAGGATCACGGATGCGTTGCGGAGCTTCTCCCGGTAATCATCAAACCCTGTGACGGTGATGGCGTCCGGAGCCATGAACCGATGGCCCGTGGTGCTGTCGGTGGCTTTGAGGGCTTCGGTGCCCAGGTCCAGGGACACATCAACGATTTTGCCGTCGAACACAGCCACGACCCCATGGAGCGGCCGCACCCAACGAAATTGGTTGTCGGCCCAGTGCATGGATTTCGCCCAAGTCAGATCACCAATGGCTGATGCCAATACCTCGGCCAGCACTTGGGCAGTTGGGCGACCGGGGGTCGTCTCGCTGACGTACAGCACCTCACCTTTTGGCGTTTGCCTTGTCTCCACTTGGTCTCTGGTGCGGCCAATAGACTTCAGAAACCCTTGGATGGCTTGATCGGGAGCGTTGATGCCTGGGCCTTTGCGTTCTGTGTGCACATCGGGCTGGGTTTCTGGCAGGCCTGAGACAGCCACCACCAATCGACGGGGCGTGGCGAATGCCTTGATGCCATCAAATTCCAGGGCCTGATCTCTCAAGCCATCTTTGATTAGCCGCAGCAGTTCGCCGGCACCTTTTTCCTGCAGCCCCGCGGGAATTTCTTCCGACAGAATTTCCAGCAACATTTCGGGCATTTAAGCCTCCGCCGCTTCAGTGCCCAGCCAAGCCTCGCAGCACCCTTTCGCCAGGGCACGAATGCGGCCGATCATGGCGGCGCGCTCGGTAACACTGATGACACCCCGGGCATCCAACAAATTGAACAGGTGGCTAGCTTTGATACACTGGTCGTAGGCGGGCAGCGCCAATTGTTTGCCCAGCAGCAATCCACAGGCGTCTTCGGCTTCGGCGAACTGGGTGCGCAGGGCTTCCGCATTGGAGTGCTCAAAACTGTAGGCCGAGAATTCCTGTTCGTTGCGCAGGAACACATCGCCGTAGGTAACGCCCTGGCCGTTCCAATCCAGATCAAAGACGTTTTCTTTTTGCTGGACGTACATGGCTAGGCGCTCCAGGCCATAGGTGATTTCGCCCGGCACCGACGTGCATTCGATGCCGCCCACCTGTTGGAAGTAAGTGAATTGGGTGACCTCCATGCCGTCGCACCAAACCTCCCACCCCAGACCAGCGGCACCCAACGTCGGGCTTTCCCAATCGTCTTCGACGAAGCGGATGTCATGTTCGGCGGATGAGATGCCCAAGGCGGCTAAGCTTTCCAAATACAGATCTTGGATGTTGTCGGGGGATGGCTTCAGGATTACCTGGAACTGGTAATATTGGCCCAGGCGGTTGGGATTTTCGCCATAACGGCCATCAGTGGGCCGACGGCAGGGTTGCACGAAGGCCGCGCGCCAGGGATCGGAACCTAGAGATTTCAGCAGGGTCGCCGGGTGAAACGTCCCCGCACCCATTTCCAGGTCATAGGGTTGCAGCACAACGCAGCCCTGATCAGCCCAAAAATGCTGCAGGGTAAAGATCAGATCTTGGAAACTGGTGCTTTTCTGTGCCTCGGTCATGCCGGGTACGGGCAGTCGCCCCGGTCGCATTTTTTCGCGGTGTCGGGGGCGACGAAAGAACCGCACACGGTGCATTCCACCAGGTCTTCAGGCTCTACGCGCTTGTCATTTTTAGACGCCTGCTTGGCCGCGAGATTGGCGGCGCGCACTTCCCCCAGCTGGGTCATGTACTTAAACCCGTACCACACGATCAGGATGGCCACCGCAGTGACCAGCAGCTTGCCAAGGCTAAACCCCAACATGCCCTATAACCCGAATCGCGACCAAAGAAGCCGGGCTTCGACGGCGGCGAGTGCCTGCGCCGGCCAATCACCTGCGTCACCAAAACCGCCGCTGGACTCTGACGCCATTCCCACCCAGCGCCGAAACCGGTTGGGCCGACTTGCCACCAATCGCAGGCGGACTTTTTCACCATAGCGTTCGCGCATTACCGTGCGCAGATCGCCGATGCCGTCCACCAGCCCCAATTCCAAGGCTTGGGCGCCGGTCCAGAATTCGCCGCTGAATAATTTCTTTTCGTCGGCGTTTAGCTTCTTTCCACGGCGGCTGCGCACCAAGGCCATGAACCCTTCGTGGATGGATTTCTGAATGGCTTTCAGGCGCTTTATGTCGGCGGGTTTTTCGGCGCTGAAGGAATCCAGCATGCCTTTCTGGCTGCCCTCGGCATACACCCGGCGTTCGATCCCCAGTTTCGCGATCATTTCGGGAAAGCCGAACCCTGCGGAAATCACCCCGATGGAACCAATAATCGAGGCGGAATCCGCATAAATTTCATCCCCCGCGCATAACAGCCAATAGCCGCCGGACGCTGCCACATCCTCAGCAAAGGCGAACACCGGCACCTCGTTTTCTTCGGCCAACGCCCGTATGCGGTTGAAAATCAAATTTGATTGCACAGGCGATCCACCAGGGGAATTGACCGCCAAGGCCACGGCCTTGATCCCACGAATGTTGAACGCGGTTTCCAAGTTCCGCGCCATCCCAGCCATGCTGAGCCCGCCACCGAAGCCGCCTGCAGCGCCGATGGCACCGTTCAGGCGCACCACAGGTACCAGGGGCGCGCCTTCCCGCAGCCGCCGGATGGGCAGCAGAGAGCGTAGATTGGAGATTAGTCGCCACATAGGAATCACAATACGGCGAGCGCCTGAGCGCCGCAACGGCTCAAGGGCCAGTTCTGTGCGCTACACTCTCACGGGTGGACCCCTAAATTTGCGGAAACACCATCCGCTCTGCCCCACGTTCTTTACCGAATTAAGACGCCGGGCTTTTGGGATGGGTGATGTTGGCGTCATCCATAATGTGGCGGGCCTCGGCTGCATCATCATCGTGCACCACCAACCTCCGGGGCAGCGCGCCGACGCTGCCCTCCAAAATCGACATGTGCATGTCTAGCACTTGGACGCCAATCCCGGCATCGGCCAGCAAGGCTTCCAGCCACGACAGCAGCACCACATCGTTGGTTCGCAGTAATTCTTCCATGGGACCCCCTGCAGCAAAACGCCTGCCTACCTTGACCGTCCGCCAAAGCCAATCATATTGTCTGGCAATTCCAAGAACAACGTCTGGGAGGACGTAACGTGCCCGTATATCCATTGGAGGCGCGACAGGGAAAAAACGTGCGTGCCAGCTTGCAGCCGCTGATGGATTTGGTGGCGGACGATTTGTTGTCCGTGAACACAACAATCGTTGAGCGCATGGCCAGCCGGGTTTCATTGATCCCGGAATTGGCGGGGCACATCGTGGCGTCAGGGGGCAAGCGATTGCGCCCCATGCTGACCTTGGCTGCCGCCCGCATGTGCGGGTACCAGGGCGACCAGCATATCAAGTTGGCCGCGGTGGTGGAATTCATCCATACCGCCACGTTGCTCCATGACGATGTGGTGGATCAAAGCGAATTGCGCCGGGGCAATTCCACGGCAAACGCCCTTTGGGGCAACGAGGCCAGCGTGCTGGTCGGTGATTTTTTGTTCAGCCGGGCATTCCAGATGATGGTGGAAACCGGATCGACCAAGGTGCTGGGGATTTTAGCTAATGCATCCGCCATGATCGCCGAAGGCGAGGTCTTGCAGTTGCTGACGACGAACGACACCAGCACCACCGAAGACGCGTATCTGGACGTGGTAGCCGCCAAGACCGCCGCCTTGTTTGGCGCCACCTGCCGGGTCAGCGCCGTGATCGCCAACCGCGGGACAGACGAAGAAGAAGCGTTAGCGAGTTACGGCCGCAATTTGGGTATCGCCTTTCAATTTGTCGATGACGTCCTGGATTTCGCGGCCCGAGAAGCAGACATGGGAAAGTCAGTCGGCGACGATTTCCGCGAAGGTAAAATTACCCTGCCCGTGATTTTGGCCTTTCGTCGGGGATCAGAGGACGAGCAGGCGTTTTGGCGCAGAACTTTGGAAGACGGCGAACAAAACGGCGGAGATCTGGAACGAGCGATACATTTGCTGCATCAACACGGCGCTCTCACAGATACCTTGGACCGCGCCCGGCATTTTGGCGCCATTGCCCGGGATGCCCTAGCTATTTTCCCCCCCGGCCCAGAAAAAGACATCATGCTTCAGGTGGTGGATTTCTGCATCAACCGGGCGCACTAGAGCAGATCGTGTCGCATCTTTGCGACATGTAAATCTGATCGCTAACCACAGAGTGAGGCCCAGGAAGTGGGCGGCACCTTGCGACCGGGGCTTGGAACGCGCTAAATACGCGCCGCTGTCGGGGAGTAGCTCAGCCAGGTAGAGCACCACGTTCGGGACGTGGGGGCCGGAGGTTCAAATCCTCTCTCCCCGACCAATAAAATCAATGACTTAATACGTTTTTTGTTTTTTGGATTCGGGTCGGGGTAACAACTGGGGTAACATTCTTGCCATAAAACTAGTTTTTTGTCGGGCACTTCCACGTAGCACCTTTTTCAGGCCCATTGCCGCCTAGCACGATGCGAGATAGAAGCCAACTTCATTACATGTGGGTTAAGCCGAAGCTAATCACGCCCCACACTCATCAATGGAGTGGTTAGCTGAGTTTATTGGGTGTTTCTAGCTTTCCAAACGAAACCCAGTTCATTTAGGCGACGTCGGCGATTCTCGGTTAGCTCAGCTTCAATACTCCGCTGTGTTTGGACCCACTGACCTAGCGGATACCCATCATCATCGGTATTACGCTGAGGAACCCGACAATGGTTCTCACGTTCCCAGAACTTCTTGAGGTGCCTGAAACCTTCATCCCATTTCCAGGTAGACATATCCCAAACGAAACCCTGTTCGTCCAGGCAGCGGAGTCGGTCGTCGGTTAGTTCAGCCTGGGTACTCCGCTGCGTTTGGACCCACTGACCTAGCCGATACCCATCATCATCGGTATTACGCTGAGGAACCCGACAATGTCCCTCGCGCTGAATAAAGCGCATCAGTGCGGCAAAGCCTTTATCCCAATCTGTTGCAAACGGCTCTTCGACTGAATCAGTCATGCGACAATGCCCTCTATCAATGAATGGAGTGGTTAGCTGAGTTTATTGGATATTTCTAGCTTTCCAAACGAAACCCAGCTCATCCAGGCGGCGGCGGCGATCCTCGGATAACTTGGCTCTTTTCGTTCGCTGTGTAGTGACCCACTGACCAAGCGTATACCCATCATCATCGGTATGACCCCCGGGAACCCGACAGTGTTGCGCGCTCATCGGGAGACGGCTTCAGTGCCGGACCGCAGAGAGGACAGCAGGGCTGTTGTGCATGGGAAAAGCCTACACCAACTTCATTAGCTGAGACATTGAACCCCTAAAATTGCCAACCTAATCGCAATCTATAAACCACCACTGTTTCTTAAAAGTGGCCTTTCAGAACGGAACCCATCTCGGCCCTGAGTTCTGCTTCGCGCTGACATCTGTCCATCCATTCGTCGATAGTTTTGTCTAGTAGCGGTCCGTCAGTTTCAATCACGCAATTTGCCAGGGAGGGTGGGAACCTGCAATAATAGAAAATTCATGACATTGGGTCGTGCCTTTCATGAAGAATACGGCCAGATTTCCACTGATCTCGGCGCTGATTCTATCGATAACAGGATTGTCGGTTATTGCGCGTTTACTTTTAAATACTTGAATCGAGTGCCGCACAACTAATAATGGAGCTGAATACCCATGATACCCAATACAAAATACCTTCGAACATTTGTCGTCGCCGCCGGATTGTTGGGGCTGGCCAGCTGCGACAGTGGCGACAGTGGCGACACCGCGTCCGCCCAGGAATGCGGGCGGGTAACGATCGCTAACATGAACTGGCAATCGGCCGAAGTTCTGGCGCATATCGACAATGTCATTCTGAGCGAAGGCTATGGCTGTGACGTTGAATTGGTGCCGGGAGACACCATGCCGACCTTTACCTCGATGGTCGAAAAGTTCGAGCCCGACATGGCGCCTGAGCTATGGATCAACTCACTTAAAGTACCGCTCGAAGCAGCAGTAGCCGAGGGGACTTTGATAATGGCCGCCGAGTCTCTGATCGACGGCGGCGTTGAGGGCTGGTGGATTCCAAAATACCTCGCCGACGCCAACCCCGAGATCAAGACGATCGAGGACGCGCTGGCGCGGCCCGACCTATTCCC